>Ga0308163_10001772_pt1 | contig 21865 bp, 11 predicted proteins | sample PhyTR1_FD_201037 | JGI IMG/M metagenome (GOLD analysis project Ga0308163, IMG submission 201037) | Phyllosphere microbial communities from UC Gill Tract Community Farm, Albany, California, United States - DLSLT.R1 | ecosystem: Host-associated > Plants > Phyllosphere > Unclassified | place: USA... | reverse complement strand
TGTCATTGGCCGTAAGTTCCTGGGCCTTGGCATTGTCCAGGGTGTAGGTCCACTGGCCATTGGCGTCGACCGCGAAGCTGCCATAGGTGCCCGTGGCATTGCCCACCACCGTGTAGGTGTGGGTGTCCTTGGCATCGGTGTCCTGCGTCGTCAGCTGGCCATTGGCGGTTTGCGCACCGTCTTCGGTGACCGTGCCGCTCAGCACGCCCGACAGTACCGGCGCGTCATTTGTGCCATTGATGGTGACGGTCACGGTGGCCTTGGTGCCATCGATGGTTGTCACTTCAAAGGTTTCAGTCAGCGTCTCATCCTTACCCAGCGCCTGGACAGCCGCATCGTCGTTGTTCAGACCATAGGTCCAGTTGCCATTGGCATCGATGCTGAAGCTGCCGTGGTTGCCCGCGGCATTGGTTTGCGGATTGAACGCTGCCTGACCCGCATCGGGGTCCGTCACATTGAGCTTGCCGCCCGTGGTCAGCGTGTCGTCTTCCTTCACGCTGCCTGCATCGGAGCCAGGCTGGCCGGGAGTGATCACTGCTCCATCGTCAGCACCATTGATGGTGATCGTGATGGTCGTCGTTGCCGAACCATCCTTGCTGGTAACGGTGTAAGTCTCTACAACCGATTCACCGGTCTTGAGGTATTGCACCTTGCTGTTATCTACAGCGTAGCTATAGGTACCGTTGGTGTTAAATACCAGCGTACCCAGCGCCGAGCCAGCGCCATTGAACACGGCTGTAGGCTGGAAGCTGTTATCGCCGCTATCGATATCGGAGATGGTGACCGCACCCGAAGTGCTGAGCTGGCCGCCCACCACATTAACGTCTTCGGTCACTGCAGCAACGCTGCTGCCCAGGACTGGAACGTCATTTGTGCCATTGATGGTGATCACGACATTGGCAGTCGTGCCATCGGCCGTCACCACGGTACGTGTCTCGGTCAGGGTCTGACCGGCGCCCAGTGCCTGAACGGCTGGGTTGTTGTTATCCAGGCTGTATGTCCAGGTGCCATCGGTGCCGATGGTGAACTGGCCATAGGGCGTTGCCACATTCTGTGCAACAAACACGGCTTGACCTGCATCAGGGTCCACCACATTGAGCTTGCCGCCCGCAGTGAGTTGACCATCTTCGGTCACGCTGCCCAGATCGCCATTTGGCACATTTGGCGTGATCACTGCGCCATCGTCAGCACCATTGATGGTAATCGTGATGGTCGTCGTTGCCGAACCATCCTTGCTGGTGACGGTATAGGTCTCTACAACCGATTCACCGGTCTTGAGGTACTGCACCTTGCTGTTATCGACAGCGTAGCTATAGGTGCCGTTGGTGTTAAACACCAGCGTGCCCAGCGCTGTACCAGCGCCATTGAACACGGCTGTAGGCTGGAAGCTGTTATCACCGCTATCGATATCGGAGATGGTCACCGCACCCGAAGTGCTGAGCTGGCCGCCCACCACATTGACGTCTTCGGTCACAGCAGCCACGCTGCTGCCCAGAACCGGCAAATCGTTGGTGCCATTGATGGTAATCACGACATTGGCGGTCGTGCCATCGGCCGTCACCACGGTACGCGTCTCGGTCAGGGTCTGACCGGCACCCAGTGCCTGAACGGCTGGGTTGCTGTTATCCAGGCTGTATGTCCAAGTGCCATCGGTGCCGATGGTGAACTGGCCATAGGGCGTTGCCACATTCTGTGCAACAAACACGGCCTGACCTGCATCAGGGTCCACCACATTGAGCTTGCCGCCCGCAGTGAGTTGACCATCTTCGGTCACGCTGCCCAGATCGCCATTTGGCACATTTGGCGTGATCACTGCGCCATCATCTGCACCATTGATGGTGATCGTGATGGTCGTCGTTGCCGAACCATCCTTGCTGGTGACGGTATAGGTCTCTACAACCGATTCGCCAGTCTTCAGATACTGAACCTTGCTGTTATCTACAGCGTAGCTATAGGTACCGTTGGTGTTGAACACCAACGTGCCCAGCGCTGTACCAGCGCCATTGAACACGGCTGTAGGCTGGAAGCTGTTATCGCCGCTATCGATATCGGAGATGGTGACCGCACCCGAAGTGCTGAGCTGGCCGCCCACCACATTAACGTCTTCGGTCACTGCAGCAACGCTGCTGCCCAGGACTGGAACGTCATTTGTGCCATTGATGGTGATCACGACATTGGCAGTCGTGCCATCGGCCGTCACCACGGTACGTGTCTCGGTCAGGGTCTGACCGGCGCCCAGTGCCTGAACGGCTGGGTTGTTGTTGTCCAGGTTATAGGACCAGGTGCCATCCGTGCCGATGGTGAAATTGCCATAGTCCGTGGGCACATTGTTCTGTGCCACGAAGACGGCCTGACCTGCATCAGGGTCCACCACATTCAGCTTGCCACCAGCAGTCAATTGACCGTCTTCGGTCACGCTACCCAGATCATCGCCAGGCTGGCCGGGAGTGATCACTGCGCCATCGTCAGCACCGTTAATAGTGATCGTGATGGTCGTCGTTGCCGAACCATCCTTGCTGGTGACGGTATAGGTCTCGACCACCGACTCACCGGTCTTCAGGTACTGCACCTTGCTGTTATCGACAGCGTAGCTATAGGTACCGTTGGTGTTGAATACCAGCGTACCCAGCGCCGAGCCAGCGCCATTGAACACGGCTGTAGGCTGGAAGCTGTTATCACCGCTATCGATATCGGAGATCGTGACAGCACCCGAAGTGCTGAGCTGGCCGCCAACCACATTGACGTCTTCGGTCACAGCAGCAACGCTGCTGCCCAGCACAGGCAAATCGTTGGTCCCATTGATGGTGATCACGACATTGGCGGTCGTGCCATCGGCCGTCACCACGGTACGTGTCTCGGTCAGTGTCTGACCGGCGCCCAGGGCTTGAACGGCTGGGTTGTTGTTGTCCAGGCTGTATGTCCAGGTGCCATCGGTGCCGATGGTGAAGTTGCCATAGTTTGTGGGCACATTGTTCTGCGCCACAAACACGGCCTGACCTGCATCAGGGTCCACCACATTCAGCTTGCCGCCAGCAGTCAATTGACCGTCTTCGGTCACGCTGCCCAGATCGCCATTTGGCACATTTGGCGTGATCACTGCGCCATCGTCAGCACCGTTAATAGTGATCGTGATGGTCGTCGTTGCCGAACCATCCTTGCTGGTGACGGTATAGGTCTCTACAACCGATTCACCGGTCTTCAGATACTGGACCTTGCTGTTATCGACAGCGTAGCTATAGGTACCGTTGGTGTTGAATACCAGCGTACCCAGAGCCGAGCCCGTGCCATTGAACACCGCAGTGGACTGGAAGCTGTTATCGCCGCTATCGATATCGGAAATGGTCACCGCGCCCGAAGTCGACAGTTGACCGCCGACCACATTGACGTCTTCGGTCACAGCAGCCACGCTGCTGCCCAGAACCGGCAAATCGTTGGTGCCATTGATGGTGATCACGACATTGGCCGTCGTGCCATCGGCCGTCACCACCGTACGCGTTTCGGTCAGGGTCTGACCGGCACCCAAGGCTTGAACGGCTGGGTTGTTGTTGTCCAGGTTATAGGACCAGGTGCCATCGGTGCCGATGGTGAAGTTGCCATAGTCCGTGGGCACATTGTTCTGCGCCACAAACACCGCTTGACCCGCATCGGGGTCCACCACATTGAGCTTGCCGCCGGCAATCAACTGACCGTCTTCCACCACAACACCCGTGGCGGCACCGCCAATCACGGCAGAATCATTGCTGCCGGTGATGGTCACCGTGACAAGCTGCGTCGCGGTACCACCCTGACCGTCATTCACGGTCACGGTGATCGTATCGGTGACCTGCTGGCCGGCGATCAATGCCTGCACCTGGGTGCTGCCATTGTTCAGCACATAGGTCCAGGCGCCTGTGGCGTCTACCGTGAAGCTGCCATATTGGCCCTGGCCATTGTTGGGCAGTGACCAGCTGTGGGTATCGGTGGCATCGACGTCCCTAACAGCCAATTGGCCACCTACGGTGGTGATGCCATCTTCGCTCACCGCGCCCGTGGATGCACCAGTGATCGTGGGATCGTCATTGCTGCCGGTGATCGTCACGGTGACGAGCTGGGTGGCCGTGCCGCCCTGGCCGTCACTCACCGTCACGGTGATGGTGTCCGTCACCTGCTGGCCAGCGGCCAGCGCCTGCACCTGGGTGCTGGCGTTGTTCAGTACATAGGTCCAGGCGCCGCTGGCGTCCACGGCAAAGGCGCCATACTGGCCTTGGCCGTTGTTGTTCAGCGACCAGCTGTGGGTATCGCTGGCATCTACATCCGCCACGGCCAATTGGCCGCCAACGGTGATGAGGGCGTCTTCGCCCGCCTGCGCCGAAGTTTGACCCGAGAGCGTCGGTGCGTCATTGGTGCCGACAATGGTGATCGTCAAGCTGCTGGTCGAGGTGGCGCCATTGCCATCGACCAGCGTATAGGTGAAGTTCTCGGTGCGCGTCTCGCCTGCGGCAAGGGCCTGTACCGACTGAAGGCTGTTGTCGAGTTGATAGCTGTAGCTGCCATCGGTATTGAGCACCAGTTGGCCGTATTCACCCTGCGCACTGCTGGCCGGGCCACCGCTGCCGCCGCGCAGCAATACCTGGTGCTGTGCCTGGCTGCCCGAACCCAGCGTGTCATTGGCCAGCACATTTCCGTTCAACGGTCCCGCGCCATCTTCGAGCACGGTACCTGCATCCGCATTCGCCTGGGGATTCGCCGGCACCGGCTGTGCGTCGTCCAACGCTTCGCCCACGCCGCTGAACAGCTGGAGTTCGGGATTTACCGGAGCAACGTTCTCATACGCCAGCGCCAGTGGCACGGTGTTTTCCAGAATGCTGGCCAGGCGCACGAAGGTGCTGCCGCCTTCACTGCCCCCGGTCAGCCCGGCGGCGGTGGGGTCGAGGTCGGCAAACGGATCCTGGCCGGCATTGATGGCAGCAATGACCTGATCGATCTCAGTCACCGGCGGTGCAGCGATTGCGACTTCCTCCGGCTGGGGCGGGTTGACCAGATCGGCGGTGAGCAGTACTTCCTGGTTCTCGCCGATGATCAGCGGCGGCTGGCCGTCGGCCTGCAACTGCACCGAGCCGCCCGACGCAGTGACGATCACCGCGTCGGCAGGGATGCGCATGCCCTGGTAGATGGGCGTCAGGTTGCCATCGGTGCCACGGATCCAGGCTTGTCCGGTGAGTTGCGTAACGAGAACGGTTTGAGCTGCGGCCATGGTGATCTGTGACTCCGGTCAGGGTGAGAGGAAGCGCCAGACGGTCTTCCTCCAATGTTTCTATCAAGATAGTAGGCATTGCCGGGCGCTTCGGATATTGGCGTCGCGGCCAATATGCGCATGTTCCGTTGGCCAAATAAAAAAACCCAAGGCCCGCCGGAGGGGGACTTGGGTTCGATGCGTGGCCGCCGGTGCGTTCAGGCCAACTGAGGCCGTCCTATGCCGTGCACCTTGAGCGCCAGCATCAGGCGGTCGCTGACCTGCAGCTTTTCAAACACCGCCGACAGATGCGCGCGCACCGTGCGCTCGCTGATCGACATGCGCTCGGCGATGTCGGCATTGCTTTCGCCCAGCGAGGCATAACGCGCCACCTCCTGCTCACGCGGCGACAGCGTCTGGGCCCAGTGATTCCCGGGCTCGGGCAGACGCGAATCGACATCGCGCAGCAGGCGCTGCAGCAGCGAGCGACCCAGCCATATATTGCCGCCCGCCAGGCTTTGCAGCATCTGCGAAAGCACCTCGGGGCTGGATTGCGCATGCCCATAACCGCTGGCGCCTTTGCCCAACAGTTGGCGCCCTTCCTCATCACTGGGGCGATTGCTCAGCACCAGCACCTTGGCATCCTGCAGCAGACGATTCCATTCGGCATCGCCGTTCGCGGGCAGCTGAGGCAATGCGGCATCGAGCACGACCAGGCTGCGCCCCTGCTGCTTCCAGCGCTGCAGTTCAGCCAGGCGCTGGCCGCGTGCCGGCATCCACTGCGGGCCTGCCACCTGCTGCCAGCCCTGCCATAGCGCAGCGTCCTGGGTCAGCATCAATACCGGCAATGCACTCATACGTATCTCTTCTGAAAATGAACTATGCACGTAGGGTCTGCGCACCTGATTTCTCGCCTGCCTCCATGGCTCAGCGCTCCGTCAGCGCATTGGACTTGGTGCGCAAGATGGGCTTGAGCAGGTACTGCAGCAGCGTGCGCTTGCCGGTGAGGATGTGCACCTCGGCCTGCATGCCGGGAATGATGGGGCGCGTGTTGTCGCCCACATCGGCCCGGTCGGTGCGCACTTTCACGACGTAAAACGAGTTGCCTTTCTCGTCGGTGATGGTGTTGGCGCCGATCTGCTCCAGCCGTCCTTGCAGACCGCCATAGATCGCGAAGTCATAGGCGGAAAACTTCACCTCCGCCTCCTGGCCCGGATGCAGGAAGCCGATGTCGCGCGGATTGATCTGCACTTCCATCAGCAGCGTGTCGTCCAGCGGCACGATATCCAGGATGTCCTTGCCGGGCTGCACCACGCCGCCCACGGTATTGGCCATCAGCGTGTTGACGGTGCCGCGCACCGGCGAGCGCACTTCGGCCAGACGCACGCGGTTCTCCAGCGCCACCTGACCCTGCTCCAGCGTGCCCAGCTTGGCGCGGGTCTCCGACAACTCCGCGCGCGCCAGATTGCGCGCCGTCAGCTCGGTCTCCTGGATCTTGCGATCGGCCTCCTGGATGGCGGCCTGGATGCGGCCCATCTGCGCCGTGGCCGCACGTGCCTCGCCGCAAAAGCGCGCGACGTCGCGTTGCAGCCGCAGCAGATCGACTTCAGACACCGCGCCGCTCTTGAGCAGGGGCCGGGTCACGTTGAGCTCTTCCGATGTGAGGCTGCAGCTCGATGCCGACTGATCGCGGTTGGCCTGGTTCTCGCGCAGTTCCTGCTGGCGTTGGCGCAGCTGGTCGCGTGCGATGTTCACCGTGGCGTTGATTTCCTGCGTGCGGGTCTCCCAAAGCCGGCGCTCCTGCTCCACAACCAGCGGCGCGGCGGTCTGCAGCTCTGCGGCAACCTTGAACGTCTCACCCGAGGCCAGTGCCTGCAGGCGTGCGGCCTTGGCCTGCAGCGACAGCAGCTCCGAGCGGTTCTCACCCAGCGACGAGCTGTAGCGTGTGGGATCGATGCGCAGCAGCACCTGGTCCTTTTCCACACGCTGGCCCGGGCGCACCAGCAGCTCCTGCACGATGCCGCCGTCGAGGCTTTGCACCACCTGCACCTGGCGCGACGGCACGACCTTGCCCTGGCCGCGCACCACTTCGTCGATGCGGCCAAAGGCCGCCCAGATCAGCAACGCCAGCAGCGCCAGCAGCGACACCCAGATCAGCAGCCGCGAGCCACGGGCCTGCTGCTGGCCCGCGGCCCACTGCGCATCGGCCTTGAGATCGTCGCTCTGGTGCGTGCCCACGCTTTCGCTGCCGTCGAGCAGCCAGCGCGACAGGCGCTTCGAGCGCGCACCCACCGCGGTCTTCAGTCTGCTTTCGCGTGCCACGGGCTTATCGCCCGGTGTTGGTTTCGGTGCGTTCATGCGCGCGCTCCGGTTGCGCCAATGCGGCCCTGCTTCAGGGCTTCAATGACCTGGTCCTTGGCGCCATCGGCGACGATGCGCCCGCCGTCGATCACGATCAGCCTGTCGACCAGCGTCAGCAGCGCCGTGCGGTGCGTCACCAGCAGCACGGTCTTGCCCTCCGCGGCTTGCTGCAGCCGGCGCTTGAGCTGGGCTTCGCTCTGGTTGTCCAGATTGCTGCTGGGCTCGTCGAGCAGCAGCATCGGCGGGTCGTTGATCAGCGCGCGCGCCACGGCAATCGACTGGCGCTGGCCACCGGACAGCGACTCGCCGCGCTCACCGATGTTCATGCCATAGCCCTTGGGGTTGTGCGCCGCGAATTCGTCGACGCCGGCAATGCGCGCCGCCTCCAGCATCTCGCGCTCGCCGGCATGCGGGGCGCCGATCAGCAGATTGTGTTTCAGGCTGCCGTAGAACAGCATCGGATCCTGCGGCACATGGCCGATGGCCCGGCGCAGATCCACCGGATCGATCTGGCGTGCATCGATGCCGTCGATCAGCACCGCGCCTTCGGTCGGCTGGTACAGGCCCAGCACCAGCTTCTCCAGCGTGGTCTTGCCCGACCCGATACGGCCGATCAGGCCCACGCGCTCACCGGGCTGGACCGAAAAGCTCACGCCGGACAGGCTGGCCTGGTCGCTGCCCGGATAGTTGAAGCTGACATTGCGGAACTCGATGGCGCCACGCAGATCGGGCCGCGCCACGAACTCGCTATCCGGCCCGTGCTCCACCGGCATCTTCATGTAGCCGTCGATGGAATGCAGCGAAGTGCGCGCATTGTGGAACTGCATCATCAGCCCGGCCACCTGGCCGAAGGGCGCCAGGCAGCGCCCGGCAATCATCGATGCGGCAATGATGCCGCCCATCGACAGCGCCGACTCCTGCACCTGGTACACGCCGATGATCACCACCGCCACGCTCACCAGCTGCTGCATGGTCTGCACGAAGTTCACCGTGCCCGAGGAGATGAACTTGATCTTGCCGCCCATGTAGGCGATGTACTGGGTCGAGCTCTCCCACAGGCGCTGCACACCGCTTTGCGCGTTGAGCGTCTTCACGGCTTCGAGATTGGTCAGCGACTCCACCAGCAGCGCATTGCGCTGGGAGGCCGCCTGGAAGGTCTTGAGCGTGAGGCTTTCCATGCGCGCCTGCGCCCAGAACGACACCAGCAGGATCGCCACGATCGCCACCACGGGTGGAATCAGCATCCACGGCGAGATCCACACCAGCGCCAACAGGAACAGCAGCACGAAGGGCAGATCGACCAGCGTGGTCAGGCTCGCCGAGGCAATGAAATCGCGCACCGACTCGAACGAGCGCAGATTCGCCGCGAACGAGCCCACCGATGCAGGCCGCGCCTCCATGCGCAGATCGAGCACGCGCTCCATGATCTGCGCCGACAGCTGGATATCCACGCGCTTGCTGGCCGCATCGACCACATACGCGCGCGCCGTGCTCAGCACGAAGTTGAACACCAGCACCAGCGAGATGCCGATGGCCAGCACCCACAGCGTTTCCACCGCGTTGTTGGGCACCACGCGGTCGTAGACATTCATGCTGAACAGCGGCATGGCCAGCGCGAACAGATTGATCAGGATCGCCGCCATCAGCGCATCGCGGTACAGGCGCCGGTTGTCCAGCACCACGGCCCAGAACCAGTGACCGCTGCGCGGCTCCAGGCCCTTTTGCACCGAGCGCTGCTCGAAGCGGAACTGCGGGCGCACGAAGCACATCATCCCGGCATAGTCCTGCAGCAGCGCTGCGCGCGCCACTTCGACCGGGCTGTCGATCTCGGGGTACTGCACCAGGAAGCGGCCATCGGGCAGCGCCCGGAGCAGCAGGCAGGCACGGTTGCCGTTCAGCAGCAGGATGGCCGGCAGCAGGCCCTCGGGCACGCCGTCGAGCTCGCGCTGCACGATGCGCGTGGTGAAATTCGCGCGCGCCGCGGCGCGTGCCAGCAGCGAAGGCGTGAGGCGCTGCTCGACCAGCGGCAGGCCGTTGCTCAAGGCCTGGGCAGACAAGGGGTGGCCATGCAGCTGGGTCAGCTGCACCAGGCAGTCCAGCAGCGGATCGGCATGGGCGGCAAACGCGGCGCCCGCACCGGCTGCGGGCCGAGCGCCAGGAGCCGCGCTGGGCGTCGCCAATGGATCTTCAGGCAATTCAAATTCCGAATCAGGCATCGTCACCCATCCCCCTACAAGAGCTCTTCGTCGTCATCGATCAGATCCAGCGAGCCACGCACCCGCTCGCGCACCCGCTTGCGCTGGCTGAGCTTTTCCAGCGCCTGGGGCGGCAGATCGGTCAGGCGCAAGGTGCCATTGGCCAGCAAGGCCTCGATCAAATCCTCCAGGACGCGAATGAAATCCGCGTCCAGCGCAGACAGGGCGCGCCGGGAGTCGTCGGAGGGGGGCGGAGGACTTTTTTCCATAGGGGGGGGTCCAGGTCAGGGCATGGCGACTCGGCGTGACATGCGCAGTCCACCCGGTTCCTGCGCCTGGGCCAGCGCCTGTACCGGTTGGGCTTTCTGCGCAGCCATCGCGATCTGCGCAGCCACGGGCAGCAGATTGGTGGTGTCGGGCACGGCGGCATTGCAGCTGCGCAGCATGTCGTCAGGCAGCGTCAGCGCCTGCTGCTCCTCGGGGCGGCTGGCGGAATGCGGCTGGGCCAGGCCCAGCACCGGCAGGATTTCGCTCGACAGCATCAGCCACTGGTATTCGGCCTTCTTCAGGTCGTACTCGGCGTTCACCAGCGCGCGCTGCGCATCGAACAGTTCGTTCTCGGTGTTGAGCAAGTCGAGCAACGAGCGCTGACCGATACGGAATTGCTGCTGGTAGGCCACGCGCACCTTGGACGTGGACAGCACATGTTCCTGCAGGAATGGCGTCTGCTGGCGCAGGCGCGCGATGTTGTTCCAGGTGATGGACATTTCCTGCAGCAGATTGCGGCAGGTGTAGTCGCGCAGATCATGCGCGGCATAGCTCTGGGCCACAGTCTGGCGCACGCGCGCCTCGTCCGCGCCGCCGCGCGACAGGTTATAGGTCATCATGACCTGCACGCGCGAGGACTGCACATTCCAGAAGGCCGGCGTCGACTGCTCACGGTCGCGGCCGGTCGAGGCCACCAGCTCCACCTTGGGCATGTGCGCGCCCTTGGCGACCTTCTGCCCGGTTTCGGCGGCCTGCAGCGCTGCCTGCTTGGACAGCAACTGCGGATTGGCGCGCAGCGCATCGCCAAAATCACGCGTCACGGCCGGCACGATCAGGCGATCGGTGACGTCCGGCACCGGTGCCAGCACCTCCGCCGGATAGGAACCCACCACGCGGCGGTAGCGCTGCATCACGTCATTGAGATTGTTGGTCTCGGTCATCAGGTTGGACTGGGCCAGCGACACCCGGCCGCTGGACTGCTCCAGATCCACGCCCCGGCCCACGCCCGATTGCTGGCGCTCGCGCAGCTGGCCCAGCGTCACCTGGTGGGTGGTGAAATTCTCGCGCGCCAGGCGTTCCATCTCGCGGTAGCGCTGCACATCCAGGTAGGCACCGACGGCCTCGTTGGCCAGGGTTTCGGTCGTGGCACGCAGGTCATAGAACTTGGCGAGCTTTTCGAAGCCCAGTTGGCGCACGCCGCTGTTGGTGCTGAAGCCGTCATAGATCAGCTGGCGCAACTGCACGTTCCAGCCGGGACGGTTCCAGTCGGTGGAGGCCGAACCTTCGGTTTCGCTGCGCCATTCGCGGCCGACCCAGCCCTGCGCCGTGACCTGCGGACGCAGCGCGCCGCGGGCCACGTTCTGGCCTTCCAGCGTGGCATTCAAGTCCTGGAAGCGCACCTGGATCTCGGGGTGGGTCATGAGGACCTGCTCCACCACCTTCTGCAGCGCCTGGCCCTGGCCATTGGCTTGCTGCAGCGTCAGCGCGTCCTGGGCCTGGCTGCCCACGGACCAGGAGGCTAGCCCCAAAGATGCAACTACTTGTGCAATCTGCTTGAACTTCATTTTCATAACCTTCAATGGTGGGCTCGGGCCGGCGCAGCGGCACGATCCAGCGGTGCTGGGAGCCAGGATGGATGCAGAGGAACACTGGCGCGGTGTTCCAGCAGGAGACGGTTGTCAGTGCAGCCGGATGGGGCACCGACGAGATCGCGTTGGATTTTCGGCGGCCGCGAGGCTGCCGGGAAAGCGACCACGGGAACGCGCTGGCAAGCCGCCCGATCAACCGCTGAAGGCGATTGGCGGGCACCCACACCACCGAAAGGAGTGGTTTCAAGTGCAACAGCAGCACATGAGTTGTGAGTATTTGCGTCCAAGACGTTCTCAATATGTATCAAAAACAACCAATAACAAGTAACAGCACTATGTTTCAATCTCGGGATTTTGAACCAGAGCTTAAGGCATCCAGTATTCCCCGAGCGGACGTGCTCCTGTCCCAAGCCTACTGGATTCCAGGGACATGCCGGCATTGGAATCGAGAGATGGCGCAGATGCAACTAACGTTTTTACAATTATAACTATTGTTTCAATTAGAAATATCAATTAGGCGAGGGCAATAGTTTTAGACAATCCTTTGGAAACACCTTCCATCATCCGCGATGGGAAAGCACGGCCTTGTAGTCTTGCGCCTGAACCACAGGGGTGCGACCGCAATCTGTTCTCATCCGCCCCAGGCGCGGCGATGGGCGCGGCGATGGCCACACTGCGCTGGATGCGATGAACGGCACCAGGCCCTACCTCGACCGCACGCGGTCGCAGCAATGCCCGCCTCGGTTCGCGCCTGGCGGGATTCACGGCTGGCAGGAAACTGTGGCTGCGCGGCCACAGGCTGCGGCGCCCTGCCCGCCCTGTGAAGCGGCCGGCGAAGTGCAACGGCCCAAGTCCATGCCGGTCAGTGCGCTTGCCGCGCGCGGGATGGACCTGTCAATCAGCGATCAGCGATCAGCGTCCAGCATGGCGGCATTGACCGCGCCATATTCAAAGTCGCCGTCTTCAAAGATCACGAGAAACCAGAAGGACTGCGCGGCGCTGCCCAGCTCCTCCAGCAGTGCCGAGGCCGGCTGCGACAGCTGCAGCCGCACATCCAGCGGCAGCTCCTCGGCTTCGGCGAGGCGCTTTCTGGGCACCGGCTCCAGCGAGGGTTTGGCTTCGCGGAAATCCAGCAGCACCACCAGGTCGTTGGTCTTGAAATGCCGCTGCGCGCCCTGGGCAAAGGCGAAGACGCGTTCGTCGAGGATCTCCGCGATGCGGGACGGTAACGGTGTGCTCATGAAAACGGCTTCCTTCAGATTGGGTTGGCAATGATTTGCTGCCGATCGTATGCCAACGGGAGGGCCCACCTACCCGGCTTGCAAAAAAGCCTTTGGCTGGCTGCGACTCGCAGGCGGTCGCGGAAATCCAGCCGTCAAAACCGCCATCGGCAGCCGGGCGCAAGGCCAATGAAAACAACGCTCCTGAGGCCGGCGACCATGCAGCATCAGCGCTGCCCCGCGAACCCATCTCCCGCCAGCTCCAGCCTGCGCCCCTGCCGCACCATCGCTTCGAACTCCTGTGCCGGCACCGGTCGGCTGAAGCAATAGCCCTGGATCTCGTCGCAGTGGTGGGCGCGCAGGATGCGGCAGTGCTCTTCGGTCTCCACGCCCTCGGCGATCACCTTGAGGCGCAGGTTGTGCGCCAGCGTGATGACGGCGCGCACTATCGTCTCGTCGTCGGGCCTGTCGAGCATGTTCTGCACGAAGGACTGGTCGATCTTCAAGGTGTCGACGCGAAAGTTCTTCAGGTAGCTGAGATTGGAATAGCCGGTGCCGAAGTCATCGATGGACAGCTTCACGCCCGCGGCCTTGAGCCGATCGAAGTTGGCGATCATGCCGTCGACATCCTGGGCGATCAGGCTTTCCGTCAACTCCAGCTCCAGCAACTCCGCATCGAGCCCGGTCTCCTGCAGCATGCCCAGGGCCCAGGCCGACAGGTCCTGCTGCAGCAACTGGCCGGCGGAGATATTGACCGCCACGGGAATGCGCGGCAGGCCCGCATCGGCCCAGGCCTTGGCCTGCGTGCAGGCCGTGCGCAGCACCCAGTCGCTGATCGGCACGATCAGGCCCGACTCTTCTGCCACCGGAATGAACTTGCCTGGCGGGATGATGCCCAGCTCGGGATGGTGCCAGCGCACCAGTGCCTCGCAACCGATGATTTCGCCGCTGTGCAGACTCACCTTGGGCTGATAGGCCAGGCGCAGCTGCCCCGCGGCCGGCGCCAGGCGCAGCTGCGCCTCCAGGTTGACACGCTCCTGCATCTGCTCGTCCATCGCGGGATCGAAGCTGGCATAGGTGTTGCGGCCGCTGTGCTTGGCGCGGTACATGGCCTGATCGGCGTTGCGGATCAGCGTCGCCGGATCCAGGCCGTCGCGCGGGAAGGCGCTCAGGCCGACGCTGACCGACAGATGGATCTCCCGCCCCTGCAACGCCAGCGCAGGACGGATGCAGGCAATGATGTCCTCGGCGATGGCCTGCGCCTCGGCTATGCCATGCAGGTTGTCGAGCAGCACCAGGAATTCGTCGCCGCCGTGGCGCGCCACGGTATGGCCTTCGGGCAGCGTCGCCACCAGCCGCGCGCTGATGGCCTTGATGACTTCATCGCCAAACGGATGGCCGTACGCATCGTTGACCAACTTGAAGCGGTCCAGGTCGAGCAGCAAGACCGCCACCGTCCGGCCGGAAATTTTCGCCTGATCGATCAGCCGCGTCAGCCGCTCCTGCAGCAGATGGCGGTTCGGCAGGTCCGTGAGCGCGTCGTGCGTGGCCAGATGACGCAGGCGCCGCTCGGCACGCTTGCGCTCCGAGATGTCGCTGCCCAGCCCGACAAAGCCGCGCACGCCCTCGTGCACGAAACGCACGCCGGTGAACAGGCAGGGCACGCGCGTCCCGTCGGGCAATTGATAGCTGGCCTCGAAATGGCCCATGCCGTTGGCCAGCACCTCGGCGATCTTGGCCGCGGCGCGCTGGCGTTCATCGACGGGCATCAGCTCGGTCAGCTCCATGCCCGCGAGCTGCTGCGCATCCAGTCCCGTCATCCGCTCGAGATTGCGGTTCCAGCGCTGCAGACGGCCATGCTCGTCGCAGTGATAGAAGACGCCGGGCAGGCTGTTGAGCACGGCATCGCCATAGTCCCGCTCCAGCAGCAGGCGCCGCTTGGCCTGCTGGCGCGCCGAGACATCGTTGATGATCAAGGTGCGGATGGACTGGCCCTTCTGGCGCGTCACGACGCTGCGCATCTCGGCATCGAACGTCCCCCGCGCGCCCTCGAGCGCGTGCAGGCTGGCGCCCGTGGACGCCAGAATGTCGCCCCAACCGGCCTGGCCGGCGGGCGGGGCGATCACGTCTTCGAGCGGCCGCCCCAGCGCCTGCTGCCGGCGGCTGCCGAACTGGCGCTCGGCAGCGCCATTCCATTCGATCACGCAGCCGGCGGCGTCGACGCTGACGATGGCCGTCTCGGTGGCCTCGAAGATGCCGGCTTTCAGCGCCAGCGCCGCCACCTGCTGCTCCTTGCTGTCCAGCAGATCCAGCGTCTGCGCTGCCAGTTGCGACTCGCGCAGCCGGATCGCGGTCGCCATGCGCACCAGCGCCTCGCCCAGGCGCAGGGTCTCCTGGTACTTCGCCGACGATGGCGCCAGCACCAGCGTCGGTGCCTGCGCCGACTCCCCCGCATGTTCCACGCTGTGCGCCAGCTCGGCCAGCGGCCGGCCCATGCGGCGCGCCATGCGTGCCGCCACCAGCATCAGGCCCAGGGCCATGGCCACCGCCATGCCGGCCATCTGATAGAGCTGGCGCTGCAGTGGCGCCTCGATCAGCTGCGCCGGCCGGGATGCAACCACGGTCCACTGCAGCCCGCCCTTGAGTTCCAGGGTTCTGGTCGCCAGCCAATGGTCGCCATCGGACCCGCGCAGTTTCTGGATGGCGGCGCTGTCCTGGCGCTGCAGCGCGGCCGCCAACTCCGCCGGCACGGCCAGCGGCTGGGAGCCAACCTCGGAACCGCCGATCAGCCTGGGTTCCGCGCCGCGCTCGACAATCTGCAGCTGGACGCCATATTCGCCGGCAAGATAGCGCAGGAAGCGGTTGAGCGCGGGCAGATCCGCATCCACATCCAGCACGCCGAGCAGCTGACCCTGCCGGTCATGCAAGGGCTTGACATAGCTGAGCCCCCAGGGCGGCGTGCCTTGCGCGGTATGCAGCAGCCACTGATAGGAAGGCATCCATTTGCCTTTTTCAGCCCCTTGCAGCGCCGCCTGGTAGAACGGCCGCTGCCGGGCGTCATAGCCGCTGACGGGCTGTTGCGCGTGCGGTGCAAAACCGCGCTCCGTCAGCAGGAAATTCTGGATGTACGCATTGTCGGGCCGCGTTCCGGGATGCAACCAGAGCAGGATGGACCCATCCGCCGTGCGCTCCAGATTCCCGTATTCACCATACTTGGACAGTACCAGGCCCAGATAGCTCAACTCCGGGCGCTGCTCGAATGCCGCCAGCGACATCTCCAGTGCCGAGCGCAGCGTGACGGCCGTATCGGCGGAAAACTCGGCATTGCGTGCCACGCGCTCGACCGAGGCGGCGGTCATCTCGGTCGCTTCGATCAGCATGCGCAGCCGCTCGACGGACCGGTCCAGCGCCTCGACAAGGTCCTGCTGCGCCACCTGCCGGGTATGCGAAATCGCCAGCCATGCCGTGGCCGCCAGCGAGACGACGCCCACCACCAGCACGAACTTGCCGACACTTCGCACCAGGGCTTGAAAGAATGACGCAGCGGGCTTAGGCATGGCTTGTTGAATAAAGACCCAGGATGCGCTGCATTCTCAGCCATTAAGACTGTTTGTTACAAGCGTTTACTTCCACAGTCTCTTTCGCCATGCGCAAGCAGCAGGATGATCGCCTGTAAGACCACGCCGCGTGCTGCGCTGGCGCCGGCTCGCATCCGCGATGATGGGGAGGATGAAATTTCTTCTTGCCTTGCTGCTGGTGTCGGGAATCGGATATTGGTCCCATGGCCGCCACTGGACTCTTCCCGACCACCTCAATCCCTGGGCGCCGCTGGCCTACGAAGCCGTGCCGGACTGGCTCACCGGCTTCAAGCTGCAACGCTTGAAGTCCGAACCGGCCGCCTGTCAGGCCTTCATGGCCACCACCCCCTGGCGCTACGATGCGGTGCCCGACCGTGACACCGGTCAGGGTTGCGGCTTCAGCAATGCCATCCAGGTGCGCCAGACCTCGGTGGCGCTCAGCAGCGCGTTCACCTTGAGTTGCCCCGCCGCTGCCTCGCTGGCCCTGTGGGAGCGCAACGTCATGCAGCCGGTGGCGCAGGCCACGCTGGGCACGCAGGTACGGCGGCTGGAGCATCTGGGCAGCTACGCCTGCCGCAATGTTTACGGCCGGGAAGCGGGCAATCGCAGCCAGCACGCAACCGCCAATGCGCTCGATATCGCCGGCTTTGTGCTGAACGACGGCCGGCGCATCACGGTACTGCGCAACTGGCAGGCAGATGCGCCCGCAAGCCGGTTTCTGCGCGAGGCACACCAGGGCGCCTGCCGGTTTTTCAACGGCGCGCTCGGTCCGGAATACAACCAGGCCCATGCCGACCATTTCCATTTCGACAGCGGGCGGTATCGGGTGTGCAAGTAGCGATCGAAAGGGTGCGGCCCTTGCCGCCAGGACCGCAGCAAAAGAAAAAGCCTCCCGGACCGTCAGTCTGGGAGGCTTGGTACCAATGGTTAGTTGGTAGGCGCGATTGGACTCGAACCAACGACCCCCACCATGTCAAGGTGGTGCTCTAACCAGCTGAGCTACGCGCCTGTTGTTCGATTCAATAAGTATAGCATCGGGAAAAACCCGTTTTTCCCAACCTTGTCACTTTTTTGCAATCTGCGCTGTTTCCATCTAGCGACGGCGCGCCGAGCGCACGCCCGACACTCCGGCCACGATGGCCAGCACCTTGTTGAGCCGGCCCGAATCGGAGACCTCCACGGTGAAGGTCATCCTGGCCGTGCCCTTGACGGACTGCGTCTGCACGCCGATCACATTGGTCTTCTCGCGCGCGAACACATCGGAGATATCGCGCAGCAGTCCCTGGCGGTCGGTGGCCTCGACCGACACGTCCACCGGATAGACGGCCGCGCCGACCGCGGGCTTGGGCGTACCCCAGGCGACGTCGATCACACGCTCGGCGCTGCGTGCGGCCATCTCTCGGTAGTTGGAGCAGTCGCTGCGGTGCACGCTCACGCCCTTGCCGCGCGTGACGAAGCCGCGGATGTCATCGGGCGGCGCGGGCTTGCAGCACTTGGCAAGCTGGGTCATCAACGAGTCGATGCCCACCACCAGCACCCCGCCCTTGGGCACGGTGTCGCTGCCGCGCGCCTTGCGCACCGGCGAGTACGCCTCTTCCTCTTCTTCCGGCTCGGGCGGGCGCAGCACGGCTTCGATGTTGCGCAGCGAGTACTCGTCCTTGCCGACGACTTCAAACAGCGCATCGGCCGACTTGAAGCCCAGCTGGGTGGCGAGGTCCTCCAGTTTGATCGCCGTCTTGCCTTCGCGCTGCAGCAGCTTTTCCACCGCTTCGCGCCCGCGTGCCACGGTCTCGTGTGTCGCCTGGGCATTGAACCAGGCGCGCACCTTGGCGCGCGCGCGGTGGCTGGTGAGATAGCCGAGATCGGCGTTGAGCCAGTCACGCGAAGGCCGCCCTTCCTTGACGGTGCTGATCTCCACGGTCTGGCCGTTTTGCAGCGGCGTGTTCAGCGGCACCATCGCGCCATCGACGCGCGCGCCGCGGCAGCGGTGGCCCAGGCTGGTGTGCACCGAGTAGGCAAAGTCGACGGGGGTCGCACCCTGCGGCAGTTCGATCACCGCCGCATCGGGCGTGAGCACATAGATGCGGTCCTCGAACAGGCCGCGGTGCGAGGGCGTGCCGGCCAGATCGCTGCCCCAGGCCAGCAGCTGGCGCAGCACGGCGATCTTGGCGTCGTATTCGCTGGTGGCGCTCACGCCGGCGTAGCCTTTGGCGCCCGCTTCCTTGTACGCCCAGTGCGCGGCCACGCCATGTTCGGCATGGTCATGCATGGCCTGGGTGCGGATCTGGATCTCGATCGCGCGGCCGTTCTCGTCGCGCACCACGGTGTGCAGCGACTGGTAGCCGTTGGCCTTGGGGCGCGCGATGTAGTCGTCGAACTCGGCCTCGATGGGCGTGAACTGTTCGTGCACCCGCGACAGCGCGGTGTAGCAGTCCTTGATCGTGGGCACCACCACGCGCAGCGCGCGGATGTCGAACACCTGATCGAAGTCCAGCGACTTGCCGCGCATCTTCTTGACGATGCTGTAGATGTGCTTGGGCCGGCCCTGCACCGTGGCGCTGATGCTGTAGGCGCGCAGATCGCTTTCGAGCCGCCCGCGCAACTGCTCCATGAAGATCTCGCGCTCGGTGCGCTTCTCGTCGAGCAGGCGTGCGATCTCACGGTAGGTGTCGGGCTCGAGAAAGCGGAACGACAGGTCCTCGATTTCCCACTTGATCTGCCAGATGCCCAGGCGGTTGGCCAGTGGCGCAAACACATGCAGCGCCTCGCGCGCAATGCCCGGCGACGCCGGGGTCTTGGCCGCGGCGTAGTAGCGCAGCGTCTGCAGGCGCGACGCCAGGCGCAGCAGCACCACGCGCAGATCGCGCGAAAAGCCCAGCAGCATCTTGCGCACGGTCTCGGTCTGCGCGGCTTCGTCATCGACATGCTGCGAGGTGTTCTCGGCGGCACGCGCCTGCTGCTGCACGCGCATCAGCTTGGTGGTCTCCACGGCCAGCGTGGCGAAATTCTCGCCAAACACCTTGGAAATCACTTCCTGCGGCCGGTTCAGATGAAAGCTCGCATGCACCAGATAGCAGGCCGCCTGCATGGTTTCCGAGCCGCCTATGCCCTTGAGAATGGCGGCCACGGCATCGGCATGGGCCAGGATGTTCTCGCCCGAGGCCATGGTTTCATTGGCCAGCAGTGGCTCGGCAAAGGAGCGCGCGCGCGCCAGCGCGTTCACCTGATCCGGCAAATTGCTGGAAGTGGCCTGGATCAGCGGCGGGACCGGCGGCGCGGTCGCTGCGTCATCGGCAGCGGGGGCAATGGTCAAGCCGCTCTTCATGGATTTGCTCCGGTAGTCAGCGCCGGCTTGTGCACCTGAGTGCTCTCAGGAGTCCAGTCGGGCAGCAGGAATTGCGCGACCAAGGCCACCTGATCGGCCGCGACCAGCGTGGGCGCATGGCCGACGCCGGGCAGCGAGACGAAGCGCGCGTGCGGCCCGCGCCCAGCCATGGCCTGCGCGGTCTCGACCGACAGCAGATCGGACTGCTCGCCGCGGATCAGCAGCGTCTGCGCGCGAATGCTGTCATAGGCCGCCCACAGCCCGGCCTCGCTGGCCAGCGCCATCTCGGGGTTCATGGCGTGGAACGGCATGGCGATGTCGGGATCGTAGTGCAGCTGCAGCCCGCCTTCGAGGCGTGGCTTGAGCATGGGCGCCGTAAGGTCCAGCCATTGCTGCTCTGTATGCGGCCCGAAGCCCGTCGAAATCAGGCGCAGCGCTTCGGCGGCCTGCGGCAGCGAAGTGAAGACCAGCGGCTGGCCCAGGTACTCGCCAATGCGCAGCAAGGCCTGCCACTGAACGCGCGGCCCCACATCGTTGAGCACCAGGCGGTGGATGGGAACGGGCGAAGCAAATGGCGAGTCGCTGGCCAGCAGCATGCCGATCAGCCCGCCCATGCTGGTGCCGACCCAGTCCAGTGTCAGCAGCGGGCCTTGTGATTGCAACTGCGCGATCAGCGACTGCATGTCGCGGGCGTAGAGCGGCATCCCATAGTCCATGGGATCGGCCAGCCAGTCACTGAGACCACGGCCGGCCACATCGGGGCAGATCACGCGCGCATGGCGGCTGAGTTCGCGGGCCAGCACATCGAAGTCACGCGACTGGCGCGACAGACCATGCACGCAGACGATCACATGCGGATGCTCGGGGTTGCCGGTGGCATTCCATTCCCAGTAGGCCATGCGATGCATACCGGCATCGGTCGCCGCGCCCTGCGGCACGGCAGCGGCACCGGAGCACAGTACGTAGTTCAGCGTAGGTTCATTCATGGAGGCACAATCCAGCAGCACGGTTCGATAATGCATCGTAATTCATTCGGAGACCTCCCAATGCTGAAAGGCAAAACTGCTCTCGTCACTGGATCCACCAGCGGCATCGGCCTCGGCATCGCCAAGGCCCTGGCACAACAGGGCGCGAATATCGTGCTCAATGGCTTTGGCGATGTCGAAGGGCCGCGCGCCGAAGTCCAGGCCGCGGGCCGGGCCCTGGGCGCCAAGGTGGCCTACCACGGCGCCGATATGTCGCGCGTGGCCGATATCGAAGATATGGTCGATTACAGCGTGCGCAACTTCGGCCAGGTCGACATCCTGGTGAACAACGCCGGCATCCAGCATGTCGCGCCCATCGAGGACTTCGCGCCCGAGCGCTGGGATGCGGTGATTGCCATCAATCTTTCCAGCGCCTTCCACGCCACGCGCCTGGTGCTGCCCGCCATGCAGGCCGCCAACAACGGCCAGGGCTGGGGCCGCATCATCAATGTGGCCTCGGTGCACGGCCTTGTGGGCTCGGCGCAGAAGTCGGCTTACGTCGCGGCCAAGCATGGCCTGATCGGCCTGACCAAGGTCTGCGCACTGGAGAACGCCACCAGCGGCATCACCTGCAACGCCATCTGTCCCGGCTGGGTGCTGACGCCGCTGGTGCAAAAACAGGTAGACGCCAAGGCTGCCAGCCAGGGCATCAGCGTGGAGGAAGCGACCAAGCAGCTGCTGTCGGAAAAAGAGCCGTCGCTGCAATTCACCACGCCCGAGGAACTGGGCGCGCTGGCCGTGTTCTTCTGCTCACCGGCCGGCGCCAATGTGCGCGGCGTGGCCTGGAACATGGACGGCGGCTGGGCAGCACAGTAAAAAAGGGGCGCAAGCCCCTTCTTTATTCATGCTGTGCACCCCGCCGCCGCCGGGCCGCCCCCCCGGGGGGCAGCGGCTACGCGAAGCGAGCAAGCGTGGGGGCTTGCCGCCGCCGCCGGGCCGCCCCAAGGCGGCGGATGGCCCCCCTGGGGGGCAGCGGCTACGCGAAGCGAGCAAGCGTGGGGGCTTGCCGCCGCCGCCGGGCCGCCCCAAGGCGGCGAATGGCCCCCCCGGGGGGCAGCGGCTACGCGAAGCGAGCAAGCGTGGGGGCTTGCCG
>Ga0308163_10001771_pt1 | contig 21885 bp, 12 predicted proteins | sample PhyTR1_FD_201037 | JGI IMG/M metagenome (GOLD analysis project Ga0308163, IMG submission 201037) | Phyllosphere microbial communities from UC Gill Tract Community Farm, Albany, California, United States - DLSLT.R1 | ecosystem: Host-associated > Plants > Phyllosphere > Unclassified | place: USA... | reverse complement strand
CAAATATTCCTTTTGCTGCTTCAACTTTAAGGTAACTCCAGTTATTGTTATAGCTGGATTTACCTTCGGTCTTAAATCCCTCAGGAAATTCAAGTTCCCAGTAAATCGTTTCGTCCACATCGGCAAACAGTTCAGGTTTGGTTTTCTCTTCCCTTGCTTTCACAAAGAGGGGTTCCTGCCCCGTGGTGTACCTTGAAGCCTGGATAGCATAAATTCCCATGTCCATCAAGGCCCCTCCGCCAGAAAGCGCCTTTTTTAAACGCCAGGAATCTTTATTACCGCCCCAGGTAAAGCCGTTGGCAGCTTCAAGGCTCCTGAGCTTTCCGTAAATCTGCTTTTGCCCCAGCCGCATCACTTCTATATGATGACGCTCAAAGTGCAGTCTGTATCCGATAGATAGCATCCGGTTTGCCTGTTTGCAGGCGGCGATCATTTCAACGCAGTCGGCAGCATTCAGTGCCATCGGTTTCTCACAGATCACATGTTTGCCGGCCTTTGCTGCCCGTATTGTAAATTCCTTATGCAGGGCAACCGGAAGAACAACATATACAATATCTATATCTGGATTGTCAATAATCCTGTCGAAGTTCTCATAATTATAGATATTCTTTTGTGGGATCTTATATTGTGACGACCAGCTGCTGGCTTTGGCAGGTGTACCGGTGACAATCCCTGCAAGGTAACAGTGGGCGGTGGACTGCAGAGCGGGGGCAAGCTGCCCGGAACTGTATCCGCCAAGGCCAACCAGCGCGATACCTAGTTTGCGGCTTGCAGGAAAAGCAAAAGTATCTAATGCAGGCATTATCGCCGCTGCGCCTATACCATAGGACAGTGTCCGCAGAAAGGCTCTTCTATTGTAAAAGTTGCTGTTTTTCATAATGTAGTTCGCAGGTAGATAGAAGGTTACAGATAACACCAGCAACAATCGGGATTTCGGTTTGGTTTCAGAAAATTTAAAATAGTGATTTTGGTCAGATTATCTGCTGTATTAACGTTAAACGGATAATACAGCCATTATTATACTTTAGCAATTGTGGATAACATGTTAATTATTTTTATGATTATTAATTAGGATGTTTGAGTTAAAATGTTAAATTTGATGTTACCAAATATTTACCTATGATGACACGTCTGCTAAACCTGGCTGAGATGATCAGTCATGCCGCTTTGCACCGGAAAAAGCTATTGCTTAATCTTATCTCATTTTTTTTGATTGCAACCGCTCTGCAGGTTGCTGCTGCAGGTCCCCCGTTAAAAAAAACGTTCCCCCCGGAAATGGTCCGTTCGGCAGATGTAATCGTTAGGGGAACGGTAACAGATGCAAAAGGACAGGCGCTGCCGGGAGTAAGCGTAAAAGTGAAAAATACAGCTATTGCCATCAGTACTGACGGAGCGGGTAAGTTCTCGCTTAAGGTACCGGAGAACGCGACACTCGTATTTTCTTTTATGGGCTATGTAACGCAGGAAATCCCGGTTAAAGGGCAAACCCTGTTTAATGTAAAACTGCTCGAGAACAGCCAGGCACTTTCTGAAATTGTAGTGGTCGGTTACGGCACACAGAAAAAGGCTGTGGTCTCAGGTGCTGTCACCGCAGTAAAAGGATCGGAACTGGCTAAAACCCCTACGGCCAATTTATCCAACTCCCTGGCCGGGCGGCTGCCGGGTGTAACAGCAGTGCAAACCAGCGGAGAGCCCGGAGCAGATGGTTCGACAATCCGGATCAGAGGGGTAAACTCTCTGGGAAATAACAATGCGCTGATCGTGATTGATGGCGTACCCAACCGGGCTGGGGGACTGGAAAGGATTAATCCCAATGATGTAGAAAGCGTTTCAGTACTGAAGGATGCCTCGGCGGCCATCTACGGCTCGCGTGCGGCTAACGGGGTGATCCTGATTACCACAAAACAGGGGAAGTCGGGTAAACCCCAGCTTAGCTATGAATTTAGCTATGGCCTGCAGCAGCCTACCAGGACCCCAAAAATGGCGGGCTCTGACCAGTATGCTGAAATTCTTAATGAACTGAAGATCTTTGGAGCGGATTTACCCAGTAATCAGTGGAACGCGGCCTGGCAGGCATTTAATACCACAGGTTCCTATACCCGGCCTGACAATGGAAATGTGCTTAGTCCGGCGTACCGCCCGGATGAGCTGCAGAAGCTGAAGGACGGATCAGACCCTTTGCGTTACCCTAATACCGACTGGTTTGGCACTACGCTCAAAACCTGGTCGCCACAGCAACGGCATAACCTGCAGATCAACGGTGGTGCTGAAAACATCAAATACCTGATATCGATGGGCTATCTTGATCAGGATGGATACTATGAGAAATCCGCTACAGGCTACCAGCAATATGACCTGCGTGTAAACCTGGAAACCAATCTAAGTAAATATGTAACTGCAAGTCTGGGGATCACCGCGAGAGAAGAAGTACGGAATTATCCGACAGTAGCAGCTGCTGATATCTTCAGGATGCTGATGCGGGGAAAGCCAACCGAGCCGGAAGTATGGCCAAACGGTTTGCCCGGCCCTGATATTGAATATGGTTTTAACCCTTACGTAATCACTACAGACCTGACCGGTTACAACCGCGACCGCAGGGACTATTTTCAGTCGACCGGCAAAATAGAGCTCAAAGTGCCTGGAGTGGAAGGACTTAAACTTACAGGAACGGCTGCGGTAGATAAATTCTCTGGCCGGCAAAAGGTGTGGCAAACGCCCTGGACCTTGTACTACTGGGATAAAAAAAGTTTCGAACAGGATGGTGTGACGCCGGTACTGACCGGATCTGTGCGCTCTCAGCGTACCGACGCAAGCTTATCTGAAACTGCCGGAGAGCAACTGGCAGTTAACCTGATGGGAATGGTGAATTACGACCGGAAGATCGGAGAGCATAACCTTGCACTGATGGCCGGAGTAACCCGGGAGAAGGTTGATAACGATGCCTTTGCCGCGGCCAGAAGATATTTCCTTTCTACTGCTTTGCAGGAATTACTTGCAGGTGGCGATAAAGAGCAAACAATCACTAATCCTTCAAATGATACGTATAATTTGTTCAGAAGGGCGCGCTTAAGTTATTTTGGAAGAGTGGGTTACAACTACAGAGAGAAATACCTTGCGGAATTTCTGTGGAGGGCAGACGGCTCTTACATTTTCCCGGAGGACAAACGCTTTGGATTCTTTCCAGGTGTATCCGCTGGATGGCGCATCTCTGAGGAGGCCTTTTTTAAAGAGCATGTGAGTTTCGTAGATAATCTGAAGTTAAGGGCTTCATGGGGACAAATGGGAGCAGAGGCATATTTTGGCGATGCACTCGCTGAGTACCAGTACCTGAGTACTATCGGTTTCGGCAGTTATGTAACTGGTAACCAGCAGACCCAGACTTTGCGCGAAAGCCGAGTGCCTAACCTGTCCTTTGGATGGGAAGTGGCCAATAATGCAAACGTAGGTGTAGATGCTGCTTTCCTGGACAGCAGGCTGAACCTGGAGTTTGACTATTTTTATAACAAGCGGACAAAGATCCTGATCAGCCGGGTAAATTCTGTTCCGGGAAGTTCCGGCATCACGGACAAGCTGCCGCCGGTGAACCTGGGAAAGGTGAACAATAAGGGCTTTGAATTCAAATTAGGGTATAGTGATAAAGCTGGAGATGTAACCTATAGTATAAGCCTGAACGGTGGATATGCCAAAAACAGGATCATCTTCTGGGATGAAACTCCCGGTGCACCCGAATGGCAGCGTTCTACAGGGATGCCAACAAATACCGGATTGGTTTACCAATATGCAGGCGTATTCAAGGATCAGGCAGAGATTGATGCCAATAAAATTGATTACAGCAGCTTTACCGGGAAGCTGCTGCCGGGCGACATGAAATTTGTGGATGTAAACGGGGATGGTAAAATCAATGGCGACGATCAGGTTCGCCTGGACAAAACCAATACACCCACATTTACCGGCGGGATAAACCTAAGCCTCCAGTACCGCAACTTCGATTTTTCTGCTTTGATCCAGGGGGCTACAGGTGGAGTGCAAAGTGTGGGGCTGACGGAATCCGGGGATATAGGGAACTTCCTGGAATGGTCGTACAGGAACCGCTGGACAATAGATCAGCCAAGCGGCGAATTCCCGCGACTGTCCAACCGCGGGCAAACCTATTTCACCGATCTGAATATTGCAGGAAACAACACCTACTGGATCCGCAACAATAACTATGTGCGGGTGAAAAATGTAGAACTCGGGTATACACTGCCTGGGGAGCTCTGCAAAAAGATAGGACTTTCTGCGTTACGGGTTTATGTGAATGGTCTCAACCTGTTTACATTCGATAAGATCAAGATCTGGGACCCCGAATCTACCAATTCCAGTGCCCAGTATTATCCTCAGGCAAGGGTGATCAACTCTGGTATCAAAGCAACTTTTTAAAATCATATTCTCTACAAATGAAAAAGATACTAACTCATAAATACCTCTGCATCTTTACCTTATTGGTTATGCTGCAGGCTTGTAAAAAAGACTTTCTTGCAGTAGATCCGCCTGACCAGATCCAGGCCGAACTGGTGTGGAAAGACCCGGCACTGGCGCAGGCTTTTGTAACAGACATTTATAACGGTTTAAGCCTGGGAGGATTCGCAGAGCAGATGCTTTCTTCGGTTTCTGATGAATCCCTTTTTACACACCCCAACAGGGGGATCGACCTGGTGAACGCGAGTACAATTAATCCAACAACGCTGGGCTGGGTAGACGATAGCTGGAGCTATAACCTGATGTATAACAGGATCCGTGCATGTAATATCACCATTGAAAAACTGAGCGGGACTGACAATGCTATCACTGACCAGCAGCTCAAAAACCAGCTGCTGGGCGAAGCTCATTTCCTGAGAGCTTACTTTTACCAGCAACTGTTACGGTATCAGGGCAGTGTGCCGCTGGTGACCAAAAGTTATGCCCTGGATGATGATTTCACGGTTAAAAGGGCAACTTACGAGGACTGCGTTAACCTGATTGTCAAAGATTGCGATGAAGCTATTCCCCTGCTCCGCGGGAAAACGCTTCCTTCCGGCCGTACATCCTCAGTTGCAGCAATGGCACTGAAAGCCCGTGTACTGTTGTATGCGGCGAGCGACCTCCATGATATCCCTACCGCCAAATCCCGGTCGCCCATTATCTCGGGATATGCCAACCCGGAATATCTGGGTTATCTGAGTGGCGACCGCAGCGCACGCTGGAAGGCTGCCCTGGATGCAGCTAAAGCTGTTATTGATGCAGGATCTGGTTATAAGCTGAACCTTAGTGCGAAGGTATCCTTAGAAGAAGGCCGCGCAAATTATAAAAGTATTGCAATGGGCGGAGGGAGCAAGGCAGCGGGTATAGATGCGGCAGCTGCTTCTGAGCTTATTCTGGGCAGGTATTTTATTGATCTCAGCGATATGCGCTACGGACGTGCCAACGGGCCAAACGGATACCATAACTGGGCAGGAAACACGCCGGTAGGCTTGCTGGTGGATGATTATGAAATGGCCGATGGAACGGCCTTCAGCTGGACAAACCCGATGCAAAAGGCTGCGCCATATCAAAACCGCGATCCAAGGTTGTATGCAACTATACTGTATGACGGCGCCGGCTGGAAACCCCGCGACAAGGTATCTGGCAATGTTGACCCGGCAAATCAGATCCAGACAGGAGCATATGATTTACTGGAAGGCAGTAATGTGATCACGCTGAGCGGGCTGGACACCCGGGGCAGTTCAATAGAAAACTGGAACGGAAGCTGGACGGGCTATTATACGCAGAAGTTTATAGACCCTGATCCAAATATTGTGGACGCTAACCAGCCTCAGTTTGTGCCCTGGCCATTTTTCAGGTATACGGAAGCAGTGCTGAATTATATCGAGGCAAGTATCGAACTGGGCCAGCTGCCTGACGCTATATTGTGGTTGAACAGGATCCGCTTCCGTGCTGGCATGCCGGCTCTGACTGCAAGTTCCCAATCGGCACTGCGTGAGGTATATCGTCATGAGAGACGTATTGAAATGGCGTATGAGGAGCAGCGTTACCATGATACCCGACGATGGATGATCGCGCCTGAAACCTTAGGCAGAAAAACAACCTATATCAAGATCACCGGTAAGTTTAAAGCCGGGAAAACCATGTCGGCGCCCTATCATTACGATCCTTCAGTATATGATTATACCTATACGCCAACCACAGAAACCGCACAGGAAAACAGGCGCTGGGACGATAAGATTTACTTCAGGCCTTTCAGCCGCGACGAGATCAACAGAAATAAGGAGCTGAAGCAAAATCCTGGGTATTAATCCTATCTTTAGCTATGAACAGAACCGAATTTATCAAAAACGGCCTGATTGCTACCGGAACCTTACTGGCCGGCTCAGTAGTGACTACCATGGGTGCTGAACTTGCTACAGGCGCTGATCAGTCCGTTGCTCCCGGCAAAACTTTCAATCTCGATTACGCACCACATGAAGGAATGTTTGCAAGTCATGCGGGGAAAAGTTTTACCGAACAAATCCGGTTTATGCATGACCAGGGCTTTCGCGCTATTGAAGATAACGGCTTTTTGGCAAGGCCGGTTGAAGAGCAAATCCAGATAGGGAACCTCTTAAGTAAACTGGGAATGCGAATGGGTGTTTTCGTGGTGGACGGTGGAGACAACTGGAAAACCTCGCTTACTACCGGTAATAAGGAATTCAAAGACCATTTCGTAGAAACCTGTAAACGTTCTGTGGAAGCGGCCAAACGCTGCAATGCGAAATGGCTGACAGTTGTTCCGGGATTTTATGAAAGGAAGCTGCCTTATGGTGTTCAAATGGCTAATGTGATGGATGCCATGCGGGCAGGGGCTGAAGTTTTTGAGCCTCATGGTCTGATCATGGTGCTTGAAACGCTTAGTGATACCCCTGAGCTATTTCTTCAGCAGACCCATGAAACCTATAGCCTGTGTAAAGCGGTAAACAGTCCTTCCTGTAAGATTTTGTTTGATATTTACCACATGCAGCGTACAGAGGGAAACCTGATCGTTAACATCGATCGCTGCTGGGACGAAATTGCTTATATTCAGATTGGCGATAATCCTGGCAGAAAGGAGCCTGGAACAGGCGAAATCAATTATAAAAATATTTTTAAGCACCTGAAGGAAAAAGGGTATAAAGGAGTTATGGGCATGGAACATGGCAATTCACAGAAAGGAAAAGAAGGTGAACTCAGGCTGATCCAGGCTTACAGGGATTCTGATAGCTTTTAGCATTTGGCTGTATAGAAATATTATCCCTCGTATTCTTACATTATCCGGGAATAAAGGCTTAGTTTTTATACAAAAATAATTACTTTACACGCTGTATTAACACCCTCAACTGTGTATCAATTGAAAACCAAATATTTAGCAATAATATCCGCAACTCTTCTGAATTTTACCGTTAAGGCCCAGGATGTAGTACAGTATGTACAGCCTTTGGCAGGAACTGCTGCAAGCACTACGGCAGCTTCTCTGAAACATGGAGGCGGAACAGAATTGAACGCAAATACTATCCCTGCTGTAGGACTGCCATTTGGCATGACGCAGTATACGCCTCAAACCCGCTTGTCGGAAACCAAATGTCAGCCTCCGTACTTTTACCAGGACAATGTAATCAATGGTTTCAGAGCAACACACTGGCTGAGTGGTTCCTGTACACAGGATTATGGGAGTTTTACAGTAATGCCCATTACCGGAAGGCTGAAAACATCTGCAGAACGGTACGGTACAAAATTTTCGCATAAAGATGAAATCACAGCTCCTCACTATTACAAAGTGAGCTTGCCTGCTTATCAGCTGGATGCTGAATTTACAGCGACATTGAGGGCTGGCATGATGCAGTTTACCGCAAATAAAGCGGATAGTTTATACCTGCTGATTATGCCTAACAGCGACCAGGCGCAGGGCTTCGTTAAAGTTGATCTGCAGAATGGAGAGGTCTGGGGCTATAACCCTGCCCACCGGATTTATCAGGGATGGGGCAAGCCAGCGGGATTCAGCGGTTACTTTTATGTCAAAATAGACCGGGCTGCCGGCACAAGCGGAACTTTCAGCGGAGATACTATTTTGAAAACCAACACCGTGAAAGATCGTAAAGATATTGGTGCTTACCTGGGATTTAAGGTAAATAAAGGCGATCAGCTGCGTATACGGATCGGAACTTCATTCAGCAGTCTCGAAGGTGCAAAAGCAAATCTGCAGGCAGAGATCAGCAACTGGGACTTTAAAGCCCTGGTGGCAAAGAATAATCAGGTTTGGCAAAAATCGCTTGGACAGATACAGGTAGCAACGCCGGTACTAAAGGATAAACGAATTTTCTACACTTCACTTTACCATGCCATGCAGCACCCACGCTTATTCAACGATATTGATGGAACATATCCGCAGTTTGCAGGTGACTACAAGTTGAAGAAGGTAAGCAAAGGCAATTATTATGATGACTTCTCTATGTGGGATATTTATCGCGCTCAGCTGCCGCTTTTTGAAATACTGAAACCAGGACTGATCAACGACTGCGTACAATCAATGATCCTCAAAGGACAGCAGGGTGGCTGGTTACCAATTTTCCCCTGCTGGAACAGTTATACAGCTGCGATGGTGGGTGATCACGGAACTTCTTTTATCGCTTCTGCCTATACCAAGGGAATCCGCGATTATGATGTGAAAGAGGCCTACCGACTGATGCGACAGAATGCTTTTGACAGCCCGGACCAGGACGATTATATTAATGGCAAAGGCAGGAGGGCACTGAGATCATACCTGAAATATGGATATATCCCTATGGAGGATAGTGTGCAGGAAGCCTTCCATAAAAAAGAACAGGTGAGCCGCACGCTTGAATATGCGTATAATGATTATGCGCTTGCCATGGTTGCTAAAGGAATGGGCAAAACAGCCGATTATAACACGCTGTTTGCGCGTAGCAAAAATTACAGGAATGTCTTTGATCCCGAAGTGAATATGATGCGCGGAAGGTACATCGACAAAAGCTGGTACAAACCCTTTAAAGGAAATGCTAAAGAGCCTTATATTACCGAAGGTACACCTCAGCAATATACTTTTTACGTACCACAGGATGTTCCCGGTTTGAGTAAACTGATGGGGGGCAAAGCCGGCCTAGAAAAATCACTGGACTTGCTTTTTGACAAACATGAGTACTGGCATGGCAATGAGCCAGGGCACCAGATACCTTTTATGTATAATTTCACTTCCTCGCCATGGAAAACACACTTGCGGGTGAAGGAGATTCTGGCTGATGAATACAGTGACGGACCGGGAGGTTTAAGCGGAAATGATGATGCCGGACAAATGTCTGCCTGGTATGTATTTGCATCACTTGGTTTTTACCCCGTAGATCCGGTTTCTAACAATTATGCTTTTACCGCTCCATTGTTTGACAGTGTGACCATAGGTTTACCAGGTAATAAGTCGCTGCAGATCATTACGCATAAGAAATCCAAAAATTCCGGATATATCTCCGGGATGAAATGGAATGGTAAGGCTTATAGCCATAATTACCTTAGCTATGAGAAACTTATGCTCGGTGGAAGGATAGAAGTGGAGCTGCAGGATAAACCTGATAAAACCTGGGGATTGAACTAATTCGGGAGCTGAGCTTATTTTATCCGTAGTAATATCTTTTACATTAATGGTTATTTCAGCGCTGCTGCGAGTTCTTCCAAAAATGCTTTTTGTCTTTCATTGATCCTAAGCGCGGCTTCAGAAAAGTTGTACCATGCGCCTTTGTCTATTTCAGGAAAGGTTTTCCTTTTGCCTGACCGTGGAGGCCATTCCATGTCGAAGGTGTTACTGTTGATTGTTGCAGGATCCAGGTCTCCTTCAACTGCCCATCCAAGCACAATTTTTCCGCCTTTTTGCTGAACAGGCTCCAGAGGTATAAAATCTCCGCTGAGCACATGGCCAGTCTCTTCTTCAAATTCCCGTACTGCTGCAGTTAAAGGATCTTCTCCTTCCAGAAGTTCACCCTTTGGTATCGTCCACCAGCCTTCATCTTTTTTAATAAAGAAAGGCCCGCCGGGATGAACAAGGAAAAATTCTGTTTCATCATTCATTCTCCTGAAAAGTAGTATTCCTGCACTTTGTTTCATTTTCAAATATACTACGCAAAATTATTAACTACCAGACTACTGTCACTTAATAAAAACATAACACCTCAATAAATATCATGGCCTGCAATTTGTGATTATCTGAGTTCATACATCTAAATTTAGTTATGTTGACAAGAGACGAAATCTTCGGCTACACTCCGGATCCAAAATATACTACTTCCGTTGCTTACTTCTCCATGGAGTTCGCTATTGACCAGGCGCTTAAAATCTACAGCGGAGGCCTGGGTTTCCTCGCCGGATCTCATTTCAGAAGTGCCTTTGAGTTAAAACAAAACCTGCTGGGGATAGGCATGCTCTGGAAATATGGCTATTACGACCAGATCAGGGACAAAGAGGGGCAAATGGTGCCTTTCTTCGTGGAAAAAGATTATTCCTTTTTGCAGGATACCGGAATTGTTTTTACCGTTCCTGTTCATGACAGCCCGGTACATGTAAAGGCTTTTCTGCTAAAACCAGAGACCTTCGGCTCGGCACCTTTGTTTCTGCTGAGCACTGATATTCCTGAGAACGATGAGATCTCACGTACGATCACGCACCGTTTATATGATCCGAATGAAGCTACCCGGGTTGCCCAGAGCATTATCCTGGGGATAGGCGGAGCCATGCTGCTTGATATACTGAAGATGGAGCCTGATATATATCACATGAACGAAGGGCATTCAGTTTCCCTGAATTTTTACCTGTACGCGAAGTTCAGAGACCTGGAAGCTATAAAACAACGTGTGGTTTTTACTACGCACACTCCGGAAATGGCTGGGAACGAAGAACACAGCTACAGGCTGCTGAAAGACATGTCGTTTTTTTACCATTTACAGGATCATGAGGTGAAGCATATCCTTAATATGGAAGGTGATATTTTTAGTTATACGCTGGCTGCCCTTAAGTTTTCGGGCCGGGCCAATGGGGTATCTGAACTGCATGGTGAGGTCGCGAGAGAGATGTGGGGTGCCAATCCGGGGATTTGTGCGATTACTTCAATTACAAATGCACAAAATGCCTCGTACTGGAAGGATAAGGAAATGGTGCAGGCGATACGTGATAACAGTGACCAGCATATAGTTGCAAGAAAAAAGGAGCTTAAGAAAGCTTTATTTAAAACTGTAGCAGATCAGTGCGGTAAACTATTTGATGAAAATGTAATCACTATAGTTTGGTCAAGGCGTTTTGCCGGGTACAAACGTGCGGACCTGGTGATGTACGACTGGAACCGCTTTTTGACTTTAGTGGGTAACGCCCGGTTTCCTGTACAATTTATCTGGGCCGGCAAGCCTTATCCTGAAGATACGGGGGCCAACCAGCTGTTTAATCATATCATCCGTCGTGCAAAGCCTTTTGCCAATTGTGCTGTGCTTACCGGTTATGAGCTTGGCTTGTCAGCATTATTAAAAAAGGGCTCGGATGTGTGGTTGAATAATCCCAAGATGTACCGTGAAGCCTCGGGCACAAGCGGAATGACTGCAGCCATGAATGGAAGTATCAACTTATCATTACCGGATGGCTGGGTTCCGGAATTTGCGAAAGATAAGGAGAACTGCTTCTTAATCAGTCCTGCGATCGACAGGCAATCGGATACTGCAATCGATGCTGCAGAAAATAAAAGCCTGATGGATAGTATAGAGCAAACCATCCTGCCGATGTATTATCAAAATCAGGCAGAATGGTTAACGGTACTTAAGCGTTCAGCAGCCGATGTAGAGCCAGAGTTTGAATCAGGCAGAATGGCTGCGGAATATTACGAAAAAATGTATATTAAACTTTAGGCAGGCTATACCCGTTATGATATTGGGCCAGCAGATATTTATCGTTGATCTGCTGGTCTGTAAATTGGTGCCTGGCATTGTCCCAGGATAGTTTTTGCCCGCTGCGGAATGCAAGGTTGCCCATTTGCGCTACAGTAGCGACATGCGCAGCTGCCTGTATGGAGCAATTTAACTCTTCCTTTTTTCTTGACCGGACAACGCTGAAGAAGTTTACCATATGGTTTTCGATCCCATTGTCAGAAGCTTTGACAAATGGCTTGCTCACTTTGTGTTCACTAGCTTTTTCTTCAATAACTTCCCAGCCCGCCCTGTTCAAAATCAGTGTGCCGTTGTTGCCGATATAGGCAATGCCATGGTTACGGTTGTACGATCCGTTATCTATGCCCATGGCAGAATCCCATACCATATTAAAGTTATCAAATTCATACAGCGTGGTCAGTGTATCAGGCGTTTCTTCGTAGAGGTCCGGATAGGCGAAGCGGCCACCTAAAGCGGATATGGTCTTGGGTACAGGAGAGTTCATCCCCAGCAGTCCGTAATCCAGCAAGTGAACACCCCAATCGGTCATTAACCCACCTGCATAATCCCAGAACCAGCGGAAGTTAAAATGGTATCTGCTGGCATTGAATGCCCTTTTATTTGCAGGTCCCAGCCACATAGCGTAATCTACTCCGGCAGGGGGCAGGGTATCAGGTACAACAGGCGCGGGTTTCATCCATCCCTGGTAACACCATACTTTAACCGTTCTGATATTTCCAAGCTGGCCGCTTTTTACATATTCTACAGCATCTTTGAAATGCTGCTGACTGCGCTGCCATTGCCCGGCCTGTACAACTTTGTTATATTTTTCCTGTGCTGCAACCATGGTACTGCATTCTATGATGGAATTACCGACCGGCTTTTCTACATAAACATCTTTGCCTGCCTGTACTGAATGGATCATCATCAGGGCATGCCAATGGTCAGGCGTTCCGATGATCACTGCATCAATATCCTTGTTGTCGAGCAAAGCACGATAGTCTTTATACCGTTTTACTTTGGCGGCATTCACATTCAAAGACTTTAATTCGGCCATTCTTTGGTCAAGAACATTGGCGTCACTGTCACACAGTCCTATCAGATTTACTCCCGGCACTTTAAGTGCGGCCTGCAGGTCTGACCAGCCCATGCCCTTGATTCCGATTACTCCTATATTGATCGTGTCGCTGGCGCCAATAGTTTTATTGAATAATGCATAAGCAGGGTTGTCGAGTGCGGAAAGCAGGGCAGTGGTTCCAACTGCTGTTGCAGCATAGTTGAGGAAGTTTCTACGATTTAACATTTGGTTTGGTTTTACGGATTTTACATCAGTAAATTACTAAATATTATGTAAACCTGTCAAGCTGCTTTTTGGGAAAATTAAAAATAGAAAAGGCTGCCCCGCAAGGCAGCCTTTAGTTCATATAAATATCAGTTTACCTGATCAGAAAGAAAGCTACATAAGGCCTTTGCACTGTTGAAGTTTTACCACTGTAGCCACTTGCAAAAATGGTGTACACCCTTTGGTTCAAAAACGTACTCGAACTTGTGTAGTTAGCCAGAATTGTAGCGGCTGTAACTGCCGCACCTGCCGATCTGATTTTCCAGGTTTTTGCTTGTACACTCTTAAGCAGGATTTCATCGGTAGTGCTCAGATACTTCACATTTCCTGCAATCAGACTGTCTTTAGTCTGGTCAGTGGCACTGGTGCCGTAATACAGGTCTACTGCAGAGACATTGGGCATCAGATTTACGAAACGGTATCTTGAGAAGGATGTATCTGGCCGTACCAGTCTTTCCTCGGTGAGAAAAGTTTTAGTATTTGCTGCTGTGTCCGTTACATGCGCAACGTAATTTTTACCGGCAGCAACCTGCACTGTAGTTGAATACAGTTCTACAGAATCCAAACCGGTGTCTTTTTTAAAGGGCAATATCACGGACAGCTTTAAGTTACCCGGCTCTACAGCCAGGAAATCCGGGCTGGAGCTACCTCCTGTATTGTATCCGCCGCCTGGGAACGGCGTTCTTGCTGTAAGCAGGCTGCTGACCCTTTTATCGTTTATTTTTAAAAAGACAATCCTGTTATTGGCATACATCGATACATAATTGATTTTTAAAAGTGCCTGATCTGATGTGAGCTTCGCAGTGTCTCCGTAGTCCAGCACATTTTTGCCACAGCCCATTACAGCAATGACAAGTACGCAGGCAGACAAAACTGAAAATATTTTCATGTGTTTCATTTTAAATGTTAATACTAATTTGCTAAACTAAACCAGGTTTCCTGTGTCACATAGTCCGGTTTTAATCCTCCCCATTTGGCCAGTTCGTCGGCGTTCCAAACGTATTCTGAATTGTAACGGGGGCGGAAACGGTAAGCATACTTTCCTATCTCGCCGGCAGTAACTCCATCACCTACCAATTGATAATATGTTCTGAATACCAGAGGAGAGTAATGGTATTTTCTGAGGTCACACCAGGTCTCCAGGCCTGCCCATCCCCATTGGGCGATGTATTTCTGTCCCATAATATCAGCAATTGTTAGGGTTGCACCGCTTTTGGCAACCTCTGAAGAAGCCAGATAAGTAGTGATATCAGCTTCTGAAATTGCAGCGTCAGGTGTTCTGCCTGCACGTCCGTACTGGTTATAAAAATCCATATGGCCTCTGATCCCTTTGATGTAAGAAGCATAAGCCTCGCCTGCGTTTCCTTTGAGATATTGTGCTTCTGCTTTGACAAACTGCAGTTGTGAATAGGTCATGATCGGATATCTGGCTGCATCGGCAAAGATGTATTTGCCACTGTAAGAAGCTGTTCCTGCCGGTAATGTACCGTATACGATCGGGACATTGGGCGTATTATTACCATGGGCAGGTATCACCCCCTGGTATACTCCCAATGTTGCAGTAGCGATACTGCTTGGGAGCATGCGGCTAAGCCTTGGATCGGCAGACGTTTTAGAATCAGGCACAACGGTACCACGTACACCACCTGTCAGATAATTCAATATCGTGGTAGTAGGCCTGCCGTAATAAGTTGTAGATGCGGTTAGCAGACCCTGTAGTGGTCCAAGTGGGTTGGCGTCATCAGCAGATGTCGCGGTAAAAAACACAGTTGCTGATTCTGTCTCACTCGTAAAGGAAAGGTCGGTGTATTTGACCACGCTATCTGCATAGTTGGTTTTAAACTGGGCTTTGTTAGTGAGATGCCCGTATTGCAAGGCGTACAGCCCATAGACAAACTTTTTCCATTTGGCTTTGTCACCTTTAAATATGCCATCTCCTGATACGCTCGCCAGTACGGCAGCGTAACTTGTAGGGCTTTCCATATTTAAGTACTTTATGGATAGCGCGCCCCATTCCCTTACTTTTGCATAAACATCAGGCTGGTCCTGATAGGTGAATGTCAATGCACCTGGTTTAAATGCATCATCGAGAATGATCGGGCCGTACATATCTGTACACATCTGGTAAGCCCATGCCTTAATAGCATAGCCGATGCCCACATATTCATATTTTTTATTGGCAATACCATCATTGATCATTGTTTCCAGGTTGAGACCCAGATCGGCATAGGTCATCCTCCATATCACACCACCAACATCACTCAAATCCACATAACCATGTTTCTCGTAGACCAGTGATGCATTGTCTACAGAAGTACCTGCCATGTTCTGTGTCATCTTCCATACCACCCGGTAATCCTGGGCGGTTCCATTTGTCATCTGGTAAATAATAGGGGGAAGCAAAAGTTCGGCCTTTACCACCTGGGGTACGGCGGGATTGGTATTGATATCCAGGTATTTTTTACATCCTGTGGTACTCAGCAATATCGCCAGGATTGATAATATATGTAGTTTTTTCATGTTCTTTCGTATTATAATTTAACTCTGACACCGATGTTTACACCAATAGGCTTTCCTGTATTTCCATAGTCAATACCGTAACCACCAATACCACCGGTTCCTGGTGTATTAGCATTGCTTTCAGGATCTCCGCCAGAATAATTGGTAAACAGAACTGCGTCCGTAACAGTGATGAATGCACCCAGACTTTGTATAAAGCCAATGCGTTTCACCAGGGCAGGGGAAAAATCGTATCCCAGTGTAACGTCCCTCAACCGCAATGTTTTTATATTCCTTTCTATAAACATTTCCGGGGATACATTGGTGGTGTAATACAAGGAGTTATAGTAAGGTGTTACCGCAATTGTGTTCTTAGTTGGGTTGGCTGTATTCTCCAGGCCATCCTGCAATACACCGGCGATTACCCTTGGGGTTTCCCTGTCAAGTGTTTTAACGCTCAGTCCTTTGACGTAACCTGCATACTCAGTTCCGTTCACTACGTCTCCACCATACCGCAGGTCCCACAAAAATTGCAGGTTCCAGCTCTTGTATTTGAAGTTGTTCACAAGTCCGACATTAAATTTTGGTGTTCTGTCTGCAACAGGATAGAAAGTAGCATCAGGAAGAACCGGCAAGCCTGAAGATGGGTTAATCAGAATATCACCATTGATGTTTCTTGGGAATCGTGTAGCGGTAAGCGCTGCTGTACTGTAACCCGGTGAAACTGCACTGCGGATATTTCCGATTACCCAGGAATCAGATTCATATAATTCCGGTAAAACGCTGGGCAATGATAATACTTTACCTCTGTTCAGTGTAAAGTTTGTAGTTACGTTCCATGCAAACTCTTTTGTTTGTACAGGCGTACCGGTTAATTGTATCTCAAGACCTCTGTTTCTTACTGTACCACCGTTCATCAGTTCGAGCACGAAACCAGTACCATAACTTAATCTCGGATTGATAATCTGGTCTTCGCTGATCAGGTTGTAATAATTCAGGTCGATCCCGAGGCGGTTATTCAGAAACTGGAGTTCGGTACCTACTTCAAAGTTTTTTGATTTCTCAGGTTTGAGGTCTGGATTTCCCCCATAGTAGGAATATGCAAATCCACCGCCTGTTGATCTCACAGCTGCGTAATTGGTACCGGTTGAATATTCTCTCCATGGTTCTTTACCGGTTATTGCGTATGAACTGCGGAGTTTTCCTGAAGTAAGCCACGGCAGGCCGTCCTTTACAGCTTTCAGATCTGTAAAGTTGAACGCTAAACTGGCAGATGGATAAGCAAAATAGGGGTTGTTAGGCATTAGCCTTGATGCGCCGTCAACTCGTCCGGAAAGTGTTAGATATACCAGTGTTTTATAACCCAGGATCGCCTGTGCGAAAGCACCAACATTTCTGTATCTGTTTACATATCTGAGAGCGCGCTGTGTAGTTGGCAGCGTGTTATTGATACTGTAAAAGTTGGGGTCAAAAAGATTAGTACCCTGCTGTGAATCTGTCGTAGAGTTAAAATCATTGAATGTTGCACCGATGATAAAGGTGTTGTTGAAATCACCCATGGTGTTTTTTGCACTTGCAGTTAGAGATCCGTTGAATACCTTCGCAAGCTGTCTGTAAGTAAGGATTCTACCTCCCGTAGGTGCGGCAGCAGAACCAGATCCCTTATAAGATTGTCCGTTAGCCACTTGTATACCATCAGTAGAAGCGACATCGGCTCCGAGAATTCCGTTGATTTTGAGCCATTTTGCCGGTGTAAATTCCAGGTTGGTGTTGGCCAGTATCCTGTTGGTTTTATCGTTGTTGATGTTTTTGTAAACATCCCAGAGCGGGTTGTCAAATTCAGCATATATACTGGCAAGATGTAACTTTCTGTTTCCAAACTGATCCTGATAATCGTTGATATCCCATGCTGAACTGTAGCGCATAAGTTCTATCAGTGTGCCATTAGGCCCTTTGTTTGACTTATCATTTGAAGTGTTGATATAGTTGAAGGTACTTGTCAGTTTCAGTATAGGCGATATGACTGCCGTACCTGTTAACCGTGAAGAGAACCTGGTGTACCGCGTGGTTGGTATCGTTCCTTTGGTGTCGGAATATTCATTGGACCAGCGGTAAGTGAATGCATCTGTTCCACCTTCAAAGGCCAGGTTATGTTTTTGCGTAAAGCCAGTTTCGAAAAACTCATGGATATTGTCATACAGTTTTGTTCCCGGTAAAAAGGCAGGACCAAGTAGATTTGAACTTGTGCCGTCATATACGCCGTTGTTGCCCGTGTTATATTTCTGTTGCACTTCGGGAAACTTATTTACTCTTTCCACCCTCACCGAGGTGCTGTAACTGATGCTTCCCCGGCCCGATTTACCTTTTTTGGTTGTGATCAGGATGGCTCCGCTGGCACCTGCACTTCCGTACAGGGCTGTAGCTTCCGGGCCTTTCATAATGGTGTAGGTCTCAATATCATTGGGATTAATATCCATCGCCCGGTTAGAATAATCCTGATCGCGGTTGGCTGCACCGGAAATCAGTTCGCGCGTTTGGTTAAGTGTGTTGTTATTGATAGGCACGCCATCTACAACAATCAGTGCGTTATTGTCTCCGCTGATAGAAACGAAACCCCTTAACACGATTTGCGCGGAAGCTCCCGGATTACCATTTGTGCTGTTGATGGACAGTCCTGGAACCCTGCCCTGAAGTCCCCCGAAGAAATCATTCCTTTGGGTTGCAGAAACATCGTCTCCTTTGACAACAGGAGTAGAGTAACCCAAACTCTTTTTGTCGCGGTCGATGCCGTAGGCAGTTACGACGACCTCGTTCAGTGCATTCGCGTCAGGTTTAAGCACTACGTCCAGAGCAGTGCCTTTCACCAGCACTTCCTGGGAGATGTAACCAATGAAACTGAACACCAGCAGGTCTCCGGTTCTGGCAGAAATAGAGTAGGTTCCGTTGAGATTAGTCTGGGTGGCGGTGCCGGTACCCTTTACCCTGACAGATGCTCCCGGAATGGTCTGGCCATCCTCGAAGGAACTAACTTTGCCTTTAATCGTTTTTTGCTGCGCAAATGAATGCAGAAAGAGCAAAAAACAGCCTAAAAAAATTAGGAGTAGCTTTTTTTTCATGAAGTTTTGATTAGAGTAAGAAAATGGTTTAGGTTTTGTCTTTAACGACAGTTCTAAACACGCATATAAACGCATAAAAGAACTCAGTTATAAATATATAGTATGTAATTCACTAAAAAAACAGTAAAATAAACTTTTTATGTAACATGTTTCACGATAAACCTGCAAAACACTGCAAGAACCCGCAAAACGCAAATAATTTATTTATTTTACTACTTTAGCGGAAAAAGAGTGATGTTGAAAAAAGAAAGACATGAGTTTATCATGCGGCAAATTCATTTGCACAACAGGGTTTTGTCGGCAGACCTGGTACAACTGCTTGCAGTTTCGGAGGACACCATCAGGCGTGACCTGCAGGAGCTTTTTGAAGCCAATAAACTGCACAAGGTACACGGTGGCGCGCTTTCAAAATCTTATCAAACCACCTATGATGACAGTGATGTCTATGCCAGGGATGCCAAAAAGATAATTGCCAGAAAGGCTATTCCGCTGATCAGGGAAGGAATGGTAATCCTGACTGGCGGAGGAACTACTATCATTGAAATGATGAAACAGCTGCCTGAGAATCTTCACGCTACTTTCTTTACTATCAGTCCCTTTGTAGCAATTGAGCTCGCAAAATATGTAAATATAGAAGTTGTTCTTGTTGGCGGACTGTTTTCGCAGAACTCGCAGGTAACCTATGGCAGCAGTGCTATCAACCAGCTTTCGGAAATCAGGGCCGACCTGTGCCTGATGGGAACAAATGCAATACATCCCGAAGATGGTTTAACGGACGTAGACTGGGAGATCAACCACCTCAAAAAGACGATGCTTAAATCATCTGCCAAAACCGCTATCCTGTGTATTTCAGAAAAGATGAATATCTCCTCCCGTCTTAAAGTAGCTTCGCTTGATACAATCAGCTACCTCGTAACAGAACTCTCTTCCACAGATGAAAAGCTGGATAAATATAGGGTGAAAAACCTGCAGATCATGTAACGGTTGATCCTGCTAGAGCAACCTTTCATTCAAATAAAATTCAAATAACAGGAATTAAATATTTTTATGGTGATTTAAAAGCTACCTTGATGAAATATTGGCAATCCGTCAATATCTGATCAGTCCTTCTATTTGGAAAATATATTTAATAAGCTCATTGACAGTTTTATACAGGATAAGGTAGGGGTTACGGAAAACTTTCTTAACGAGTCGCTGGCATTTCATTTAAAAGAAAACCTGGTTGGCCTTTTTAAAAGCAAACTCCTGCGCCCTGCAGGTACCGGAAATGATCAGCTGGTAGTACACAATAAGCTGCTGAGAAGCGACATGATTTACTGGCTTGACCGTAAAAATAACAATAGATGGGAGAATGAGTTCTTTGACCTCATGGATAGTTTTGTAAGTTATTTAAACAGCAGCTGTTATACAGGGATTACCGGTTACGAATTTCATTATACCCTTTACGAGAAGGGAAGTTTTTATACCAGACATATAGACCAGTTCGGCAACAACGCCAGCAGGCAATACTCCATGATCATGTATTTGAATGCCGACTGGCAGGAGCAGGATGGAGGCGAACTGTGTATACATCACGGCAATAGTTTACAGCACATTACTCCTGTGAACGGCAAAAGTGTTTTCTTTAAAAGCAGCGAACTGGAACATGAAGTTTTGCTCAGCAACGCCCCCCGGATGAGTATCACCGGCTGGCTAAAAATTAATTAAAACGGGCATCCTGCGGGCTTTTTGTTATTTGGCCTGGATGAATTCGCTTTCATGAAGCAGTTCAGCGAGGTAACCTGCGCACAGTCTGTTTGCATCTGACCACTTGAATCCTTTGCTGATTCTGCTGACACTCTTTTTATATTGATCATTTGAAATGACCTTGGCTGTAGCTTCACGTATGTCCTCCGCTTCTGGTAACTCGGTATTCAGGTGTATTCCGCAATTGAAATAGGCGACCCGGGCACCAACTTCATTTTTACCGTTGCAGATTCCTGTTGTGATCAGGGGAACCTGACTTCGGATACTTAAATTAACAGCCATGTAATCACCATCGGTAATATATACAGATGCGTAAGGCAGCACCTGTTCCAGAGAAATAAAGTTTTCGATAACTGTGCTTGGGGAACCAAACTTTTCACGAAGTGCTACTGTGCAGTTTCCATTTGTAACTGCAATGACAAGCGTATTGCTGCTGTCCTTAAATGCTTCCAGTGCAGGTTCCAAAAGCTTCTTGCTCTCTTTTTCCGCCGCGCATTGTTCTATTATTACGATCTTATCATAGTGTAATAAACGTTTGTCAAACCATTTCCTGGCGGTTTGGATTGCTGCCGCGGCTGATAATGCGCCTGCAAAACGAATGTTATCACCAAGGTCGCTGCGTTTATACTCAAAATCTGCTGTTCCAATCTGCAGGTGCAGGTCTGAGGCCCTGATGAGCTGATCATAGAGGATAGATGGCGACATAAAAATACCGTTCTCTTTAAGGACGCTGTCGTAGGCATCTATAGAACGTTTATATAAAGCCGTAGCTGCAAAATCACGTAATCTGCTGTATTCGTCCCGCTGGTCTGTGCTAACTGCAGGTATAAGTCCCATCCCGTAGGAACCGAGGTCGGCTGAGTCTGTAGCGAGGGGAGTAATGCCAATTGTTGCCACTGGAATATTTAGTTTAGCTTTTACAAATGGGATGGCGGAGAACATATTGTCCGATATCATCAGATCAAAGGGAAATGAATCATGGATCGTTTTGATGTCCGCAAAATATTCTGAGGAACGTTTCGCAAATATATTCAACAGGTCAAAATTCATTTTCTCCGGCTGGTCTGCTATGTATATCCGTTCAGGAAAAATGTACTCCAGGTTAGCCGGATTAATATCCAGTGCCCTGGTAAACACAAAATGTGGAATGGACAGCTTTTTCAAAAGTTCTTCAAATATCCGGGAAGTGTACCAGCGCACATCACAACCAGATGCCTGTAAATATTCAGCTAAACCCGTAAGTGGC
>Ga0308163_10001770_pt1 | contig 21902 bp, 15 predicted proteins | sample PhyTR1_FD_201037 | JGI IMG/M metagenome (GOLD analysis project Ga0308163, IMG submission 201037) | Phyllosphere microbial communities from UC Gill Tract Community Farm, Albany, California, United States - DLSLT.R1 | ecosystem: Host-associated > Plants > Phyllosphere > Unclassified | place: USA... | reverse complement strand
TACGACAACGACGATCTGGCGGCATTGGTCGGGATGATCGTCCAGGTCGACCGGCATGGCGGGGCCGTGCAGGAACCGCTGCAACGGTTTGGCGAACGCTTGCGCGAACAGCGCAAGCTGGATCTGAAGACGCGGGTCGGCAAGCTGACCGTGAAGATGACCGGCGTGATGGTCGTGACCTTGCTGCCCGCGCTGATCGTGGTGACCGGCGGCGCAGGCTTTCTGGCCTTGTTCCGCGGCTTGTCGAAGATGGGTTTATGAGCACACACCACATGACTGCATTGCGTACCCACACCACCGCTGGCCTCGCCCGCCGCGTTGTCGTGCTTTGCCTGGCGGGGCTGCTGGCGGCTTGCGCAAGCGACAAACCTGCGGGCTACGGCCTGGCGCCCAATGGCGCCGCACGCGCCGATATTGCGCCAGCCTCTGCGCTCGGCGACAAGGGACCACCCGATACGCCCGGCATGTACCGCGCGCTGATCGAGCGCATGCAGGCGCAAGGGCTGTTCTTTGCGTCGCTGGCCCACATTGCGCAATTCGAAAACCAGTTTGGCGCAAGCCCGGAATCGACCCTGCTGCGCGCCCGCGCGCAACGCGAGACCGGGCAGCTTGACCAAAGCGCCGAGGCTTACCGGGGACTGGTCAATACGCCGCTTGCCGCGCCAGCGTGGCACGGCCTGGGCCTGATCGCGGGTGCGCGCAGTGACTACGCCGGCGCGGCCACCGCGCTGGCAGAAGCCGCACGACGTGCCCCGACCGATCCGATGGTGCTCAACGATTACGGTTATGCCTTGCTGCGGGCGGGCAATCTCAGTGCAGCCCGGCTGCCCTTCGCGCAGGCGGCCGAACTCGATGCAGGCAACCCCAAGATCATCGCGAACCTGGCGGTCTATCTGCGCGTGAACGGTGAAACCACACGGTCTGACGCCGTGATGGAGCGAGGGGCGCTTGCGCCTGCGACACGTGCCGCCGTGCTCAAGCTGTCCGAGCGGATTCGTGCCGACATTGCCAGCCGCAAGGCTGATGTGCCAGTGGCTGCCCAGATGTCGACTGCAACGGTGGCATCGGGCGCACCGGTCGGCGCAAGCGGCATCGACCCGAACCAGGCAGCGCCACGCGCAGTCGTTTCCCAAGCAGAACCGGATAACCCCTCGGCCATGCTGGTGTCCCGCCATTCGCCGATCGTGGCGGCGGGCATGGATTCGCCGCTGGTGTCAGCCCGTCCTTCCCAAGTCCTGGTCGAGCGCGCAGGCGCCGAGCCGCGCTGAGCAAGCCCCCGGAGTATTCATGATGCATGCCGTTCCCACCCTCGTTGACTGCCGTCTGTGGTTTGGTCTTTGCCTGGCCAGTGCGGCGATGGGCGTCCATGCGCAGGCAGTCGTGCCCGTGACAGCGCCTGGTACCTTGCCTGTAACTGTCCCTGCCCCTGCCGCTGCCCCGGCATCATCCGCCCGCGTCGCCGCACCCGCCGCACCTGCACTGAGCGCCGTGCCTGCTGCACCTGGTCGTTCACCTGTGGTCGGCGCGACCGCCCGTCACTTGCTCGAATCCCAAGCCAGCGGTCGCATCGCCGCGCCGGCACAGCCGATGTCGGGCGCCACTGCATCCGCAAGCTGGAAGCGGTACGTAGATACCTTCACCCACCCCGTACCGGAATTCTTCGAGTCGCGGGTAGGTAAAAAAACGTCTCAGTGAGTCGATCATGCGGCCTCGCCCGTCACGTGTACACGCAGGTCCGGCTCGTCAGCGCGGTGCGATCGTCATCGCCGCCTCGATGGCGCTTCTGGTATGCGTTGCGCTGCTGGCCTCGGCGGATATCGGCTACCTGTTCTATATCAAGCGTGAATTTCAGAAAAGCGCTGACCTGGCCGCGCTTGCCGGATCGCAGAAACTGCCCAACCCTTGCGCAGCCGGCGCGGCGACTTCGCCGACATCTGCCGCCAGCGCCAACGCGACCGCGAATCTGAGCACCCACAATTTCTCGGCGCCGCCGACGGTAACGGTCAACTGCGGCGTCTGGTCAGGTGCGGTAGCGGTTGCGCCTGCTGGCACCGAAGGGGGGCAGTATTTCGCGGCCGGCGGCACGCCAGCCACCATCAACGCGGTGCAGGTCATCATCACCGGTAATGCCCCCGCGTTGATGCCCTTCATCACGACGCGTGCCGTGCGCGCAAGCGCGGTCGCCACGCGTGAACAGCCGAGCGCGGTGATCTCGACCGGCTCGCAGCTTGCCTCCCTGAGGCTCGGCGGGCTCGACACGGCAGTGCTGGGTTCCGATGGGGCGGCGCGCATCACGCTGGACGGCTTGTTGGGTCGATTGGGTATTCCGGTCTCCGCCGACATCGGTGTAGGCGAACTCAATGCCCTGCTGGCCGCCAACAAGGTCAGCGTAGGGACGCTCATTGCCGCCTCGGCCAGCGCTTTGCCCCCCAGCGGTTCGGCGCTGGCGGCGCAGCTCGGCGTATTGAGGCAGACGGTGGAAGCCAGTGCCACGCTCAGCCAGGCCAAGGTGCAATTGGGCGGCGCCAATTCGCCCGTCAGCCTGTTCACCTCCATCGGATCCAATGTCGTCCAGGATTCCGCGGCCCTGGCGCGTGCTGCCTTGCATACCGAATTGAAAGTCACCGACCTGATATCGACCGCCATCGGCATCGCGGGGGTGAAAAATGCGGTGACCATTCCATCGCTCAATGTTGCGGGTATGACGGTGCAGGCTGCAATCGTGTCGCCCCCCTCGGTGGCGGCGGGGCCAGTGGGGACGATTGCGCGGCAAGCGCAAGTGAGGGTGTCCGTGGACATCGACACCGACAAGATTCCCTTGATCGGGCCCCTGGTCGCGCTGTTGGGCGTGCGGGTGCATCTACCGCTGTTTCTTGACGTGACGCGTGGCACGGCACGCATCAATGCAATTTCCTGCGCTGCCACGCCGCGCACCGTCGATGTCGTGGTCAATCAGTCCATTCTGGGGGCGTGCGTGGGCAAGGTCGCGCCGGGTGTGCAGTTCACTGCGGTAGGACTGTGTGATGCCGCCACGCCTGGCGATCTTCAGCCGGACGTGCTCATCAAGCTGCTCGGTGCGAACACGCTGACGACGGTGATGCGCTTCGATGCCTTGAATGCCACGGAACTGATGTCAGGCATGCAGGCAGGCGAGACGCGCAACAGCGCCAATAACCTGCCGGTCGGCAATACCTTGTCGAACATTCTTGGCACCTTGGCAGGAACCCTGGCAAAGCTCACCAGCAATGCGCCGCCGGCGGGCACGACCTCAGCGCAAGTCGCCCAGGACGCTGCCAATTTGTACCTGGCTCAGACGCCGACGTCCGGCGGACGCTATCAGATCGAGTCTTTGATTTCGCTGCTGCAGAACGGAAAGCCAGATGGATCGCTGGCTGCACTGGGCAGCTGGAACACGAATGCCAAGGGCGACAAGTTCTCCGTTCCTTATGCGTGCGGGCTCTTTACCTGCTATGCCGACGGGTCGGTCTGGGATTCTTTCCGGGCAACCGTCAACGGCGCAGGTGGCGCGCTGGGCGGAGTGCTTGGCACAGTGCTTGGCGGCTTGGTCGTGAACAAGTGCGACAGCCTGCTTTCGGGCCTGGGACTGGTTGCCAGCTACAACAGTTGCGTGGCCAACAATCTGGTCTCGTATCTGCAGAGCAAACCCGGCGGTGTCGCACAGCCGCCGTCTTCCGGTCCGTGCACCAGCCTGCTCTGCGTCACGCTTGCGCCGATCACCGCTGCCGTCACGCCCTTGCTCAATACCATTGGTTCGACCTTGGCCAGTGCGCTGACCAGCACGCTTGGTCTGACCCTTGGCCAGACCAGCGTGACCGTTCAAGCCATTTCTTGCGGCAATGTCCGCCTCGTCTACTAGGTTCGACTGCATGGCCATGAAACCCGCAAGAAAACCGCAGCCTGCCGCCGCCGATTTCGATGTCTATGTCTGGGAGGGCAAGTCCGACATCGTCGAACGCATCGGCGCATGCCTGGGCCATCTGGACGTTGAAGTGATTCGCGCCGACGGACTGGATGTCTCTGCAGAAAAGCGGGCGCAGAGTTCGTCGGTGGCGATCATTTCCGTCAGCGCCATCGACCAGTCCAACTTCACCGCGCCCGACTGGCGCAGCCGCCACAGCATGCCGGTGATCTGGGTGGCAGCCGAGCCGCGCGGCATCGATCCGCGTGTCTATCCCGCCGAGTACGAGAACATCCTGGCGCTGGATTTTTCCTGCGCAGAATTGCGCACGCTGCTGTTCCGGCTGGCCGGCGATATTCGCGCCGGGTTGGCGCCGACGTCGCGCGCCGAACCCCTGGTGGCCACCTCGGTGCCCATGCGGCAACTGCTGACCGAGGTCGAAGCCTTTGCCGATTGCGATGCCAGTGTGCTGGTCCATGGCGAAACCGGCGTGGGCAAAGAGCGCATTGCGCAGATGCTGCACGAAGGCCATACCCGCTACGGCGCCGGCCCGTTCGTGGCGGTCAATTGCGGCGCGATCCCTGACGGTTTGTTCGAGTCGCATTTCTTCGGCCACGCCAAGGGGGCGTTCACCGGCGCGCAGTTCACCCACAAAGGGTATTTCGAACAAGCCACCGGCGGCACCTTGTTCCTGGATGAAATCGGCGACCTGCCGCTGTACCAGCAGGTGAAGCTGCTGCGGGTGCTGGAAAGCAGCTCGGTGACCCGGCTTGGGTCGAGTGCCGACATCGAGGTGGATTTCAGGCTGGTTGCTGCGACCAACCGCAATCTGCGCGAGCTGGTCACCCAGGACTTGTTCCGCGCCGACCTGTATTACCGCCTGGCGGTGATCGAGCTGAAGGTACCCAACCTGGAAGAGCGGGGCGGCGACGAGAAAGTGGCAATCTTCCAACGCTTGCTGGAAGACGTGGTGCAGGACGCTACCGTCACGCTGCCCACCTGGCTGATCGGCCTGGTCGCGTCGACGCGTTATGCGGGCAATGTGCGAGAACTGCGCAACATTGCCGAGCGGGTCGGCATCATTCGCCGCCAACTGGGCGACTGGGATCGTGCACGCATCGAACGCGTGTTCGCCCCGCTGGCGCAGGCTTCGGGCGCTTCGCGCAACCCCCGTGACACGGCTGAGCGCGAGCGGGTGATTTCCGCACTGGATGCCAATGGATGGCGGCGGCAGGATACCGCCCAGCATCTGGGCATCAGCCGCAAGGTCCTGTGGGAAAAGATGCGCAAATTCCAGATCGCCGGCGCCGAAGCAGAGCCTGCAGGCGACGTGGATTAACCATATGATGGCGTCCTGCCGTTACGCTTGGTAATCTGCCACTAGAATCGTGCTGGTCACGCGCACGGACCGATCGTACGGGCCGAGCCCATGGACAATCGCACGGAACCAATCGTGCCGACCGATCACGCAGGCAAGTGGCGCGAGCCACGGCGCAGGCGATCGGGCAGGGCATTCGCATCGGAATATCGACCGGTTTCACACAGGAACAGGAACGGCCATCGAGCCGGGGGACTGAGAACATGACTGCATCCGCGCGAAGCGCGTTTTCGAAGCTGAGTTTGGGCCTGGCAATTGCCATGCTGCCCGGATTCGCTTTTGCCCAGACCGCGCCCTCCAGCGTCAATGCGCCATTGGCAGGTACCGGCAATGCTGTGGTGTCCGAGGCGCCCGCCGCCAACGGCATCCCCGGCAACAGCACGGTCGCCGAACTCCAGCAGTTGATCCAGGATCGCAGCCTGAATGAAATGCGCACCAGCTACAACGGCCGCTACGGCGCCAGCCTGTTGTTCAAGCGCGATACGCTGACCTATTACGTGGCCTTGTTCCAGCAGCGCAATTTCTGGCGCGTGGTGAAGACCGATTCCGAGTCGCACGCCGAGCAGGTGTATGACGGGTTCGTGGCGCAAACCCGCGATCTGGCCAGTGTCGACCTGCGCCGTATCCGCCTGGATGCCGAGCGTGTGCGTACCGAGCGCCTGATCGCCAGCAACGAAAATCGTCTGGGCGCTTTGCAGAATGACGTGCTGGTCCGCCAGCAGCAGGAAGAGCGTGTGGCCGCTGCGCAGCAGCAAGCGCGCCAGGAAGCCGCCGCGCTTGCCAGCGAGCAACAGGCCGCGCGTGACCAGCTGATCAGCCTGGAGCGTCGCATTCAAACGCTGGAAGCCGAAAACAGCGCCGGCGTGCCGATGACCGGGCAGGGCGCACGCAGCCGTCCGGCGCGCGCGCAGTCGATGCCGGTGATGCCGGCTCGTGGTCGCTCGACGTCGAACAACGACGTGCTGGAGAAGTAAGTCCGGGCACTGCGCTTGGCCGTCGAATCCGCGTCGAATGGCCGAGTGCGCTGCCCGATAGGTTTTTTCCGATGCCGATTTTCCCCATCGTAAAAATCCTGCTATAATTTTTTTCTTCGCAGCGCCCGTAGCTCAGTTGGATAGAGTACTTGGCTACGAACCAAGGGGTCGTGGGTTCGAATCCTGCCGGGCGCACCACTGCTGATCGGCTTAAGACCGAGATAGAGCGGTTCTTGAGTTGAATAATGCAGTTGGGAAGAAAATAAGTAGTTTGGGGCGTGCAGAAAAATACAGTTTCTGTAGAATGCGCCCTCTGCTTGAAAGAGCAGAAGCAAGACAGCAGTACAAACAAGCAATACCGCAGTGCGATGTTTAGCAGTGCATGCGCCCGTAGCTCAGTTGGATAGAGTACTTGGCTACGAACCAAGGGGTCGTGGGTTCGAATCCTGCCGGGCGCACCAATATGTAGAAAAAGCCAGTGACTTAGTCGCTGGCTTTTTTTCGTCCGTTTTCTGAAAAACGATCTTCGAAAGGCGATAGCGCGCTCGCACGGCTGGCCGTCTCTACGACGGTGTGCAGCGTTATCATGTTCCACCCCATGTCCTTCCCCAGGCTTCTCCCGTGAATCCCAGTACGTCGCTGTCCGGCAAAGATTATTTGTGCGCCATGGCGGTGGTGCTGATCTGGGGATCGAACTTCGTGGTGATGAAGCTGGGCCTGCAGGGCCTGTCACCGATGATGCTGGGCACGCTGCGCTACATCTGCGCATCGCTGCTGTTCATTCCCTTTGTTCGTCGATCGAGTGTGCCCTGGCGCTGGCTGACGATCTGCGGCATGTTGGCCTTCGGGCAGTTCGTGTTCCTGTTCGTGGGCTTGAAAGTCGGCATGACCGCAGGCATAGCCTCGCTCGTCATGCAGACCCAGGCGTTCTTCACCATCGTGCTGGCGGCACTGCTGTTGCAAGAGCGGCCGCGGGGCTATCAGTGGGTGGGTGTCGGTATCAGCGCCATCGGGCTCGCACTGATCGCCTCGGTCCATGGCAATGCGCCTGGCCAGATGAGCTTGATCGGTTTCCTGCTGGCGCTGACCGGCGCGCTGTCCTGGGCAGGCGCGAACATCGGCATCCGCTATGCCATGCGTGCCAGCCCCGGCTTCGATCCAATGGCTTTCATCGTCTACAGCAGCGCCGTCCCCATCCTGCCGTTCTTTGCGTTGGCGCTGGTGGTCGACGGCTGGCCGGCCATCACCGACATGATGGTCAACATCAGCGGGCGTGAAATCTTCGCGGTGGTCTACCTGGGCATATTCGCCACCGTCGTGGCCTATACCTTGTGGACGAGGCTGTTGATGCGCCACCCGGCTGCGCGGGTGGTGCCGTTCTCGCTGCTGGTCCCCGTGGTCGGTATCTATGCGGCCTCGGTTGCTTTCGACGAACACATGCAGGGATGGCAGTGGGCGGGTGCCGCACTGGTGTTCGGCGGGCTGCTGGTCAATCAGTTCGGCGGACGCCTGATGCGCCGGTGAGGGCCTGTTGGCGCGTCACCGGCGCTTCGTCTGTGCAGCATTCGTTCTTTACCGCATGCAGTCCTGACCTGGCATCGACTCACTCGCCGAGGAATTCCGCCATGGTGTCCAGCGCCTCGATGTGATCGGCCACGGCCTTGATGATCAGCGCGATCGGAATGGCCAGCAGCATGCCCCAGATGCCCCACAGCCAAGTGAACAGCAACAGCACGATGAACACCGCCACCGGGTTCATGCGTGCTATGCGGCCCGTCATCCAGGTGGTGATCACCGAGCCGATGATGGTGGCGATCGCCATCGACGAACCCATGGTCAGCAGCGTCGGCACCACGGTGCCGAACTGCACGAAGGCCGCCACGCCTGTCGCCAGCGCCACGATCAGCGGGCCGAAATAGGGGACCATGTGCAAGGCGCCTGCCACCACCGCCCAGGTGCCGGCGTTTTCCAGCCCGATCCAGCGAAACGCAATCCAGGTGAAGAGCGCCAGCGCCACATTGGTGATCAGCAGCATCGCCATGTAGCGTTGAATCGAGCGATTGATCTCATCGAGCATGTGCACGCTGATCTTCTTCTGCGACAGCGTGTGCCCGGCCACCTTGATGAACTTGCGCTTGAAGGTATTGCCCGACAAGAGCAGGAAGAACACCAGGAAGATCACCATCGTGGCCTGACCCAGGAAGGCCATGATGCTCATCGAACCCGCCACGATGATGTCGCCGATGCGATTGGCGGGCCGCTCGACCACAACCGTCCGGCGCTGTTCGGGCTGTTGCGACGCAGTCTCAAGCGCGGCTGCCGTGCGGCGCAGTTTGTCCATGATGGAACCATTGCCACCGGTCAAGGCATTGACGGAATTGCTGACCTTGGTGGCGACTGCGGGTAGCTGGTCGATGATCGTCTGCGCTTGGCCGCGCAGCGAATACGCACCGCCGATCATCGCAGTCAACAAGGTAAGCAAGACCACGGTGGCACCGAGCACACGCGGAATCCGGCGCTTGGCCAGGAAGGTCACCACCGGGTCGAGCGCGTAGGCCATGATCACCGCGATCACCAGCGGGACGACAAACTCTTTGGCCGATTGCAGGGCGAACAGACTTGCCAGCACGGTAAGCACGATCAGCGCAGCACTGCGCGGATTGATACGCGGGGTGCCGACTTCGCGAACAGGGACGGCCTGTGCGGCGGCATCCGCTGCAGGGTCAGTGCCGATGGGCGATGACGCCTCGGGCAGCGCGGCGGGAGACGGAGGCATGGACTTCCAGGGTGGGCGAGCGGGCGTGAAAGGCGGGGTGAGGTCCAGGGCGTGCAAGCAGAATACGTGCCCAACGGTCCAGACAGGCGAAAAATCCGCAGCGAGCTTTTTTTGCCATCGGCCGCGATATGTAATCACTGGGTATCGCTTGCAACCCAGGGTTTTGCAGCCCGCTTTCCGGTTTCTCGGTGGAAGCGATTTCGGGTGCGTTACGTGCTATATCTGCGGCCTGGAGCGGATTTTCGCTTTGGCTTTCATTCAAGGAGCAGCATATGTCGCGCGGAGCTGGCGAAGATTACAAGGGTTACTACATTCGGACCGAGACCCGCAAGGTCAACGGCGAGAACGCGACCAGCAGTCTGTACGACTCGGTCGCACGCATCTGGCTCGACGCCGATTCGATGGCCGATGAAACCGAGCCCGATCTGCAGGTCGAAGGTGAGCAAGCGTTCCCGACCGAGTTCGAGGCGCATCGTTACGCCGAGCGCGTGGCGCGCCAGTACATCGACAAGCTCGAAGCAGAATAAATCGCAGGGGCGCCGCCATCAGGCGTGCCCCCTGCGATGTTCAGTGCCGTTTTTAGTCAGTACTGTTTAGTCAGTACTGTTTTAGTCAGCACCGTTTTGCAGCACGGTCTTGGCGACCTTGGTACTCAGGGTACGCCCGCCGTGGCAAGCAGAACGCTCAGATTGGCCGACATCGCTTTCAGCAGTGCAGGGCGGTCGACGTCGATCCACTCGTCCAGGTTGTGGGTGCGGCCGATTTTTCCCGGGCCCATCACTCCCAATGCGATCGACGGCACCCCCATGCTCATGGGCACGTTGGCATCGGTCGAGCCCCAGCGGTAGCTGGTCTTGTAGCCTGCCGCAGTCAATGCCGCTTCGGCGTACTGCACGATGTCCTTGTCGGGATCGGTCTGGCCGGCAGGACGATCGCCCAGCAACTTGGCGTCGACAGTGATCTTGCCTTCCTTGGTCGAGCGGATGCCGTTTTCGGTATCGGCAGCCTGCGCCACCACCGACAACATGCGTTCTTCCACCCGCTTCAGGCGCGCGATCGACTCCGAGCGCATGTCGATTTCCATCCATCCCGATTGCGGAATGGTGGTGATCGACGTGCCGCCGCCCACCATGCCGATGTTGTAGGTGGTGCGCGGGCTGGAAGGCACTTCCACCTTGGACAGCTGGTTGGCAGCTTCAGCCAGGGCGAACAGCGGATTGACCACCCCGAACGCATTGAAGCCCGGGCCGCCTGGCCCGTTGAAGGTCACGCGGTAGCGCTTCGAGCCCAGACCCGCATTGGTGATGGCGTTGATCTCGGCGCCTTGCAGCGCGATGAATTGTTTGATCTTGTCCTTGAACGGACTCTTGGTGAACAGGAAGCGCGCACCGCGCAAGTCGCCCAGGCCTTCCTTGCCGACCGTGGCCACGAACAGGATGTCGTCGCGCGTCTTGAGGTCGCCAGCTTCCAGCGCGCGGGCAAACGCCAGCATCGCTGCCAGGCCCATCGCATCTTCGCCCACCCCCGGCCCCGCCAGGCGGCTGCCGACGCGCTTCACCGTGGTGTCGATGTCAGGGGCAAAGCTGGTATCGAGATGGGCCGATACCGCAACCAGCTTGGCGTCCTTGCCGCCGGTGCCCTTGCGCAGCGCATAGACGTTGCCTTCGGTATCCACATCCACGTTTTGCAGCCCTGCTTCGCGCAGCAGGCGCGCAAACACCTGCGCACGCGGGCCTTCCTTGAACGCCGGTGCAGGAATTTCCGACAAGGTGACGCATTCGTCGATGATGCGGTTGTAGTCGCGGTCGAAGGCCGCGCTGGCCCGCTTGAAGGCGGGACTGGTGATGATCCGCTGGACATCGGCCTGGGGGTCGGTCGACTGAGCAACAGCCGGGGCCGCGCTTGCCAGGCCGAGCGCCAGCCAGAAGAGGGTGGTGCGAACGGACGACGGCATTTTCTTATTCCAAAAAACGGGGTCGCGGGCACGGTTAGGACCACGCGGGCAATGATAACTTAGCGTCATCCAGGGTATGCGGAATACGGCTTGGCTGTCGTGTGCCGTACACGTCTTAACGGCAGCGGACAATCCGCGCTTGAGCCCTGAATGGCTCAGCCTTTGTTATCCTGCCCCTGGGTTTGCCCCTTGTTCGACCGTTATTGACCGTTATTTATCCGTCCCGCTACAGGAGTAGGCCGATGCGCATGGCGCGTCTTGCAACCATGCGCAGCGGAATCGCCGCACTCATCGCCGCATCCACACTTGGCCTGCTGGCCGCCTGTGGCGCCGGCGATTCGGTCATGAACAGCCCGCATGCCGGGGACGAACCAAGCAATACGCTGTATACGGCGTTCACCAGCCGCTCGCCCAAGTACCTCGATCCGGCCAGCTCCTATTCGACGGATGAAACGCCGTATACCTATCAGATCTACGAGCCGCCTTATGGGTATCACTACCTGAAGCGTCCCTACGAACTGATTCCGCGCGCCGCCACCAAGATCGCCGAGCCCCAGTACCTGGACGCCGCCGGCAACCCGCTGGCTGCCGACGCGCCGGGCGATCAGGTTGCGCAAAGCGTCTACGACATCCCCATCCGGCCCGGTACGCGCTTCCAGCCGCATCCGGCATTTGCGAAGGATGCGAGCGGCAAGTTCACCTACCACGCGCTGACGGACAAGGACCTGGACGACAAGTACGCCATTCCTGACTTTCCCGAGACCGGTACTCGCGAGCTGGTGGCCGACGATTACGTCTATGCGATTCGCCGGCTGGCTTCGCCGCGCGTGGTGTCGCCGCTGTACGGGCAGATGAGTGAATACATCATCGGCCTGAAGGAATACGGCGATCAGCTGCGCGACGTCGATCGCAAGATGCGTGTCGGTCTGCCGCCGCTCACGCGCGACTTGCCCTGGATCGATCTGCGCAAGACCGGATTTTCAGGCGTCGAGGCGCTGGACCCGCATACCCTGCGCATCCGCGTGAAGGGCAAGTATCCGCAGTTCAAGTACTGGCTGGCGATGACCTTCTTCGCCCCCATCCCCTGGGAAGCCGACTACTTCTACAGCCAGCCCGGCATGGCCGCCAAAAGCCTGTCGCTGAACTACTGGCCGGTCGGTACCGGCCCCTACATGCTGACGGAATACGCGATCAACCGCCGTCACGTGCTCAGCCGCAACCCCAACTTCCACGGTGAGCCCTATCCCTGCGAAGGGGAGCCCGGCGACCGCGAAGCCGGTCTGCTCGACGATTGCGGCAAACCCACGCCCTTTATCGACCGCATCGAATTCCACATCGAAAAAGAAGCCGTGCCCTTGCAGGGCAAGTTCCTGCAGGGCTATTACGACGTGCCTGAAGCGCAGCGCGGCGAATACGGCGTGAGCTACCTGGTGGCGGCCGAAGACTCTGCCGACAAGGCAAAGCTGTTTGCCGAACGCGGCCTGCGCCTGCCCACCACGGTGGAAACCCAGAACTGGTACATCGGCTTCAACTGGCTGGACCCGGTGGTAGGCAAGGGCGATACGGCGGAACAGCAGGAGAAGAACCGCAAGCTGCGCCTGGCCCTGAGCATTGCCTACGACTGGGAAGAGTACGTAGCGATCTTCGAGAACAGCCAGGCCGAAGTCGCGCACGGCCCGCTGCCACCCGGGCTGTTGGGTTACGTGCCGCCCCCGGAAGGCGCCAATCCGCAGATCTACGACATGGGCCCGGGCGGCCCGCGCCGCAAGTCGCTGGATGAGGCCAAGCGCCTGCTGGCCGAAGCCGGGTACCCGGGCGGGCGCAATGCCATGACCGGCCAGCCCCTGGTGATCAACTACGACGCCATGAGCGGCGTGTCTGCTGCGGCACGGCCGCAATACGACTGGATGGCGCGGCAGTTCGCCAAGCTGGGCATCCAGATGGAAGTGCGGTCTACCGACTACAACCGCTTCCAGGACAAGATGCGCCGTGGCGTGGCGCAAATATTCCTGTGGGGCTGGAATGCCGACTATCCCGACGCCGAGAACTTCCTGTTCCTGCTCTATGGCCCCAATGCCAAGGCCGCTCACGGTGGCGAGAACGCATCGAACTACGCCAATCCCGAGTTCGATCGCCTGTTCGAGAAGATGAAGTTCCTGGAAGACGGCCCGGAAAAAGCCCAGGTCATCGCGCAGATGCTGGCCATCGTGCAGCGCGACGCCGCATGGATGTTCGGCTACTTCCCGAAGTCGGGCGGCGCCTATCAACAGTGGGTGGGTAACGGCAAACCCACGCAGATGATCCGCAACAATCTGCAGTACATGAAGATCGACAGCCAACTGCGCGCAACCAAAATCGCCGAGTGGAACCGTCCGATCTGGGCGCCGCTGCTGATCCTCGTCCTGCTGGGCGTCCTTGCCGTGGTGCCCGCCGTCAGAATGCTGCGCCGGCGCGAACGTGCCACCGCTTTCAACCGGACCGAGCCATGAGCGTCTACATCATCCGCCGCATTTTCTACGGCATCCTGGTGCTGATCGGGGTCAACTTCTTCACCTTCCTGCTGTTCTTTGCCGTCAATACCCCCGACGACATGGCGCGCCTGGCCATCGGCGGGCGTCGGGTCACGACCGAGGCCATCGAGAAGTGGAAGGTCGAACGCGGCTACGACAAACCCTTGCTGATCAACCAGACGGCAAGCGGCACGGCCAAGTTCACCGACACCGTCTTTTTCGAGCGCTCGATTCCGCTCTTCGTGTTCGATTTCGGCGCGTCCGATGGCGGGCGCGACATCACGCACGAGGTGGCCGAGCGGGTGGGGCCAAGCCTGGCGCTGGCGCTGCCCACCTTTGTGCTCGGGGTCTTGGTCAGCGTGCTGTTCTCGTTGCTGCTGGTGTTCTTCCGCGGCACCTACCTGGACTTCTGGGGGGTGGTGCTGTGCGTGGCGCTGTTATCGATATCGTCGCTCTTCTACATCATTGCCGGGCAGTATCTGTTCTCCAAGGTCTTGCGCCTGGTGCCGCTGTCCGGCTTTGAAGGCGGCATCTCGATGGTGAAGTTCCTGGCCTTGCCGGTACTGATCGGCATCGTTTCCCGGCTGGGGCCCGAAGCGCGCTTCTATCGCACGCTGTTCCTGGAAGAGATCGGCAAGGACTACGTGCGCACTGCACGCGCCAAGGGCTTGTCCGAACGCGTGGTGCTGCTGCGCCACGTGCTGCGCAACGCCTCGCTGCCCATTCTGACCAGCACGATCTCCGCGATTCCGCTGCTGTTCCTGGGCAGCCTGATAGCCGAGTCTTTCTTCGGGATTCCGGGGCTGGGCAGCTACACCATGGACGCGATCAATGCGCAGGACTTCTCCGTCGTGCGCGCCATGACCTTCATCGGGTCGACGCTCTACATCATCGGGCTGCTGCTCGCCGATATTTCCTACACGATCGCGGACCCCCGCGTGCGTTTCGAGTAAGGGGGCACGATGCCGAAGCTGGTATTGCTCTGGACCGATGTCGCCTTCCTGCTGGTATTGCTGGGTGCGGCTGCCTACGTCTGGCACGTACGCCGCTCGCCGGCCCTGCGCGCCACCTGGGCGCGCGTGGCGCGCGATACGCCCGCCATGTGTTCGGCGGTCTTGCTGGTGATCTTCGTATTGATCGCCGTGCTGGATTCGCTGCATTACCGGCCACGCCTGCCGCCTGCACCGAATGCCCCGGCGGGTGCTGCCGTGGCCTACGCGCCGGTGACCGTTTCGGTGCTGGACACCTTGCTGGCCAAGCCGCTGCGCGCAGTGGAAAAGACCTATTCCGCACCGCTGGCCATCCGCCAGTTCTCCAAGGAAACCGAACTGATCGACGGCAAGCCGGTGCGCGACTTTCCGCGGCTGCGCCATGGCGGCGCCCACCTGACCGACCCCGACAAGCAATACGCGGGCGACGTGGCGCGCCGCACACTCGGTGGCGCCGTGCTGGGCCTGCTGGTGGCTTTCACCGCGGCCCTGGCGTTGACTGCCATCCTGACCGAGCGTTCCGGCAGCACGCTGCGTGACACCTGGACGAAGATCGCAGCCGGCCACACCCTGGTGCCCTGGCGCGCCATGTTGTTGACCTTTGCGGTGCTCAGCCTGCTGGGCGGCATTGCGGCAGGCCTGTCCTCCGGCTATCACGTGCTGGGCACCGACCGCACCGGCAACGACGTATTGATCCAGGCGATCAAGAGCCTGCGCACCGCGATCGTGATCGGCAGCCTGACGACCATCGCCACCTTGCCGCTCGCCTTGTCGCTGGGCTTGATGGCGGGCTACTTCAAGGGCTGGGTCGACGATCTGATCCAGTACGTCTACACCACGCTCACCTCGATCCCAGGCGTGTTGCTGATCGCCGCATGCGTGCTGATGGTGCAGGTGTTCATCGACACCAACCCAGACCTGTTCGCCACCGGGGCCGAGCGCGCCGACCTGCGCCTGTTCCTGCTGTGCGGGATTCTTGGCGTGACGGGCTGGTCGGGACTGTGCCGGCTGCTGCGTGCCGAGTCGCTCAAGCTGCGTGAGCTGGATTACGTGCAGGCTGCACGTGCCTTTGGCGTGTCCCACACCCGCATCATGATTCGCCACCTGTTGCCCAATGTGATGCACATCGTGCTGATCACCGTGGTGCTGGAATTCTCGACCCTGGTGCTTTACGAAGCCGTGCTGTCCTATCTTGGTGTGGGTGTCGATCCCAGCATGAATTCCTTCGGCTCGATGATCAACCTGGCGCGCCTGGAAATGTCGCGCGACCCGATGGTGTGGTGGAACATCCTGACTGCGTTCGTCTTCATGTTGTCGCTGGTGCTGTCGGCCAACCTGTTTGCGGACGCCGTGCGCGATGCCTTCGATCCGCGCGCCCGTCGGTTCCGCCCGGCATGGCTGGGCGGCAAGGCCGCAAGCAAGGCGCCGGCCGCCGTCAACGGGAGCGCACCATGAGTACGCACAATCGCAGTATTGACCCCCGTGCGACTGCCAACCCCGGCGACACCTTGCTGGCCGTCAACGGCCTGCGCGTGTCGCTGGATGGCGAACAAGGCCTGGTGCAAGCCGTGCGCGACCTGTCGCTGACGATTGCGCGTGGCCAGACCTTTGCGTTGGTGGGCGAGTCCGGCTGCGGCAAAACCATGACCGCACTGTCCCTGCTGCGGCTCTTGCCAGACGCCGGGCGCATCGTCGCCGGGCAACTTGCGCTCGACGGCACCGACCTGAATCACCTGTCGGAGCAGGCGATGCGCGACGTACGCGGCGGGCGCATCGGCATCATTTTCCAGGAACCCTCGACCAGCCTGAACCCGGTGATGCGGGTCGGCGACCAGATCATCGAGACCATCGTCACGCACACGGACTTGCGCGGCGCTGCAGCCCGTACCAAGGCCATCGAGTGGCTGGCGCGCGTGGGCATCCCGGAGCCCGAGCGGCGCATCGACGACTATCCGTTCCAGATGTCGGGTGGCCAGAAGCAGCGGGTGATGATCGCCATTGCGTTGGCGGCCGAGCCGGCCTTGTTGATCGCCGACGAACCGACCACTGCGCTGGACGTCACTATCCAGGCCCAGGTGCTGGACCTGCTGGCAGACCTGCAGCGCGACCTTGGCATGGCCATGCTGCTGATCTCGCACGACCTGGGCGTGGTCGCCCGCATGGCCCACCATGTCGCGCTGATGTACGGCGGCGAGATTGTCGAATCGGCCCCGGCCGAGCGCTTCTTTGCGCACCCCGAACACCCGTACGCCCGGCATCTGTTCTCGGTCTTGCCGGGCACTGCCAAGCGCGGAAAGCGCCTGGGCAGCGGCGCCTGGACGCCGTCGGTCATGGCAGATGCCACGCGCCCCACGGCCGACCCGAGCAGCACGCCCGTTGCGCAGCTGGTGGTGAGTGCCGAGCCGTCCTTGACCGCCGAACTGCCGGTGGAAGGCTTGTCTCCTGCCGTGCCTTCAACAATCGCATTGGCCGCCCACGCATCGACGAATGCAACGCCTGCGCATGCCTTGCCGACGCAGGCCAGTGACACGGTGACCGCCCCGGTCGTGCAGACCGTTTCCGCACCTTTGCTGACGCCGCGCGAAACCTTGTCCGGCCCCTTGCTGGAAGTCCAGGACCTGCGCGTGCATTTCCCGATCCGCAAGGGCTTGCTGCGCCGAACCGTTGGCTGGGTCAAGGCGGTCGATGGCGTGAGTTTCTCGCTGGCTGCCGGCCGCACGCTGGCGCTGGTGGGTGAATCCGGTTGCGGCAAGACCACCACCGGCAAGGCCTTGCTGCGCCTGATCGACAGCAGCACACGGGTAACGGGCAAGGCAAGCCTGGCAGGCGAAGACCTGCTGACCGCAGGCACCCGCGACATGCGCCGCCTGCGTCGTGACATCCAGATCATCTTCCAGGATCCATACGCCTCGCTGAACCCGCGCATGCGCGTGGGCGAAGTGCTGGACGAAGGCATTGCCTCGCTGCACCCGGAACTCGATCCGTCGGCACGCACGCAGCGCATCGCGCGCTTGCTGGATCAGGTCGGTCTGCGCAGCGACGCCGGCGCTCGATACCCGCACGAGTTTTCGGGCGGGCAGCGCCAGCGGATTGCGATTGCGCGCGCGCTGGCCGTCGAGCCGCGTCTGCTGGTCTGCGACGAACCGACGTCCGCGCTGGACGTCTCGGTGCAAGCGCAGATCCTGAACCTGCTGAACGACTTGCAAGCCGAATTCGGTATCGCCTATCTGTTCATCACCCATAACTTTGGTGTGGTCGAATATCTGGCGCACGACGTGGCGGTGATGCACGGCGGCAAGATCGTCGAAGCAGGCAGCGCGGAACAGGTGTTGGGTGCACCGCGCCACGAGTACACCAAGAAGCTGCTGGCAGCGGTGCCGCGGGTGGACGAACCCGCTGAGGGCGATCTGCCTGAGTTTCCGCCTCTATCCCCATGAACGCACTCAAGCTGGCGCGCGGCGCGGCTTTTCATCACGACAGGCCACATGAACAATCGCACTGCGGGACCCGCATCAGGATTTGCACGAACGATGAAAGGCGCTGGCCAGTGGGTGGCCATTTTCGCAAGCGCTGCGATCTTGGCTGCATGCGGCCACGGGACCAACATCACCAATGCAGACGCGCCAAGCCAGGCTGGCACCGCTGACAAGCCCGCTGCTGCGCGGCCGGCTGCACTTGGCACCCCGGTGGCAGTCACGCTGCCCAGCACCTACGAATTTGCGATGCAGTCCGCGCAAGGCAAGGACTACAAGATCTTCGTCGCCGTCCCTGAAAGCAAACCGCCGGCCGAAGGCTTCCCGGTGCTGTACCTGCTTGATGGCAATGCCTACTTCATCGCCGCCGCCAGCGCGATGAAGGAACAGTCCACCTTCGCCGCCATCAGCGGCATCCAGCCGCTGATCGTCGTGGGCGTGGGGTACCCCGGGCAGTACTCGCTGAATCGCGAGCGCCGCAGCTTCGACTTCCTGCCGCCGGCGAGCAGCACCGGCACCGGCCAGTTCGCGGCACTGGGCGCAAGCCCCGGCGGTGCGGATACCTTCCTGGACTTCCTGGTCAACGAACTGCGCCCGGCCTTGGCGTCACGTTACCCGATCGATCTGTCTCGGCAATCGTTGGCCGGGCATTCGCTGGGCGGCTACTTCGCGCTGCATGCGCTGCTGCATCGTCCGGCTGCCTTCAACAGCTACGCCGCGATCAGCCCGTCGATCTGGTGGGACGATGCGCGGCTGCTGAAGGAAGCGCAGGCGCAACTGCCGTCCTTGACCAATGCCAAGCCGGCAGTCGACTTGCTGCTCGCGGTGTCCCCGCAAGAGATGTCGGCGTATCCCGACCGCTCGGCAATGATGTTGTCCGGCGCCCGGAATATGCAGGCCATCCTGGCGGCCGCGCCGCAAGGCGTGCGCATGCAGTATCAAGAGCTTCCTGGCGAGAACCACATCTCGACGAACCTGGTGGCCATGTCGGCCATCCTGCGTCAGGCTTCCGGTCACCGCCGCTAACACAATCAATCCCTGTGTGACCTCCAACATCCGCCAAGTGGATGATCTGTGCTGCGTGCTCGGGCTAGACTTTGTGTCACCCCTGTCGCCCACAATAAAAAACACCCCAAGGCTTGAATGTCGGAACACGACCTCGCTTACGACTACATCATCGTCGGCGCCGGCACCGCAGGTTGCGTGCTGGCCAATCGGCTGTCGAGCGACCCCGCAGTGCGCGTCTTGTTGCTCGAGGCTGGCGGCCTCGACAACTACCACTGGATCCACATTCCAGTCGGCTACCTGTACTGCATCGGCAACCCGCGCACCGACTGGATGTACAAAACCCAGGCGCAGGCTGGCCTGAATGGCCGCTCGCTGATCTACCCGCGCGGGCGCGTGCTGGGCGGCAGTTCCTCGATCAACGGCATGCTGTACTTGCGGGGCCAGCGCCAAGACTACGACCGCTGGGCCGAGGTCACCGGCGACTCCGCCTGGCGCTGGGACGCCGTGCTGCCGCTCTTCAAGCGCAGCGAAGACTACTACCGCGGCGCCAGCGAATTCCATGGCAAGGGCGGCGAGTGGAAGGTCGACAAACAGCGCCTGTCCTGGCCTATCCTGGATTCCTTTGCCAAGGCCGCCGAAGAAACCGGCATTCCCCGCGTGGACGACTTCAACCGCGGCGACAACTTCGGCGTGTCCTACTTCGACGTCAACCAGAAAGGCGGCTTCCGCTGGAACGCCTCCAAAGCCTTCCTGCGACCGATCAAGGATCGCAAGAACCTGACCGTGATGCATGGCGTCGAAGTGCAGCGCCTGGGCTTCACCGGACGCCGCTGTGCGGGCGTGGTGGTGTCGATCAACGGCCAGTCCGAACACCTGCGCGTACGCAGCGGCGGCGAAGTGCTGCTGTCGGCCGGCGCCATCAACAGCCCCAAGCTGCTGGAACTGTCCGGCGTGGGACAGGGCAGGCGCCTCAAAGACCTGGGCATCGCCGTGACGCACGAACTGCCCGGCGTCGGCGAAAACCTGCAAGACCACCTGCAGCTGCGCACCGTCTACAAGATCGGCGGCGCCAAGACCCTGAACATGATGGCCGCCAGCAAGCTGGGCAAACTGCTGATCGGCATGCGCTACGCCTTCAACCGCAGCGGCCCGATGAGCATGGCGCCGTCCCAGCTTGGTGCGTTTGCCAAAAGCAACCCGTCACGCACACGCGCCAATCTGGAATATCACGTGCAGCCGCTGTCGCTGGAAAAGTTCGGCGACCCGCTGCATGCCTTCAACGCTTTCACCGCGTCGGTGTGTGATCTGCAACCCAGCTCGCGCGGCAGCGTACATGTGGGCAGCGCCGACCCGCTGGCCGCGCCGCACATTGCACCCAATTACCTGTCGACCCAGGAAGACGTGAAAGTGGCGGTCGAGGCGATCCGCCTCACGCGGCAGATTTTGCAGGCGCCCGCGCTGGCAGCCTACAAACCGGAAGAGTATCTGCCCGGTCCATCGTTCCAGAGCTTCGAAGAACTGGCCAGTGCCGCCGCTGCCATCGGCACCACCATCTTCCATCCCGTCGGCACCTGCAAGATGGGCCGAGCCAACGACCCCAGCGCGGTGGTGGATGCGCACTTGCGCGTGCACGGCATTGCCGGCCTGCGGGTAGTGGATGCGTCGATCATGCCCTTCATCACCTCAGGCAACACCAACTCGCCGACGGTGATGATCGCGGAACGGGCCAGTGACCTGATCCGCGAAGCGCGAACGCGCGCGGCCTGATCCCGAAAGCAGCCGATTTTCGCGTATCATGTCGGGCTTCCCTGCGATGAGTGCATCGTGCGCGGAAAAGGAGGGTTGGGTGAGTGGTTTAAACCAGCAGTCTTGAAAACTGCCGACGGGTAACTGTCCGTGAGTTCGAATCTCACACCCTCCGCCAGAGGCCTTGTTTCATGCAGGTCTTCAGGTGTCAGGCGAAAAATAGGCCCAGCCATGGGCCTATTGTTTTTTGGGCTTTCGACGTTTCGAAGGTCGAGGTTCTCGCCGCTCTGCGCCTGATCAAAACCAAAATTCCCTGCGTAAGTCAGCGCACCAAGTCCATCAACCGACGCACCGCAGCTCCTCAAGCAGCGCAGCAATCGCTTTTTTCTTGGCGGTGGCAACTGCGATCAATTGGTCGATCTCCGCTTCCTTCTGGCGAAGCGCCGCCACGATCTTCGTCGGGGAGGGCGTCGCTGCGCCCTCGTCGGGCATGCCTGCCTTGATCTCAGCCAAGGAAAATCCCAGTCGCTGCGCCTGATCCACGAAATGGAGCAGGGCCGCCGCATCCTCGCCATAAATGCGATAACCGTTGTCCATGCGGCGTGCCTCGGGCAGCAATCCCCTCGCTTCGTAGAAGCGGATTCGGGATACGGACAGCCCAGTTCTTCGTGCAAGCTCACCAATGCGCATAGCCCCTTGACCCTCAACCTAGGTTGAGGGTTTATAACCAGCGCTCCTCTGGTTGGCAATTCAAGGAGCTCGGCATTGCACACGAAGACAATCATCATCACCGGGGGCACCTCGGGCATCGGGCTTGCCGCTGCGCGGGCGCTGTCGGTGCGAGGACATCGCCTGATTCTCATCGGGCGCAGCGCAGAACGCGGGCACAAGGCGATCGCCAGTCTCGCTACATCGGCGGCCGGTGCACACCGCCTGATCTTGGCCGATCTGTCGCTCATGGCCAACGTGCGCGCCGTCGTCGAGAATCTTGAAGCCACTGAGTCGGCAATCGACGTGTTGGCCAATAATGCCGGGACCTGGTTCAAGCACCGTGCGCTTACCACCGACGGCATCGAGCGCACGGTGGCCATCAACCACCTGGCCTATGTCGCGCTGACCCTGGGCCTGAAGCGCCTGCTGCTCGCGGCCCCGGCGGCCCGCGTCATCAACACCGG
>Ga0308163_10001769_pt1 | contig 21911 bp, 19 predicted proteins | sample PhyTR1_FD_201037 | JGI IMG/M metagenome (GOLD analysis project Ga0308163, IMG submission 201037) | Phyllosphere microbial communities from UC Gill Tract Community Farm, Albany, California, United States - DLSLT.R1 | ecosystem: Host-associated > Plants > Phyllosphere > Unclassified | place: USA... | reverse complement strand
CTACCTGGTCCAGGCGCGCCAGATAGCTGTCGACGTCCTGCTTGTTGCGCATCGGGTGCGTGTTGGTCATGAAGTTGACCAGGCCATTCTGCACGCCGCTGAACTGCGAGAACACGAAGTTGTAGTCCTCGAACGGCTCGTTCGCGATCACGTTGTCCAGCGACCAGCGCATCACGGATGCCGAAATCTTCTGGGTCGCATCCAGCGGGGCATTCTTGAAGCCGTCGAGGCGCTTGAGGCCTTCGCGGGCCAGTGCCACGGCCTTCTGGCGATGCGCGGCGGTCAGCGGCGTCAGTTCGCGATCCAGGCGCGCCTGCTCGGCGCCGCTGAAGTACTGGGTCGACGTGGCCGACTGTGGCGACAGGCGGACCCAGTCTTCGGCAAAGCGGTCGGCCCAGACGTTGAACGCGGCGTCCGGCTTGCTTGCGCTGGCCTGTGCGACCGGCGCGGGCGCGGCGGCTGCCGGCAAGGCCACCCCGGCAAGCATGGCGGGAACAAACAGGGCGGCGATGAGGGCGCGCGTGCTGCGCTGGCGGGTCAATGGCATGTCGTGGGCTTCCTTGTGATGATCTGTCGTCGGCGGTGGCTGCTTTTTGCCGTGAAGAATCTAACATGGAAGTAAACAGATCGACAACATGGGTGTTGCGGGGCGGCGTAAGTACTGCGCTGCCGAAAACGACGCCCTGTCAGTCAGTATAGCCGCGCGCCGCCGTGATCATCCGGTCCTTGAAGACGCTCTCACCACAGTAACAAAGCAGCGCGGCCGCGAAGCAGGCCAGCACCTTCCAGCCTAGCAGCAGGCTGCCGATGCACACGACCGCCGCGCCGATGGCCAGCCGGATCGCGAACGTGCGCCTGGTCATGCCGAACACGAAGCGGCTGCGCGGCCGCGTGTGCAGGAACACGACGAACATCAGCCAATAGGGAATCGCGTAGACGAAGTACAGCAACGCACCGATGCCCAGCGCGAAGCCGACGCCGGGCACGCGAAACGCCAGCAGCCCGCCAAGGCCGAGGGCCAGCCAGTACAACATGAGGTTCCGGTACTGCACATGCTCTCCTGATCGATCGATAGCGGCATCTTACAATACGGGCACCATTCATCCGACCAGGCGACCCTCCCATGCAGGCACTGCGCGACAAGCTGGAACAGCGGCAGATCGCCATCTACTTCGGCGCCGTCGCGCTGGCACTCATCGTGGCAGGCTTGACGCCGGCAACGACGGGGCTGGCCACTGTCGTCAATCCGGCCCTGGCCTTCATGCTGTTCGTGACCTTCCTGCAGGTGCCGCTGGCAGAACTGGGCCGGGCTTTCACGCACCTGCGCTTTCTGGCCGCGCTGCTGGTCACCAACTTTCTTGTCATTCCCCTGCTGGTGGCGTGCCTGCTGCCGCTGGTACCAGCCGACCCGTTGACCCGGCTCGGCGTCCTGCTGGTGCTGCTTGCGCCCTGCATCGATTACGTGGTGACGTTCTCGCACCTGGGCCGCGCCGATGCGCGCGCCCTGCTGGCCGCGACACCCGTGCTGCTGGTGGCGCAGATGGTACTGCTGCCGGTCTACCTGCGCATTCTGCTGGGCGCGGAAGCGGCCGCCCTGATCCAGCCGGCGCCGTTCATCGATGCCTTCGTCTGGCTGATCGCAACGCCGCTGGTGCTGGCAGGCGCGGTGCAGTGGTGGGCGGCGCGCACGCGCACCGGCGCGCAGGCCGCCACGGTGCTTGGCGTATTGCCGGTGCCGGCCACGGCGCTCGTGCTGTTCGTCGTGGTGGCGTCCGTGCTGCCGCAACTGGGCCAGGCGCGCGCTGCAGCGCTGGCCGTCATCCCGGTGTACATCGCCTTTGCCGTGCTGGCGCCGCTGGCCGGCTGGTTCGTGGCGCGGCTGTGCCGGCTGGCGGCGCCGGCCGGGCGCGCGGTCGCCTTCAGCGGCGCCACCCGCAATTCGCTCGTGGTCCTGCCACTGGCGCTGGCCGTGCCGGGCGCGCTGCCGCTGCTGCCGGCGATCATCGTCACGCAGACGCTGGTCGAACTGGTCGCCGAGCTGGTCTACGTGCGCGCGATCGCGCGGCTGGGTGCGAACGACGGCAACTGACGCTTGCCGCAGCGCAGACGCCGGTGTGGCGTCGTGGCACAACCTGCCCCGCATCAAGGATGCTCGCACGGCGCACGGTCATGATGTTTCCAATTGGAAACCAATGGAGACTGCCGTGGAAACCCTCCTCGAGGCCGCGCCCGACGCGCCGTCAACAACCCCCAGCAAGGCCTGCGCGCTCGATGCGAGCCTGCCGCTGTGGAATCCGCGCGCGGCAACATACCTGGGCCTGCTGCTGTCGCCCGCCTTCAGCGCGTACATCCACATGTGCAACTGGGATACGCTGGGCGAGGACGACCAGTCGCTCGAAGCGCGGGCCTGGTGCTGCATGATGCTCGGTTACTTCGTCACGTTCGGCGTCCTGCTCGGCGTCAGCGACATCGTCGGGCGCAACCTGGCGCCGCCGGTGTCGGCAACGATCGGCATCCTGGCCGGCTGGCATGCCTGGGGCGGGCGCGCGCAGGAGCGCTATATCGCGGTGATCACGGGCGGAGCCTACCGGCGCCGCCCCTGGCGCCGCGTGATCCTGGCGGCGCTGGCCGTGCTGGCCGTGCTGGTCGTGGCGGTGGCGGTCGTGGTGCGGGTCGTGCGGACCTGATCTGCGTCCTAGATCGTGCGCGAAAAACGTGGCGCCTCGGCGTGCTGCCCGAGGTAGCGATCGAACACCATGCACAGGTTGCGGATCAACAGGCGGCCCTTTGGCGTGACGCTGATCCACGCGTCGTCCACCAGCACCAGGCCGTCGGCCTGCAACGCACGCAGCGCCACCAGTTCGGCCGCAAAGTAGTCGCCGAACACGATGGGAAACGCCTGCTCGATCGCGGCGACCGACAATTCGAACTGGCACATCAGCTTCTGGATGATCGCACGGCGCAGCAGGTCGTCCATCCCGAGCCGGATGCCGCGCTGCAGCGGCAGCGTCCCCTCGTCGATCAGCGCGTAGTAGTCGTCGAGCGTCTTGGCATTCTGGCTGTAGGTCGCGCCCACGGCGCCGATGCTCGACACGCCGCACGCGACCAGGTCGGCATCGGCATGCGTGGAGTAGCCCTGGAAGTTGCGGTGCAGCCGGCCCTGGCGCTGGGCCACGGCAAGGTCGTCACCCGGCTTGGCGAAGTGGTCCATGCCGATGTACACATAGCCGGCCGCGCCCAGGCGCTCGATGCACAGCTGGAGCATGCCGAGCTTGGTATCGGCGCCCGGCATGTCGGCCTCGAGGATGCGCCGCTGCGGCTTGAACAGGTGTGGCATGTGGGCGTAGTGATACACCGAGATGCGGTCCGGACTGGCCTGGATGACTTTTTGCAGCGTCTGCGCCATGCTGGCCAGCGTCTGCTTCGGCAAGCCGTAGATCAGGTCGATGCTCACCGAGCGAAAGCCCGCCGCGCGCGCGGCGTCGATGATCGCCACCGTCTCGGCCTCGGGCTGGACGCGGTTGACGGCGCGCTGCACGTCAGCGTCGAAGTCCTGCACCCCCAGGCTGATGCGGTTGAAACCCTGCTGGCGCAGGCTGTGCACCCGCTCGGGCGACACGGTGCGCGGGTCCACTTCAATCCCGTACTCACCGATCGCATCCGGCGCAAACCGGAAGCTGGCCTGCAGATGCGCCATCAGGTCGTCCATCTGCGCATCAAGCAGATAGGTCGGCGTACCGCCGCCAAAATGCAGTTGCTCCACATCGTTCATGCCGGCAAAGAGCCGGCTCTGCATCGTGATCTCGCGCTTGAGGTAATCGAGATAAGTGTCCGCCCGCTCGCGCTTGCGCGTGACGATCTTGTTGCAGGCGCAGTAGTAGCAGACGGTGTCGCAGAACGGAATGTGCACGTACAGCGACAGCGGGCGCCCGCCGCGCTGGCGCCGGGCTGCCACGGCGGCCAGATAGTCATCGGCGCCGAACCGCGCATCAAAACGGTCGGCGGTGGGATACGAGGTATAACGCGGCCCGGACTTGCCCAGCCGGGCCAGCAAGGCACCATCGAACTGGGCAGCGGGAAATACAATGGCGGAACGTGCAGAGGAAGAAAATTCGGCGTGACCCGGCATGATGAAGAACTCCAGCAAAGAATAGCAATAAGCTGTGGCAATGACCGCGTTGCAGGAAGCAACGCAGCGCCAACAGCGATCAGCTTATTGACCCGTACCGGATGATTCCATGCGGTGCATCAAACGCGGCCAAACCCGTTGGCGCCGGCCGGGTTGTCGTGCCAAATTTGAAGACCGACAGCGCCAGCGACAGGCGCGCCGCCTCATCGGCCACATTGCCCGACGCTGCCGCCGATTCCTCGACCTGGGCCGCGTTGCGCCGCGTGATCGCGTCGAGTTCCACCATGGCGGCATTCACGCCGTCGATTTCCCGCGCCTGCTCGCGGCTGGCCGCCGTGATCGCACTCATGATCGCGGTCGCATCGGCCACCTTGCCGACCACGTCGCGCATCGTCTGGCCGGCGGCGCCCACCAGTTGGCCGCCCTGGCCAACGTGGGCGCGGGATGCTTCGATCAGGCCCGTGATTTCGCGGGCGGCGCCAGCCGTGCGCTGGGCCAGGCTGCGTACTTCACCGGCCACGACCGCGAAGCCGCGTCCCTGCTCGCCGGCGCGGGCCGCTTCGACGGCGGCATTGAGCGCCAGCAGATTGGTCTGGAACGCGATGCCATCGATCAGGCCGATGATGTCGCCGATCCGGCTCGACGAGGCGCTGATTTCCTGCATCGTCGCCCCCACCCGTTCGACCGCCTGGCCACCGTGCCCGGCGACGGTGGCCGCGGCCAGCACCATGCCATCGGCGCGCACGGCGCTGTCCGTGTTGCGGCTCGCCGCCTCGGCGATCGTGCCCAGGCTGCCTGCGGTCTGCTCCAGGCTCGCGGCCTGCGCTTCGGTGCGGCTGGCCAGGTCGGCATTGCCGACGGCGATCGCCCGGGTGGCGTGTTCGATCGAACTGACGTTGTCGCGTACGTCGCCGATGACCGCCGTCAGATTCACGGTCAGCTGGCGCAGCGCCAGTTGCAGGCGACCCATCTCGCCACTGCCGGCTGCCGACGTCGGCGCCGGGTGCGCCAGGTCGCCGCCGGCCAGCGCGTGAACGGTCGCAATCGCGTCGTGCAGTGGCTGCACGACGCTGCGCTGCAGTCCGTACCAGGCCGCCAGCGTGGCCAGCGCGCCGGCACCGGCAGCCGCACGCAAGATGCCATCCCCACCCGCCAGGCCCAGCGCTGCCAGCAACAACGCCTGGCTGCCCATCAGCCAGCCGAGCCGCTGGCCGAGCGGCGCATCGCGCAGCAGGCGCAGCCCGCGATTTAGACCCAGGCTGCTCCGCACGACGCGCCCGCGCACGATGGCCAGGCCGCGTGCTTCGTGGTCCGTGAACTTGCGATACAGCGCGTCAGCCGTTTCGACCTGTTCGCGCGTGGGCGCGGTGCGCACCGACATATAGCCTGTCACCTGGCCGTGCTCGCGGATCGGCGCCACATTGGCCACCACCCAGTAAAAGTCGCCGTTCTTGCGGCGGTTCTTGACCAGGCCGGTCCACGGTTCACCGCCCTGCAGCGTGCGCCACATGTCGGCGAACGCCTCGGGCGGCATGGCCGGATGGCGCACCAGATTGTGGGCCTTGCCCAGGAGCTCGGCTTCGGAAAAACCGCTGACCTCGACGAAGCTGGGGTTCACATACGTGATGCGGCCCTTGGTATCGGTTTTCGAGACAATCGACTGCCCCGGTTGCAACCGGTATTCGGTCGTGGTGACGGGCTGGTTGTGACGCACTGCGTTCTCCTTGAAGTTTCCTTGATGCAATTTTTAAATTGTACGGACAGCTTTCACAAAAAAATTTGATGTGGATCAAAAATGGCCAGGTCACTCCGCTGTAGTGCATGCGAGATCCTTGACCAGGGTCAACATGTTGCTTTTCAGGATAAACTTGGCACATGGATAACCTGACCCACTCCCTGATCGGCCTGGCCCTAGGCGAACTCGTCGACCGCGCCCTGCCGGCCCACCCCGACCCGCAACGCGGGCGTACCCGTCGCCGCGTCCTGCTGGCCACCGGCGCGCTGGCCAGCAACTTCCCCGACCTCGACCTGGTGCTCACGCCGTTGCTGGCCCCGCCGCTGGGCTATCTGCTGCACCACCGGGGCCACACGCACACGCTGCTGTTCGCGCTGCCGCAGATCGCCCTGCTGCTGGGCCTGATGTGGCTGCTGTGGCCGGGTGCGCGGCGGCTGATGCAGGGCGACCGGACGGCGCGCAACGCGATCCTGGCCACGGCCGCCCTTGGCATGGTGCTGCACCTGTCGTTCGACTTCCTGAACGTGTACGGCGTGCACCCGTTTTATCCGCTCGATTCGCGCTGGCTGTATGGCGACATCGTGTTCATCGTCGAACCTGTGTTCTGGACCGCCCTGGGCGTGGCGCTGGCGCTGCGGGTGCCGGGGCGCGTTCTGCGCTGGGTGTTCACCGGGCTGATGCTGGCCGCGCCGGTGCTGTTTTTCACGCTGGGGTTTCTGCAGTGGGCGTCGCTCCTTGGACTGATGCTGCTGGCCGGCGTGGTCGCACTGGCCTCGCGCCGGCCCGGCATCACCGGCCTGGTCACGGCCGTCGTCGCCTGCCTCGGGTTCATTGCGATCCAGGGTGTGGCCGGGCACCTGGCGCGCGAACAGATCCGTAGCGCATTGGCCCAGGTGGAACCGGGCAGCCGCGTGCTCGACATGCCGTTGTCGGCATTCCCGTCCAACCCGCTGTGCTGGTCATTCGCGACCGTGACCGACAATGGCGGCGCCGGCAGTTATGCAATCCGCCTTGGCGTGCTGAGCCTGGCCCCAGGCGTGACCGGGGTGGAAGCCTGCCCCGCCCGCTTCGGCGGCATGCCAGGCAGCGCGCCTGCCGACTTCGCCTGGAAGTATCGCGAAGGCGGCAGCCTGGCCAGCTTGCGTGGCCTGCAGCGTGACAATTGCCAGTTCGACGCCTGGCTGCGCTTCGCGCGCGTGCCGTCGCTGATCGAAGGCAAGGCCACCGACATCCGCTTCTCGGCGCCCGGCGAGGACAATTTCTCGACGTTGCCCTATACAGCGATGGCCGGCCAGCCGTGTCCGGCGCCCGTGCCCCAGTGGGGACGGCCGCGGGGCGATCTTCTCGGCGAGCATCAGATCAGCCCGTAACCATCGGACCCGGTCAGCAGTGCGCGCCTGAACACGGGAAAGGCGCGACACTGCTCCCGTCCGCTCACACAACAAGGAAACCACGATGACGACCGAACTGACCCTGCTGGCCTGGACCCTCGTGCTGGCGCTGGTCCAGATCATGCTGGTGGCCAACCTGCGCACCGCCGAGACCGGCATCCAGTACAACGCCAGCGCGCGCGACGGCGAGGCGCCGCCACCGCGACCGGTGACGGCGCGCCTGCAACGCGCACAGGCCAACCTGTTCGAGACGCTGCCGCTGTTCATCGGCGCGGTCCTGATCGCGCACGTGTCGGGCAGCGAAGGCGACCTGACGCTGTGGGGTTGCTGGATGTATCTGATCGCGCGCATCGTCTACATCCCGCTGTATGCGGCCGGCATTCCGTACGTGCGCTCGCTGGTCTGGCTCGTGTCGCTGGCCGGCCTGGTCATGGTGCTGGCGGCTGTGCTGACTGCTTGACCTGCATCAAACGCGCGCCTGACATGGGCGCGCGCCGGGCGTATGCTTTTCTCGTCGTGCAGCGTTGCACGCCCCATACGAACGGAGTCAACCATGTTCAAGACTATCCTGGTGCAGGTCGACGGCGGTGCGGGCCAGGCCAGCCGCTTGCGCGCGGCGGCCGTGCTGGCCGAGATGCACGGCGCCCACCTTGTCGGTGCCGGCGCCACCGGCATCTCGCTGGCCAACTATGCAGTGCTCAACGGCGGCATGGCCGTGCCATTGTCCGACGACGCGTTCGAGGCGCTGCGCGAGGATGTGCGCACCCGGCTGAGCGCGTTCATCGGGCAGGCGCAGCGCATTGGCATCGCCGGCGCCGAAGTGCGCCTGTTCGAAGGCAGCACGCACGACGGCCTGCTGCTGCAGTCGCGCTATGCCGACCTGATCGTCGTCAGCCAGCCAGACCCGCACGATCGTTTCGGTGCCGAACACGGCTTGCCGCAGACGCTGGCGCTGGGCGGTACACGTCCCGTGCTGGTGGTGCCCCCCGCCTACGACGGCGCGCAAATCGCCGGCAACGTGCTGGTTGGCTGGGATGGCTCGATGCCGGCCCAGCGCGCCATCAGCGCCGCCCTGCCCCTGCTCGTGCAGGCCCGCAGCGTCACGCTCGCGCTGATCAACCCCGAGCGCCAGGCCGAGCTGCACGGCGAAGAACCGGGCGCGGATATGGCGCTGTACCTGGCGCGGCACGACGTGAAGGTCAATGTCGTCGTCGAGCATACCCGTGCACGGGAGAGCGATGCACTGATGGCGTTGGCACGCCACCGTCATGCAGACCTGATGGTCATTGGCGCCTTCGGCCACAGCCGCTACCGCGAATGGTTCCTGGGCGGGGTCACGCGCGACCTGCTCGGCAGCGCGCCGGTGCCGCTCCTGATGGCGCACTGATCGCACCATGGGCTTTCGCCATCATCCTGGCGCTGGGGCGGGCGCCGTCGGCGCCGCCATGCGCCACGCGCGGCGCCGCCTGTGCATGCGCCTGACATGTGCGCTCGATCCGGTCAGCACGCCGGACGCCAGCTTCGTGCGCGAATTTCCCGCGCTGATCGCGCTCGTCGAAGCGGGATTCCGGCACGAAGAAACGGTGATGGAATTGCTTGGCTACGAGCGCCGGCACGATCACCTGGCCGACAACGCCATCGTCCTGGCGGCGCTGCACCGCGCCTTGCCGCTGGTCGAAGAAGGCGATATCGCGCTCGGCCGGCGGCTCGTCGCGGTGCTGCTCGATCTGCTGTCGCTGCATCGCCTCTGCACCGACCTCGCGCTCGTGACGATGCCCGGCCTGCCCGCGGGCCGCCAGGGCAGCCATCTTGCAGGCGCCTTGAAACGGCGCGACTACTTCAAGCCGTCACGCTGACGCCGGATGACCTTGCCCGCCACCATGAACGTGCCATCGCCCTTGTAATGCAGCGTTTCCGGATGCCGCGGCCGCGCCGCCGCGCGCGCCGCCACCACTTCCCAGATGAAAAAATCGTAGCGATCAACCAGGCTGTCGTCATGCAGCCGGCACTCGAACTGCGCGTGACATTCGCGAATGGACGGCGCAGTTACCAGTTCGCTGGCCTCCGGCGTCAGGCCGAACGCGGCAAACTTGTCGGTGTCGACACCCGATGTCGAGCCCACGCCCAGCACTGCCTCGAGCTGGCTGCTGGTCGGGAGGTTGATCACGCATTCGCCGCTGGCGCGGATCAGGCCATGGCTGTGGTTCGCCGACGAGATCACGCAGCCGATCAGTGACGGCGAAAATTCCATCACCGTGTGCCAGCCCATCACCATCACGTCGCGCTCGCCCGCATGGGCGGACGTGACCAGCACCACCGGTCCTGGCTCGAGGAAGCGACGCACCTCGTGCAGCGGCAGGTCGGGCTTGCGCGCCATCTTATGCCTCGTGCGCAGTGCGCATTTCTTCGGCCAGCAGCGCCACGAGCTGCGCCGCCGGCATGGGCCGCGCCAGTGCATACGCCTGCCCGGCCCAGTTGACCGAATAGTCGTCGATGCCCTGGCTGCTGGCGGCCGCATGCAGCGCCTTGGCGGCGTCGTAGGCGATCGGGTAATCGGGGACCGGCGGATGGCCGGGCGCACCGATCTCGCTGAAGAAGGGATTGATGATGCCGCGCGCCGGCCGCCCGGAAATCGTTGCAGTGACCGCGGTGCCAAGATCCGGTTGCGACAACAGCGCGCGATAGTGCTGTGACATCTGTGCTTCCGGGCAGGCCAGGAAGGCCGTCCCCATCTGCGCGCCACTCGCGCCCAGGCGCAGGCTGGCGGCAATGCCCTGCCCGTCCATGATGCCGCCGGCCGCGACCACCGGGATCCGCACCGCCTTCGCCAGCAGGCGCACCAGCGCGAACGTACCGAGCGCCGGGTCGGGCACCGACGGATCGAAGATGCCCCGATGCCCGCCTGCCTCGTAGCCTTGTGCGACGATGATGTCGATGCCGGCTGCTTCGATGGCGCGCGCTTCGGCCGGATTGGTGGCGGTGGCCATCAGCAGGCAGCCGGCGCCGTGCAGCGCGTCGATCTGCTGTGCGGTTGGCACGCCGAAATGAAAGCTGACCACGGCCGGGCGCGTGCGCACCAGCACCTCGAGCATGTGGGGGTCGGCCAGGAAGCTGCGGTAGATTTCGCGCAGCGCCGTCGGCGGCGCCTGGCCCGTGCGCGCGAAGTGCGGCGCCAGGTGATCGAGCCAGCGCGCCTCGCGCGCCGCATCGGGCTGCGCCGACGCGTGCGTGAAGAAGTTGACGTTGAACGGACCGCCGGTCAACCCCTGCAGCGCCGTGATCGCGCTTTCCGCCTGCGCTGGCGTGACGTGACCGAGCGCGAGCGACCCGAGGCCGCCGGCGTCGGTCACGGCCGCCGCGAGTTGCGGCGTGCCGAAGACGGCCATTGGCGCCTGGATGATCGGATGGCGGATGCCGAGCAGCGAAGTCAGGGTGTTCACGGGCACTCCATGGGTGATGGGATTGGCCCACCAGTATAGAGCGTCGCCCGGCGCGCTGCCCTAACGCGGAATCGACAGCGCCAGCGTCTCCTTCAGTTCTTCCATCACCACATAGCTCTTGGACTGGCCCGCATCGGCCACGTGCAGGATCTCGCCCAGCAGGCGCCGGTACTCGGACATCTCGGGGATGCGCGCCTTGATCAGGTAATCGAAGTCGCCCGACACCAGGTGGCATTCGAGCACCTCGGGAATGGCCAGCATCGCGCGCCGGAAGCGCTCGAAGGCCTTGTCCGATTTCTGGTGCAGGTTGATCTCGACAAACACGAGAATCTGCATGCCCAGCGCCTGCGGATTGACGCGCGCGTAGTAGCCCATGATCACGCCATCGCGCTCCATGCGCTTGACGCGTTCGATGCAGGGCGTGAGCGACAGCCCGACCTGCTCGGCCAGGTCTTTCATGACGATCCGCGCATCCTGCTGCAGGACCGACAGGATGTGCAGGTCGATGCGGTCGAGGATGCGGTTCGAGGCCTTTTGTACGCGCATGGGCAAACTCCGTAATTTTCACTGAAAACTGCCGTATTAACAGAAACAATTATCGGGCTTCTGGCAGTACGATGGCAAGCTTTACCAAATCCTGATTCTTTTCGAGGAAATTATGCGTGTCATCGTATTGGGCAGCGGCGTGGTCGGCGTCACCACCGCGTATTACCTGGCCCTGGCCGGCCATGAAGTCACCGTGATCGACCGCCAGCCCGGTCCCGCCCTCGAAACCAGTTTCGCCAATGCCGGCCAGATTTCGCCCGGCTACGCCTCGCCGTGGGCCGCTCCCGGGATTCCGCTGAAAGCCGCCAAGTGGCTGTTCCAGCGCCACGCGCCGCTGTCGATCAAGCCCGATGGCTCGCTGTTCCAGCTGCAGTGGATGTGGGAGATGTACCGCAACTGCGACCCGGCGCGCTACGCCGTCAACAAGGAGCGCATGGTGCGCCTGGCCGAATACAGCCGCGACTGCATGCGCCAGCTGCGGCGCGACACCGGCATCGCCTATGAAGGCCGCCAGCAAGGCACCGTGCAGCTGTTTCGCACGCAGCAGCAGTTCGACAGCGCCGCCAAGGACATCGAGGTGCTGCGCGAGGCCGGCGTGGCGTACGAAGTGCTGCAAGGTGCGCAACTGGCCGCAGCCGAACCGGCGCTGGCCAATGTCTCGCACAAGCTGGTGGGCGGCTTGCGCCTGCCAAACGATGAAACAGGCGACTGCCAGCTGTTTACCACCCGCCTGACCGCCATGGCGCGCGACCTGGGCGTGCGCTTCGATTTCGACACCACCGTGCGTCGCCTGGAGCAGGCCGGCGGCGAGATCGCCGGCATCGTCACCGACAAGGGCGTGTTTACCGCCGAGCAGTACGTGCTGGCCACGGGCAGCCACACGCGTGCCCTGCTCCAGCGCTGGTTCCCGGTGCCGGTGTACCCGATGAAGGGGTACTCGCTGACCGTGCCGATCGTCGACGCGGCGCGTGCGCCCGTCTCGACCATCCTCGACGAAACCTACAAGATCGCCGTGACGCGCTTCGACGACCGCATCCGCGTGGGCGGCATGGCCGAGCTGTCGGGCTTCAACCTTGAGCTCAATCCGCGCCGCCGCGAAACGCTCGAACTGGTGGTCAACGACCTGTTCCCCGGTGCCGGCGACACGGCCCAGGCCAGCTTCTGGACGGGCCTGCGCCCGATGACGCCGGACAGCACGCCGATCGTCGGCGCCACGCCGCTGCGCAACCTGTTCCTCAACACGGGCCACGGCACGCTGGGCTGGACGATGGCGGCCGGTTCTGCGATGGTGATCGCCGACCTGGTGGGCGGCAAGACGCCGGCGATCCGCGCCGACGACCTGGCCGTGTTCCGCTACGCCGGTGCGCGCGATGTCTCACCTGATGCCGAACTGGCGCGGGCGTAATCCGATGACGTCCGCAGCACGCGCCGGCGCGTACCTGACCGTCGACCTGCACGCGGTGCGGGCCAATTACCGCCATCTGCGCCATCTTGGCGGCGGCGTCGAATGCGGCGCCGTACTCAAGGCCGATGCGTATGGCCTGGGCATGGCGCCGGTGGCCGCCGCACTGGTGGCCGAAGGCTGCCGCACGTTCTTCACGGCGCACCTGGACGAAGGCATCCGCCTGCGCACGCTGCTGCCGGCCGGGACGACCATCTACGTGATGCATGGCGCGATGCCGGGCGCCGCGCCCGACTGCCTGGCGCACGACCTGGTGCCGGTGCTGAACGATCCCGGTCAACTCGCAGAGTGGCGCGCGCTGGCCCGGGAAACCGGGCGCGTGCTGCCGGCCGCGCTGCAGTTCGACACGGGCATGGCGCGCATGGGCCTGGCGGCCGCGGATCTCGAGCGTCTGCGCCAGGACCCGGCCTGGCTGGATGGCCTGCGCCCGCAACTGGTCATGAGTCACCTGGCCTGCGCCGACGAAGCGCAGCATCCACTCAATGCGCACCAGCGCCAGCATTTCGATGCCGTGCGCGCGCTGCTTCCCGGCGTCCCGGGCAGCCTGGCCAATTCGTCGGGCGTGTTCCTCGGCCAGGCCTTTCACCATGATCTGCTGCGCCCGGGCGCGGCACTGTACGGCATCCACCCGCAGCCGGGCGGCGTCAATCCACTGGCGCAGGCAGTGTCGCTCGCTGCGCGTGTGGTGCAGCTGCGCAGCATCGATGCGGGCGACATCGTCGGCTACGGCGCGCGCTACGTGGCGCCCGGCCCGCGGCGCATTGCCACGATCGCCATCGGTTACGCCGATGGCTGGCTGCGCGCGCTGAGCGGCCGCTCGTACGCGTACATCGACGGCGTGGCCGTGCCGTTTGTCGGCACCGTGTCGATGGACAGCATCACGCTCGACGTGACCGGCGTGCCGGACGAGCGCATTGCGCCGGGCCAGAGCGTCGGCCTGCTGTGTGCGCAACAGACGGTGGACGACGTGGCGACGCAGGCCGGCACGATCGGCTACGAAGTGCTCACGCGCCTGGGCAGCCGTTTCCACCGGGAGTACATCGGCTTGTAACCCGCGGCTTGTAACCCGCGGCTTGTAACCCGCGGGGCTTGATCCATCCTCCACGGGTTACACTATTCGCCCGGCGACCCGCCGTATCCTGGTGAAGAGGTAATCCTTGTTTGAAATCAGCCAGCTGCGCTGCTTCGTCGCGGTCGCCGAAGAGCTGCACTTCAGCCGCGCCGCCGAGCGCCTGAACATGACGCAGCCGCCCCTGAGCCGCCAGATCCGGCTGCTCGAACACAGCGTGGGCGTGGCCCTGCTCGAGCGCACCAGCCGCTCGGTCACGCTGACCGCGGCCGGCGCGGCCTTCCTGCCCGAAGCGACACGGATCCTGCGCCTGGCGCAGGAAGCCGCCGTCAAGGCGCGCCGCACCGCCAGCGGCGAACAGGGTTCGCTGACGATCGGCTTCAGCGCCGCATCGGGTTACAGCCTGCTGCCGGCCGTCGTGCGCGGCATCCGCCAGGCCTGCCCCGACGTCGCCCTCAATCTCAAGGAACTGGTCAGCACGGCGCAGGTCGAAGCGCTGAATGCCGGCGAAATCGACCTTGGCCTGATGCGCCCCCACACCATCAACAGCGAACTGGAAAGCATCCTGATGGTGACCGAATCGCTGATGCTGGCGATCCAGGAAAGCGACGCCCACCTGTGGCCCGAGGCCCCGACGCTGGCCTGCTTTCACGGCAAGCCATTCGTCATGTACTCGCCCTACGAGGCGCGCCCGTTCTACCAGATGCTGAGCGAACGGTTTGCCAGGGCCGGCGTCGTGCCCGACATCGTCGAGCACATCGGCCAGGTGCACACGATGCTGGCGCTCGTTGGCGCCGGCATGGGCGCGGCCCTGATCGCGGAAGGCGCCGCGCGGCTGAAGTTCGAAGGCATCGTCCTGCGCAAGGTCGCCACTGACCCGGTGCACCTGGTGGCCACCTACCGGCGCGACAACGACAATCCCGTTCTGGCGCTGCTACGGCAAAAGGTCCTCGCACCGTTCCACCCCGCTTGACGGCGGCATTGATTCAATTCCTGTATTGCCGGCGACACCCTTTGGATTGATTCGGCATTGATCTCCGCTCTATGATGGACCCAGCCCAAAGCGTGCGACTGCTGAAGGCTGCGTACGGACCACATAAGGTCCGACCACATAACAAAGGAGACAGTCTTGAAAACAGCAGCAGCGCTCGTCCTGTTACTGGGCGCCGGCACGGCCCATGCCCAAACGTCCGTCGCGTTCTACGGCCTGGTGGACGCCGCCATCGTGGTCGAGGATGGCGGCACCGCCGGTCGCGTCACCAAGGTCACCAGCGGCGCCGCCGCCGCATCACGCTTCGGCCTGCGCGGCGTGGAAGAACTGGGCGACGGCATGGCCGCCTACTTCACGCTCGAAGGCGGCACCAAGATCGACACCGGCGAAATCGATGCTGCCGGCACGATCTTCAACCGCCAGGCGTTCGTCGGCTTGCGCACCAAGTTCGGCTCGGTGGCGCTCGGGCGCCAGTACACGCCGTATCACACGGCGATGGTCTCGATCGTCGACCCGTTCAACACCGGCTATGCGGGCAGCGCCAAGAGCCTGTTTCCCCACAACGGCACCAATATCCGCACCAGCAATACGATCACCTACGCCACGCCAAAGAAGAACGGCTTCGACGGCGAACTGGCCTACAGCGTGGGCGAGCAAAGCCGCTCGGCTGCCGGCCGCCAGTTCGGCGGCGCGATTGGCTACGCGGCCGGCCCGCTGGCCGTACGCCTCGTCTACAACAACAAGAACACCGATGTCGCCGCCAGTGGCGCGACGCCTGCGGTGGACCGGTCGATCGGCCGCAACATCCTGCTCGCGGCTTCGTACAACGCCGGCTGGATCAAGCTGCACTCGGGCATCAGCAGCGACAAGGGCGACAATGCCGCGCCGCTGATCAACCCCAACAACCCGTATGGCGGGACGCGGCCGACACCATCGACGGACGGGCGCAGCTACCTGCTCGGCATCTCGGCCCCGGTCATGGGCGGCACGCTGCTGGCGTCGGTCCTGCACAAGGATGACCGCACGCGCTTCAACCAGGATGCCAATGCCTGGGGCATCGGCTACCTGTACGCGCTGTCCAAGCGCACCGGCCTGTACGCCGCCTACGGCCACGTCGACAACCGCAACGGCGCCGGCTACACGGTGGCGAACAATACCGAATCGGGCAGCGGCGACACCGCCTACAACCTGGGCCTGCGCCACAGCTTCTGAGTTCTGACACCATAACAACGAGGAGACACAATGACGATCCGTACCAAGGTTTCATCCCTGCTCATCGGCCTGGCAATCGCTGGCAGCGCGCAGGCCGCAGGTTTTCCCGACAAGGCGATCAATGTCGTCGTGCCGTTCCCGGCGGGCGGCTCCACCGACGCCATCGCGCGCGCCATCGGTCCAAAGGTCAGCGCCAAACTGGGCCAGCCATGGGTGGTCGACAACCGTCCCGGCGCCACGGGCGCGCTGGGCGGCGGCTACGTCAAGCGCGCGGCGCCCGAAGGCTACACGCTGATGGTCGCTTCCATTGGCGTGTATTCGGTCAACCCGCTGCTGCAAAAGACGCTGCCCTACGATCCGTCGAAGGACTTCGACCTGCTGACCGTGGCCGTGCAGGCGCCGAACGTGCTGGTGACAAATGCGACCGTGCCGGCCACCACGGTCGCCGACTTCGTCGCCTACCTGAAGAAAAATCCCGACAGGATCACGTTCGCCACGTCCGGCGCCGGCAGCTCGGATCACCTGACGACCGCGCTGTTCTGGCAAAAGACCGGCACCTCGGGCCTGCACGTGCCGTACAAGGGCGGCGCACCGGCGATCACCGACCTGCTGGGCGGCCATGCCAACGCGTCCTTCCAGAACATTAACGTCGTGCTCAGCCATATCAAGGCCGGTAAACTCAAGGCCCTGGCCGTCACGGGCAGCAAGCGCTCGGCGGTGCTGCCGAACGTGCCGACGCTGGGCGAAGCAGGCGTCAAGGAAGTCGACGTCTATTCGTGGCAGGGCATCGCGGCGCCGAAAGGCTTGCCGAAGGACGTCAAGGCCACGCTGCACGCGACGATCACGGGCGCGCTGCACGATCCGCAGATTGCCGCCAAACTGACCGAACAGGGTTTCGAGGTCGTGGCCTCGACGCCCGAGCAATTCGCCAAGTTCCAGGCGCAGGAGCTGGCGCGCTGGCGCGAGGTGATCATCAACGGCAAGATCACGCTGGACTGACGCCAGATTCGTTCAACACTTTTTCAAGCAGCCCATCATGTCCCCTACTTCGTCCTCTGCCCCTGTCATCACCAGCCTGCGCGTCGTCCCCGTCGCGGGCCAGGACAGCATGCTCCTGAACCTGAGCGGCGCGCACGGCCCCTGGTTCACCCGCAATATCGTGATCCTGACCGACAGCGCCGGCAATACCGGCCTGGGCGAAGTGCCCGGCGGCGAAAAGATCCGCCAGACCATCGAGGATGCCGGCCCGTTCGTCATCGGCGCCACGCTGGGCGATTACAACAAGGTGCTGAACGCGATGCGCAGCGCGTTTGCCGACCGCGATGCTGGTGGCCGCGGCCTGCAGACGTTCGATCTGCGCACGACCATTCACGCCGTCACGGCCGTCGAATCAGCGATGCTCGACCTGCTCGGTCAGTTCATGGGCGTGCCGGTGGCGGCGCTGCTGGGCGAAGGCCAGCAGCGCACGGCGGTCGAAATGCTGGGCTACCTGTTCTACGTGGGCGACAGCGGCAAGACGCCGCTGGGCTACCGCAGCGAGGCGGATGCGCTTGACCCCTGGCTGCGCCTGCGCAACGAGCAGGCGCTCACGCCGGAAGCGATCGTGCGCCTGGCCGAAGCGGCGCGCGAGCGCTACGGTTTCAATGACTTCAAGCTCAAGGGCGGCGTGCTGGGCGCCGACGAAGAGATGGAGGCGATCGTCGCGCTGCACGAGCGCTTCCCGCAGGCGCGCGTGACGCTCGACCCGAACGGCGGCTGGCTGCTGGCCGACGCCATCCGCGTCTGCCGCGACAAGCACGATATCCTGGCCTATGCCGAAGACCCGTGCGGCGCCGAGAACGGCTACTCGGGCCGCGAAGTGATGGCCGAGTTCCGCCGCGCCACGGGCCTGCGCACGGCCACCAACATGATCGCGACCGACTGGCGCCAGATGGCCCATGCGATCCAGCTGCAGTCGGTCGACATCCCGCTGGCCGACCCGCACTTCTGGACCATGCAGGGTTCGGTGCGGGTGGCCCAGTTGTGCGAGATGTTCGGCCTGACCTGGGGTTCGCACTCGAACAACCACTTCGACATCTCGCTGGCGATGTTTACGCACGTGGGCGCCGCCGCGCCGGGGCGCGTCACGGCCATCGACACCCACTGGATCTGGCAGGATGGCCAGCACCTGACCAAAGAACCGCTGCGCATCGAGGGCGGGATGGTGCAGGTGCCGGCGCGCCCGGGCCTGGGCATCGAACTCGATCTCGACAAGCTCGAAGCAGCGCACCAGGCCTACAGGAACCTGGGCCTGGGCGCACGCGACGATGCAGTGGCGATGCAGTATCTGATCCGCGACTGGAAGTTCGACAACAAGCGCCCGTGCCTGCTGCGCTGATCAGAACAGCTCACCGTTGACCGGCAGCGGCGCCGCGGTCGACGCTGAGGCTGACGGCGCTGCGCGCCTGGGCGCCAGCGGCGCCGGCCACGCCGTCATCGCCTCGGCCGGGAAATGACGCAGGAAGCTGTGCGCCACATCGAGGTCGCGGCTGCCCAGCCAGTCGCGCACCTCATCGTCGCCCAGCAGCACGAGCGAGCGCTTTTCGTCGCCCGGCCGGTGCATGCGGCGCATCAGGGGATGCGCGTCGGCGTTGATCGTGATCTGCGTGAAGGCGCTGGTCATGCTGCCGTCGGCTTCCTGCCATTCGCGCCACAGCCCTGCCACCCAGAACAGCGATTTGTCGCGCATGCCGATCGCGGTGCGCTCAGCGCGCCCGCTCTCGTAGCACGGTTCATAAAACCACAGCAACGGCACTGCGCACAGCTGCAGGCGGCGCCAGGCCGACGCGAATGAACGGCGCGCAACGAGCGATTCGGCGCGCGCGTTCATCGTGTCGAACGGTTTGACGTCGGGCGGGATGTGGCGGCGCGGGACCATGCCATAACTTGCCACGCGCGCCTGCGGCGCCAGCCCGGGCGCGGCGCACAGGATCGGCGCATCGTAATCCTTCCACGTTTCTTCCGGCCATTGCCAGTCGCGCGGCAACTGGCTGAACGCACCAATGCGGCCGTTGAACATCTCCGGCGTCGGGGGGCGGTAATTCACGCACATGGCTGTACTCCAAAAATATTTCTTATCGGTAATGATGCGTCACTGCTCAGCGGTCCAAGTGTAAAATACCAGCGTCCATTTTTTAGCATTTTACCCACGATGCCCGCCAGCCTGCCCTTCCTGCCCGAAATCGACGAAACCTCACGTCTGGTCCTGGCCTACCCCTGGCAAAGCACCGATCTCGGCCCGATCGACGCCTGGCCGACCGTCCTCAAGACCACGGTCGCCCTGATCATGGCCACGCCGACGCCGATCGTCACGCTGTGGGGCCCGGACGGCTACATGATCTACAACGACGCCTACCGGGTATTCGCGGGCGGGCGCCATCCGACGCTATTGGGCTCGAAGGTGCGCGAAGGCTGGCCGGAGGTGGCCGCGTTCAACGACAACGTGATGCGCGTCGGGCTGGCGGGCGGCACGCTCAGCTACCAGGACCAGGAACTCACGCTGCACCGCAGCGGCGCGCCCGAGCAGGTCTGGATGAACCTCGACTATTCGCCGATCCGCGACGGGGATGGCGTGATCGCCGGCGTCATGGCGGTCGTGGTCGAGACCTCGAGCAAGGTCAAGGCCGAACGCCATATCCAGGCCGAGCGCGCGCGCCTGCACACGATGTTCGAGCAGGCGCCGGGCTTCATCTGTCTGCTCGATGGCCCCGAGCACCGCTATGCGCTGGCCAACGACGCCTACCGCGTCCTGACCGGCGACCGTCCGCTGCTGGGCATGTCGGTCGCGCAGGCCGTGCCTGAACTGGCCGCGCACGGCATCGTCGAGCAGCTCGACCGCAGCTACGCCGATGGAGCGGTGTTTCGCGCCGAAGGGGTCGAACTCACGCTGAACAATCCCGGTCAGGACGGGCTGATCCGCACCTTCGTCGACTTCGTGCTGCAACCGCTGCGCGATGCTGACGGCGCCGTGTTTGCGACCTTCGTGCTCGGCAACGACGTCACCGAGCGTGTGCACGCCGAGCGCGCGCTGCGCGCAAGCGAAACGCGTTTTCGCACGTTCGCCCAGGCGATGCCGAACCATGTATGGGCGGCGCATGACAACGGCAGCGTGGAGTGGATCAACGACCGCGTGCGCGAATACGCGGGCTGCAGCACGTCGCCCGACGCGGCGCTGGGCCTGGGCTGGAAGGCCATCGTTCACCCCGACGACATGGATGGCTACCGCGCCGTGTGGGAATCCAGCGTGGCAACCGGCGCACCGATCGACGCCGAAATCCGCCTGCGCCGCGGCGACGGTCAGTACCGCTGGCATCTGGTGCGCGCCCACCGCTCCCCGGGCGAGGCGGGCGAAGCGTCGCTCTGGATCGGCAGCAGCATCGACATCGAAGACCAGAAGCGCGCGGCCGATGCACTGGCCTTGTCCAATGCGAGCCTGGAAGAACGGGTCGAACGCCGCACCGCCGAACGCGACCGCATGTGGCGCCTGTCGAAGGACATCATGCTGGTGGCCGACCTGCACGCCACGCTGTTCGCCGTCAATCCGGCCTTCACGGCCATCCTCGGCTGGACCGAGGCCGAGGTGCTGGGCACGCCGATGCTGGCGCTCGTGCATCCCGACGACCGCGCCGTGACGGCGCAGCAGATGGACGCGCTGCGCGCGGGCGGCCAGATGTACCGCTTCGAGAACCGCTGGCAGCGCAAGAACGGCTCGTGGTGCAACCTGTCGTGGACCGCCTCACCCGACCTGCAGTACGTGCACGCCGTGGGCCGCGACATCAGCGCCGACCTGGCACAGATGGAAGTCATGCGCCGCACCGAGGCAGCGCTGCAGCAGTCGCAGAAGATGGAAACGATCGGCAAACTCACCGGCGGCGTCGCGCACGACTTCAACAACCTGCTGCAGGTCATCGGCGGCAACCTGCAACTCATCGCGCGCCGTGCCGACGGCCTGCCCGAGATCCAGAAGCGCGTACAGAACGCGATGAGCGGCGTCGAACGGGGCGCCAAGCTGGCCAGCTCCCTGCTCTCGTTCGCGCGGCGCCAGCCGCTGGAACCGAAGGCAGTCAAGATCGGTCGTCTGCTGACCAATATGGAAGACATGATGCGGCGCGCGCTGGGCGAAGAGATCGACATCGAGATGGTGATCTCGGGCGGCCTCTGGACCACCGAGGTCGACCCGGCGCAACTCGAGAACGCGATCCTGAACCTGGCGATCAATGCGCGCGATGCAATGGAAGGCGCCGGGCGCCTGACGCTCGAAGTGGCCAACGCCACGCTGGACGCCACCTATTGCCAGGCGCACCCGGAGGTGACGCCCGGCCGCTATGTGATGCTGGCCGTGAGCGACACCGGCAGCGGCATGCCGCAGGACGTGATCGACCAGGCCTTCGAGCCGTTCTTTTCGACCAAACCCGAAGGCAAAGGCACGGGCCTGGGCCTGTCGATGGTGTATGGCCTGGTCAAGCAGTCGGGCGGCCACGTCAAGATCTACAGCGAGGTCGATGAAGGCACCACGATCAAGATCTACCTGCCCCGCTCCCTGCAGATGGAAGACCATGCGGGCGAACCGCTGCTGCAACCGGTCACCGGCGGGCACGAGACCGTGCTGGTGGTCGAGGACGACGAGCAGGTGCGCCTGACGGTCGTCGACATGCTGACCGACCTCGGTTACCGCGTGCTGCGCGCCAACGACGCCAGCGCCGCACTGACGGTGGTCGACAGCGGCATCCACATCGACCTGCTGTTTACCGACGTCGTGATGCCCGGGCCACTGCGCAGCCCCGAGCTGGCCAAAAAGACGCGCGAGCGCTTGCCGAACGTGGCGGTGCTGTTCACGTCGGGCTATACCGAGAACGCGATCGTGCACGGCGGCCGGCTCGACGCCGGCGTCGAACTGC
>Ga0308163_10001768_pt1 | contig 21915 bp, 11 predicted proteins | sample PhyTR1_FD_201037 | JGI IMG/M metagenome (GOLD analysis project Ga0308163, IMG submission 201037) | Phyllosphere microbial communities from UC Gill Tract Community Farm, Albany, California, United States - DLSLT.R1 | ecosystem: Host-associated > Plants > Phyllosphere > Unclassified | place: USA... | reverse complement strand
TGGAAAAAGAACATCTCAATCGCCAGTGCGGTATCGAGCAGGCGACCTGAGCAAACGCACAAAGCCCGCCTCGCAGGCAATGCGCGATCAAGCAGGCGACCACCGCCAGTGCAGGGCGCCTTCCGCAAGCGCAGTGCGATATCGAGCAGGCGACCACGGCAAACGCACTGCGCGCACCTCGCAGGCACGGCGCGATCAAGCAGGTGACCACCACCAGCGCCGGGCGCCCTCCGCAAGCGAAAGGCGATATCGAACAGGCAACCACCGCAAAGGCACAGAGCCCGCCTCGCAGGCAGAGTGCGATCAAGCAGGCGCATATCGCAAGCGCCGGGCGCCCTCTGCAAGCCCACGGGGATGTCGAGCAGGCATCCAACGCGAGTGCACAAAGCCCGCTGCGCAGGCACAGCAGGATCAAGCATGTGAGCACCGACAGCGCAGTGCGCCCTCTGCCAGGGCACGGCGATATCGAGCAGGCTACCGCTGCAAAGACACATCACCCGCCTCGCAGGCCCGGCGCGATCAAGCATGCGCACATCGCCAGTGCAGGTCGCCCTGTGCAAGCACGGCGACATCGATCACGCAACCCACGCAAAAACAAAAACAAAAGCAAACCCACCGCGGCCAGCCGCACGAGAGCCCCCCGACATGAACCTTTCAGAAGTGTTCATCAAGCGCCCCGTCGCCACGACGCTCCTCACCCTGGGCATCGCCCTGGCCGGCGTCATGAGCTTCTTCCTGCTGCCGGTCGCCCCCCTGCCCCAGGTCGACTACCCGACGATCAGCGTCACCGCCAGCCTGCCCGGCGCCAGCCCCGAGACCATGGCCGCCACCGTCGCCACCCCGCTCGAACGCGCCTTCGGCTCGGTGACCGGCGTCACCGAGATGACGTCCACCTCGTCCCAGGGCAACACCCGCGTGACGCTCCAGTTCGAGCTGGACCGCGACATCGACAACGCCGCCCGCGACGTGCAGGCCGCCATCAACGCCTCGCGCTCCCTGCTGCCGACCGGCATGCCCGGCAATCCCACCTACCGCAAGGTCAACCCGTCCGACGCGCCGATGATCATCCTGTCGCTGACGTCGAAGACGCTCACCCGCGGCCAGATGTACGACGCGGCATCGACCGTGCTCGCGCAAAGCATTGCGCAGGTCGAGGGCGTGGGCAATGTGCAGATCGCCGGCGGCGCATTGCCCGCCGTGCGCATCGAACTCGATCCGACCCGGCTGGCCGCCAACGGCGTCGCGCTGGAAGACGTGCGGACCGCCGTCGCCGCGACCAACGCCAACCGGCCGCTCGGCCTGCTGGAACGCGGCGCGCAGCAGTGGCAGATCGGCGCCAACGACCAGGCGCGCAGCGCCTCCGAATACGCGCCGCTGGTGATCCGCTACCAGGACGGCCGCGCGGTGCGGCTGGAGGACGTGGCCGAGGTGCTGGACTCGGTTCAGGACGTGCTCACCTACGGTTCGGTGGACGGCACGCCGGCCATCATGCTGCAGGTCTACAAGCAGCCCAACGCCAACATCATCGAGTCGGTCGCGGCCATCAAGGCGATGCTGCCCCGGCTGCGGGCCTCGATCCCGCAGGCCATCGACCTGACGGTGGTGAACGACCGCACACCCACGCTCAAGGCCTCGCTGCGCGAGGTGGAACACGCGCTGGCGATCGCCGTGGGGCTGGTGATCCTGGTGGTGTTCCTGTTCCTGCGCAACGTGCGCGCCGCGCTCATTCCGTCGGTGGCGGTGCCGGTGTCCCTGGCGGGCACTTTCGGCGTGATGTACCTCTGCGGCTACACGCTCGACAACCTGTCGCTGATGGCGCTCACCGTGGCCACCGGCTTCGTGGTCGACGACGCCATCGTGGTGCTGGAAAACGTCAGCCGCCACATGGAGCGCGGCAAGAGCGCCATGCGCGCCGCCCTCGACGGTTCGCGCGAGATCGGGTTCACCGTGGTGTCGATCAGCCTGTCGCTGATCGCGGTGTTCATCCCGATCCTGCTGATGGGCGGCATCGTCGGCCGGCTGTTCCGCGAGTTCGCCATCGTGCTCACCTCGGCCATCCTGGTGTCGCTGGTCGTGTCGCTGACCACCACGCCCATGATGTGCGCCTACCTGCTCGACAAGCCGGCCCGGCCGCGCTCCGAGCCCGGCCGGCTGGCACGGGGCTGGTCGGCATTCACCGGCCGGGTGCAGCGGGCCTGTTCGCGCGGCTACCGGCGTTCGCTGGGCTGGTCGCTGCGCCACCAGCCGGTCGTGCTGCTGGTGCTGGTCGGTGTGATCGGGCTCAACTACCACCTGTACCAGACCATCGAAAAAGGCTTTTTCCCGCAGCAGGACACCGGCCGCGTCAACGGCTTCATCCGGGCCGACCAGGCGACCTCGTTCCAGGCGATGGAACAGCGGGTGAAGCGCTTCCTGGCGGTGGTGCAGAGCGATCCGGCCGTCGAGCACGTGATGGCCTTCACCGGCGGCGGCTCGCGCAACACCGGCTACATGTTCATCTCGCTGAAAGCCCTGGCCGAGCGCGACGTCACCGCCGACCAGGTCATCGCCCGGCTGCGCGAGCGCCTCGCCGGAGAGCCGGGCGCGCGGCTGTTCCTGGGCTCGCAGCAGGACATCCGCATCGGCGCGCGCGGCTCGAGCGCCAGCTACGAATACGTCATGCAGGCCGACAGCAACGAGGAGCTGCGCACCTGGGAGCCCCGGGTGCGGACGGTGCTGCAGAACCTGCCGGAGCTGACGGACGTCAGCAGCGACCAGCAGGACAACGGCCTGCAGACTTCGCTGGTGCTCGACCGCGACGCCATCGCCCGGCTGGGTTTGTCGGTACGCACCGTCGACGCCACGCTGGGCGACGCCTTCAGCCAGAAGCAGGTGGGCGTCATCTACAACCCGCTCAACCAGTACCGGGTGGTGATGGAGGCCGCGCCGCGTTTCCTGCAGAGCCCGGAAACCCTGCGCGGCTTCTTCTTCGTCAACAACCTGGGCCAGCAGATTCCGCTGACCGCCTTCGCGCGGCTGGAGCTGACCAACACCGCGCTGTCGGTGAGCCACGACCGGGGCACGCCCGCCACCACCATCAGCTTCAACCTGCCGGAGGGCGGCTCGCTGTCGGCGGCCACGGACGCGGTGAACAACGCGATCGCCGAACTGGGCGTGCCGGTGTCGATCCGCGGCACCTTCGGCGGCACGGCCGGCGCGTTCGCCAGCTCGCTGGGCAACCAGCCGCTGCTGATCCTGGCGGCGCTGGTCACCATCTACCTGGTGCTGGGCATCCTGTACGAGAACCTGGTGCATCCGCTCACCATCCTGTCGACGCTGCCGTCGGCCGGTGTCGGTGCGCTGCTGGCCCTGATGCTGTTCAAGACCGAGTTCTCGCTGATCGCCCTGATCGGCATCATTTTGCTGATCGGCATCGTCAAGAAGAACGCCATCATGATGATCGACTTCGCCATCGTGCGGCAGGCCCACGGCACCGCCGCGGCGGCCGCCATCTACCGTGCGGCGCACCTGCGGCTGCGGCCCATCCTCATGACGACCATCGCCGCGCTGTTCGGCGCGCTGCCGCTGGCGCTGGGCCGGGGCGACGGCGCCGAACTGCGCCAGCCGCTGGGCATCGCCATCGTCGGCGGGCTGGTGCTGAGCCAGCTGCTGACCCTGTACACCACCCCCGTCGTCTACGTGGCGCTCGACCGGCTGGCCGGCCGGACCCGCGCCCTGCGGCTGCCGCGCCTGATGCGCACCGGCCGGTCTCCCAAGGATGTGCCCGATGCGGCCTGACTCCCGTTTTCTCCCCCCCGCCGCGTTCGCGCTGGCCGCCCTGCTGCTGTCCGGCTGCAAGATGGCGCCGACGTACAGCACCCCCGTGATCGACGTGCCCGCGCAGTACCGGCAATCCGGCTTGTGGCGTGAAGCGCAACCGGCCGCGCCGGACGCAGTGCCCGAGGCCTGGTGGACGCTGTTCAACGACCCGGACCTAAACCGCCTCCAGGACGGCGCCGCCATCGGCAACCAGACCCTGGCGGCCACTGTCGCCCAGTTGCGGGTGGCGCAGGCGGCGCTGGACAGCAGCCGCGCGCCGCTGTTGCCGACGCTCGGCGTGAACGCGGGCGCCACCCGCAGCCGCACCGGCGGCGCCAGCAGCGGCACGGTCGACTCGGCCGGCAACGTGGTCGGCAGCACCGGCGGGCGGCCGCGCAACCTCGTCACCCTGCAGGGCTCGGCCAGCTGGGAAATCGATTTGTGGGGCCGGCTGTCTTCAGCGGTGGATGCCGCCTCGGCGCGCGCCCAGGCCAGCGTGGACGATCTCGCCGCCGCCCGGCTGTCGTTGCAGGCGAGCGTGGTGCAGACGTATTTCGCGCTGCGCACCGCCGACGCCCAGCGCATCGTGCTGGACGACACGCTGCTCGGCTACGAACGTTCGCTGGCCCTTACCCGCAACCGCTATGCGGCCGGCGTCGCCAGCGCGGCCGACGTGTCGCAGGCCGAAGCCCAGCTGTATTCCACCCGCGCCCAGCGCATGGAAGCGGTCGCCAGCCGGGCGCAGCTGGAGCACGCGCTGGCGGCGCTGCTGGGGCAGGCGCCGGCCAGCTTCTCGCTGCCCGAAACCGGCCTACTGCCGGAGGCCCCCGCGGTGCCGCCGGCCTTGCCCGCCACGCTGCTGCAGCGCCGCCCGGACATCGCCGCGGCCGAGCGCCGCGTAGCCGCCGCCAACGCGCAGATCGGTGTGGCCAGATCGGCTTTCTTTCCCGCGCTCACGTTGTCGTCCAATGCCGGCTATCGCAGCAGTTCGCTCAACGACATCGTCTCGGCGCCCAACCTTTTCTGGTCCATCGGACCGGCGCTGGCCTTGAGCGTGTTCGACAACGGCCTGCGCCGCGCCGCCGTCGATTCGGCCACCTTCGCGACCGACCAGGCCGCCGCCAACTACCGCCAGACCGTGCTGACCGCCCTGCAGGAGGTCGAGGACAACCTGGTGCTGGCCGCGGTGCTGCAGGACGAACTGGTGGTGCAGCAGCAGGCCCTGACATCCGCCCGCAAGGCGCTGGACGTGGCCGACAACCAATACCGCGCCGGCATCGTCAACTACCTCAACGTGGTGACCGCCCAAGCCACGGTGCTGTCGGCGCAGCGCAGCCTGCTCGACGTGCGCAACCGGCGTCTGGTGGCCGTCGGTGTCTTGCTGAAAAACCTGGGTGGCGCCTGGGGCGGCACGACCCTGCCGCCGCGATGATGAAGCAGGCTTTTCAGACGGCCCGGATACAGGCGAAACGGATGCTGCCGCCCGGGCTGCCGGCGGCCAGGATCAGGTCGATGGCGAAGAAGCAGTTTTCGGTGGCGATGTCGCCGTAGGCATTCTCGAAACCGCCCGGCGCGCCGGGGCGGTAACCGGGGTAGATGCCGCGTCCCAGGAGGTTGCTGGCGCGCAGGTCGACGCCGGGGACTCCACGGTTGTTGCTGCGGCTCTCGTCGGCCGTGACCGGGATGGTGCCCACCTGCCACGATCCGGTGAACTCGGATGCGCGGGCGATCCAGGTCTGGCCGCTGGCCACCGGGATGTCCGGAAACACCAGCACCAGCGAACGCGCCGGCCCGCCGACATTGGATTGCGCCGTCAGGACGCCGGTTTTCGGATCGTAGGAAAAACCTTCCCAGTTGGACTTGGGATCGATGCTCCGCGCGATCCGTCCGCCCTTGAGCTGAATGAAGGCCGGAATCTCGCGCACCGGCAGCGGTGTCGGAAGCCCGCTGACCGCCTGTCGCATGCCCGGCATCCATTGCCGCGCGACCTGGTCGTACTGCGCGAATCCGCTGTTGTAGCCCCAGTAGCAGACAGGCACCTTCAGCTCCAGTGCGGTATTGCGCAGATGGGCCGTGTACTCCGCCCGGTCGGCCGGCGGGCGCGGCTGCTTGCTGCCTTCCGGCGCGACCGAGACACCCGCCTCGCCGATCCAGATCGGCACCCGGTTGACCTGCCCCCAGCGCTTGGCGTACCTGATGTCCTCGACGTAGCTCGACATGCCGGCGGCCGTCAGCTGGCCGCTGCGGTGGGTGAAGAGGAAGGGGCTGTAGTAATGCGGGCTGACGCCGATCGGCCCCGCGTCCGGCGGGATGGTGAGCAGGTCGAGGCGGTTGTAGAAAGGCTCCAGCCAGAGCAGGCGCTCCCGGTTCTTGCCGCCGGTGGCGCGAATCGCCTGAATCACCAGCGGATGCCAGGCGTTGAGCTCGTCGGGGGTCTGCGGCGCCGGCGTATCGGGCGTGCGCGGGGCGATGCCGGGCTCGTTGAAAAGATCGAACGACAGCCGCAGCGAAACATCCTTGTAGCGAGTGGCGAGTTGCGTCCAGATGGCCGTGGCGCGCACCGCGTGCTGCTCGGAGGTGAGCCTGGAGATGGCGTCCGGATCGCTCAGGAAGCGGTCGTAGGTGTGGTTGCCCTTCCACTGCAAGTAGTGGTGCAGAGGGTCGAACACCACCCGCTCGAAACGCTGCAGCGCCATGTGGATCTGGGCGTCCAGCTTGGCCAGGAAAACCTCGGGCACGACGCCGTCCACATCGGCGCGGGCGGAGCAGATCGCCGGGATCCGGACGTGGTCGAAACGGCCCTCGTTGCGCATGATGTCGAAATCGGTCGAGGTGACCTGGTTGCGCAGGCCGGCCGGCTCGTTGATCATTTCGAGGTAGTCGCCCGCCTGGGTGCCGAGGCGCATGGTCGACATGTAGTCGGCGACCGTGGCCGGTTCGGCGAATTTGGCCGGGCCGTCTCCCAGGGCGGCGCCCCGGGCGCCGCCAGCACCCATCGCGGCCGCGAGGATCATCAGTTCGCGTCGGTCGAGGCGGTAGGAAGAAGGTGACGCGGAGTCGGGAAAAGGCTGGTTCATGAGGCCCCGGCGGGATTGGATGGACAGAAGATGTTCGGCGCGCCGCGCCGTTCTGTCGCACTTTACCCGCCGGGATGGCCGGCCGGATCAGATGTCCTGGAGGTACGTGAAGCTGATGTATCCGCCGGCGCTATCGGCTTCCAGCGACACGTCGACCGCGATGTACGACCCCGGCGACGTGATGCCGGCAAACGACTGCGAGACGCCGCCCGGGGCCCGCTGCCGATACGCCGGGTAGATCGCCTGGCCCTTCGCATCGACCGAGCGCAGGTCCAGCCCCGGGACGCCGTCCCGGTTTTTCGCCACTGCGTCGTAGTAGAACGGCGCGGCGCTGAAGCGCCAGTTGCCCCGGAAGCGGGTGGTGCCGGTCAACCAGCATTGGCCGGCGGAAACCGGTATGGCCGGAAACACCAGTTGCACCGTCTGGTCGACACCGGTGGTGTTGGCAGGCGCCGTCAAGATGCCGGTGACGGGGTCGTAGGCAAAGCCCGACCAGACGCCGCCAGGGCTCCACAGCTTCGCGATACGCCCACCCGACAGCGGCATGAACGGCGGGGCGGGGCGCATCGGAAGCGGTGCCGGGAGAGCGGTGACCGCTCTCAGCATCAGCGGCATCCAGGCGCCGGCCTTCTCGTCGTACAGCGCGAAGTTGCTGTTGTAGCCCCAGTAGCAGACCGGCATCCCGTAACGCAGGGCGGTTTCGCGGATGAAGGCGACGAACTCCGCCCGCTGTTCCGGCGGCCGGGGGACGGTCAATGCGGAGACGTTGATGGAAACGCCGGCTTCCCCGATCCATACCGGAACGCCGTTGTCCACGCCCCACTGCTGCGTGTAGCGCATTTCTGCCGCAAAAGTGCTCATCGCGCCCGCCGTCAGTTCGGACGCCCCGTGGGTGTACTGGAAGAGGTTGTAGATATGCTGGCTGACACCGATGACCCCCATGCCGGACGGCACGACGAGATTGGACAGGCGCGCCAGCCAGGGCTCCAGCCAGATCATGCGGTTGGCGTTGCGCCCACCGGTATTGCGGATCGCGGGAATCACCACGTTATGCCAGGCCAGGAGCTGGGCGTTGACCAGTCCCATCGGCCGCCCTTCCACCGGCGCAGACCAACTGGGCTCGTTGAACAGGTCGAACGAAAGCCGCGTCGACACCTCGCGGTAGCGTGTGGCGAGCTGGGTCCACATGGCCGTCGCCCGCACTGCGTGCTCGGCGGCGGTCAGCAGGCCCACGCGGGCGTAGTCGTCGAAGAAGTTCAGGTAGCTGTAGTCGCCCTTCCACTGCAGGTAATGGTGCAGCGGGTCCAGGATGACCCGCTCGAAACGGGCCAGTGCCAACGCGATCTGCGCGTCGAGTACCAGCAGGAATGACTCGGAAATCTTGCCGTTCACGTCCGCTCTCGCGGCGCAGTTGGCCGGGATGCGGACATGGTCGAAGCGTCCCTCGATGCGCATGCGGTCGTAGTCGGCGGCACCCACCGCGTGGGCCAGGCCGGCGGCCTGGTTCGGCATTTCGAGGAAGTCGCTCGCCTGCGCGCCAAGCCGCATCGTCGACATGTAGTCGGCCGCGGTCGCCGGCTCGGATGTATTGGGGAGATAGGCCGTCGACGGGCCGGCAGGCCGGGCAAAGGCGTCCTGCATGCCGACGACCGGAGCGCCGATCATCGCGACCGCCGCCGCCAGGACGGTTCGCCGGTCCGTTCCGTTGGGAGCAAGCGTGAATTCGGATAGGGGGGTGCGGTCCATTGCGAGCCTCTGTGGTGGTGAGTCTCACAACGATATCCAAAGTAAGCGTGCGCACACATACTTTCGGTTGAGTCTTTAGGACTCGTGCCGGCGCGGCTTCCAAGACCTCCGCGCAGCCGTGTCCGGGCTCCCCCTGCCCGAACGGAAGCGCGTTAGTTGGACGCCAGTGCAGCCCTGCGGCGTCGCTGATTGCGAACCAGCGGCACGACCGTACCCATGCCTGCCAGCATCAACGCGATGGACTCAGGTTCGGGTACTGCCGCAAGTACCGGCATCACATTACCCGGACCGCTGATGGTCGAAGTGAATTCCCCCGAGCCCTCGTAAGCGGTATTGACGAAAATGTATCGGGTATCGGTCGTCAAAAAGAAGGAAACTGCCGACTGACGGTTATCCAGATAATCGTCGTTATAGGCAATGAGATTATTTAACGGACTGCCCGGGTTGAAAGAATTCGCATACAGCAAGGTGTAGTTATCGTACGCCGCGCTGCTCACCAGCCCATAAGAGCCGGCAACGGAAACCGAAAACTGAAATGCGTCATACGGCTGCGGACCACTGTTTCCGTCGGCAAACGGGACCACCATCGTCGGCTTGCCGGTAGTGGTCCCGCTTAAATCATAGACCGCTGCATGAGCCATATTGGCGCCATATAACCCGAGAGCCGCCATTAATGCCAGAGCTAATTTCATGATTTGAAGAATTGAGGTGGAGGCATCAATTCTTGCTCATCATCAGATTTGAAAAGCACCGACAGATTTCGCCACATAGTCAGAAGTAATCGCTTGTTTGTCGCTTTATCTGTTGCCGGACGGCACCTCGTCGTGTAGAGAAAATCACAACAACAGATATTCGCGAGCGCCCACTTTAACGCGCCAGCACCGGACTCAGAGCCTTTCCGGTGTGGGTACCGAGTCGCACCACGTCTTCGGGCGAAGCGGTAGCCACCACCCGCCCCCCGCCAGAACCGCCTTCCGGCCCGAGGTCGATCACCCAGTCGGCTTCCGCGATGACGTCCAGGTCGTGTTCGATCACCAGCACGCTGTGGCCGCCGTCGGTCAGCCGGTGCAACACCCTGATGAGCCGCTCGACATCGGACATGTGCAGGCCCACCGTCGGTTCGTCCAGCACATAGAAGGTATGCGGCGCCTTGTTGCCGCGCCGGGTGATGTCGTCGCGCACCTTGCTGAGCTCGGTGACCAGCTTGATCCGCTGGGCCTCGCCGCCGGAAAGCGTCGGTGAGGGTTGTCCCAGCGTCAGGTAACCCAGGCCGACGTCGCGCAGGAGTTGCAGCGGGTGCGAGATGTTGGGCATGGTCGAGAAGAAATCGACCGCTTCGTCGACCTCCATCTTGAGCACGTCGCCGATGGTCTTACCGCGCCAGCTGACGGCCAGCGTCTCGGGATTGAAACGCGCGCCGTGGCAGGCCTCGCAAGGCACCTTCACGTCCGGCAGAAAGCTCATGCCGATGGTGCGCACGCCCGCGCCTTCGCAGACCGGGCAACGCCCCTCGCCGGTGTTGAAGCTGAAGCGGCCCGGGCCGTAGCCGCGTGCCTTGGCCTCCAGCGTGTCGGCGAAGAGCTTGCGGATGGTGTCCCAGAAACCGATGTAGGTGGCCGGGCAGCTGCGCGGCGTCTTGCCGATGGGCGTCTGGTCGACTTCCAGCACCCGGTCGATGTTCTGGTAGCCGTCGAGCGACTCGCAACCCAGCCACGCCGGGTGCCCGCCGGCGTCGTCCTTCTCGCGTCCGGCGCGGGTGGTGCGTTGCTGCACCGCCGCCTGCACGTTGGCCAGCAGCACGTCGCGCGCCAGGGTCGACTTGCCCGAGCCGCTGACGCCGGTGATGGCCACCAGGCGCTTCAGCGGTACGTCGATATCGACCTCCTGCAGGTTGTGCAGCGTGGCGCCGCGCAACTCGATCCAGTCGATTTCCACGTCGACGGCAGAGGCGCCGTCGGCCAGCGAAGGCGCCACCGCCCGGCGCGGCTGCAGCGGATGCTTCATCGCGTGCAGCAGGTAGCGGCCGGTGATGGAGTCGGGCGCAGCGGAGATGTCCGCCACCGAGCCCTGCGCCACGATGCGGCCGCCCCGGCTGCCGGCGCCGGCCCCCACGTCGATGATGTGGTCGGCCCGGCGGATGGTGTCCTCGTCGTGCTCCACCACCACCAGGGTGTTGCCCTTCTCGCCCAGCTTGTGCAGGGCATCGAGCAGGATCTGGTTGTCTCGTGCGTGCAGGCCGATGGTCGGCTCGTCCAGCACGTAGCAGACGCCTTGCAGGTTGCTGCCCAGCTGCGCTGCCAGCCGGATGCGCTGCGCCTCGCCGCCGGACAACGTGGGCGCGCCCCGGTCCAGCGTGAGGTAGCCCAGGCCCACTTCCGCCAGGAACTCGAGCCGGCTCTTGATTTCCGGCACCAGGTCGCGGGCGATGCCGGCCTCGCGGCCTTCCAGCGCCAGGCCCTCGAACCAGCCGCGCACGTCCACCACGCTCTTGGAGGCGATGTCGGCAATGCCCACTTCGCGGAACAGCACCGCACGCGCCACCGGGTTCAGGCGGGTGCCGTGGCAGCTCGGGCAGGCGGTATCGCCCACGCCTTCTGCATCCGGCTCGTCGAATGTCTGCTCGCGGCCCTTCTGGTCGTCGGCCAGCACCGAGTCGTCGAACACCTTGCGCTGTTCCTTGCTCAGCTTCACGCCGGTGCCGACGCAGTCCGGGCACCAGCCGTGCTTGCTGTTGTAGCTGAACAGGCGCGGGTCGAGCTCGGCATAGCTGGTGTGGCAGACCGGGCAGGCGCGCTCGGTCGAAAACGCCAGCAAGGTGCCGATGTCGGCCGTGGGTTCGCCGGCTTCCATCGCCGCGCCGAGCGTCTCGATGTCGCTCAGCACGTGCACCACGCCCTTGCCGTGCTGCAAGGCCAGCGACAGGGCCGCGCGCAGTTCGGCCTCGGTCTCGGGCGAGACGAACAGGCTGGCGACCGGCAGTTCGATGTTGTGTTCCTTGAAACGATCGATGCGCGGGAAATGCATCGTCGACAGGAAGTTGCCATCCACCCGCAAGTGGGTGAAGCCGCGCGGGCGCGCCCAGTCGGCCAGTTCGGTATAGACACCCTTGCGGGCGGTGACCAGCGGCGCCAGCAGGCCGATATGGCGGCCGCGGAAGCGCGCGATGAGCTGCGCGGCGATGCTTTCCTCGGTCTGCGGCTGCACCGCCGCACCGTCGTGGATGCAGTGCTGCACGCCCATCTTCACGTAGAGCAGGCGCAGGAAATGCCACACCTCGGTGGTGGTGCCGACCGTGCTCTTGCGGCCGCCGCGCGACAGGCGCTGCTCGATGGCCACCGTCGGCGGAATGCCGTACACCGCATCCACCTCGGGCCGGCCGGCCGGCTGCACGATGCTGCGGGCGTAGGCGTTCAGCGATTCCAGGTAGCGTCGCTGGCCCTCGTTGAACAGGATGTCGAACGCCAGCGTCGACTTGCCCGAACCGCTGACCCCGGTCACCACGGTGAAGATGCCGCGTGGAATATCCACGCTGATGCCCTTCAGGTTGTGCTCGCGGGCGTTGACGATCTGGATCGCGTTGGGCCCGGCGGCGGGCTTGCGGCGGTTTTTCAGGGCGTGCTGCAGCGGCAGGCCTTCCTCGACCGCATGGCTGCCCAGGCCCAGGGCCTTTTCGTACTCGGCCAGGGCGCGGCCGGTGTGCGATGTCGGATGCAGGCGCAGGTCTTCCGGCGGACCTTCGGCCACGACCAGGCCGCCGCCCTCGCCGCCCTCGGGGCCCAGGTCGATGACCCAGTCGCTGGCGCGGATGACGTCCAGGTTGTGCTCGATCACGACCAGCGAATGGCCCGCCTCCAGCAGCTTGCGCATGGCGCGCATCAGCTTGGCGATGTCGTCGAAGTGCAGACCGGTGGTGGGCTCGTCGAAGAGAAACAGCGTGCCCTTGCGCGCCACCGGCTGGCGGCTGCTGCTGCCGCTCCTGGCGGCTTCGGCCAGGAAGCCGGCGAGCTTCAGCCGCTGGGCCTCGCCGCCCGAGAGCGTCGGCACCGGCTGGCCCAGCTTCACGTATTCCAGGCCGACATCCACGATGGGTTGCAGCGCACGGATCACCTCCCGGTCGGCAGCGAACAGGCCGGCGGCCTCGCTCACGGTGAGTTCCAGCACGTCGGCCACGCTGAGCGAACGGCCGCCGCGCTCGATCTTCACTTCGAGAATCTCGTTGCGGTAACGCCGGCCGTCGCAGTCCGGGCAGCGCAGGTAGACGTCCGACAGGAACTGCATCTCGACATGCTCGAAGCCCGAGCCGCCGCAGGTCGGGCAGCGCCCGTCGCCGGAATTGAAGCTGAACTTGGCGGCGGTGTACTTGCGCTCTCGTGCCGTGGCCGACACCGCGAAGATCTCGCGCACCGCGTCCCAGGCGCCGACATAGCTCACCGGATTCGAACGCGCCGTCTTGCCGATGGGCGACTGGTCGACGAAGACCACGTCGGCCAGGTGATCCGCGCCCAGCAGGCGGTCAAAGGCGCCGGGCGTCTCGGTGGCCTTGCCGAAGTGGCGCAGCAGGGCCGGCGCCAGCACGTCCTGCACCAGGCTCGATTTTCCCGAGCCGCTGACGCCGGTGATGGCGACCAGGCGCTGCAGCGGCATATCGACGGTGACATTGCGCAGGTTGTGTTCGCGCGCGCCCTCCAGGATGAGGCGCGGCGTGTTCTCGCTCACCAGGCGCTTCATGCCCATGCCGATCTGCTTGCGGCCGCCCAGGTAGATGCCGGTCAGGGTGTCGGCGCGGCGCAGGTCCTCGATGTCGCCGTCGAAGACGATCTGCCCGCCGCGCTCGCCCGGTCCGGGGCCCATGTCGATGACCCGGTCGGCGGCCAGCATTACCGCGGGGTCGTGCTCGACCACCACCAGCGTGTTGCCGGCATCGCGCAGGCGGTGCATGGCCTGGGTGATGCGGTCCATGTCGCGCGGGTGCAGGCCGATGCTGGGCTCGTCCAGCACGAACAGGGTGTTGACCAGCGAGGTCCCCAGCGCCGTGGTCAGGTTGATGCGCTGCACCTCGCCGCCCGACAGCGTGCGGCTCTGGCGGTCCAGCGTGAGGTAGCCGATGCCGACGTCGTGCAGATAACGCAGGCGGGTGGTGATCTCCTCGAACAGCAGGCGCAGGGCCTGGGCGTCGGCCTCGCCGGCCGCCGTGCCGTCGCCGTGGTGCTCGACCCGGTCGAAGAAGCGCCGCAGACGCTCGATGGGCAGCATCATCAGATCATGCAGGCACAGCCCCGGCAGGGCTTCGAGCTGATCGCGGCTCCAGGCGGCGCCCATCGGCAGGAAGCGCTGGGCCGGCGGCAGCACCTCGTCGGCGTCTTCCTTGCTGCCGATGCGCCACAGCAGCGGCTCGAGCTTGAGCCGCGCGCCGCAGCAGGTCGGGCACTGGGTGTAGCTGCGGTACTTGGACAGCAGCACCCGGATATGCATCTTGTAGGCCTTGCTCTCCAGGTAGCCGAAGAAGCGCCGGATGCCGTACCACTGCTTGTTCCAGTTGCCCTCCTTGAAGCCGGGCGTGCCCTCGATCACCCAGTCGCGCTGGTCCTGCGTGAGCTTGGCCCAGGCGGTGTCGCGCGGGATTCCGGCGGCTTCGGCGTAGCGCATGAGGTCGTCCTGCGCCTCGGACCAGGCAGGCGTCTGGATCGTCTTGACGGCGCCGGCGCGCAAGGTCTTCTTGTCGTCCGGAATGACCAGGCCCCAGTCCACGCCGATCACACGGCCGAAGCCTCTGCACGCTTCGCAGGCGCCGGCGGGCGAATTGAAGCTGAACATGGACGGCAGCGGATCGGAGTACCGGATATCGCTTTCCGGGCAATGCAGGCCGGTGGAGAAGCGCCAGGTTTCCGGCTCGGCACCGTCGCCTTCCGGCGTGGCCTGCACCGTGACCCGGCCGGCGCCGCGCTTCAGCGCCGCCTCGATGGCCTCGACCACCCGCACCCGCTCGGCGGTGCCGATGCGAAAACGATCGGCCACCACGTCCAGCACCTTGCGCGGGCCGGTCGGCGTGGCCATTTCACGCTCGGCATGGATGCGGGTGAAACCGCTGGCCGAAAGCCACTGCTCGATCTCTTCGCGCGAGGTGCCGCCCGGCAATTCGACCGGGAAAGTGACCACCAGGCGCGGGTCGCCGCCGGCCATTTCCCGGGCGCGCCGCTGCATCTCTGCGTAGATGCTGTCCGGCGTGTCGTGGCGCACCGGCAGCGCGGTCTGCCTGTCGAACAACTGGGCAGCCCGGGCGTAGAGCAGCTTCAGGTGGTCGTTCATCTCGGTCATCGTGCCGACCGTGGAGCGCGAGGAGCGCACCGGGTTGGTCTGGTCGATGGCGATCGCCGGCGGCACGCCTTCCACCCGGTCGACCGCCGGCTTGTCCATGCGGTCGAGAAACTGGCGCGCGTAGGCGGAGAAGGTCTCGACGTAGCGGCGCTGCCCCTCGGCATACAGCGTGTCGAACACCAGGCTGGATTTGCCGGAGCCGCTGGGGCCGGTCACGACCGTCAACTCACCGGTGCGGATGTCCAGATCCAGGTTCTTGAGGTTGTGCTGGCGCGCGCCGCGGATACGAATGGTGCCTTCGGGTCGATCGGTCATAGCGCCTGCAAATAGGGGTGGGGGCCGAAGATTCTAGGGTCGGCTGCGGCGGACATACGCGACCGGATGTGTCACGGCCCGACCCGTCCCGCGTCCGCTTTTTTCGGATCGCGCGCCGGCATTGCGGACCGCCCGTCCGGGCGTTCCGGCCGGGCGCCAGCATGGCTGTTTCCCCGACTCTGCGGCCAGCAGCCCACTTTTTCCATGAGCTTCCTACCCCCTCTCTTCCAGCGACGCGGAACCGTCATGTCCCAGGTCGAAACCTCCAGCGCCCCGGCAAAAAGGCGGGCCGATCCAGACATCGAACCCGCGCCGACAGGATCGCCGCCGCCGGAACTGGCACCGCTGAAGCGCCGCTGCAGCGCACCCGCCGAAAGACCGATCTTTTGTTCATCGGCACCGGCCACCGTAAACGCGATCGACTATTCGGCCGCAGGCGGTCGCCACCGGACGGCCGCCGGCGCCGCGACGGTACGGCAGGCCCCGCCCCGCCCGCTGGCGCGCCCTGCCGAAGGCCGGTCCTGGACCTACCCGCAAAACGACTGGCCGCTGCTGCTGGCGCTGGACGCCCGGCAAGCACAAAACCGCGCCGGTCTCGGGCACCTCACCGGCAAGACGCGCTACGAGGTCAACGACTTCATCCACCGGTTGCGCAAATCGGGCGCGCTGGTACCCGCCCGGGGTCTGCCCCGGCTCGACCCGCACAACGCTTTGCTGCAGCAGGAACTGCGGCACATCCGCGCCATGCTGCACCCCTCGCTGGCGGCGATGTGGCTGCCGGCGCCCAAACCGACGCTGGCGATTCCGGTGCCGCTGAGCCAGCCCCGGCGCGCCCTGCCCGTCATGGATGGCTTCCTGGCCAGCCGCGGCATGCCTCTGAAGGACGCCGGAATGCCCGACCGCGCGTTGGAATTTCTGGCGATACATGGCCGAAGCGCCCAGCTGCTCGGCGATGCACCGGCCCCGACCACCGCCGCGGCGCTGATACAGGCGCTCGAGCGTGTGCCCGGCGAGCCGCATCTGGTGCTTTGCCTGTCGTCCCACCCGGGCTATCTGGAGGTTTGGCGCGATCCGGGCGGCGTCTGGCTCACCCAGCCGCTGCTGTCTGCCGCAGGGCGGCTGCCCCCGGCGATCCTGTTCCTGGTGATGTTGCGGTTCTTCGAGTCGCTCTCGCGCGCGCCATGCGCTGCGCCCCACCCGGTCAGGATCCTCGCCTTGCAGGACTGAAACCTCGCGCTGTTGCACATCACACTAGACTTCCCGCCATGCAAATCTACAAAGTGGGCGGTGCCATCCGCGATGCCTTGCTGGGCCTGCCGGTGCAGGACACCGACTGGGTGGTGGTCGGGGGCACGCCGGAACAATTGCAGGCGCAGGGTTTCCTGCCGGTCGGCAAGGATTTCCCCGTGTTCCTGCATCCCCAGACCCGCGAGGAATACGCGCTGGCGCGCACCGAGCGCAAGACCGCGCCGGGTTATCACGGATTCGTGTTCCACGCCGCCCCGCACATCACCCTCGAAGAAGACCTGGCACGGCGCGACCTGACCATCAACGCCATCGCCCAGCCCGCCGACGCGGCCGGCCGGCAAGGCCTGATCGACCCCTTCGGCGGCCAGGCCGACCTGCAGGCCAAGGTTCTGCGCCATGTCACCGACGCTTTTCGCGAAGACCCGGTGCGCATCCTGCGGCTGGCCCGCTTCGCCGCACGTTTTGCCGATTTCTCGGTGGCGCCGGAAACCCTGGCCCTGATGCGCAGCATGGTGGCCGACGGCGAAGTCGACGCCCTGGTGCCGGAAAGGGTCTGGCAAGAACTCAGCCGGGGGCTGATGGAAGCCCGCCCGTCGCGCATGCTGGAGGTACTGCGTGACTGCGGCGCGCTGGTGCGCCTGCTGCCCGAGGTCGACCGCCTGTGGGGCGTGCCGCAACGCGCCGAGTACCACCCGGAGATCGACACCGGCGTGCACCTGTCGATGGTGCTCGACATGTCCGCCCGGCTGCAGGCTCCGCTGGAGGCGCGTTTCGCCTGCCTCACCCACGACCTGGGCAAAGGCACGACGCCGGCCGATGTGCTGCCGCGCCATATCGGCCATGAAGGGCGGAGTGCCCGGCTGCTCGCCCCCTTGTGCGACCGTTTCCGGGTGCCCCTGGCCTGCCGCGCCACGGCCGACGTGGTAGCGCGCGAGCACGGCAACATCCACCGCAGCGAAAGCCTCGACCCAGCCGCCGTCCTGCGCTTGCTGGAACGCTGCGACGCATTGCGCCGGCCGGAGCGTTTCGAGGACGTGCTGCTGGCTTGCGAATGCGATGCACGGGGCCGGCTCGGGTTCGAGGATTCGACCTATCCGCAAAGGCAGCGCCTGCGGCGAGCGCAGAAGGCGGCGCTGGGCGTCGATACCGCGCCGGTCGCGGCGGCTGCGGCCGCGGCAGGCGCACGCGGACCGAAGATCGGCGAGGCCGTGGGCCGGGCTCGCCAGGCGGCCGTGGCCGAGGCCCTGGCTACATCACCCTGAACTGAAGTTCGTAGGGTTTGCTGACCGTCAGCTCTTCCACCATGCCGTAGAGCTTCACCCGCAGGCGGCCCATGTCGTCGCGCCGAACCCGCTCGACGAAGCGGAAATTGAGCAGCGTGGAGCGGTGGATGCGCTTGAAGAACTTGGTGTCCAGCAGTTGCTCGAACTCGGCGATAGGCGTGCGCACCAGGCCTTCCTGGTCGGCCATGACCACCCGGGTGTACTTGTTGTCGGCCTGGAAGTAATAGATCTCGGAGGTCTGGTAGACCACCATGTCCGTGCCGCGCGCGGCCGTGATGGTGGCCAGCGGCAGCACCGAAGGCCGGGCTGCCGTGCGGGTGTCGTTGCCGCGTTTGTAGAGGCGGTCGAAAGCGCGGGAGAGCCGGTCGCGGGTGAGGGGCTTCAGCACGTAATCGACCGCGGCGACCTCGAATGCGCTGACCGCGAACGTCGGATCTCCAGTGGTGAAGATGACCGCCATGTTGCCGGACAGCGCGCCCAGCCACGAGGGTTCGTCGCTGTCCTTCATGTGGATGTCGAGCAGCAGCAACTCGGGTTTGTGTACGGCCACCGCCTGCACCACCTGCGCCACGCTGTCGACCTTGGCGACCACCTGCCATGTCGGCCGCAACTCGTGGATCAGGTCGACCACGTGTGCCTGCTGCAGCAGATCGTCCTCGGCCACGATCACTTTCATGCCGACTCCCCGACGGCTGCCGGCTGCGCTGCAGGAAAGCATGGCGGCACGAAACTCCGTCGCATCGAACTCCTCGCGGACTCTGGATTCAGGCTTCGGTCTGACCGAAGATGGGAGCCCATTGTTACACCTATCGATCTGCACCCATTCATAGGAAAAGATGCCGAGGAAAATAAGTTTTCCGGAATGAGCAGAGGTGCACGACCGGGGCCGCGGCCGGCGGACCGAAGAAGACGAATACCTGAGTCGTCACTTCCAGTCTGCCGCCGTCACCGTTGAATTAAATCAAGATACCGGCCGACCCGCTGGCGTTCGGAGGCTCGGGTTTTGCCTAATGGGGCCATACGACCCCGTTGTCATTCAGGATGGCATCGAGTGGAAGATCGTGCGCCTCGGGTTCGAAGTCGGGCAGGAAACCCTGGGTGAATCCCAATCCCACCGTGACCGGGCGGGGCTCCAGCGCGGCCAGCGTGCGGTCGTAGAAGCCGCCTCCGTAACCCAGCCGGTATCCGCCGGCGCCATAACCCACGCAGGGCACGAACAGCAGGGTCGGCACGACCAGCTCGGTGTCCTTGGGCTTGGGAATGCCGTAGGCGTCCTCTTCCATCGGGCAGCCGGGATACCAGGCGTGAAACGTGAGCGTCTTGTGCTGGCGGTCGATCACCGGCAGGGCGATGCGGCGGCGCTGGCTTTCGCCGGTGAGCTCGCCGTCTTCCTTCCAGCGGTGCAGCGCCGGCAGCGGATCGAACTCGCCCTTGATCGGCCAGTACGCTCCGATCACCACGTCGGCGCGGCCGACCAGCCAGATACGCATCACTCTTTGCAGCAGATCGGCGCGTTGAAGCCGATCGGGCAGGTTCAGGCGTTGCTCGATGAGTGCCCGGCGAACGGCGGCTTTGTCCATAATTCCCTTGATGAGTAACCCTTGGAAGATTTTGACATCCGCCACGCTGGCATTGTCGGCGGCATGGCCCGTCTTCGCCCAGCCGTTGACGGCCCGCAACGGAGACGACGTCGTCATCGACATGTCGCAAGCCTTCCGCAAGGGCGATCGCGCCAGGCTTGCCGCCCTGCTGCCGCTCGCACGCGGCCATGCGCTGGAACCCTGGGCCGCGTACTGGGAACTGAAGGCGCGCCTGCCGGATGCCCAGCCCCAGGAGGTCGACGCGTTCCTCGCGCGCTGGGCCGGCACCTACCAGGAAGACCGGCTGCGCAACGACTGGCTGCTGCTGCTCGGCCAGCGCCGCGACTGGCAGCGGTTCGCCGACCTGTATCCGGCGTTTCGCATGAACGACGACCGCGAGGTGCGTTGCTACGCGCAAATGGTGGGGCAACTCAGCCGCCCGGCCGCGCCGCCGGCCGGGGCCGCCGCCGAAGTTCTGCGCAACTGGTACGCACAACGCGAGGCCGACGACGGCTGCGCCACCGCGGCCGCCGGCCTTTTCGCTGCCGGCGCCATCGAGCCGGCCGGCATCTGGCGCAAGGCGCGGCTGGCCATCGAAAGCAACCGCGCCAAGCTGGCGCGAAACGCCGTCGACATCGTCGCGCCGGATGCCTCGCCGCAGGTCGCCGAACTCAACGACAACCCGGCGCGCTACCTGGCCGCACGCGCCATCGCCAACTCCAAGGCGCGCAAGGAACTCGTCACCCTGGCCCTGCTCAAGATGGCGCAGACCGATGCCGACGCCGCGGCATTCCAGCTCGACAACAAGTGGTCGGTGCAGATCACGGCCGAGGAGCGCAACTATCTGTGGGGCGCCATCGGCCGGCAGGCCGCCAGCAAACTCTCTCCCCAGGCCGCCGAATATTTCGGCCGGGTCACCCGGGACGGGGATCTCAGCGCCGACATGCTCGCCTGGAAGGTGCGTGCCGCCCTGCGCGCCGGCCGTTGGCGCGACGTGGCCTCGGCCACCGGCGCCATGGACGAAACCACCCGGACCGACCCGGCCTGGAGCTACTGGCGCGCCCGCGCGCTCATCGCGCTGCGCCCGTCGGAAAGCCAGCGGGCCGAAATACAGACCTTGCTCGAGGGCATCGCCAGCCCGCGCGGCTTCTACGAGATGCTCGCGACGGAAGAGCTGGGCCGCCAGATCGTGCTGCCTGCGCGACCCGCGCCGCTCACCGCCGACGAGCGCGACGCGGCGCGCACCAATCCATCGCTGGCGCGTGGCATCTACGCCATCCTGATCGGCCTGCGCAGCGAGGGCACGCGCGAATGGAACTACGCGACCAACCTGCATGCGCGGGGCGGCATGGGCGACCGGGAGCTGCTGGCCGCTGCCGACATGGCGTGCCAGAGCGAGGTCTGGGACCGCTGCATCAACACCAGCGAACGCACCGGCCCCGCGGTGTTCGACGCCGTCCAGCGCTTCCCCATGCCGCACGAGACGCTGGTACTGCAACACAGCCGGCGTATCGGCATCGACCCGGCGTATGTCTACGGCCTGATCCGGCAGGAAAGCCGATTCATCACCGACGCGCGTTCCGGGGTCGGCGCCTCCGGATTGATGCAGGTGATGCCGGCGACAGCCACCTGGACAGCGCGCAAGATCGGCATGGTGGGTTTCACGCCGCGCATGATTACCGACCGCGACACCAACATCACCATCGGCACGGCTTATCTCAAGCTGGCGCTGGACGATTTCCAGGGTTCGATGCCCCTGGCCGCCGCCGCCTATAACGCCGGCCCGGGCCGGCCGCGCGCCTGGCGCGAAGGCGCGACGCTCGAGGCGGCGATCTGGGCCGAGAACGTGCCTTTTTCCGAAACTCGCGACTACGTCAAGAAGGTGTTGGCGAACACGGTGAGCTATGCGGCGCTGATCAGCGGGCAGCCGCAGTCGCTGAAGGCCCGGTTGGGGACGGTCGGGCCGAAGGATCCGAATTTTGTGGAGCCGAACAAAGATCTTCCCTGAGGTGAAGGTTCGCTTTGCACCGGGCACCGGGCACCGGGCGCCGGGCGCCGGGCAGCGGGCAGCGGGCGCCGGGTGCTTGGTGCCAGCCGCTCGCGGTAGGCGCCTGCCTGATCGAGCCTTGCTTTCGAAGCGAGCTTTGTGCACCTGCTTTGGGTGCCTGATCGATCGCGCTCCGCCGCCGGGTTGGGCAATGGGCGCTCGCCGTAGTTGCCTGCTTGATCGCGCAGCGCATTCGAAGCGGGCTCTTGGCTTTTGAGGTGGGCACCTGCTCGATATCGCCCTGCGCTGGCCGAGGGCGCCCGACATTGGCGGTGGTCGCCTGCGTGATCGCGCGGTGCCTGCGAGGTAGGCATCGTGCCTTTACGGTGGTTGCCTGTTCGACATCGCCTTGCGCTTGCGGAGGGCGCCCGGCGCTGGTGGTGGTCACCTGCTTGATCGCGCCGTGCCTGCGAGGTGCGCGCAGTGCGTTTGCCGTGGTCGCCTGCTCGATATCGCACTGCGCTTGCGGAAGGCGCCCTTGCACTGGCGGTGGTCGCCTGCTTGAT
>Ga0308163_10001764_pt1 | contig 21965 bp, 15 predicted proteins | sample PhyTR1_FD_201037 | JGI IMG/M metagenome (GOLD analysis project Ga0308163, IMG submission 201037) | Phyllosphere microbial communities from UC Gill Tract Community Farm, Albany, California, United States - DLSLT.R1 | ecosystem: Host-associated > Plants > Phyllosphere > Unclassified | place: USA... | reverse complement strand
TGCTGATTTACGGCGTGCTGCTGATCGGCATGGGGTTGTGCTTTGCGCGTCTGCCCTCCTCGTTCCTGCCAGTCGAGGATCAGGGTTACACCATCACCGACATTCAACTGCCGCCGGGTGCGAGCAAAAACCGTACGGTGCAGGTGGTCGAACAGATCGAAGCGCACAACGCCAGTGAACCCGGAGTCGGCGACAGCACGGTGATTCTCGGCTTCAGCTTCTCCGGCAGCGGGCAGAACGCGGCACTGGCGTTCACCACCCTCAAGGACTGGTCCGAACGCGGCAGCGATGATTCGGCCACCTCGATTGCCGACCGTGCCAACATCGCCCTGAGCCAGATCAAGGACGCCGTAGCGTTCGCCGTGCTGCCGCCACCGGTAGACGGCCTCGGCACGTCGAGCGGTTTCGAGTTCCGCCTGCAGGATCGCGGCGGCCTCGGCCACGCCACGTTGATGCAAGCGCGCAGCGAGCTGCTCGCCGCTGCGGAAAAAAGCCCGGTGCTGATGAACGTGCGTGAAAGCGCGCTGGCCGAAGCGCCGCAGGTGCAACTGGAAGTGGATCGCAAGCAGGCCAACGCGCTGGGCGTGTCGTTCGCTGACATCGGTAACGTATTGTCCACCGCCGTGGGTTCTTCCTACATCAACGACTTCCCCAATCAGGGGCGGATGCAGCGGGTGGTGGTACAAGCCGAAGGCGATCAGCGCAGTCAGGTCGATGACCTGCTGAAAATGCACGTGCGCAACAACGCCGGGAACATGGTGCCGCTGTCGGCGTTCGTTCAGGCGAAATGGACACAAGGCCCGGCGCAACTGACCCGTTACAACGGTTACCCGGCGATCGCGATTTCCGGCGAACCGTCGCCGGGGCACAGCAGCGGCGAGGCGATGGCGGAGATTGAGCGTCTGGTCGCCCAGGGGCCGAAAGGTCTGGGTCAGGAATGGACGGGGTTGTCGTTGCAGGAACGTCTGTCCGGCAGTCAGGCGCCGATTCTGTTGGGCCTGTCGCTGCTGATCGTGTTCCTGTGTCTGGCGGCGCTGTACGAGAGCTGGTCGATTCCGACTTCGGTGCTGCTGGTGGTGCCGCTGGGTGTGCTCGGCGCGGTGCTGGCCGTGACCTTGCGCGGCATGCCCAACGACGTGTTCTTCAAGGTCGGGCTGATCACCATCATCGGTCTGTCGGCGAAGAACGCGATCCTGATCATCGAATTCGCCAAGAGCCTGTATGACGAAGGTCACGACCTGATCGATGCCACGTTGCAGGCAGCCCGCCTGCGTCTGCGGCCAATTGTGATGACCTCGCTGGCGTTCATCCTGGGCGTGGTGCCATTGGCCATCGCCACCGGCGCCAGTTCGGCGAGCCAGCAGGCAATCGGCACCGGGGTGATCGGCGGGATGATCACCGCAACGCTGGCAGTGATCTTCGTGCCCGTCTTCTTCGTCGTGGTCATGAAGCTCGTACAACGCTTCACCAGACACCACTAACCCTCTGTAGGAGTGAGCCTGCTCGCGATAGCGTCCATTCAGTCAACATCAGTGTTGAATATGCCAACGCTATCGCGAGCAGGCTCACTTCTACAAGGTTTACTGGCTGGTAGTCAGGCAGCACATCGCTGGGCTAAGGTGTTTCTACATCCTCGCCCATCGAGTCCCCATGCGCTTCCTCGCCCGTACCCACCCTCGCCTGTCCGCCGCCGCTCTGGTCGGCCTTGCCACCGGTCTTCTGGTCCCTGCCGAATCCATCGTCGGCAACATTCTCATCGGCTGGAACGCCGGCGTCTGGACCTACCTGATCCTGATGTTATGGCTCGCCGCGCGCGCCAAGGCGCCGGACGTCAAACGCATCGCCGTCATCGAAGATGAAAACGCCGGATTGGTGTTGTTTGTGGTGTGTATTGCGGCGTTGGCGAGCCTGGCCGCCATCACTCTGGAACTGGCCGGCACCAAGGATCTGGATACCCATCACAAACTTCTGCACTACGCTTTTACCGCGCTCACCGTGGTGGGTTCATGGCTGCTGATAGGGGTGATCTTCTGCGTGCACTACGCGCGCCTGTTTTACACCTGGGACGGCAAGGACCCGGCGCTGCGTTTTGCCGAAGGCCTGACCACCCCCAACTACTGGGACTTCCTGTATTTCTCGTTCACCATCGGCGTGGCGGTGCAGACTGCGGATGTCGGCGTCGCCACCCGTGACATTCGCAAAATCGTGCTGGCGCAGTCGTTGATCGGGTTTGTGTTCAATACGGCGATTCTAGGTTTTTCGATCAACATTGCGGCAGGACTGTTTGGCTGACGCCGGTCCCGTCTCTGCATGAGCACCAAGTCTGATTCAAAACACATAAGAATGCCCCTCTGTAAACTGTCAGGTCTGACAGTTTACAGAGGGGCCTGATTGGGCTTCCATACTACATCCAGAATTAGGACTGCCCAGTCTTTGGATGCTTACACCCCCTCTAGTCTGGAGATAAGCTCATGAGCCGCGCCTTACAACTCAATCCGTCTATCATGCGAATCAATGACCCTGCATTTCTTACTGCAACCATCAATGGTGGAACTGGCCCTCACCTGCGTATTATCAAAGTTCCTTCCCCTCTAAATTTCAACTCAACTTCCACTCCGTCGCTAACGTGGAAAACATATCCTCAAGGCGAGCTATTGGTACTCAGTGCCGGGCATACCAAGAACGGCACGACGGTTCGTTTTGAAATCGTTTTTTTTGTAAAACCCCTGACAGGTCAATATCCGATATCGGGAGACAGTGACCGTAATGCATTGACTTATTACTCCGACCCTGTAGCAGGCACCTTGCACAAAGGTGTCGAAGGTACCCTTAATATCGAGTACGACGAGATCAACGAGACACTGCGCGGCACGTTCTATGGCAGGTTTGATCAAGGCGGTGTAGAAGGTGCAGATTTATTCCCGATCAATGGCGAATTCCTTGCATACGGCGGCCAATCGTCGAAAAAATCAAAATAAAGAAAGACGCCACAAAAAAGGAAGCTCTCAAGCTTCCTTTTTTGTGGCGTGGTGATTTTAAAAGTTGTAACTCAGGCCAACACTACCGCCTAACTCCTGATCGATTTTACTGCCCTGACTTGTGCTGACTTCGGCATAGACCTGCCATTTATTGTTCACCGGTATCCAGTTGATCCCACCCGTCAGTTCCAGACTCGTGCTCGACAAATCATTATTGAAGTCAGTTTCGTTGACGCTCACTCGATTATTATTGACGAACTCATGGCTGACTGCCGCACGCAGCCGCGGTTGCAGCTTGCTGCCGTTATCGAGCGTTATTTCCCGGCCGACCGTCATGCCAACCTTGCCGAGCAATGATCGAGTCTCATCACTGCTCACCTGCAGGCCATTGTCCAGGCTGTAGTTTTTTCCCTGGACAGCGGCGACGCCAACCTGGACGGACGGTTCGATGAAGTAGCCATTTCTCAGAACAATGTGTTTACCCGCCTCAACCGATCCGCTCAGGCCGAGATTATTGAAATCACCTTTCGTACGTGTGTCATCGCTCAGGGTAACCTTGACGTCATTATTGAAGCGGTTGACCTTGGCTACAGTATCCACGTAATAGCCGGTTGCCTGGTCGTACCAGGTCAGATATGTCCCCAGATACACACTATCGATCGAACCGGAGCTGCCACGGGAAAGATTCAGATTAGTGGTGCTGTAACCGCCAAATGCGCCAATCAACCACTGACCATCGCCGAATGGCAAAGGTGCATCCGCCCCCAGCGAAACACCTGTCTGGTTTTGCTTGTAACCGTCGCCGTAGGCGCTTTTGACGTTGTACTGATTACCATAAGTACGAATCCAGATACCGTAACCACCGCCCTCACTGTCAGCATCCAAAGCACCCGCTGAACGAGCCCGGGGCTGGGTGCCAGCCATGCGCCGATCACCAAGACGGGTGTTGAGCGTAGTCATTTCCGAATAAATGACAGTCGGTGCAGTGCCGGCGATGGCCATTGCGGTTTTAGTACCGGTGCTCGGCGTGCTTGCATCGGGTTGCAGGTACAAACCTTCGCCCTCCTTCACCAGCTTGTAGGCCAGTGCACCGATGTCCACCTGACCGTTTTTCAACGAAAACTGCGCATCACCAGAGGCTATGTTGCCCACCTTGACCGGTGCGCCACTGACCGATTCACTGGCCGTGGCTGCTACCACCAGTTGGTGTTGCCCCGTTGCCGATTGCGTGACATTCAGGAAGTCGGTATTGCCGGTGGCCAGGTCAGTGTCCATCAGAAACCGCCCATTACCGGACAGGTTGGCGACATCCAGACGGCCAAACGCTTCCTTGGTGCCCAAACGAACAGCACTGTCGCCCTGCATCGCCAGGCTACCAAGCGTGTTGTTGCCGACCATATTCCATTGCGCGCCACGACTGACGGACATTTCGCGAACCCCGGTGACCGCACCGGTGAAGATCGCATTGTTGTCCAGCGCCACTACTCCGGCTCCAGAACTCTGAATATTACCGGTCATCACGCTTTGCGTATCGAGCGTGACAGCGTCCACATTGAACACATTACCGTTCAGGTTTGACCCATTCTTCAGGACCACACCGGCGTTTTCGCCCGTGCCCTGAACGCTGCCTGTCAGCGTGCTTTGAGTGTCGAGCGTCACAGTGCCTGCATTCACTACATTGCCGTTCAGGTTTGACCCATTCTTCAGGACCACACTGGCGTTTTCGCCCGTGCCCTGAACGTTGCCTGTCAGCGTGCTTTGGGTGTCGAGCGTCACAGTGCCCGCATTCACTACATTGCCGTTCAGGTTTGACGCATTCTTCAGGACCACGCTGGCGTTAATGCCCGAGCCCTGGACATTGCCTGTCAGTGTGCTTCGAGTATCAAGAACAACCGAGTTCACATTGAGCAGACTGCCGGCCAGGCTGGCATTGTTCTGCAGCAGCACGCTGGCGCTGCCCCCACTGGCAACATCGATGTTGCCGGTCAGCTGGCTGTTGTCGACCTGGAATCGGACAGCGCCGCCATCAATCACTTCGAGAATATTGCCGTTGCCGCCAATCAGGCTGGATCCGTTACGAACATCTATCAGCACCGGTTGATCGGCCGGGCTCGCATAGTTCACGCTGATCGCCGCACCTGTAAGTCCCTGGATGGTTGAACCGTCCACCGTCAATTGACCTTGCCCCGCTGAAGCAGCAGGCGTGTCTTGCTCAAACATGACGCCATTGAGACCTCCGACGACGCTGCTACCCGCGCTGACATTGGCTGTGCCCCCCAGCAATTCAAGGCCAACACCGTCTGGATCGGAAGCGGTTGCCCGGCTATTGATCAGGTTCAGAGTGCTCAATGACGTGACCGCGGCCCCGTAAATTCCGCCCTGCAAGGAACTGTCGGTCACCGTTGCCGTTGAACCGCCAGGCGCAGCCAGGTTCCTTGCCAGTGACAACGCCGTGCCCTGGCTGCTCAAAGTGCTACCTGTGATAGTGGCAGTGCTGTCGACCAGCGACACCGCCGTATCGAAGCCGCTGCTGGTGACGGTGGATCGGGACAGATTTACCTGGGCCTCGGATGAAGCTTCGATTGGCGCGGTGACGGCAGCGGCGGCATTCAACGTGCCGCCATTGAGCGAAATGTTCAAAGCCTGCGTATCATCAAGATTCAACACGGCGGTGCCGGGCACGGACCATGCCTCCGGTACCACAGGGCCGGAGACCGTTGCGACTTCTCCCGGCAAAAGCGCTCTCGCAGATACGTAATCGGGAGAAATCAACAAAGTGGCCGCCCAGGAAAGAGCACCTGCAAATTTCAAAGATGTAAGTCCCGACGTCTTTTCTAACTTCATGGCACACTTCTCTGTAATAGATGTGGCGACGGTAAACAGTGGTTTTCAACAGGAATACCAGCCGACGTCCGTCATTGGCGCCGGAGAATACCTACAAGTCGGAATATTCTATGTAGGACTCGTCCTTTTTTTAGTGGGATTAATTACCTCTATGTAACGAGCGAAGTGTTTCTAAAATACGAAGGCGTGCCGGGAGAAAAAATCCTCCCGGCGGCGCATTTCCGGTTTTACAAAAGGCTTATGGTGTCGGCGGTATCCAGCCTGACTCGGATTCGCAATACTTGAGGTCAGCATTGAGCAAATAAACCGTCATTTCTCTCACCACCGAAGTAGGCACGATCGGCGTTGAATACCAGACCTTTACATAGCCGGCATAAAACTCGTTGTCGTCCGGTACTGCAGGAGGGGGGGCAGGCACATCTCGAATGACCGGATCATAAGATTCGACATCAAAGTCCATCCCGCTGACCAGCTCTGTCGCATTGATCTTGCGGGTCCTGGTGAATTCGGTTACCGCAGGCGCTGGTATGGAATAGTCATCCGTGCGGAATCCACGCCAGTTGAAGGTGATGTCCATGTCCAGAACGAAGTGGTCATTTGGCGGAATGTGGAATCGCGCGTAACGGGTTGGAGCGGTCAAACTGTTGCAGATGATGAAGTCATCCGGCGTGCCGATGTCCTCTGCCGGCCTTACAAACTCGGGGGCATCAAGGGTGATGACCACTGTATCGACTGTCAGTGTCGTTATAGCGGATTTCTGTATGTTGTTGCGATCCGGGTTTTCCAGTTCCCACCAGATGTTTTTCGAACCCAGGCCACCGGGGCCGACAATGTTGTAAGGCAAGTCAAGTTCGATGATTGTATTGATATTGGAAATGGTCAACGGCTCCGACACCACAACGACCTCACCTGCATCGCCACTATAACGAACCGTCACCAGATCTCCAGACAACGGAGCCGGCCACACTCCGCCGCTGACAGGGGAAAGGTCAATAAAGATAATGGCTGTCTCATTTACATCCTGCGGGCCAAGTCTATTGTCCACAACAGGGGGTTTTCCGCGCACGATCAACAATTTGAGTTCGCTGTTGGCCTCGTCGGGAGGGTTGGTCGGGTCGACGGGGTAGGGATTGCCTACCACCGAATAGTCCGTATTGATCACTTCTCGCGAGGTGCTGATAGAGGCACCACCGCGTAACAGATGCGCTGTTACGGTGACAGGAAAAACGAAGTCTGTGCCAATCGGATTTGAAAAGTACTCGGCGCTCAGCTTCGACCAAGGAATGGTGAACGACAGAGATGTGTTTGTATCGAATTCCAGATCCTGCGGATCTTGATTACCCCATTCAACGCTAACGCTGTCAGTATTCAGAGTGTTCTCCGGACGAAGCAGCATTACCGAGACCCCGGCACGCACGTCCGGCAGGTCAATCAGATTATCTCTCGCCGCCAATGGAATGATTGGAGACGCGAGAATCGGCAACGGCAGGAACTGCACGTTTCGAAAGGCGACTGCCTCAGCGCTGAAGTTCCCTGAGACGTCCGTCAGCCACATCCACATCTGCAACCTGCCCGTGGTCACCGCCCGCGACACCGAGTTTGGAATTTCTACCTCACCGCTAGCCGGGATCTGCGCGTCAAAGAAGGGTGGCACATCCACTGGATCATTGCGCCTCTCAGTCGCATAGAGGGTCAGCCGATCCGTTGTCTGGAAGTTGGGATAAGTTAAATCGAGCGCTACCTTCAAACCGTTCGGGTTGTCCCTTGCGAAATCCTCATTGATGACGGTGATAACGGTCGGAGCGTTGGGAAAGGTCACCAGCGGTCTGGCTTTCGCACCGGGCGTCGCTCCCGGATTGGGACCTGTCTGAATCGGTTTGTCTTGCCAAGGGGCCGTGCGGTCAATGAACAATTGCACGACTTCGGAGGACAACTGATTAAGGTTGCGTTGATACAGGGCGATCCGGACCCAGATAGGCGTCGGGCCGTCCGGCGTCGCATCTTCTCCCAGATAGTCGTCGGGTACCGTGACTATAAAGGTGGCGGGTCTGTCCGCAATCGGGCCGAGGGGTACGCGAGGGACTGTTATGAAATCACCGTTGGTCGGATTGGCGGGGGGCGCCGTTCGAGTGACCTGTATTGATGCCGAATCGTTAGCATGGGCAGGTACCCAGGTGGTCGTCGAGATTTCCAGCATGAGACCTCGTCCCACAGGTATAGCGGCGATTGGAATCACATTTCCGGCAGGACCACGGCCATCCGGCAATACGGGAATCGGTGCCAGCATAATATCGAGACTACTACCTGCCCCCCCTGCTGCTTTATCCTGATAAATCTTCATTTGTATTCTCCATCACGAGGAAAGTTCAAAACACCCTTGCGCGACCAACAAGTTACTCAACCAACTGCTTCAGTTTCCTGAATCCTTTTATTTACCCGTTCAGATACGCCATTGAATTTGCACTGTCACAGTAGTCTTGGTGCCCCGGCCGGACTCGATCTATCTTCACGACACTTTCAAAAGATCGATAAACAGCAATACCGCCACGCGTCAGCCGATAACTGGCAGTTGCCGAGTGTTGATCCTTCATGGGCTCGATGTACGGAATAAACGGCTGAATCACGATAGGCAGCGCTAGCCTGTTGGTGATATCCGCAGCACTCAAGGTTTTATTGAATGTGTAAACCGGTGTCAGCGGGGCGCCGGATCCGTTCAGTGAATTCCAGCCTCGCCAGTTCAATTCGATTACATCAAGTGCCAGAAACCGATCATCAAAAGCAATGGAAACGCGGATGCCTTCCCAGACAAACAATGCGCCAGACGCAGGCGGTATTTTTTTAGTGCACGTGATATACCCCCAAATAGTGGCGTCCGGATAATCAGGACTTTCAAGCACTGGAGCGAGGGCAAAACTCAGACGTTTGTTCGGCGAAGTGGAAGGGTTCACCGAATAAACAATATAGAAAATTTCAAACGTCGGAAGATTCGGAAGTAATGTCGCAGCAACTGGAATAAAAAACTCGGGAGCTGCATCCGCAGCACCATAAAAACGCACGGCAACTGGATCAACTATCCCCACGATATAGATTTCAACCCGGTCGATCCGCGTGCCAGTGGGAAACGCGGGCCAACGCGCAATGATCACCACAATGCCGTTGAGCTTTGCGTCCTCCGGTAACGTACCGTTTGGATCGGCAGGGTCGACCCCTTGTACGCTCGGAGGGTCAAGCAATACTCCCTCCCCGGAAGCACTGACATCCGTGGACATGTCGCCTGGCGTTCGCATAGTTGAAATCCCGCTGTTGAATCACTCATTACGTAGCGGAAATTAAGCGCCTGTCCGTGGCGTCTGCCTACTGTCAGATATGACAGGTATTTCTACCGTCTGTCGGGAATACGCTTTGTTTTGCCATGCGAAGCGACTGGAGATGATTGACGTCGGGACACTTATGAGGTTTCCTGAAACCGGTTTCAGCACTTTGAAATCTATAACTCCAATAAAAGGTTCAAACCTTGAACGACTTCTCCGCCGCCCAGCGCAGCCGCGTGACCATGCTTGACGTCGCCGAACGCGCTGGCGTGTCCAAGGCCAGCGTCTCGCGCTTCATCGGTGATGACCGCGCCCTGCTCTCCGATGCCATTGCCTTGCGCATTGAACAGGCCATCAGCGAACTCGGCTACCGTCCGAACCAGATGGCCCGTGGTCTGAAACGCGGACGCACACGCCTGATCGGCATGCTGGTGGCCGATATCCGCAACCCTTATTCGATTGCCGTGATGCACGGGGTGGAAACCGCCTGCCGTGCGCACGGTTACAGCCTGGTGGTGTGCAACACCGACCGCGACGACGAGCAGGAGCGCCAGCATCTGGCGCTGTTGCGCTCGTACAACATCGAAGGGCTGATCGTGAACACCCTCGGGCATCACCGTGACGAGCTCCACGAACTGCACCGCGAAATGCCGCTGGTGCTGGTGGACCGCAAGGTCGATGGCCTCGACAGCGACATGGTCGGGCTGAACAACCCGCAAGCTGTTGAGATGGCGCTGACGCACCTTGAACAGCGTGGCTACCGCGACGTGTTGCTGGTGACCGAACCCTTTGACGGCACCAGTTCGCGCATCGAACGGGTCAGCAGTTTTCAGTTGCAGATTGCCCAGCGTTCCGGGTTGACCGGGGCGGTACTGGAAACCGGCCCGTCCCTTGCGACGCATCTTCAAGACTTTTTAAACACGCCGGCTAACGGACCCAAAGCACTGTTCTGCGCCAACGGCGTGGCCGCACTGGCCTGCACCCTCGCCCTGCGCGAAATCGGTTGCCGGTTGTTCGAGGACGTGGGGCTGATTGCCCTGGATGACCTGGACTGGTATCCGCTGGTGGGCAACGGCATTACCGCCCTCGCCCAGCCGACGGCCGAGATCGGGGCGCGGGCGTTTGAGTGTCTGCTCAAGCGTTTGCGTGGAAGTGTCGAGGTACCGCGCAGGGTGGATTTTGCGCCGGTGCTGGTTGAGCGGGGTTCTACCCAAGGACCTTTGCGGTGATTGTTGTGGCGCCATCGCGATCAGGCTCACGCCTACAGGGGAACGCATTCCAAACGTAGGAGTGAGCCTGCTCGCGATGGCGCCCGAAAGCCCGACAAAGATCCATCAGATTTTTTTTGAACAAAAATGAAACCGGTTTCAGAGGTAGATAACAATGAATAAACCTGCCGTTTCCATCAGCCTGTCCAGCTACGGCGCCGACCTTGTACGCCAGCGCGGGCAGGACTTCTTCATCGAGGTGCTGGCCGCTGCCGGCGCCGATCGCATCGAATGGCGTGAAGAGCTGCTGACCCGTGAAGTGCCTGAGCAACTGCAGGCCGCCACCCAGGCGCAGGGTCTGCAAAGCATCTATTCCTCACCGACCGAACTGTGGCTCGCCGGTCAGGCACGGCCCAATCCCGAGCTGATCAACGCCTTGCAACATGCAGAGGCGTTTGGCTCGAAATGGCTGAAAGTCTCGCTCGGTTACTTCACCGACAACTGTGATCTGCAGGTGCTGAAACAACTGCTGGGCAACAGCCCGGTGCAGTTGCTGGTGGAGAATGACCAGACCCTGCACGGCGGTCGTATCGAGCCGTTCCAGCGTTTTTTTGCTGCCGTCGAGCAGCACAACCTGCCGATCAAAATGACCTTCGATATCGGCAACTGGCAGTGGCAGGATCAGTCCGCCACCAACGCCGCACGCCTGCTCGGGCGGTATGTCGGCTACGTGCATTGCAAAGCCGTAGCCCGCCGCGCCGACGGCAAACTGGTCGCCGTGCCACCGGCCGTCAGTGATCTGCATGTGTGGGAACAACTGCTGCGGCACATGGCCCAAGGCGTTATGCGTGCCGCCGAATACCCGTTGCAGGGCGATGACCTGGTGGCGCTGACCACCGAGCACGTCGCCGCCCTCGCCCGCCTTGGCCAATCGCGCCTGGAGCCTGCCCATGTCTGATATCGATATTCTGTCGTTTGGCGAAACCATGGCGATGCTGGTCGCCGAGCAGACCGGTGATCTGGCCGAAGTCGAACACTTCCACCGCCGCATTGCCGGCGCTGACAGTAACGTAGCGATCGGCCTGTCGCGCCTGGGCTTCAACGTGGCGTGGCTGAGCCGGATCGGCAACGATTCCCTTGGGCGTTTTGTGTTCGAGACATTGATCAAGGAAGGTCTGGATTGCAGCCATGTCGCGGTCGATCACCAGCACCCGACCGGTTTCCAGTTCAAGTCCCGCAACGACGATGGCAGCGACCCGCAGGTTGAGTATTACCGCCGTGGTTCGGCGGCCAGTCATCTGTCGCCACAGTCGATCAATGCCAGCCTGCTGAGCGCCCGTCACCTGCACGCCACCGGAATTCCACCGGCGCTGTCGGCCACCGCGCGGGAACTGTCTTTCGAGCTGATGACGCGCATGCGCCATGCCGGGCGCAGCGTATCGTTCGACCCGAACCTGCGCCCGAGCCTGTGGGTCAGCGAGCAAGAAATGATCCGCGAGATCAACCGCCTCGCCGCCCTCGCCCATTGGGTGTTACCGGGCTTGAGCGAGGGCCGCTTGCTCACCGGGTTTGAAGACCCGGCGGACATCGCCGCGTTTTATCTCGATCAGGGCGCCGAAGCCGTGGCGATCAAGCTGGGGCCGCAGGGTGCCTATTACCGCACGCATCTGGATCAGGGGTTTGTCGCTGGGGTGCCGGTGGCGACCGTGGTCGATACCGTCGGCGCGGGTGACGGGTTTGCCGTCGGCATGATCAGCGCCCTGTTGGAACATCAGAGCTTTGCCGAGGCGGTGCAACGCGCGAACTGGATTGGCAGTCGGGCGGTGCAGAGTCGCGGGGATATGGAGGGTTTGCCGACCCGGTCCGAGCTGATCGCTGAATTCGAGGCCGCTGATCGCGAGCAGGCTCACTCCTGCATTTGAAATGCGTTCCCTTGTAGGAGTGAGCCTGCTCGCGATGAGGCCCGCCCAGACAACCCATTAATTGAACCTGCTGCGACAAAAACAACAAGCTCAGGAGCAAGACCATGAAAACTGCAACCCTCGCCGCCCGCCGCTGGTGGTACATCATGCCCATCGTGTTCATCACCTACAGCCTGGCGTATCTGGATCGCGCCAACTACGGCTTCGCCGCCGCGTCCGGCATGGCCGCCGACCTGATGATCACCCCGGGCCTGTCTTCGTTGCTCGGGGCGCTGTTCTTCCTCGGCTACTTTTTCTTTCAGGTGCCCGGGGCGATCTACGCGCAAAAGCACAGCGTGAAAAAGCTGATTTTCTTCAGCCTGATTTTCTGGGGCGGCCTCGCCACTCTGACCGGGGTCGTTTCCAACGCCTACTGGCTGGTCGTGATTCGCTTCATGCTCGGTGTGGTCGAAGCGGCGGTGATGCCGGCGATGCTGGTTTACCTGTGCCACTGGTTCACTCGCGCCGAACGCTCGCGGGCCAACACCTTCCTGATCCTCGGCAACCCGGTAACGATGCTGTGGATGTCGGTGGTCTCGGGCTATCTGGTGCAGCATTTCAGCTGGCGCTGGATGTTCATCATCGAAGGCTTGCCGGCGGTGCTCTGGGCGTTTATCTGGTGGAAACTGGCCGATGATCGTCCGGCCCAGGCCACGTGGTTGAGCGATCAGGAAAAGCACGACCTGGAAAGCGCCCTCGCCGCCGAACAGGTCGGCATCAAAGCGGTGAAGAACTACGCCGAGGCGTTCCGTTCGCCGAAGGTGATCATTCTGGCCCTGCAGTTTTTCTGCTGGAGCATCGGCGTCTACGGCTTTGTGTTGTGGCTGCCGTCGATCCTCAAGGCCGGCGCGCAAATGGACATGATCGAAGCCGGTTGGCTGTCGGCGCTGCCGTACCTGGCGGCGGTGATCGGCATGCTCGCGGTGTCGTGGGGCTCGGACAAACTGCAAAAGCGCAAACGCTTCGTCTGGCCGCCGCTGCTGATCGCCTCCATTGCGTTCTACGGTTCCTACGCCTTGGGCGCCGAGCATTTCTGGTGGTCGTACACGCTGCTGGTGATCGCCGGCGCCTGCATGTACGCGCCTTACGGGCCGTTCTTCGCCATCGTTCCGGAGATCCTGCCGGCCAACGTGGCCGGTGGCGCCATGGCGCTGATCAACAGCATGGGCGCGCTCGGTTCGTTCGGCGGTTCGTACCTGGTCGGCTATCTGAACAGTTCCACCGGTTCGCCCGGCGCTTCGTACCTGCTGATGAGCGGCGCGTTGCTGCTGTCGGTGGTGCTGACGATTTTTCTCAAGCCCGGCGCCAGTGATCGCGTCGTGGCCAAAGCCGTAGTCACGCGTCCCGTGCCGGCTCACTCCTGAAGAGATTTTTGCCCATGAAAAAGCAAGTCGTGCTGTACAAGAAACTCTCGCCGGCGCTGATGACGCGCCTGCAACAACACTGTGACGTGGCGCTGATCGAAAGCCTCGACGCCGATGGCCTGATGAAACTGCGCGACGCCCTGCCCGGCGCCCACGGTTTGCTCGGCGCCAGCCTGAAGCTCGACGCCGCGTTGCTCGACCTCGCGCCGCAACTGGAGGCGATTGCCAGCGTCTCGGTGGGCGTCGACAACTACGACATCGACTACCTGACGCGGCGCAAGATCCTGCTCAGCAATACCCCGGACGTGCTCACCGAAACCACCGCCGACACCGGTTTCGCGCTGATCCTCGCCACCGCCCGGCGCGTGGTGGAACTGGCGAACATGGTGCGCAGCGGCCAGTGGCACCGCAACATCGGCCCGGCGCATTTCGGCACCGATGTGCATGGCAAGACCCTGGGCATCATCGGCATGGGCCGCATCGGTGAGGCCTTGGCCCAGCGCGGGCATTTCGGCTTTGGCATGCCGGTGCTTTATCACAGTCAGTCACGCAAACCGGCAGTCGAGGCGCGTTTCGATGCGCAGTACCGCAGTCTTGAAGCGCTGCTGCAAGAGGCCGATTTCATCTGCCTGACTTTGCCGCTGACCGCACAGACCGAGGGCTTGATCGGCGCCGAGCAGTTCGCATTGATGCGCCCGCACAGCATCTTCATCAATATCTCGCGAGGCAAAGTCGTGGATGAAACGGCGCTGATCGACGCACTGCGTCATCAGCGGATTCGTGCGGCGGGGCTGGATGTGTTCGAGCGTGAGCCGTTGAATCATGACTCACCGCTGTTGCAGCTGAACAATGTGGTGGCGACGCCGCATATGGGCTCGGCGACGCATGAGACGCGAGAGGCGATGGCGCGGTGTGCGGTGGAGAATCTGTTGCAGGCTTTGAGTGGGGAGAAGCCAGCGAATCTGGTGAATCCGGCGGCTTGGCAGGGCTGAAATCTTCAGTGCCTGTCCGATCGCCATCGCGAGCAGGCTCACTCCTACATTTGAAATGCGTTCCCCTGTAGGAGTGAGCCTGCTCGCGATGAGGCCGTTTCAGCCAACACAAAACTGTCAGGCACTGCGCGCCTGCAACAGCCGCACCGCACACAACGCAATCCGCGCACAGGCATCGGCCAGTTTCACCCGGTCCAGCACCAGCCCGATGCGAATATGCCCCGCTGCACTGGGCCCAAACGCCTCACCAGCCAGCACCGACACGCCATAATCTTCCAGCAACCGCTCGGCAAACGCCTGCGCGCCAAACCCGGTCTGGCGCACATCGACCATCACGAACATCCCGCCATCCGGAAGAATCGGCTGCAACCCCGGGCAACCGCGCAAACGCTCGCACACCAGGTCGCGGCGCAAACGGTATTCCTCGCGCATCTGCGTCACTTGCGGCAGATCGCTTTGCAGCGCGACCTCCGCAGCTTTCTGCACGAAATCCGGCAGGCCGAAGAGCATGCTCAACGACAGATTCACCAGATGCTCGGCCAACGCTTTCGGGCCGATCGACCAGCCCACCCGCCAACCGGTCATGGCATGGGATTTGGACAAGCTGTTGATGGTCGCCGTACGTTCGGCCATGCCCGGCAGGCTCGCCGGGCTGATGTGCTCGCCCTCGTACAGCAGATCGCTATAGACCTCGTCGCTGATCAGCCATAAATCGTGACGCACGCAGAGCGCCGCCAGCTCTTGCCAGATCAGCAGGGAGAGGCTCGCGCCGGACGGATTGTTGGGGCTGTTGAGCAACAGCACGCGAGTCTTGCGGGTGATCCGCGTGGCAACATCGGCGGGATCCACCCGAAAGCCGTTCTCCGGCCTCACAGGCACCGGCACCACCGTCGCGCCGCACGCGCCGAACACGCCTTCATAGGTCACGTACATCGGCTCGGCGACGATCACTTCATCGCCAGGGTCCAACAGGCATTGGGCCACCGAATACACCGCGCATTGCGCGCCGGGCAGCACGATCACGTGCTCGGCATCCACCACCTGACCGCTGCGCCGCTGATGGCGGGCGGCGATCAACTGGCGCAGCGCCAGGCGGCCACGCACCTCGGAATAATGAGTATCGCCGGCCAGCAGGCTGTCGATGGCGCCGTGGATGATCGGTAATGGCGTATCGAAATCCGGATCGCCCACGCTCAGCAGCAGGATATCGACCCCCTCGGCGCGCAACGCCAGCGCTCGGTCATGGATCTTCCAGGCCGCTGCGCCCTCCCCGGCGATGCGTTGGGTCAAGGCTGAATAGCGCATGCACGTCTCCTGATTGCGCGGTGTCCAGCCTTCACCGTATCTCAAATCACGAAACGCGCCACCATGGCGTTCAAATCCACCGCCAGGCGCGACAGCTCATGGGTGGCGGCGCTGGTCTGGTTGGCCCCGGCGGCCGATTGCGTGGCCAGATCGCGGATGTTGACCAGGTTGCGGTCGACTTCGCGGGACACCTGCGCCTGTTCTTCCGAGGCGCTGGCGATCACCAGGTTGCGCTCGTTGATCTGATGGATCGACTGGGTGATCTGCTCCAGCGCCACGCCGGCGGCGCGGGCCATTTCCAGCGTGGTCTGGGTACGCTGGTTGCTTTGTTGCATCGACGAAACCGCTTCACCGGTGCCGTTCTGAATACCGGCGACCATTTTTTCGATTTCCTGGGTCGATTGCGCGGTGCGATGGGCCAAGGCACGCACCTCGTCCGCCACCACCGCAAACCCGCGACCGGCTTCACCGGCACGTGCCGCTTCAATCGCAGCGTTGAGGGCCAGCAGGTTGGTCTGCTCGGCGATGGCGCGGATCACGTCGAGCACCTTGCCGATATCGCGGCCCTGTGCGGCCAGGCCTTCGATCATCTGCGCGGTGTTCTGCACGTCGTGGGTCATGGTCTGGATCGCGTCGACAGTTTTCACCACTTGGTCGCGACCTTCGCGGGCGGCCTGAGTCGACTGGTTCGAGGCTTCGGAGGTCGACACGGCGTTGCGCGCCACTTCTTCCACAGCCGCGGTCATCTCGTTGACGGCCGTCGCCGCCTGTTCGATCTCGTTGTTCTGCTGTTGCAGGCCACGGGAGGCTTCTTCGGTGACCGCACTGAGCTCTTCGGCAGCAGCGCCCAGTTGGGTGGCGGAGCCGGCGATCTGCTCGATGGTTTTACGCAGGTTAGTCTGCATGGTAGCCAGCGCCTGCAGTAACTGCGTGGCTTCGTCCTTGCCGTCGACTTCGATGGTTTTGCTCAAGTTGCCCTCAGCAATGGTTTGCGCCGCCGCCACCGCGCGATTGAGCGGCGTGACGATGCTGCGGGTCAGCAGCAGTGCCAACAAGACCGTGGCCAGCGCGGCAATCACCGCAACGATGATGATGCCGGTAATGGCGCTGTCGTAATGCTCGCCGGCCTGAGTGGAGGCGACTTTGGCGCCTGCGGCGTTGATCCCGATCAGCTTGTTGAGCTGCTCGCCCATCTGGTCGGTGCCGTCCTTGATGCGCGTGTTGATGAGCGTGCGCATCTCCTCGACCTTGTCCTGGCGCGACAGCTCCAACATCTGGTTTTGCGCTTGCAGGTAGTTGTCCAATGTCGTAGCGAACGCCTTGTATTGCGCCAGCTCTTCGCTTCCGGCAGGCAATGCCGCATAGCTGGCCTGGGCGCTGCGTACCTTGTCCACCAGCACGCCGATGCGCGTCTGCGCTTCTTGCAGAGCGGCAGGCTCGCGGTTGACCAGAATCCGGAACGACAGAATCCGCAGGCGCAGAACGTTTTCCGTCACCACGCCAAGGTACGTGACACTGGGCAGTTGATTGGTCTCCATGTCGATGGAGGCCTGGCGGATGGTCGACATGCGATTGACGGCAAACACGCCAAGGACGATCACCAACAAGGCGATGAAGGCAAAACCGAGGAAGGCACGGGGCGCGATATTCAGGTTACGCAAGGACATGGTTGGACTCTCGGATAGAGGTAGCTGCGAGCGTCCTTGCCGTCTTCACTGGCCCTGGGGGCGGGGCCAGTCCGGCGTCACTGTTCAAGGGAATCTGTGTGCGCCTGATCTCTGTATCGGCCAGGCTTTAGGAAGGTTTCGTGTGTTACAGAATTATTTTTCAAGGTGTTTCAATACTGAAACACTTACACGCCCCTGTAGGAGCTGCCGAAGGCTGCGATCTGTTGATCTTGTTTTTAAGATCAAGATCAACAGATCGCAGCCTTCGGCAGCTCCTACACGGTTTGCTCAGGGTTTGGCTGCCATCGTCCAGACGCGGGCGATGTCGGTCGCCCGCTCACGCAGCAAGCGCGGGGCTTCGGCGCAGGCTTGCTCCAGCGTCATCGGGCCGCCGGTCACGGCGAATGCCGCGTCGATGCCGTGGTCGTAGAGTTCCTGATAGCCCTCGCCCAACGTCCCGGCGATGACGATCACCGGCACGCCATGTTGCTTGGCGACCCGCGCCACGCCGAACGGGGTCTTGCCGCGCAAGGTCTGCGCATCGAATCGGCCTTCACCGGTGATCACCAGATCAGCACCATTGACCGCTTCGGCCAGGCCTACCAGTTCCGCCACCACGTCGACGCCGGCCTGAAATTGCGCGCCGAGAAACGCCTTGGCGGCAAAACCCAATCCGCCGGCCGCGCCACTGCCCGGTTCATCGCGAACATCCTTGCCCAGCGCTTGCGCGCACAGTTCGGCGAAGTGCCCCAGCGCCTGATCCAGTTGTTGCACCTGGGCCGGTGACGCGCCTTTTTGCGGGCCGAAAATCGCCGAGGCACCGTGTGGGCCACACAGCGGGTTATTCACGTCGGCGGCGATGTCGAAACGTACCCGGGCCAGACGCGGATCCAGATCATTCAGGTCCAGTCGCGACAACTGTGCCAAGGCCAAACCGCCCGGCACCAACGCCTGACCCTGCGCATCAAGCAGTTTCACCCCGAGTGCCTGCATGGCCCCGGCGCCGCCATCGTTGGTGGCGCTGCCGCCAATCGCCAGAATCACCCGCTGCGCGCCGGCATCCAGCGCGGCGCGAATCAGTTCACCGGTGCCGAAGGTGCTGCTGATACAGGCATCACGCTGCCCCGGCGGCACCAGCTGCAAGCCGCTGGCCTCGGCCATTTCGATGATCGCAGTGTGGTTATGCGGCAACCAGCCCCACGCGGCATCAACAGAAGCACCCAGCGGCCCGCGTACCCGGGTGCGACGCAGTTCGCCTTCGCAAGCGGCAAGAATCGATTCCACCGTCCCCTCGCCACCGTCGGCCATCGGGCATTTGACCAGCGTGGCGTGCGGCCAGACTTGCGCCAGGCCCAGAGCAATGGCCTCGGCAACGCCTTGGGCACTCAGGCTGTCCTTGAACGAATCGGGGGCGATGACGATCTTCATGCGAATTCTCCAGTTCCAATGCCCTTCATGCTGCCAGTCGGCCTGAGCATTGACGCCTGTCCGCTGCACAAGCGCGATCGGCGTTTATTGTTCATTTCTACAAAAGCCTTGGGGATGAATGTTGCGGCCCTATCGCGAGCAGGCTCACTCCTACAGGGGAACGCATTTCAAATGTAGGAGTGAGCCTGCTCGCGATGGCGTCTCAGAAAACACCCACTCAGCTCGGATCAGTCTGCGGCAACAACTGCACCCCAAGGTACAACGCCAGCATCCCGTCCAGCCGCAGCGGATCCACCCCACTGATTTCGGCAATCCGCTCCATCCGGTAACGCAGGCTGTTGCGGTGAATGCCCAACGCATCGGCACACGCCTGGCTTTGTCCATCGTGTTCACACCAACTGCGCAGGGTCGCGAGTAACTGGCCGTTACCGTCCCTGGCGATGACTTTGCGCAGCGGTTTGAGCAACTCGTCCAGCGCATCATCATTGCGATGGCGCCAGAGCATCACTGGCAAGCGATAGCGATTGAGCGTCAGTAATCGCGAGTGCGGCAACACGTCCCGGCCATAGGCGAGCAGATCGCCGACCCGCCGATAGCACCGGCGCAATCCGGCCAGCCCGTCAGCCTGTCCGCCCACGGCGATGCGCAGAATGTTCCAGCCGAGGCCATCGAGCTTTTCCAGCAAGCGATCATGCTCGACGGTCTGACTCGCCGGGCGGCACCACAGCAACGACGACTTGGCCGAACTCACGCACCAGCTGTCCGGGTAACGCGAGGTCAGCCAGGCGCTCAACGCCTCGACGGTCTGCCCCGGGCCATGTTCCAGGCCCAGTTCGAACAGATACGGCACCCGCGTCAATTGCGGCTTGAGCCCCAGTTGCTGCGCCTCATCGACCAGGCGCGGCGAGTCCCCGGCTTCGCTCAACAGCAACGCCAACAGGTCATCGCAACGCTGGCGCCGCCATTGCTGTTCGGCCTGCTGATTGCGCTGGCCGACGAGCATTTCCGCGGTCATGCGCACCAGTTCGGCGTAGGTGCGCAGTTGCTCCGGCTCGCCGGTAATGCCGAGCACGCCGATCAGGCGCTGGTCGAGCAACAGCGGCAGGTTGATCCCCGGCTGCACACCTTTCAGATGCACCGCCGTTTGCGCATCGATCTCCACCACGCGCCCGTTGGCCAGCACCAGTTGCGCGCCTTCGTGACGGGTGTTGATGCGCTCCGGCTCGCCGCTGCCGAGGATCAGCCCCTGGCTGTCCATGACGTTGACGTTGTAGGGCAAAATGGCCATGGCCCGGTCGACGATATCCTGAGCGAGGTCGTGATCGAGTTCGAACATGATCGACAAAATCCTTAAGCAAGGCGGCGCAAGGTTGTTCACCCGCACAGGGTCTGACGGCAAACCCTGTGCTCAGGCACAAAGACAATCCGGCCACAGGTGGCCGAGACTCTCACGGCGAGCAACGTTAACCTGTGCATCGCAAAAAATCATAATAAAGAGAGAGCCGCTATGTCGCAGAGCGCCGCAGCTACCCAGACCATCGATGACGGTAAAAACGCCGTCTACAAACGCATCACCCTGCGTTTGATCCCCTTCATCTTCATCTGCTACCTGTTCAACTACCTCGATCGGGTCAACGTTGGCTTTGCCAAACTGCAGATGCTCGACGCGTTGAAGTTCAGCGAAACCGTGTACGGCCTCGGTGCCGGTATCTTCTTCATCGGCTACGTGCTGTGCGGCGTACCGAGCAACCTGGCCCTGACCCGATTCGGCCCGCGACGCTGGATCGCGCTGATGATGATCACCTGGGGCATGTTGTCGACCTGCCTGTTGTTCGTTACCACCCCGACCCAGTTCTACACCTTGCGCCTGTTCACCGGTGCGGCTGAAGCCGGGTTCTTCCCGGGCGTGGTGCTGTATCTCTCGCAGTGGTTCCCGACGTTCCGGCGTGGGCGGATCATGGCGCTGTTCATGTCGGCGATCCCGGTCTCGGGCCTGCTCGGCAGTCCGTTCTCCGGCTGGATTCTCAATCACTTCGCCGCCGGGCAAGGCGGACTGGCCGGCTGGCAATGGATGTTCCTGCTGCAAGGCATCCCGACAGTGATCCTCGGCGTGCTGGCGTACTTCCTGCTCAGCGACAGCTTCGCCAACGCCAAATGGCTGACCGCGCATGAGCGCGCCGTGCTCGAAGCGGATCAGGCCGAAGACCTGGCGAACAAACCGAAAACCACTTCCGATTCACTGATCGCAGTGTTCAAGAACCCGGCGATCTGGGCCTTTGGCCTGATCTACTTCTGCATCCAGAGCGGCGTGTACGCGATCAACTTCTGGCTGCCGTCGATCATCAAGAACCTCGGCTTCAGCGACAACCTGGTGATCGGCTGGTTGAGTGCGATTCCGTACCTGCTGGCGGCGGTGTTCATGCTGCTGGTCGGACGTTCGGCGGACTTGCGCAAAGAGCGCCGCTGGCACTTGGTGGTACCGATGCTGATGGGCGCCATCGGCCTGGTGATTGCGGTGAACTTCGCTGCCAACCCGGCCATCGCCATTCTCGGTCTGACGATTGCGACCATGGGCGCGCTGACCGGCCTGCCGATGTTCTGGCCAGTGCCCACCGCCATGCTGAGCGCGGGCGCAGCAGCCGGTGGCCTGGCGTTGATCAACTCGATGGGGCAGATGGCCGGCTTCCTCAGCCCGTACCTGGTGGGTTGGGTCAAGGACAGCACCGGCTCGACCGATGCGGCGTTGTACCTGCTGGCAGCCGTGATCGTCGGCGGCAGCTTGCTGGCACTGCGCATGACGCGCACATTGCGCGCGTAATCACGTTTTAAGATCAAAAGATCGCAGCCTGCGGCAGCTCCTACAGAGCAATGATGTGCACCCTGTAGGAGCTGCCGCAGGCTGCGATC
>Ga0308163_10001761_pt1 | contig 21980 bp, 25 predicted proteins | sample PhyTR1_FD_201037 | JGI IMG/M metagenome (GOLD analysis project Ga0308163, IMG submission 201037) | Phyllosphere microbial communities from UC Gill Tract Community Farm, Albany, California, United States - DLSLT.R1 | ecosystem: Host-associated > Plants > Phyllosphere > Unclassified | place: USA... | reverse complement strand
CGCCCTCGTAGATGGGGGTGGGGCTGGTCTGGCCGCGCATCGCCCGGTCGATCGCCTCGACGGCCATCTTCCCGGCGAACGCGGGCGCGTGCGCCTTCCACGTGCTGATCGCGCCCTTGCGCGACTGCCGCGTGGCGGTCGTGGTGTGCAGGGCCTGGCCGATCGCCTGGAAGACCGTCCCCTCGTCGAGGCCGAGGAGCGTGCCGATGCCGGCGGCGGCCGACGGGCCGAGGTGCGCGACGTGGTCGATCTTGTGCGCGTGCAGGCTGATGCCCTTCACGAGGTCGACCTGGATCTCGTAGCCGGTGGCGATGCCGCGGATGACGTCGGCGCCCGTCAGCGCACGGCCGTCGGGTCGGCCGGCGCGGGCGGCGTGCTGCGCGGCGGCGAGGATCGGCGGGATGTTGTCGCCCGGGTGCGAGTACTCCGCGGCGAGGAAGGTGTCGTGGTAGTCGAGCTCGCGCACGGCCACGCCGTTCGCCCAGGCCGCCCACTCGGCGCTGACGCGGGTGGCCGGATCCGCGCCCACGACGGTCGCGCCCGCGCCGCCCGTGGACGGCCCGTGCGCGAGGGCCTGCGCGCGCGCCGCGACGACGGGAGCCCGCGTGAGCGAGGCGGTCGCGACCGCCGCGTTGTCGATGATGCGGTTGACGACCATCTCGGTGACGTCGGCGTCGACCTCGACCGGATCCGCGGCGACGGCGGCGATGCGCCCCGCCAGCTGCTCCCCGGGAGGCAGGGCCTCGTCGCTGCGGTGGACGCGGACGCGGTGGATCTGCATGCTCTTCCTCACGGTCGGGCGCCTGTCGCGGAGGGCTCATGGCCCCGTCCGCGCGGCACCGGTCCAGCGTATCCACCGCCGAGCCCGTCCTACGCTGGGGCGTGCTCACCGTCGACCCGGAGTCCCCCCGCACCGCCGACGTGCTGCCGCTCCTGCGGCAGGCCGACGAGTTCGCGCTCGCCCTCTACCCGGCCGAGAACTACCACGGCCTCGACGTCGCGGCCCTCGAGCGGCCCGGCGTCACGTTCCTCGTGGCGCGCGACGACGGCCGCGCGCTCGGCACGGCGGCGGTCGTGGACGGCGGCGACGGATCCGCGGAGCTGAAGCGCGTGTTCGTCACCGACGCCGCGCGCGGCCTCGGCGTCGGGCGCGCGCTGCTGGTCGCCGCGGAGGAGCGGGCGCGCGAGCTCGGGGCTCACGTGATGCGGCTCGAGACGGGCCTGCCGCAGACCGCGGCCATCGCGATGTACGAGCGCGGCGGCTACCGGCACGTGCCGCGGTTCGGGCCGTACGCCGCGGATCCGACGAGCGTCTGCATGGAACGCGACCTGCGGATGGATCCCGGGCCGCTCCCCCGCTGGATCCTCCGCCCCGCCCTCCCCGACGACGCGACGTGGATGGCCGAGCTGCGCGCCGTCGCGCTGCGGCCCGACCTCGAGCGGCTCGGGAGGTGGGATCCGGTGCGGGTCCGCCGCCGCTTCCTCGACGGCTGGGCGCCCGAGCGCACCTCGGTGATCCGGGTCGCCGGCCGCGACGCGGGCCTCATCGCCCGCCGCGACGAGCCCGACGCGCACTGGATCGAGCACTTCTACCTGGACCCCGCGGTGCAGGGCCGCGGCATCGGCGCCGAGGTGCTGCGCGCGACCATGGCCGGGCGCGACGACGACCTCCCCTTCCGCCTCGACGTGCTCCAGGGCAGCGCGGCCCGGCGCCTCTACGAGCGGGCCGGGTTCCGGGTCGAGCGGGAGGATGCGGTGGATGCGTGGCTGGTGGCGCTGCGCGCACGACCCGCGGCATCCGGCCCGCCGTAACGTTGCAGGCATGACGACGGGCTCGACTCCTGCGCCATCTCGGCACCCACCTGCGCGAGCGCCCGAGCACTCCCGGATGTGCGGCGGATTCGGCGGCAGTCGTCTCGAGACGTCCAGGCCGTCCCGCTGACGGCCCCTCGAGGGTCGGCGTGCTCCGGGAACTCCTCGTAGGAGAGCGGCGCCCGCCCCTCCGGACGAGCGCCGCGAGAACAGGGAGAGTTCGGCTACTTCGCCTTCTCCGTCGGCTCGTAGTAATCGGCCGGCGGGACATCCTCTGCCCCGGAGGTGATGCGCGACACGACGTAGTTCCCGATCCCCGGAGAAGCTGCCACGACGAACTGGCTGTAGGTCGTCCCATCGGATTCATAGGGCGACGCCTGGACCGTACCGCTCGGCGGATACACCGTGGCATCGATCTCGGTGATCAGACACACGCCACGTGAATGCGTCCAGGTCGCTCCGGGGTCGATGGAGAAGTGATCGTTGCTGCAGAACACGCTGGCATAGTGCACTACGCCAGATATCGGATATGGAGTGGAATTGGTGATCGAGACATCGCTGTAGCTCATGAGGGCCATGGTCCACGGCGGTGCATCACCGCGGGACCCCCCGTTCGGCCGCCGACTACTGTGATTCGGCGTGCACGATCCCGACTCGCACCTGTTGCGAGGGTGTTGCTCGAGGGGCGTGCCCGGCTCCACCACCGGAAGGGGTCTCCGTCGGAGCGCCTACTCGTCCGGATGCAGTCCCGCGTCCGCCGGCCCGGTCCGCCACGCGGTGAAGAGGACGGTGAAGCCGGCCCGCGTGGGCCCGCAGCACATGGGGCCCGCGGTGACGGCCGCATCGGGATCCAGGGGCGACACCCGCACGAGGCGCCACGGCTCGTCGTCGACCCGGGCGCGGACCGTCAGCGCGTCGCCGGAGCGGCTCGCGCGGATCGTGACGAGCCGGCCGTGCCAGTCGGGGACGGGCGCCAGCGACCAGTCGGACATGCCGCGCGTGACGACGGCGCCGAGGCCGTCCTGGCCGTCGCTGCGCTCGACGCCGGCCTTGGTCCACGTGCTGTCGTCGACCTTCACGAAGACGCCGGCCTGGTCGAACTGCGCGGAGAGGTCGAGGCGGAACGCGACCTCCACGGCCGTGTCCTGGTCGAGCGGGGCGAGGAGGGCGTGCTCCGTGTCGTGGACGAAGCCGTAGGAGGTGGTGCGCCAGGCGTCGCTGCCCTCGACGGCCGTGACGCGCATGCCGTCGTCGGCGACCTCGACGTGGGCGGGCGCGGTGGTCCAGGAGCCGGAGGTCCAGGCGATGTCGGTCATGGGGCGAGCGTACGCATGCGGCGATCGCCGCGGCTCGGCGACCGGCCGCGCTCGGACGGCGCGCGAGGAGGGCGATCCGCCCCCATCCCACCTGTTCACGGAAGCAGAACATCCCGTTCACGCACGGGGTCGCGCCGCGCCCCATGATCCTGATGCCGAGCTCCCGCGCGCCTGCGCGCGCCGGTCTGCGCGACCCCGCGCGCATACCCATCACAGAAGGACGAACGTGACGATCCCCCCTGCCCGCCGTGCCGCCCCCGCGCGCATCGGCGCCCTCACCGCGGCGGCCGCCGCGGTCGTGCTCTCCGTCGGCATCGGCGCGCCCGCGCACGCCGCCGCCGACCCCGCGCTCCAGCCGGCCCCCACGGCGAGCGACCACCTCATCACCGACGTGCCCGGCCTCGTCAACGGCCGCGAGCTCGGCGCCTTCACCGGCGTCGGCGGGCGCACGGTCGACGCGAGCCGCCTGATCCGCACCGAGTCGCTCGACAAGATCACCGCGGCGGGCGCCGCGACCCTCGCGACCGCGCACCACGTCGATCTCGTGATCGACCTCCGCACGCCCGGCCAGATCCAGAAGAAGCCCGACGTGCCGATCCCCGGCGCGAAGACCGTCGCGATCTCGCTGTTCGGCGCGGACGGCGACTACCCCGACGACACCGTGATGTACCAGGACCTCATCGACAAGGGCCACGTCGACGCCGCGCACCCAGGCGTGATGATCAGCGCGTACCGCCAGGTGCTGCAGGCCATCGCGTCGCACACGGGCGACGGCACGATCCTCATCCACTGCTCGCACGGCATGGACCGCACGGGCACCGTGGTCGACCTGCTCGACCGGATCCTCGGCGTCGGCAGCTCCGACATCCTCCACGACTACCTGCTCTCCAACACGCAGCTCGGCGTCGACTGGGCGAAGCCCGCGCTCCTCCAGGGCACCTTCGAGGCCGGCATCGCGTCGCGCTACGCGGGGATGGACTCCTACATCCGCACGACGCTCGGCGTCGACGACCAGGAGATCCGCGCCCTCCGCGCCGAGTTCCTCGTCTCCGACGACGCGGCCGCGACGTCCATCACCGTGGGCGGCGTGACCGTTCCGCTGGCCGACGCCGCCGCGTCCTCGGGCGCCACGGTGCCCGTCGGCCTCGCGTCGATCGCCCCCGCCGACGTGCACGTGGCCCTCGCCGACGCCGGCAGCCGCGCGTCCGTCACCGTCGACGGCCGCGTCGTCACGGTCGTCGTCACCGCCGCGGACGGGCGCAGCACGCGCACGTACCGCGTCACCGCCGGGCTCGCGCGGATCGAGCTGCCGGGCGGATCCTCGCCCGTCGCGGGCGGGACGGTCGCGGTCCGCGCGTCCGGCCTCACCCCGGGCGCGGCCTACCGGGTCGAGCTCCACTCGACGCCGACCGACGTGGGCACCCTCACCGCCGCCTCCGACGGCACGGTCGCGGGCACCGTCACGATCCCCGCGGGCACCGAGGCGGGCGCGCACACGCTGACGCTCCTCGACGCGTCGGGCGCCGCCGTCACGGATCCGGCCGCGCTCACGGTGAGCGCCGCGCAGGTCGCCGGCAGGACGACGACGGGCACCACGGGCACGACGACGGCCGCGCATCACGCCGGCCCCGCGGTCGCGACCGGCGGCACGCCCGTCGCCGCCACCCCGTGGCTCGGGATGGCGCTCGCGGGCCTCGGCCTCGGCGCGCTCGCGGCCCTGGCCGTGACGCGTCGCCGCCGGGCGTCGACGCAGCGGTGACGAGGGATCCGCGGACGACGCGGCGGCGGGCGCTCACCGCCGTCGCGGTCGTCGCGGCGTCCGCGGCCGTGGTCGTCGGCACCCTGTCGGCCGTGGGCGCGCTGCCCGCGGCCGACGCCCAGCGCGACCTCGCGGGCGCGCCGGTGCAGGCCGACGTGCCCGTCCCGTCCGCCGACGCCGACGGATCCGCGCAGCCGGCCGTCGACTCCGGCCTCGGCCGCCTCCGGGCGCCGTCGGTCGGGCTCGACGTGCCGCTCGGCGCGGTCGACGTGGTCGGCGGCGTCGTGGATCCGCCGGGCTTCACCTCCGCCTACCGCGTGCGCGACCTCGGCGTCGCCCCCGAGGACGCGGCCGCCGGCACCGTGTTCGTCGTCATGCACTCGGTGCGCGGCGGCGGCATGGGCCCGGGCGACCTCCTCATCGACGACCGGGCCGGCAGCGCGCGCATCGCGCTCGGCGCGGTCATCGAGGTGGCGGGCGTCGACTACGCGGTCGGATCCAGCCGGGCGGTCGCCAAGGGCGCGCTCCCGGACGACGCCGCGGTCTGGGCGGACACCCCGGGCCGGCTCGTCGTCATCACGTGCCTCCAGCGCGCCGACGGCACCCCGTCGCGCGACGACATGGTGATCGAGGCGACGCGGGCCTGACCGCACCTCCGCTCGGGACGAGGGCGCGCGACCCGACCCGGTCGCGCGCCCTCGTCGGCGCTAGGTTCGGGTGGTGAGCATCACCCGCGTCCGAGACGCCGTCGTCCGCGCGTGGCGCGCCGCGACGTCCCCGGGCCGGCTCATCCTCGCCGCGAAGACCGCGCTCGCGGTGGGCATCGCGTGGGCCGTCGCCCCCTACGTGCCGGGCGTCGCCAACGAGTACCCCTACTACGCGCCGCTCGGCGCGCTCGTGAGCATGTACCCGACGCTCATGGGCTCCGCGCGCACGGGCCTCCAGACGCTCCTCGGCCTCGGCGCGGGCATCCTGCTCGCGACCGCGGTGATCATGACCACGGGCCCCTCGTGGTGGTCGATCCCCGTCATCGTGGGGATCGGCGTGATCCTCTCCGGCTCCGGCTGGTTCGGCGCCGGCCGCGAGTACGTGCCGATGGCGGCGCTGTTCGTGCTCATCATCGGCGGGCAGGACGCCGACCAGTACTCGCTCGGCTACCTCGTGCAGATGGCGGTCGGGGTGGTGACAGGGCTCCTCGTCAACGTGCTCGTGATCCCCGAGCTCGGCAGCGCAGCCGCCAGCCGCCGCATCATCGACTTCCAGCACCAGCTCGCCGAGCAGCTCCGCCGGCTGGGCGACGCGCTCGAGGCCGACACCCCACCGGAGCACGCCGACTGGCTGCAGACCGGCGCGGAGCTCGACGCCACCGCGCACGCCGTCCGCTCCGAGCTCGTGGAGGCGGATGAGAGCCGCAAGGGCAACCCGCGCGCGCTCCTCCACCGGCGTGACGCGCGGACGGACCACGAGCGGCTCGCCGCCCTCGACCAGATCGTCTTCCACGTCCGCGACATCTCCAGCGTGCTCGCCGACACCATCTGGGAGCGGCCAGGCGCGTTCGGGCTGGATCCCGACCTCACCCCGCCGTTGCGCGACGCCTGCCGTGCGGTCGCCGACGTGCTCGACCTGGAGGACCCCGAGTCCCCCGAGCGCCACCGCGCCCTCGCCGAGGCCGCGCGCGCCGTGCGCCTCCTCGTGGAGACCGTGGACCGCGAGGCGGTCGCGCTCGGCAAGGCGATGGGCCCGGGGGTCCTCACCGCGATGCACCTGCGCCGCGTGCTCGGGCACCTGCGCCCGGCGGAGGAGGACGACGCGACGGTGTGATCGGCGGGTCCCGGTATCGGATCCGGACGGATCCGATGTCCGTCGCCGACGACGGGCACGAGGCACGATGTGTGCGTCGCCGGGGACGATGACGCACGCGTCCCGCGGTCATCGAGCGGCACGCGCACGTGCACGCGTCGATCGGCGATCGCTGCCTGGGAGGTCAACCCCCGATCCCGGAATTTCTTCCTCACGCGGGGAATACGGTCGAAGCCACATCGACAGAAGCTCCGGCACGACTCGACAGGAGGACATCCTCATGGAGAAGAAGCGCATCATCGGCGGCCTGCTGGCCGCGACGGCACTCACCCTCGGCAGCCTCGTGGCCGCCTCGCCCGCCTCCGCCGCCAATCAGTGCGGTCCGATGGGCTTGACGAAGGACGGGCCGCTGGCGTCGTCCGGGTACGTCACGCAATCCTGCGACGCCGGCACCCAGGTGACCTACGAGGTGGACTGCCTCACCGGGGACGTCCAGCAGTCCCGCTACTTCCCCCAGGGGCTCAGCGCCCTGACGCGCATCTCCTGCCCGGGCGGATCGGGCGACCTCCTGCTGGGCGTGACGCCCGTCTTCAGCTGACCGATCCCGAACACGAGGAGGACAGACATGCACGACACGACCACGACGACCCCGATCACCCCGACCGAGGGCGCCCGCCCTCGTCGTCGCATCGCGACGGGCATCGCCCTCGCCGCCTCGGCCCTGGCGCTCGGAGCGGGCATGAGCACGGCGCCCGCCACCCCCGCCCAGGCCGCCGGCCTGACGTGCGGGCAGGTGGGCGTCGACACCGACCACGACCGCATCACCCACAGCTGCGACGGGACGGGCACGGTCCAGTACACGGTCCACTGCTTCCTCGGCCCCGACTACACGTTCAACCACACGTGGACGTCGTCGGCCAGCCGCGTGTTCTCGTACGACTGCGACAACACGATCGGCCAGGGGGCCTTCACCGCGGAGTTCACGCTGCTCTGATCCGCCGGGGTGCGGGAGGGAGAGCGGCCGGTCCTCCCGCACCTCCTCATGCGACGTCCGGGCGGCTGTCGCCGACCGCGAGCGCCGGAACCGGCGCCGCCAGCGCCGCATCCGCCCGCGCGTCGAACCGCACCGCGACGATGCCCGCGACGATGAGCGCGCCGCCCACGAGCTGGAGCGCCGTCAGCTCCTCGCCGAGCAGCAGCCACGCCCAGGCGCCGGCGGCCGCGACCTCGAGCAGGCCCGTGAAGGACGCGAGGCGGGATCCGAGCATCGCGCCCGCCGTGATCCCCGCGCCGTACGCGAGCGCCGTCGCGATCACGCCCACCACGAGCATGGGCACCCACCACGGCACGACGCTCCCGAGCAGCACGACGTCGGCGACGGATCCGGTGAACGGCAGGATCCCCGTGACGCCGACCAGCGCGAGCAGCACGGCCGCGACGAGCAGCCCCGCGGCCGCGAGCGCCACGGGCGGCAGCCCGTCCGCGCCCCGGGCCGCGATGGCGAAGTAGCCGGCGCAGCCGACCATCGCGCCCAGCGCGAGGAGCAGGCCGACGGGATCCAGCGCCCCGCCGCCCGACGGCGACACCACGAGCGCGAGCCCGCCGGCCGCCGCGACGGATCCGAGGAGCACCGGCACCGCGGGCCGCCGCCTGGTCATCGCCCACGCGACCGCGACGAGCAGCAGCGGCGCCATGAACTCGATGAGGATGGCCGTGCCCACGGGGATCCGCTCGATGGCCGCGAAGTACATGCCCTGCGCGCCGGCCACGCCCACGAGCGCCATGCCGAGCACGCGCCGCCAGGCCCGGAGCACCGGACGCAGGTCGCCGCCGAGCTGCACGAGCGCGATCGGGGCGAGCACCAGGCCGCCGACGAGCGCGCGCAGGGCGACCGCCGCGACCGGACTCCAGCCCGATTCCAGCAGCGGCTTCACGAAGGCACCGGAGAGCCCGAAGGACGCGGCGGCCACGATGGCGAGCACGAGTCCGGTGGTGAGATGGCGTCGGGGCATGGTGCTCTCGTCTCGTCAGGGGCCAAACGACCTACGCCCCTGACGCTAGACTGGTCGCGGATAAGGAGTCAACTTGCATTTCACCCCTGACACCGAGGACGTGCTCACGTTCGACGCCGTCGTCCTCAACACGGCGCCGCGCGCCACCCGATCCGGCACCGACCTGCTCGCGACGCCCGAGCAGCTCGAGGACCTCATGACCCGCAGCGGCTTCTCCGGCCGCTTCGACCGCGACGACCGCGAGCTCCAGGAGGTGCGCCGCGCGCGCACCCGGCTCCGCGCCATCTGGACCCTCGACCGCGACGACATGGTCGACGCCGTGAACGAGCTGCTCGCCCGGCACCGCGCATCGCCCCGGCTCGTGCGGCACGACGCGCTCGACTGGCACCTGCACGCGACGCCCGACGACGCGCCGCTCGCCGACCGGATCCTCGTGGAGGCCGCGATGGCCCTGGTCGACGTCATCCGCTCCGGCGCCACCGACCGCCTCCGCGTGTGCGCCGCCGACGACTGCGACGGCGTGCTCGTCGACCTCAGCCGCAACGGGTCGAAGCGCTTTTGCAGCGTGCGCTGCGGCAACCGGATGAACATGGTCGCGTTCCGCGAGCGGCGCGGGTCCACGCCTCCCGCGTGACGGCCGGCGACGCGTGCGGGCGCGTGGAGGAAGCGCACGCGCCGAGGCGCCCCATCCCTACGCTCGGGTCGCACGCGGGATCGGGACGCGGATGCCCTCGATCCTCCCGACCGCGCCGCAGCACCTTCCTCCCGTCGAAAGGCTGTCATGACGCTTCGCCCGCTTCCCCTCCCCCCTCGGGGAGCCGCCCGCTCCCGCCGCCGCGGAACGCTCCGGACGACCCCCGGCATCGCCGTCGTCGCGCTCGCCGCCGTCGTCGGCTCCCTCCTCACGGCGGTCGCACCCGCCCACGCCTCGGAGTCGACCCTCGCCGAGGCCCGGACCGCGATCTCCTCGTCCGTGAACCACGGCACCTACACGGAGGACCTCCTCTCCGGGAAGGTCACCGTCGACCAGCTCGCGGACGTCACCATGGATCTCCGATCCACGGGGCGCATCTCGAGCGCCGGGCCGGTCCTGAGCCGCGCGGAGGTCACCCAGCAGGCCGTCTCGGCCATCGCCAGCCTCCGCGCCGTGGCCGCCGCTCCGGCCGCACCCACCCTGACCGGCTCCTCGCGCTCCCACGCGTCCACCGATCCGCTCGTCGAGGACAAGCACTGGTGGAACCACCTGACGCACTGGTTCGGCTTCAAGGCGGACGCCCTGACGCTCGTCGGCGCCGGCGCCGCGAGTGCCGCCGTCGGCGGCATCCTCGCAGGCGCCTGCTTCGCCAGCGGCAACGTGATCTGCGGAGGCCTCGCCTTCCTGGCCACCGCCGCCGTCGCCTTCATGGTCGCTGCAGCCGGGAACTGCCTCGCCCAGCACCATGCATTCCTCTACGTCAGCGTCCCGAACTTCAAGGCCAGCGGATGCCGCGACTGATGGCGTGACGCACGACCCCACGGGATGACCTCGCCGAGACGGGCCCCGCACGGGCGCGCCCGTGCGGATGCCCGGATCAGCCCCAGCCCACCGCCCCGGTCGCCGCCTCACGAGGAGGCGACCGGGGCGGTGTCGCGTCCGGGCGGGCCGTTCGCACGGCGCCCCTCTGTGCAGGGCGTGCATGCGTGCTGTCCGCCCGTGCCTACGCTCTCCGATCGCGGGGGCGCGGCCCCCGCGTCTGCGCCGGGTCGCCCGCCCGGCACCCCCATGAGAGGACGTCATGACGCACCGCCCTGCCCCGCATGCTCCCCGCACCTCACGGCGCCACCGGACCCGGATGGGACGCGCCACCACCGGGGTCGCCATCGCCGGACTCGTCGCCATCGCCGGCTCCTTGCTCACCGCTCCCACCCCCGCCCACGCCTCCGAGGCCGCCCTCGACGGCGCTCGCGCCACGATCTCCGCCTCCATGAGCCGGGGCACCTACTCGGAGGACGTCCTCTCCGGGAAGATCACCGTCGAGCAGATCGTCGACGTCGACCTCGCCGCCCGCGCAGCGATCCACGCGGACGCGACACGGATCCCCACCCGCGCGGCGCTCATCCGGCAGACCACCGAGGAGATCGCCGACGTCCGCATCCACGGGGCCGAGCCGACCACCCCGGAGCTCAGCCCCTCCACCGGATCACGCCCCGCCTCCGACCCCCTGGCCGAGGACAAGCACTGGTGGAACAAGGTCACCCACTGGGCCACCATCTCGGTGAACGCGCGCAAGGCGTGGCGGGCGGGGGCCGGCGCCGCCGGGATCTCCGCCGTCATCTTGGGCGCCTGCCTCTTCGAGGGCGTCGTCGTCTGCACAGCGGTCGCGGCGATCGGCGTCGCGGTCGCGGCCTCCCTGGCGTCGACTGCCGCGTGGTGCGTCGCGCACGATCAGCCCGTCCTGTACGTCAAGGTCCCGGACTTCACGAACAGCCACTGCGGCGACTGACCGGGCAGCCGGTCCCGCGCCGTCGTCACCGCGCCTGGAGCGCCGCCTGGTACAGGTCGCGCTTGCCGAGGCCGGTCGCCTCGGCGATGGTGCCGGCCGCGTCCTTGAGGCGCGCGCCGTCGGACACCAGCTCGAGCACCTGCGTCACGCCCGTCGCGAGGTCGACCTCGAGCGCCGCGGCGCCCTCCGCGACCACGACGATCTCGCCGCGCACGCCCTCGGCGGCCCAGGCGGCGAGCTCGGCGGCGGATCCGCGGCGCACCTCCTCGTACAGCTTCGTGAGCTCCCGGCACACGACGAGCCGGCGATCCGGCCCCCACTCGACGACGACGTCCTCGAGCGACGCCTGCAGCCGGTTCGGCGACTCGAAGAAGACCATGGTGCGGCGCTCGCGGACGAGCTCGCGGAGCACGCGGCGCCGGTCGCCGCCCTTGCGCGGCAGGAAGCCCTCGAACGTGAAGCGGTCGGTGGGGAGGCCGGACACGGCGAGCGCGCTGAGCACGGCGCTCGGGCCGGGGATCACCGTGACGCGCACGCCCGCCGCGGCCGCCGCCTCCACCAGGTGGAAGCCGGGGTCGGAGATCGCGGGCATGCCGGCGTCGGAGAGCACGAGCACGTCGGTCTCGCGCGCGAGCTCGACGAGGTCGGCCGAACGCTCCTGCTCGTTGTGGTCGTGCAGCGCGATGAGGCGCGGCCGGTTCTCGACGCCGAGCGCCGTGAGCAGGCGGACGGTCGTGCGGGTGTCCTCGGCGGCAATCACCGTGGCGGAGGACAGCGCCTCCACGAGCCGCCGCGACGCGTCGCCCAGGTTGCCGATGGGGGTCGCGCCGAGGATGATCACCGGTCGATCATCCCATCCGGCGTCGGGCGGTCCCGGACGCGCCCGTCGGCGTCCGCCGCAGCCGCGTCCGGGAGGCCCGCCCGGTCGCCGACGTGCTCGGGGTCGTCGACCTCCTCGTCGCCCGGGTCGCTCCAGCCGCGGAGCGCGTTCACGATGCCGGTCCCGATCGCGACGAGCCCCAGGGGCACGCCGAAGAGGACGATGGCGTCACCCCGCCCCGCGCTGCTGATCTCGCCGAAGGCGCCGGTGAGGCCGAGCACCGAGATCACGCACAGGGCGACGCCGGAGATCACCCATCCCCACGTCTCGCGCCCGCGCGACCGGCTCCGCAGGAACACGCGTCAGCCCGCGTCGGGCGCGTCCACGCCCGCATCGGGATCGGTGTCGGCGTCGCCCGCACCCACCGCCGCGAGCACCACCGGATCCGCGCAGCCGCGCGCGTAGCCGTCGATGCGCCGGTCCATGTCGCGCTGCAGGATCCACGCCCCGATGCGCTCGGCGACGGGCGCCAGCCACGCGGGCCGGCACGCGAAGTTGTAGCGCCAGATCGCGAGCTTCTGCCGCGGCTCGCCCTCGACGGGCGCGAACCGCCAGCCGCCGCCCATGCGCGCGAAGAACCACGACCCCTGCGTCATCCTCATGCCCACGTTCGACGGCGGCTGGTGCGAGACGTACTCGCTCACCATGCTGAGGCCGAGGCGCGAGACGGTGAACGTGCGGACGCCCTTGGCGGGCTCGGTCGCGCCGCCCATGAGGTGCTGGTGGGCGATGAAGGGATCCCACCGCTTCCGGATCTCCCCCTGGGTCTGCGAGATCGCGAACGCCACGGCGGGCTCCACGGGGACGATGCGGCGGGACTCGACGACGGGCACGGATCCATGCTGGCACGGCGCGCGCGGGGGACGGCGGGCAGGCACCCCCGTCGACGGGCGCCCGACTTGACGGCGCGGGACGATGGCACGTACGTTCGTTGAGCGTTCAACAATAAGCGCGAGGGGCTGGGGGCACCGGGGACCGCGCCGATCGCGCGGCGGTCCCGCCGCGGCATCCGCCTGATGCCGCCATGGACCTCGATCGTCCCGGCCCGATCGTCGGGCGTCCGCCCGGGCGCGACCGACGGGGTCGCGCGGCCTCCGCACGGCGTGATCGTCGTGTGCGGCGTGATCGTCGTGCCCGAGGAGACCGCCGCGGACCGATCCGCCCCTCGTCGGCGGACCTCCCGAGGCCGCCGGCCCACCACCAGGAACCACCGAACGAAGGAGAACCCCGCATGCGCACGCTGCTCCACCCCGCCCGCACGTCGCCCGTCCTCCAGGACGCCGCCCTGCTCCTCGCCCGCGTGGCGATCGGCTTCATCCTCCTGGCCCACGGGCTGCAGAAGTTCTTCGACTACACGCTCGACGGCACCGCCGCCTCCTTCACGCAGATGGGCATCCCGGTGCCGGCCGCGGCGGCGGTCTTCGCCGCGACGGTCGAGACCGTCGGCGGGGCCGCGCTGATCCTCGGCCTCCTCACGCCGGTGGTCGCGGCGCTGAACGTCCTCAACCTGCTCGGCGCCTTCGTCGTCGTGCACGCCGACAAGGGCGTCTTCGTCGACGGCGGGGGCTACGAGCTCGTGCTCGCCCTGATCGCGGGCCTCGTCGTCGTCGCGCTGCTCGGCGCGGGCCGCTTCAGCGTCGACGGGCTGCTCAGCCGCCGCCGCACCGCCTGATCCGACGGGCGGCTACAGCCCCCGCCGCGCCATCCACCGGTACACGAAGACCCCGATGACGCCGAGCACCATGAGGGCGGGCCCGGTGATGAGGAAGATCGAGCCCAGCTCCCCGGTCGCACCGCGGTACGTCGCGATCGCGCCGCCGATCACCGCGGCCCAGGCCGCCACGCGCCGCGGGAAGTCGAAGGGCTTCGAGCGTCCCGGAGGGCGCTCGCCGGCGTCGTCGCTCACGATGCGTCCGCGATCCGGGGCATCAGCTCGACGAGGGCCGGGTGCGGCCGGGCGCCGTCCGGCATCAGCGCCGCGAGCGGCTCGTAGGTCATCAGGTAGGCCCGGAAGTTCGCGATGCCCAGCACCGCCAGATCGCGGTCGTCCAGCGTCTCGCCGCGGTGGAGCCGCCCCAGCGCCGCGCGTGCGCCGGTCGCGTCCACGATGACGGACAGGTCGACCGCCCCGTCCTCGTCGCCCGCGACCCAGGGGCGCAGCGGGTGGTCCGCCGGCCCCGGGTTGACGATGATGCGTCCTGCGCCGTCCATGCCGTCCCCCTCGTCGGGACCCGCGGCCCCGGTGTCCAGCATGCCCGGACCCGGGACCGGCGACGACCGCGGACGCATCCGCCCGCGGCGCGCCCGGCCGCCCCGCCGCCCCGCACGGCGCCGCCGCATCCTGCGTACGCTCGTGGCAGCGGCCCCGCGGGCCGACGGCGCCCGGATCGGGCACGACGCACCACCACCCCGAGGAGCACCAGTGGACGACGCCACCGAGCAGAACGCGATCCCCGAGCCGGAGCCCACCGAGATCACCTACGACGAGGACCGCTTCCCCGCGCGTCCCGCCCGGCTCCGCTCCCGCCCCCAGATGCGCGCGAGCGGGATCCGCCGGTCGTCGTCCGACCCGCGCGCCGCCGACGCGTCGAACCCCTCCTACGTGGAGTGGCTGCGCCGCCAGTCGATGCTCGGCGACGCCGACGTGCTGAGCCGCGGCCTCTCCGGCTCGCCCAGCATGTGGTCGAACCCGTACGCGCGGCCCGACGCCCGTCGCGCCATCGACACCGCGTCGGTCTGGTTCACCGCCTACCCGATCTCGCTCATCACCAAGCCCGGCGAGACCTACCTCAGCGCGCTCGGCGACCCCGAGCTGTGGGCGATCTTCCAGTCGATCGGCATCGAGGCCGTGCACACCGGGCCCGTGAAGCTCGCCGGCGGCATCACCGAGTGGTCCCAGACCGCGAGCGTCGACGGCCACTTCGACCGCATCAGCACCCAGATCGACGCGGCCTTCGGCACGGAGGACGAGTTCCGCCGCCTCACCGAGGTCGCCGACCAGCACGGCGGCAGCGTCATCGACGACATCGTGCCCGGCCACACCGGCAAGGGCGCCGACTTCCGCCTGGCCGAGATGGGCTACAAGGACTTCCCCGGGATCTACCACATGGTCGAGATCCCCGAGGAGGACTGGCACCTGCTGCCCGACGTGCTCCCGGGCCGCGACGCCGTGAACCTCGACGTGGCCGCCGAGCAGGCGCTCGCCGACCAGGGCTACATCATCGGCCGCCTGCAGCGCGTGATCTTCTACGCGCCCGGCGTGAAGGAGACCAACTGGAGCGCCACCGCGCCCGTGCTCGGCGTCGACGGCCGCACGCGCCGCTGGGTGTACCTGCACTACTTCAAGCAGGGCCAGCCCTCCATCAACTGGCTCGACCCCACGTTCGCGGGCATGCGCATGGTCATCGGCGACGCGCTGCACTCGCTCGGCGACCTCGGCGCGAGCGCGCTGCGGCTCGACGCGAACGGCTTCCTCGGCGTGGAGAAGAGCGTCGAGGGACCGGCGTGGTCCGAGGGCCACCCGCTCTCGGAGGCGGCGAACCACCTCATCGCGAGCATGGTGCGCAAGGTCGGCGGGTTCTCCTTCCAGGAGCTGAACCTCACGATGGAGGACATCCGCGACACCGGCCGCGTCGGCGCCGACCTCTCCTACGACTTCATCAACCGGCCCGCGTACCAGCACGCGCTCGCGACCGGCGACACGGAGTTCCTGCGGCTCACGCTCCGCACCTCGCTCGAGGTCGGCGTCGAGCCCGTCACGCTCGTGCACGCCCTGCAGAACCACGACGAGCTCACCTACGAGCTCGTGCACTGGGCGACCGAGCACTGCGCGGACGTCTTCCCGTTCCGCGGCGACGAGATGACCGGCGCGGACCTCGCGGAGACCATCCGCGGCGACCTCCTCGAGGAGCTCACGGGCGAGAGCGCCGACTACAACCACGTGTTCACGACGAACGGGATCGCCTGCACCACGGCGTCCGTCATCGCGGCGGCACAGGGCTTCACGACGCTCGACGCGATCGGCGAGGACGACGTGGCCGGGATCCGCGCCGCGCACCTCCTGCTCGCCAAGTTCAACGCATGGCAGCCGGGCGTCTTCGCGCTTTCCGCCTGGGACCTGCTCGGCGTGCTGCCGCTGCAGGCGTCGCAGGTGGCCGACCTCATCGAGGGCGGCGACACGCGCTGGGTCCACCGCGGCGGGCACGACCTGCTCGACGGGGCGCCCGAGGCGACCGGATCCGCGTCCGGCATGCCGCGCGGCCGCTCGCTCTACGGGTCCCTCCCCGCGCAGGTCGACGACCCGGAGTCGTTCGCCTCGGGCCTCCGCAGCGTGCTGGAGGTGCGCGAGCGCTTCGACGTGGCCGTCGGCACGCAGGTCGACGTCCCCGACGTCGGCCACCACGGCATGCTCGTGATGGTGCACCGCCTCGACAACGGCGACGCGGCGGGCGACGCGCGCCTGCAGCTCACGGTGCTGAACTTCACGGGCGAGCCGATCCTCGCGACGGTGCGCTCCGAGGAGCTGCCCCCGCGTCGCACCGTCCGCGACGCCACGACGGGCGAGGAGGTCGGCACGGTCGACGACCTGTCCAGCTTCCCCGTGCAGCTCGAGCCCTACGCGGGCCTGTTCCTGCTGCTCGACGAGGCGCCCGAGGTCGAGGGCGACGACGAGGACGACGCCGACAGCCAGTAGTCGGGAGCCGCGACCCGGCGGATCAGCAGCGCGCCTCGAGGGCGACGTCGCGGATCCGCCGGTCGCGGATGTCCGCCCACTCCACCGCGAGGCGGGGCGCGGCGACCGGGTGCCGCACGAGGTCGACGACCCGGTTGGCGAGCAGCCGCGGCGCCGGGCAGCCGGACGCGAGGATCCCCGTCACGGCGACGTCGGCGCCGCGCGTGCGCTCGAGCTCGGCGTGCATCCGCAGCACCCACGCGTCGAGCGCCCGGATGTCGCGCCCGATGGCGCCCTGCCGACCGCCCACCACGACGACCAGGTGCCGCAGCCCCGGCAGGTGGTCGGGCACCTCCACCGCGCGCAGGCGGCGCGTCGAGGCCCGCACGCCGCGGAGGCCCGGCGCCGCCGCGTCGACGCCGACCACGAGCGCGCGGACGGGACGCGGATCCGCCTCCGCCTGCTGCTCGGCGAGCGCGGCGGCGAGGTCGGCCAGCACCGGCAGCGCGTCGCCGGCGAGCGCCATGCGCGGCGTGCGCGGCCGGTCGCGGCTCGCGAGCGGATCGACGAGCGCGGTCCGCACGTCAGGGCCTCCGCCGGCGACGCGGCGGGACGCGGCGCTCCCCCGCGCCGCGCCCGCCCGGGAGGCGCTCCGTGCCGACGGGCCGCCCGCTCAGCCGCACGTCGTGCAGCGCCGGCGCGCCCCCGCAGGGGACGACCACGAGGTCGCCCACCGCGAGGTCGGCCGGGAGCGGGACGACGTCCGCGTCGGCCGACGGCCGGCCCGCCACGACGCGCGCCGGGGCGAGCGCGGACATGGCCGTCGACCTCCCGAGGACGCGCGCCCCCTCCCAGCGGGCGTCCACCCCGTCGAGGTGCCCGTCGACGCACACGACGCGCTCCCCGGCGATCCCCGCCAGGACCGCCGTGACCGCGACGACCACCAGGGCGCCGCATCCCGCCGCTGGCCCCGGGAGCTCCCCGGGCTCGCCGGAGTGCACGCACGGCGTGCCGCACACCTCCACGAGCCGCCGCACGGAGACCCCGGCGACCACGACGTCGTCGGGGACGACGGGCGACGGGGCGGGCGGGGCGGCGGGAGGCAGGGTGAGGGTCGCGGTCATGGATCCACTCCAGCGCCCGGCGGGCCCGTCGCGCGAGCGCGCTCACGACACCCGTACGCCTCCCGGGCGGAACCTCACGGGCTCCCGACGGGACCGGCCTCGCCGTCGCCACGCAGCGCGCCCGCCATGCTCCGCAGGAGGCGCCGCGCGGTCCGCTGCTCGGCCTCGGTCATGCCGCCGAGCATCCGCCGCTCGACCGAGCGCACGGCCGCCGAGGCCGCCGCGAGGTCGCGCCGCCCCTTCGCGGTGAGGCGGGCCGGGATGGCGCGGCCGACGGCGCCCTCGGGCGGCCGGGTCACGGATCCGTCGCGCTCCAGGGACTGCAGCAGCACGTTCATGGACTGCCGGGTCACGAACGCGCCGCGGGCGAGGTCCGAGTTCGACGAGCCGGGCCGCTGGGCGAGGATCTCGAGGCACGAGTAGTGCGTGACCGTCATGCCGAGCGGCCGCAGCACCTCCTCCATCGCCAGCCGCAGCGCGGTCGCGGTCTCCTTCAGCAGGTAGCCGAGGGAGGTCTCGAGGTCGATGCCGTCGTCGCCTCGACTCATGTCAGCAGTCTGACATACGCTGCTCCATGTCAGGCATCTGACATCGACATCAGGAGGATCCATGCCCGTCACCGGCCCCGACTTCGTCTCGCTCCAGGTCCGCGACCTCGCCGCCTCGCAGGCGTTCTACGAGCGCCACCTCGGCCTCGTCCGCTCCCCCGCGGGCCCGCCGCACGCGGTCGTCTTCACGACGACGCCCGTCGCGTTCGCGCTCCGCGACCTCGTCCCCGGCACCGACCTCGACGCCGTCGCCCAGCCCGGCGTGGGCGTGGCCCTCTGGCTGCACGCGACGGACGTGCAGGCGATCCACGACGGGCTCGTCGCCGACGGCCGCACGATCGTCCAGCCGCCCGTCGACGGGCCCTTCGGCCGCACCTTCACGTTCCAGGACCCCGACGGCTACCACGTGACCCTGCACGACCGGGCCTGACGGCGGGCCGCCGGCGAGTCGGGCCGCCGGCGAGTCGGGCCGCTGGCGAGTCGGGCCGCCGGCGAGTCGGCCCGCCCGCCGGGTCGGGCCGCCCGCCGGACCCGGCCGCCGGGCGTGTCGCCGCCGAGCGTCCGCGGCCCGGGCGCCCCGGCTCGTGCATGCGATGATGAGCCGTGCCCGACATGCCCCACCGCCCCGCCGAGCCCGGGGGCGCCGGCACCGGCGTCGAGGGCGAGGCGGACGACCGCGGCAGGCACGGCGGCACGCACGGCGGCACCCCCACGCGCGTCGGCCGGCGCGCGGACGAGCGCGCCGTCGCCGCCCGCGGATCCCGCCTCGACGACCTGCTGGCACGCCTCGTCACCACGCCCGGCCGCCGGCGCGCGCTCGAGTGGGGCACGGTCATCGCGATCGCGCTGCTCGCCGCGGTGCTCCGCATCCAGTCCCTCGGCCACCCCGACACGCTCGTCTTCGACGAGACCTTCTACGTGAAGGACGCGTGGACCCTCCTCCACCTCGGCTACGAGGGGTCGTGGCCCACGGATCCGAACCCCGCCTTCATCGCCGGGCAGACCGACGGGTACCTGCAGGCGCCCGGCTTCGTGGCGCATCCGCCGCTCGGCAAGTGGGTCATCGCGCTCGGGCTCGCGGTCTTCGGCGCGGCGGATCCGGTGGGCTGGCGCATCGCGACGGCCGTCGTGGGCACCCTCGCCGTCGTGCTCCTCACGCTCATCGCCCGCCGGCTCACCGGATCCGCGGTGGTCGGCGCCATCGCCGGCCTCCTGTTCGCGATCGACGGCCACGCCATCGTCATGAGCCGCATCGCGCTCCTCGACACGCACGTCATGTTCTTCGGCCTCCTCGGCTTCGGCGCGATCCTCCTCGACCGCACCTGGCACGAGCGCCGGTTCGCGCGCCTCCTCGCCCTCCGCCGCGACGCGCGCCCCGAGAGCGCCCACCCGCTCGAGTTCGGTCCCGTGATCCTGTGGCGCCCGTGGCTGATCGCCGCCGGCGTCGCGTTCGGCGCTACCTCGTCGGTCAAGTGGTCGGGCGTCTTCTTCCTCGCGGGCTTCGGCCTCTACGTGGTGCTCAGCGACATGCTGCTGCGCCGCCGCCACGGGCTCGCCGCGTGGTTCACCGCCGGCGCCGTCGTGCAGGGCCCGGTCTCCTTCCTCCTCCTCGTGCCGGCCGCGGTCGCCGCGTTCCTCGCGTCGTACGCGGGCTGGTTCGCCACCTCGAACGGCTACTTCCGCGGCTGGGCCGCGGAGGGGGCGAACGCGTGGCAGGGCGGGCTCGCGTGGGTGCCGCTCTCGATCCAGAGCCTGTGGCACTACCTCTCGCAGCAGTACGCGTTCAACGTCGGGCTCGACGTGACGCACCCGTACCGGGCGGATCCGCGCCTCTGGCTGCTCCTGTACCGGCCGACGCAGTTCTACTACGAGGCGTACGGCTACGGGCAGGCCGGCTGCACGGTCGACGCGTGCTCGGCCTCGATCACCTCGATCGCGAACCCGATCATCTGGTGGCTCTCCGTCGCGGCGATGCTCTACCTCGTCTACCGCCTGGCCGCGCGCCGCGAGTGGCAGGTGGGCCTCGTGCTCATGGGCATCGCGGTGGGGTACCTGCCGTGGCTGCTCTACGTGAACCGCACGGTCTTCCAGTTCTACTCGATCGCCTTCGAGCCGTACCTGCTGCTGTGCCTCGCGATGGTCCTGGGGCTGGTCCTCGGCGACCGGCGCGACGCGCGTCCGCGGCGGACGCGCGGCATCGTCGTGGTCGTCGCGGTGCTCGTCGTGTGCGCGCTCGTGAGCGCCTTCTTCTACCCGATCTGGGTGGGGCAGCTCGTGCCGACCTGGTTCTGGCGGCTGCACGCCTGGATCCCCTCGGGCTGGATCTGATGCCCGCCACCGCCGCCCGCCTCCACCCCGCGCTCCCCGGCCTCGCCGCCGCGGCCGCCGCCGCCCTCGTCGCGTGGGCGGTGCACGCGCTCGTCCCGGCGATCCCGCTGCTCACGGTCGCGGTCGCCCTCGGCATCGTCGCGGCGCAGATCCCGGCCGCCCGGCCCGCGCTCACCGGGCCGCTGAAGCCCGGCCTCACGCTCGCGTCGAAGCGGCTGATGCGGATCGGCGTGGTGCTCCTCGGCCTGCAGCTCGGGCTCTCCGACATCGTCGGCCTCGGCTGGCGCGCCGTGCTGCTCGTGGTCGCCGTCGTGGTGCTCGCGTTCGCGGGCACGTACGCCATCGCCCGCGCCCTCCGCATGCCCGGCCAGCAGCCGCTCCTCCTCGCGACCGGCTTCTCCATCTGCGGCGCGAGCGCGATCGGCGCGATGGCCGGCGTCACGCGCGCGAAGCCCGCCGACCAGGGCGCGCCCGTCGCGCTCGTCACGCTCTGCGGCACGCTCGCGATCGCCGTGCTGCCGCCGCTCGCCGGGCCGCTCGGCCTCGACGACGTCGCCTTCGGGCACTGGGTCGGCGCAGGCGTGCACGACGTGGGGCAGGTGGTCGCGACCGCCCAGATCGCCGGATCGGCCGCGCTCACCATCGCGATCGCCGTGAAGCTCACGCGCGTGCTCCTGCTCGCGCCCGTGGTCGCGATCGCGGGCGTCGTGATGCGCCGCCGCGAGGGCCGGGTGGAGGGCGCCGCGCGTCCGCCGATCGTGCCGCTGTTCGTGCTCGGCTTCCTCGCGGCCGTGCTCGTGCGCACCTTCGTGCCGCTGCCGGACGGCGTGCTCGACGCCGCGCAGGTCGCGCAGACGGCGCTCCTCGCGATCGCGCTCGTGGCGCTCGGATCCGCGGTGCGCCTCCGCGAGCTCGTCGGCCAGGGCGGATCCGCGCTCGCCGCGGGCCTGCTCTCGTGGGCGCTCATCGCGGGCCTCGCGCTCGCGGCCGTGCGCCTGTCCTGATCCCCCGCGGCCCGCCGCCGCCCGCCCGCCGCGGCCCGCCGTCGCCGATCGGCCCGGTCGCGCCGCCCTGCGTGTCGCCCCGTTACGCCGCGGCCAGGGCGGCGTCGGGAGCGCGGGCTAGCGTGACCCCATGGTCGATCGCGAGTACGGGTTCAAGACGAGGGCGATCCACGCGGGCAACATCCCCGACGCCACCACGGGTGCGCGCGCCCTCCCCATCTACCAGTCGAGCGCGTTCGTCT
>Ga0308163_10001757_pt1 | contig 22041 bp, 14 predicted proteins | sample PhyTR1_FD_201037 | JGI IMG/M metagenome (GOLD analysis project Ga0308163, IMG submission 201037) | Phyllosphere microbial communities from UC Gill Tract Community Farm, Albany, California, United States - DLSLT.R1 | ecosystem: Host-associated > Plants > Phyllosphere > Unclassified | place: USA... | reverse complement strand
GGCTGGCCAACACCCTTAAAACCACGCTGGCGCGGCATGCCGTGGCGGGTTCGAGCCTGACCTTCGAATTGACCGAAAGTGGCCTGCTCGAAGCGCCGGCCACCAGCCTGGAGACGCTGGTACGGCTGCGGATGATGGGCTGCCGCTTGTCCATCGATGACTTCGGTGCAGGGTTTTCCTCTTTGCAGCGTCTGTGTCAGTTGCCGTTCAACGAAATCAAACTCGACGCCGAGTTCATCCGCAGCCTTGAGCACGAGCCACGTTGCCGGGCGGCGATCAGCAGCACCCTGGCGCTGGGCGAGACGCTGGGCATGGCGGTGGTGATCGAAGGCATCGAAACCGATGCGCAGCGCCGTGAGTTGCTGGCACTGGGCTGCACCCAAGGGCAGGGCTACTGGTATGCACGGCCAATGGCCGGGGTCGATTTGTTGACGTGGCTGCAACGGCGCAACCACGGCAAAGGAACAGATGAATGAGCGGATTTTTAGGAAAGATCCTACAGAGCTGTTCCGGCGCCATGCGTAGTCTTGGCCCATCCACCCCTGACCTTCGGGAGATCGAGCATGATCAATAAAACCCTGCGCATCCTGATTGCCGATCCGCAGCATTTTCACCGGATGAAGGTCGAGCGCCTGTTCAACCACCTCGAATATTTCCGCATCGCCCCGGTGCAGAGCCTGCTGGAGTTGCTGACCCTGGTGGATTACGGCTGTGAGCCGTTCGACGCGGTGGTCATCAATGCCGAACTGGCGGCCGGCTCACTGGACCTGCCGGGCTTTTTCCTGAACAACCCGCATGTGCGTCATGTTCTGATCTACAACGAGCCTTCGGCCCCGGTGCAGACCCCGGCAGGCTTCGCTCAGGAAAACGTGCAGATCAGCCATGCCGCATTGCCCAACCTGGCAGCGATCAAGCACCTGATGGCCCGCGTCGATGTTCCACCGGTGTGCGCAGCGAACGTCTGGAGCCCGGCATCCGCCCTGCAGTGCCGGGCGTAAGCACGGTTTGGCCTTTGCCGCAACTGTCAGATCTGACAGGTAGATCCCGCCGGGTTCCCGTGTAACAGTCATTGCGCAGCCACGGTGTCATGAGCAGCCGACGCCGGTGGTGCCTTCGACATGTTTTTTGCCCGGGGAGCCGTCATGAAGTCAGCGCTGGTCATCGATGATCATCCGGTGGTGCGCGCTGCCGTGAAACTCGTACTCGAAAGCGAGCGATTCAAGGAGATTCACGAGGCGGCGAACGCCAGCGAAGCCATGGCGCTGAACCGTGAGCACAAACCAAAACTGGTGGTGCTCGACCTCAAGTTGCCAGGGATCAGCGGCCTGGAAGTGCTGGAACGGCTCAAGGCCAACGACCCCAGGTGCAAGGTGCTGATCTTCACCTCCCAGGAACCGCAGTATTATCAGGACCGCTGTCTGCGTGCCGGCGCCATGGGCTACGTGGCCAAAACCAACCAGCTGGTGCAATTGCACAAGGCAATCCAGGCGCTGATGTCGGGCTATTCCTATTTTGCGGCGCCGTCTGACAAGGACTATTCGTCGAACCCGTTGTACCGCAGCGAAAAACAGATGATCGACGCACTCTCCAATCGGGAGCTGAACATCTTTGAACAATTGGCGCAGGGCAAGGCCAACAAGTTGATCGCCGAAGACATGCACCTGAGCCATAAAACCGTCAGCACCTACAAAACCCGCTTGATGAAAAAGCTCAACGTGAAATCGTCCGTGCACTTGCGCGAATTCGCCAAACGTAATCATCTGATCTGAGCGAGCTGATGAATCCGCGAGGCTGGTGGTGTGCGTTGTGGTTGATCGTCACGCTCACCTGCCGGGCCAGTGAGCCGCCACAACGCCTGGAGCTGTTGACCCAGGCCGGACTGGACAATATCCACATCGCGCTCGACGAGCGCGACCGGCAATGGCTACGTCAGCATCCGCCATTGCGCATGGGCATTTCCGGCGCGGATTACCCGCCGTTCGAAATCACCCGCAACCAGCACGAGCTGGAAGGGCTCACCGCCGATTACGCCGACCTGCTGGCGCAACTGCTCGGTGTGCGCATCGACGTGCAACGCTACGCCAACCGCGAAGAGGTGATGGCCGCGCTCAAACGCGGCGAACTCGACCTGCTGGGGACCTCCAACAGCTTTGAACTGGCCGATCCGGACTTCGTCCTGTCGCGTCCCTACGCCGAAGATCAGCCGATGCTGGTGACCCGGCTCGACGATACGTTGCCGGCGGATCTGACGGGCAAACGCATCGCCATGGTCGAGGACTATCTGCCGCTGGCCGGCGTGCAGGCGTTCTATCCCCTGGCCAATGTGCAGCGTTATCCCTCGGCGATGGATGCACTCGGGGCGGTAGCATTTGGGCTCGAGGATGGTTACCTGGGTGACTTGATCAGCGCCAATTACCTGATCAACACCAATTACCGCAATGACCTGCAACTGGCCGGGCCATCGGGCCTGGACGCCAACCCCTTCGGTTTCGCCCTGCTGCGCAGCGAGGTGCGCCTCAAACGCATCATCGACAAGGCGCTGACGGCGATTCCGATGGAGCGTCGTCAACTGATCGAACAACGCTGGAGCGCGGGGCGCGCACAAATGGCTACGCAGTCGCGAGTGCGCCTCAGTGCCACCGAGCAGGACTGGCTGGAGCGGCATCCGCTGGTGCGGGTGGGGGTGATCGAGGATTTCGCGCCACTGAGTTTCTTTGATGCCGAGGGGCGCTTCAACGGGCTGTCGGCACAACTGCTCAGCCTGATCAGTCAGCGCACCGGGCTGCATTTCGAAGTGGTCCGGGGGCATTCGCTGGACCGCCAGATCGAACAGCTCAAGGCCGGCGAACTCGACCTGTTGCCGGTGGTGACGCCCAGCAGCGAGCGTGAAGCCGAGCTGCAATTCACCCGCGCGTACCTGAATAATCCGTTTGTGCTGATCAGTGCGACAGCGCCCCGCAGCCCGCGCCGCGTCGACGATCTGGCGGGCAGACGGCTGGCGATCTATCGCGGTCATCCGTTGCGCGACTACATGCTGCAGCGCGTGCCTGGGGTGCGTCTGGTGGAGGTCAGCAGCCCCGCCGAGGGCATGGAAATGATCGTCAAAGGCCAGGCTGATGCGACGGTCAGCTCGCTGCTGGTGGCGCGCTTTCTGATTGCCCGCCAGTTCCGCGAGCGCTTGCGCATCACCAACACCGTCGGCGATCAACCGGCTCGCATCGCTCTGGCTACCGCACCGCAGGCCACGGCACTGCACACAATCCTGAACAAGGCACTGCTGAGCGTCGCGCCACAGCAAATGGACGAACTGGTCGAGCGCTGGAGTCATGATGTGGTGGTGGAGCAGAGCTATTGGTTGCGCCACCGCCGCGAGATTCTCCTGGGTTTTGCCGTGGCGGCGGGGTTGTTGGTGCTGGCATTGGCCTGGATCGGTTTTCAGCGCTGGCAGTTGCGTCAGCGTCAGCAATGGCTGCGCCAGTTGCAGCAAGCCAAGGACGCGGCTGACGATGCCAATCGGGCCAAGACCACCTTTCTGGCGACCATGAGCCATGAACTCCGCACGCCGATGAACGCATTGATCGGCATGCTCGAACTGGCGCTCATACGTGCCGAGGAGGGCGTGACCGACCGCCTGGCGATTCAGGTCGCGTCCAGCGCCGGCCAGCAATTGCTCGCGCTGATCGGCGACATTCTCGACATCGCGCGCATCGAGTCAGGCCATCTTTCCCTTGTGCCGCAGCGGGCCAACCTGCGGGAACTGGTGAATTCGGTGTGCCGGGTGTTCGAAGGGCTGGCGCGCCAGAAACGCCTGGCGTGGCACATCGATCTGGATGAGCACAGTGACGTCGACGTGCTGATCGACCCGACCCGCTTCAAGCAAGTGCTGTCGAATCTGTTGAGCAATGCGATCAAGTTCACCGAGCACGGCCAGGTGAGCCTGCAATTGTCGGTGGCCGCAACGCCGCTCGGGCCGTTGGCCGTGACGGTGGTGATTGCCGACAGCGGCATCGGCATCAGCGCCGAAGACCGGCAGCGCCTGTTCAACCCGTTTGTCCAGGCCGGTAACCCTGGCCCGTCAGCGCGCAGCGGCTCGGGACTGGGGCTGGTAATCAGCCGCAGCCTCTGCGAAATGATGGACGGCACGCTGCACCTGGACAGCACGCCCGGACACGGAACCCGGGTTGAACTCACGCTGCAGGTGCCGCGACTGGCTGCGCTCGAGCCCGAGGCGGCAGGCCCCGAGATCGCGGATAAACCCGCGCGCTCGCTGAGCGTGTTGGTGGTGGACGATAATCCGGTCAACCGTCTGCTGCTGTGCTGGCAACTGAGTGAACTGGGCCACCGCACGGTCGACCTTGACGACGGTGAGCAGGGCCTGGAGCGCTGGCGGGCACAACCGTTCGATGTGCTCATCACCGACTGCAACATGCCACGTCGCAACGGCTACGAGCTGGCTCGGGCAATCCGTGACGCCGAGGCCGCGAGCGGCCGGGCGCGTTGCCTGATCCTCGGTTTTACCGCCAATGCGCAGATCGAAGAGAAGGCCCGCTGTCTTGAGGCCGGCATGGATGATTGCCTGTTCAAACCGATCCGCCTGGCTGATCTGACGCTGGCGTTACAAGGCGCCAGTCACCGCGAACATGAACACGAGCCAGACCAGACACGGGCGCTGACGGAGCTCGACCTGAGCGCGCTGGAGCAAATGGCCGCTGGCAATCACGCAGTGATTCAAGGATTGCGAGAGCAAGTGTTGCGCAGTCTGCAGGACGATCTGCAACGGCTGGAGGATGTGCGCCATCCGCAGGACCTGAGCGGATTGCGCACGCTGGCGCATCACATCAAGGGTGGCGCGCAGATGGTCGGTGCCGCGCGAGTGGCAGCAGCCTGTGCAGGTCTCGAACAGGCCTGCGCAGACGCTGAAACCCAAGCGGTCGAACGCTCGGTCGATGCGCTGCGCGAGGCCATGCTCGGCCTCGCGCAGCGCCTTCAGGCCTGATCGCTCAATCCCACTGTGGGGCGATGCCTTTGGGGCTGGTCAGGCGCTGGCCGCGTTCCAGCGTGGCGATCAGCGCCATGTCGGCATCGCTCAGGGTCAGCGCGGTCGCGCCGAGGTTGCTTTGCAGGTTGGCGCGTTTGGTCGACGACGGAATCACCGCGTAGCCCAGTTGCATCGCCCAGGCCAGGGTGACTTGCGCCGGGGTGGCCTGCAGGCGTGCGGCGATCTGCTGGATCAGCGGATCCTTGAGCACTTCGCCGTAGGCGAGGGTCATGTACGAGGTGATCTGGATGCCCTGGCTTTGGGCGAACTCGACCACTTTGCGGTTCTGCAGGTACGGGTGCAGTTCGATCTGGTGGGTGGCGATGTTGTCCGCGCCGACCGCTGCGATTGCCTGTTGCATCAGCTCGATGGTGAAGTTGGACACACCGATCTGCCGGGTCAGGCCCAGGCGCTTGGCTTCGAGCAGCGCGCCCATGAATTCGGCGACCGGCACCTGGTCTTCCGGCGACGGCCAGTGGATCAGCGTCAGGTCCAGGTAATCGGTTTGCAGCTTGCGCAGGCTTTCCTTGAGGCTCTCGATCAGGCGCTCTTTGGCGAAGTTGGCGACCCAGATCTTGCTGGTGATGAACAGCTCGTCACGGGCGATGCCGCTGGCGGCGATGGCCTGGCCGACCTCGGCTTCGTTCTCGTAGATCTGCGCGGTGTCGATGACCCGGTACCCGAGCTCAAGCGCGGTGCTCACCGAATCGATGACCACCTGACCTTGCAGGCGAAACGTACCCAGACCAAAAGCGGGAACAGACATTGATGACTCCAGGGTTGCAGTGAGAATGGGCAGGAGTATCCGTGTCTGCTGCCTTGAGAAAAACCGTGAGTGGGACAAAGCACTGTTGATCAGAAGTCATGAATCTTGTAGAAGCTGCGGAACGCTGCGATCTTTTGATCTTGTTTTATAAAGCCAAAAGATCGCAGCCTGCGGCAGCTCCTACAGGGGTTGTGGATCGCTCGCGAAGGGCGTACCACTGTTCTAAATATGGAACACTCAAGCCGATTTTTGCCGTCTAGTCCTCCGACCGTCATGGATTTAAGCTTAATCCATTGCGTCACCCACCTTTTTGGAGGCAACCATGAAAAACATCATCGGTATCTACACCAGCCCTCGCGGCCATTGGGTCGGCGATGGGTTCCCGGTTCGCACCCTGTTTTCCTACGACAACCTGGGTAAATACATCAGCCCGTTCCTGCTGCTCGATCACGCCGGACCTGCCGAGTTCACCCCGACCACCGAGCGCCGTGGTGTCGGCCAGCATCCGCATCGTGGTTTTGAAACCGTGACCATCGTCTACGACGGCGAGGTGCAGCACCGTGATTCCACCGGCAGTGGCGGCACCATCGGCCCCGGCGATGTGCAATGGATGACCGCTGCGTCCGGCATCCTGCACGAAGAGTTTCACTCGGATGATTTCGCCAGAACCGGCGGCAAACTGGAAATGGTGCAGTTGTGGGTCAACCTGCCAGCCAAGGACAAAATGGCCGCGCCCGGTTATCAGACCATTCTGGATGGCGACATCCCGAATATTGCGCTGAAGGACGATGCGGGCCATCTGCGCCTGATTGCCGGTGAGTTCGACGGCCATAAAGGCCCGTCGCGCACATTCACCCCGATCGACGTCTGGGACCTGCGGCTGAATGCCGGCAAATCGCTGACGCTGGATCTGCACGAAGGTCGCAATACCGCCCTGGTGCTGCTGAAAGGTTCGGTCAGGATCAACGGTGGGGAAACCGCGCAGCAAGGGCAACTGGTGCTGTTCGAACGCGACGGTCGTCAGTTGACGCTTGAGGCCAGCGCAGACGCGGTGGTGTTGCTGCTCAGCGGCGAGCCGATCGACGAACCGATCGTCGGTCACGGCCCGTTCGTGATGAACACCGAGCAGGAAATCCATCAGGCCTTCGCCGACTTCCAGTCCGGCCGTTTTGGCCAGATGCACGGCTAAAACCTACCCCTGTGTGAACGCGCTTGCTCGTTCCCACAGGGGTTTTTTCGTGTTTTTGTGCGCGCGTCCACCCTCTGAAATCAATTGCTCCTACACTTGCCCAATCTGTGCGATCTTCTCGCGATTGGCCCGTGTCGGAGTGGTTTGATGTTGTCTTTCTTGACCGAACATCCGTTGTTTTGCGCGTTGATCCTGATCCTCCTCGATCTGGGCTTGTGGCGGCTGATCAGCTCCCGTGGCAGCGAGTGGAAGCTGTTGGTGCGGGTGCTGATTTTCAGCCTGTTCAGCGCAGTGCTGTTCAACGAAGGCCTCAACCCGATGGAGCCAGCGCCGTGGGCCGACAACGTGCCGCTGCACCTGGCGGCGACCGGGTTGCAGATCGGCTGGTGGCTGTTCGGCGCGCGCACCCTGACCGTGTTGATCGGCGCGGTGATGATGCAGCGGGTCGGGCATACCGGGCGGCTGTTGCAGGATCTGCTCGGGGCGGTGATCTTCCTGATCGCGATCATTGCCGCGCTGGCTTACGTGCTGGATCTGCCGGTCAAAGGCGTGCTGGCGACGTCCGGGGCCTTGGCGATCATCGTCGGTCTGGCGTTGCAGAGCACCCTGAGCGATGTGTTCTCCGGGATCGTGCTCAACACCACCAAGCCGTATCAGATCGATGACTGGATCTCCATCGACGGCACCGAAGGCCGGGTCATCGACATCGACTGGCGCGCCACGCGGCTGCAAACCAGTCAGGGCAGCATGGCGGTGATTCCCAACTCGCTGGCGGCCAAGGCCAAGATCATCAACTTCAGCCGACCGAGCAACATGTTCGGCCTTGCTGTCAGTGTGCAGGTCAGCCCGCATGCGCGACCGACCACCGTGCTTGAGGCGCTGGAGAGGGCGATGCAGGGTTGCCGTCCGCTGCTGGACAATCCCTCGCCGAGCGTGGCACTGAAAAGCTCCAGCAGCACGGGCGTCGAATACGAAATCAGCGGCTTCGTGTCATCGATGGACCAGAAACGTCCGGTGCGCAATCAGCTGTTCGATCTGGCCTATCGGCACTTGCAGGCGTCCGGAGTCAATCTGTTGTCGAGCGTGGAGCCGAATGTACCGAGCGATCTGTCACGGCCACGGGCGCTGCTCGACAGTTCGCCGATTTTCTCCACCCTGCGCCAGGAAGAGAAAGACACCTTCAGCCAGAACATGACCCTGCAGACCTTCCGTGCCGGCGAGACGATTCTGCAAGCCGGGGAGGTCAGCGATCATTTGTTCATCATCGAATCCGGTGTGGTCACCGTGACCCTGGTCCGCCATGGCAGCCCGTTCGAGTCCGGGCGCATGGGGCCGGGGGAGGTGATCGGCGAGGCCGGCATTCTGTCCGACTCGTCGGTGCCGGCCATGTTCGCCGCGAAAACCTTCTGTGCGCTGTACCGCATCGAGAAGACCTACCTCAAGCCATGCCTGGATGCCCGCCACGACATCAACGAAGCGATGAAGGCGTTGCTCGATTACCGCTTGCACAAGGCCCAGACGCTGACTCAGGACGCGCCGACCGTGGTGGCGAAAACCGGGTTCCTGCAGTGGTTGCGCAATCGGGTGTGACACGGTGGTCTACTCGACTTCCGGGAGATTGGCTATTTGTCCGGGGCCGGTGCGGGACTACCTTAATTACACATTCACTGGCCCCGGAAACTCACCATGCAAGCTCGTACCGATTTCTACACCGCTTCCCCAGACGCCCTGAAAGCGATGATCGCGCTGGAAACCGCGGTCTCGAAACTGCCGCTGGAAAAGACCCTGATCGAACTGGTCAAGCTGCGTGCTTCGCAGATCAACGGCTGCGCGTTCTGCATCGACATGCACACTGCCGATGCGATCAAGGGCGGCGAGACCCCGCGCCGGCTGTTCGCGGTGACCGCATGGCGTGAAGCGCCGTTCTTCACCGAGCGTGAACGCGCGGCACTGTTGTGGACCGAATCGTTGACCCAGCTGAGCCTGACTCACGCCCCGGACGAAGATTACGAAGTCGTCGCCGCGCAATTCACGCCCAAGGAAATGGTCGACCTGAGCGTGGCGATCAACACCATCAACAGCTGGAACCGCCTGGCGGTGGGCTTCCGTAAAACCCCGCAACTCTGAGGCCATACATAACCCCTGTAGGAGCTGCCACAGGCTGCGATCCTTTGATCTTGTTTTTAAAAATCAAAGTCAAAAGATCGCAGCCTGCGGCAGCTCCTACAGGGGCGGGTCGTTTTGGAAACCTGGATCAATGCGCATCCGCACTCGGCGCAGCCGGTGGTTGCACCTTGCGCATCAAGGGCACCATCGCCGTGGCGATGATGAAGCACAGCATGATCATCAAGAAGGTGTCGCCGTAGGTCTGGGTCTGCGCCTCGCGGTAGGTCAGCAGCCACAGTTGATGCAGGCCGGCGGTGACGCCGACGTCACCGCTCTGGCCCAGCGTCGCGAGGTTGCCGGAGACCTGCGCCAGCCACTGGTTCATCGCCTCGTTACGGCTGTTCAGATGCTCGGCCAAACGAGTGAAGTGCAGGTTGGTGCGGTCATTGAGAATGGTCGCGCAGGCGGCAATGCCGATGGCCCCGCCAAGGTTGCGCATCAGGTTGAACAGGCCCGAGGCGTGCTTCAGTCGCGCCGGTGCCAACCCGCCCAGCGTCAGTGTCACCGCCGGCGGCACCGCCAGTTGCTGGGCAATCCCGCGCAGCGCTTGCGGCAGCATCAACTGCCCGGCACCCCAGTCGTGGGTGATGGGACTGAATTCCCACATCGACACTGCAAACAACCCGAGCCCGATCATCATGATCCAGCGCAAATCCATGCGATTGGCGAGAAAGGCGTACAGCGGAATCGCCATGATCTGGAACACCCCGGTGGAAAAAACCGCCAGTCCAATATCCAGCGCGCTGTAACCGCGCACCCGTCCGAGAAACAGCGGCGTCAGGTAAATCGTCGCGAACAGGCCAATCCCGGTGACAAAGGAAAAGAAGCAGCCCAGCGCAAAATTGCGATCCTTGAGGGCGCGCAGATCGACGATCGGATTGGCCACGGACAACGTGCGCCCGATAAAGGCCAGCCCCGCCAGACCGCTGATCCACGCCGTGGTCAGAATCGTTTGATCGCTGAACCAGTTCCAGCGCGGGCCTTCTTCGAGGGTGTATTCCAGGCAGCCGAGAAACAGCGCGAGAAACACCATGCTCAGGTAGTCCGCGCCTTTGAGCAGCGACAGTTCCGGCTGGTCGATCTTCACCAGCATCGGCACTGTCACGGCGACGAAAATGCCTGGCACCAGGTTGATGTAGAACAGCCAGTGCCACGAGGAAATATCAGTGATCCAGCCGCCGATCACCGGGCCCAATGTCGGCGCCAGCGACGCCACCGCTCCGATGGTTGCAGCGGCAATCACCCGTTGTTTGCCGGTGAAGAAAAAGAACGCGGTGGTGAACACCAGCGGGATCATCGAACCGCCGAGAAAGCCCTGCAGCGCACGAAAGGCGATCATGCTCTGGATGTTCCAGGCGACCCCGCAGAGCAGGCTGGCCAGGGTGAAGCCAACCGCCGAGGCGCAGAACAGCCAGCGTGTTGAGAACACCCGCGACAGCCAGCCCGACAGCGGGATCACGATGATTTCGGCGATCAGGTAACTGGTCTGCACCCACGCGGTCTCGTCGGTGCCGGCCGAGAGTCCGCCGCCGATGTCACGCAGCGACGCCGAGACGATCTGGATGTCCAGCAGCGCGATGAACATGCCGATGCACATCGTGGCGAAGGCGAAGACCTTGGTCGCGGTCGCCATGTCCGCCGCATTGAACGGTTGCGCCGGGGCGGCGAGGCTGGTGCTCATGGCGCGACGGCCACGGCGCTGGTTTCAGTGGGCGCGCGAGTGTCGACTTCAGCGGTCACCGACAGCCCCGGCCGCAGATGGCCGAGCACGCCGTCGGCCGGGTCGAGCAGGATCCGCACCGGCACCCGCTGGACGATTTTGGTGAAGTTGCCGGTGGCGTTCTCCGGGGGCAGCACGCTGAATTGCGAACCGGTGGCGGGGGCGAGGCTGTCGAGGTGGCCGTGGAATTCCTGGCCGGAGAGCACGTCGGCGCGGATGCTCACGCGTTGTCCGGGACGCATTCTGGCAAGCTGGTCTTCCTTGAAATTGGCATCGACCCACAGGCCACGGGCCGGCACCACCGACAACTGCTGCGAACCGGCCTGGGCGTAGGCGCCGACTCGCGCGCGGCGGTTGCCGATCACCCCATCGACCGGCGCGCGCAGTTCGGTGTAGCCGAGATTCAACTGCGCCAGATCACGCTCGGCCCGGGCTTGTTGCAGGGCGGCGCGGGCCTGTTGTTTCTGGGTATCGATCACCGCCAGTTGGCGTTGTGCGGCGAGCAGTTCGGCCTGGGCGCGGGCACTCAGGGCCTGGGCAGTCTTGAAGGTGGCGTCGGCACGCTGGGCGCTTTCCACTGACACGGCATTGGTGGTCACCAGCCGTTTGTAGCGCGCGTTGTCGTCCCGCGAGCGGGCGGTTTCGGCACCGGTCGCATCGATGCCGGCACGGGCCTGGCCGATCACCGCTTGCTGCAGTTGTTCGGTGGCGTCGAGGTTGGCCAGCAGCGCTTGTTCGGCGGCGACTGCGCCTTCGGCTTTGGCGAGGTTGGCGCGATAGTCCCGTGAATCGAGGCGGATCAGCACGTCGCCGGCCTTCACCGACTGGTTGTCGCTGACCAGCACTTCTTCGATGTACCCGGCGACCTTCGGCCCGATCACCGTGACGTCGCCACCAATGTAGGCATCGTCGGTCTCTTCCAGAAATCGCCCGGTGCCCCACCAGTGAGCGGCGTACACCCCGGCAACTACCAAGATAATCAGGCCGACGCCGGGCAATAACAGGCGTTTGTGCAGCGGTGGTCTGGCAGGGGTGACCGTAGCAGACAGGTCGGGCTCAAGGGTGGGCATACTGGTCATGGCGTCATACCTGTGGAAACGGGTCGTTATTACGGATGTAATATGACGTGAGTAATATTTTGTGGCAATTGAATTTTCATGCCAATCGTCAGTTGCCCGCTGGGGCTCAGGGTTTGGAGCGGTTTCGCTGGACGGCTGCCGCTCGTAATACAGGCCAGGTATTGGAGAACGCAATGAAGGCGCTCGGGGAAACCCTGAGGTCGTGATGTTGAACACAGCAAAATCAAATGTTTAAGAAATGTAAGCGCTGTAGGAAGCGTCTTGCATTTGTGTAGGAAGGCTCTGACTATCACTCGCATTGATGAGGTGGCATTACGCCATTTTATGATTGCAAGGATGTTGCGTGCCGTATTCGCTTCGCGCTGTATTTCGTCGTCGTTCCACGCGTTGCCCGCTGTTGTCGGCCTTGTTGTTGGGTGTGTGTGCCTCCTCGCTTCAAGCCGCTGACCCTGTCGCACCGGGCCAGGAGGTGCTGCGCCAGCAGCAACAGCAACAGCGCGATCTGCAACAACTTCAGATTGAACAACGCAAGCGCCAACTGGAGCGCGGCGCGTTCGGCCCGGCGCCTGCCACCCCGGCGATCCCGCAGACGGTGGCCCCCGATGAGCGCTGCTGGCCGCTAAGCGGCACGCGCATCGGCGGCGTCACTTTGATCGACAGCGCCAAACTCAACGCGCGGATCAAACCGCTGCTGGCACCGTGCATGGGCGTCGGCCAGATCAATCATCTGCTGGCGACCATCACTGCGATCTACGTCAAGCAGGGTTACATCGCCAGCCGTCCGTACCTGTTGAGCGCGCCAGCGGCGGGGCAGTCGCTGGACATCATGATCGACGAGGGCTACATCGAGTCCATCGAGCTGGCCGACCAGAGCCTGCCGGTGTCGCTGGGCGGCGCGTTCCCGCATATGCTCGGCCAGCCGTTGAACCTGCGCGATCTGGAGCAGGGGCTGGATCAGTTGAATCGCTTGCGTTCGATTGACCTGACTGCCGACATCGCCCCCGGCAGCCAGCCCGGCGCTTCGCGGATCATCCTGCGTTCGCGCACCTCAGGGCAGTCGCGCTGGGCCCTGGGATTGGGTATGGACAACCTCGGCAGCGCCAGCACCGGGCGTGATCGCGATACCGTCAGCCTGAGCCTCGACAGCCCGCTGCAACTCAACGATCTGCTGAGCCTCAGTGCCAGCGACACGTTGAATCAGGGTGACCGCTACAACCGCAACGCGAGCCTGTATTACGCGATTCCCTACGGCTACTGGACCTACAGCGTGTTCGCCAGCCACGCTGAATACCGCGCGCCGTTCAAACTGCCCAGCGTGACCTTTCACAGCACCGGCATCACCGATCAACTGAGCCTGCGCGCCGACCGCGTGTTGTGGCGCGACCAGAGCCGCCAGCTCAGCGCCAACCTGCAGTTGGCGCACAAAGACGTCGACAGCTATCTGGAGAATGCCCGCCTGGGCATTCAGAGCCCGACCCTGACGGTGGCCGAAGCCGGACTCAATCTGTTCTGGCTCGACCGTGCGGTGTGGAACCTCGATTTCACTTATTCGCAAGGCTTGCGCTGGCTGGGCGCCGATGACGACGCCAATCATGCGGTCAACAACTTGCCCAAGGCGCAGTTTCGCAAGTACCGCGCCGGCCTCAGCCAATGGCGCAACGGCCAGTTCGGCGCGCAGGTCTGGCAGTGGCAGAGCCAGCTCAATCTGCAATACAGCCCCGACCCGTTGCCGGCCATCGAACAGTTGCTCGGCACCGACGATTCGGCGGTGCGCGGCTATCGGGTCAGCAGCGCATCCGGCGCCAGCGGCGCGATCTGGCGCAACACCTTGCGCCTGCCACTGCGCAGCGATTGGCCGGTGCAGATCACCCCGCGCGTGGGCCTGGACAACGGTTGGCTCAAGGCCGACCACGGCGCTCAAGGTCAACGCCTGAGCGGCGCCAGCGTCGGGTTGAATCTGGGCTGGAAGAATCTGCAAGTGGACGTCGATTACCAACGCGCCCTCAACACCCCCAACGGTCTGCAGCACGAGCCAGAGACCTGGCTGATGCGCGTGGGGTTGCAGATATGAGCACCACCGAGACTCATCAAGCAGTGAACAAACAGCCGTCGGATCTGAGCGCGACAGCCACGGCCAAGACTAAATCGCGCGCCGTGATGCCGTACTTACATGGAGACGTTTTTATGCCAGCACATACCTTTGCATTCCATCTTTCTCCTCGGGGCAAATTGCGCTGGGCGATCGCCAGCCTGTTCTTCGCTGTGCACCTGCCCAGCGCCATCGCCGGCGGTGTGGTGGTCGCACCCGGCCCCGGCGGCACCGCGCAATTGCAGACCCAGGGCGGTGTGCCCATCGTCAATATCGTCGCGCCCAACGGCTCGGGCCTGTCGCACAACCAGTTCCTCGACTACAACGTCGACCGTCAGGGCCTGGTGCTGAACAACGCCTTGCAGGCCGGGCAATCGCAGCTCGCCGGGCAACTGGCGGCCAACCCGCAACTGCAGGGGCAGGCGGCCAGCGTGATCCTCAACGAGGTGATCAGCCGCAACCCGTCAGCCATCAATGGCGCCCAGGAAATCTTCGGCCGCGCCGCCGATTACGTGCTGGCCAACCCCAACGGCATTTCGGTGAACGGCGGCAGTTTCATCAACACGCCAAACGCCAATCTGGTGGTCGGTCGTCCGGAACTGAACGACGGCAAACTGCAAGCGCTGAACACCCGCGACGCCAGCGGCCAGTTGCAGATTCAGAGCGGCGGCCTGCGCAACGGCGAAGGCTCGATCAACCTGATCGCGCCGCGTATCGACAGCCAGGGCGCGATCAATGCCCGCGATCAACTGAACCTCACGGTCGGGCGCAATCAGGTGGATTACGCCAGCGGTCAGGTCAACGCCGTGGACCCGGCGGGCCACACCTCAGATCAACGCATCGACGCCAACCTGTTCGGTGCGATGCAGGCCGGGCGCATCAACATCGTCAGCACCGCCGAAGGTGCGGGCGTGCGCGTGGGGGCGGTGCAAGTGGCGGGGCGTGACGGCGTGCAGATTCGTTCTGCCGGCGACCTCAGCGTCAGCGGCGAAGCGATCCCCAACAGCCTCGAAGTGACCCGTGCCGGTATCCGCAGCAGTCTGGGCGATGTCGGCCTGCACAGCGGCAAGGACCTGACCCTGGCCGCCGCCGATGTCAGCGGTCGCGACGTCAGCGTCGATGCCAAACGCAACCTGACCCTCAGCACCGTCGAAAGCCGCAAGCTCCAGGAAAAACGCGAAAACTGGAGCAACAGCACCATCGGCATCACCTGGGAAACCTACGACCGCACCCAGACCGACAGCGATTCGCGCCAGCACGGCAGCCAGATCGTCGCCAGCGGTGATGCGAAATTGTCCTCCGGCAACGACACTGAGCTCAAAGCGGCCAAGGTCGAAGCGGCGAAGAACCTCGATGTGCAGAGCGGCGGCGATCTGCGCCTGACCGCGGCCACCGAAAGCCACACCCAGACCGATCAGGGCAACCACCGCAAGCATCTGTGGAAGGCTGACTGGAACACCAGCAGCGAAGAGCAGCGCAGCATCGGCAGTCAGCTGAAGGGCGGCAATATCGCCCTGCAAACTGCTGCCTTGTTGCGCTCGGAAGGCGCCGAGCTGAACAGCGCCGGCGATGTGAAACTGGCGGGCAAGCAAGTGGACGTCACCACGGCCACGCGCACCAGTCGCAGCAATAACAACAGTTACTCCGGCGACCTGGTCGGCGGTGGTTTCTTCGGCAAGACCGGTGACGCCGACAAGGGCCAGACCCAGCACCAGGGCAGCAAAATCAACGCTGCCGGCAAACTGCTCGTCAAGGCTGACGATGTGCGCATCAGCGGCAGTCAGGTGCGTGGCGGCACCGAGGCCAGTGTGATCAGCGACCAGGGTTCGCTGGTGATCGACGGCGTGCAGGACACCTCGCACAGCAACAACCACGACAAGGACAGCAAGTTCTTCGGCATCACCAAGGACGAGTCGCGGCAGAACGCCAAGGACAGCACCACGGTGCGCAGCGAGCTGGTTTCCGACAGCAACCTCAAGCTCAAGAGCGCCAAGGACATCGAAGTTGTCGGTTCCACGGTCAAGGCCGGCGGCGCGCTGACGGCGGATGCCGCGGGGGATGTGAACGTGCATTCCACGCAGAACACCCACGACAGCCGCTCGACCACCGAGACCCGTGGCTTCGACGCCTACGCCAAAGAAAACACCCCGGAGCAATACCGCGCCGGGGTGCATTATCAAGACAAACAGCAGACCGTCACCCGCAACGACGTCAACCAGCAAGGCGCAAGCCTCAGCGGCGCCAGCGTGCAGGTGCAGGCGGGCGGCGACCTGACGATCAAGGGCGGTGAGGTCAAATCCACTGCCGGCGACACCACGCTGGGCGGCAAGAACGTGTCGTTGCTGGCCGAACAGGACAGCCATAAAACCTCGACCGACACCTCCAGCACCGGCGGCGGTTTCTACTATACCGGTGGCCTCGACCGCGCCGGCAGTGGCGTCGATTTCGCCCACAGCACTTCGCAAGACACCAGCAGCAAGACCACCGCGCAAACCACCAGCGTGCAGAGCAGCGGCGGCCTGACCATCAACGCTGACAAACTGCTGACCGAAGGCGCGCAGGTCAAGGCCGGCAATGGTTTGAACGTCGCGGCTAACGAAATCGACAACCGCGCGGCCAGCAACACCGACAGCAGCACTCACAGCCAGAGCAACTGGTCGGCGGACATCGGTGCCAACGTCGAGTACAAGGACATCGCCCGCCCGATTGCCGGTGCGGTCAAGGATGTGCTCAACGGCAAGGTGCCGGACAAGGACGGTCTGAGCAATCTCGGCCAGCCGAACGTCGGCATCGACGTGGCGATCGGTCACGCAAGCGCCGACAAGACCGAACAGAGCAGTCACGCGGTGGTCAGCCGTTTTGACGGTGGCAGCGTCGAGGTGAAAACCGCCGGCACCCTGCACGATCAGGGCACCCAGTACAACGCCAGCACCGGCAAGGTGAACCTCAGCGCTGACAAACTGCTCGCCGACGCCGCCAGCAATACCCACAGCAGCACGGATAACGCCGTGGACGCCAAGGTCGACGTGCGGGTCTACACCAAGACTGGTGAGGACGTTAACGTCGCCGGCAGCGGCGCTGGTGGCAATAGCTACAGCAGCAAGGACAGCAGCACGGCGGTGGTTGGCGGGTATGCCGGCGATCAGGGCGTGAACATCAATGTCGGCGGTGACGCGCAGTTCGCCGGCAGCCGTTTCGACGGCGGGCAGGGCGGTGTGAGCGTCAAGACTAGCGGCGATCTGGCGCTGAATCAGGCCAACGACCGCCAGAGCAGCAGCGACTCCAGCCTGCGCGGCAACGGCTCGCTGACGGTCGGCACCTTGCCGGGCACTGACGGCACCAACGTCGACCTCGGCGCCGGGTTCCAGCTTGACCACACCGGCAAGCAGACCAGCGACAGTCAGGCCCATGTTGCGAGCATCAGCGGCAACGGTGCGGTGCAACTGAGCAGCGGCGGCAACCAGGTCCAGCAAGGCACGAAGATCGACAGCACCGGCAGGATTGATCTGCACGCGGACGGCAAGCTTGATCTGCAAGCGGCCGTCGATACGCACACTGCGACCGGCAGCAATCTCGGCGGCGGTTTGAAGGGCGGCGGCAGCAAATCCAGCAGCGAGAAGAGCCGTGATCAGGGCGGTAATCTGAGCGGCAACTTCAACATCGGTCGGGTCAACGAACACTCGCAAACCCTGACTGGTGGTCAGATCAACAGCCAGAGCGGTGTGGCTTTGAGTGGTGACGCGGTGCACCTGCAAGGCACGCAAGTCGGCGCGCCGAGCGTCAACATCGATGCGCAGAAGGGCGGTTTCGTCCAGGAGTCGGCGCAGTCCACCGAGAGCCGCAACAACTGGAACGTCGCGCTGAATGCCGGCGGCAACTTGAGCAGCAAGACCCCGAGCGCTGCCGATGAAAAGGCCAGCAGCGACCACGGCTTCAACGCCGGGGCCAAGGTCGGTGTCGATTACCTGCAAGGCACCACCCAGCAGAACAGCCAGATCAAGGCTGACAGCGTGGTGCTGAACAGTGCCGGTGATGCACAGCTCTCGGGGGCGCGGATCGACGCAAACACTGTCAGCGGCAAGGTCGCCGGTGATCTGACCGTCGACAGCCGTCAGGACGTGAAGACGCAAGCCAGGGTCGATGTCGATCTGGGGCTGACCGCGAAGAAGAACCCACCGAGCGACAAGGAAAAACTCGCCGGCACCGACTACAAGCCGACGCTGAAAGCGCAGGGCGAATACACGCACAAGGGCAGCGTGATGCAGGCTTCCGGCATCAGTGGTAATCAGGGTGTGAACCTTGCGGTGGGCGGCGCAACGCAGCTGACCGGCGCACGGATCTCGGCGACTGAGGGCAAGGTCGACCTGGGTGGTTCGAAGGTCGGTAGCAGCGATCTGGTCAACCGTGATTACGGTGTGAAAGCCGGGCTGGACCTGCCGCAGAAAACCGAGGAAAACGCACCGAAGGTGTCGTTCGATAACGGCAATCTGAAAGTCGGTCCGGTGACTCTGAGCGGGAATCTGGACAGCCAGACCTTGCAGGCCGGGATCGACGAAAAAGGCTAATCCACACCGCTGTCACAATTGTGGGAGCGAGCCTGCTCGCGAAGGCGTCAATTCAGTCAGCTAATTTGTCGACTGAATCAACGATTTCGCGAGCAGGCTCGCTCCCACATTTTTATCTCGACTAGACCCTTGAAGTCAGTTCGAAGCCTTCGCCTTGCCGGCATTTATCAGCACGACCACCGCCAGCAGTGCGGACAGAATCGAACCCAGCAACACGCCAACCTTCACCGAGTCGACCAGGTGCGGTGCGCCCGGGAACGCCAGCGCGCCGATGAACAGGCTCATGGTGAAGCCGATCCCGCAGAGCAGGGCGACGCCGTACAGCTGCAGCCAGCTCGCGCCTTGCGGCAGTTGCGCCAGACCACTGCGAATCGCCAGGGCACCGAGGCCGAGGATGCCGATCTGCTTGCCGAACAACAGGCCCAGCGCGACGCCCAGCGGTACCGGTTCGAGCAGGTTGCTCGGGGAAATGCCGGTCAACGAAACGCCCGCGTTGGCGAAGCCGAAAATCGGCACCACGGCGAACGCCACCCACGGGTGCATTTTTTCTTCGAGGTACAGCAGCGGCGAATTGTGCTCGTCTTCCGGGTTACCCAGTGGAATGCACAGCGCCAGAATTACCCCGGCGAGGGTCGCGTGGATGCCCGATTGCAGCATGAAGAACCACAGCAGGGCGCCGGCGATCAGGTACGGCAAAAGCTTTTTGACGCCGCAGCGGTTGAGGATCACCAGGAACGCAATCACCGCCAGCGACGCCAGCAGCATGCTCACCGACAGGCCGCTGGTGTAGAAAATGGCGATGATCACCACCGCGCCCAGGTCATCAAGAATGGCCAGGGCCGAAAGGAAGATTTTCAGCGAGACGGGCACCCGTTTGCCCAGCAGCGACAGCACACCCAAGGCAAAGGCAATGTCGGTGGCAGCGGGAATCGCCCAACCGCTCAGGGTTTCTGGATTGCCCCAGTTGATCGCTACATAGATCAGCGCCGGCACCAGCATCCCGCCAAGAGCAGCGAAACCCGGCAGCGCGCGCTGACCCCAGGTCGACAACTGGCCGGCAAGCATTTCGCGCTTGATCTCCAGGCCCACCAGCATGAAGAAGATCGCCATCAGGCCATCATTCACCCAATGTTCGATCGACAAGCCGGCGATCTTGATGTGCAGGGTCGAAAAGTATGTGGCTGCCCACGGCGAGTTGGCGATCAGCAGTGCGGCGAGGGCGGCGGCCATCAGGATCAGGCCACCGGCGGATTCGGCGGCGAAAAAACGCGAGAGAAAGGCCATCGCAGACGGCGAGCCCTGGCGGGCAGGGGCAGATTGCAGGCGTGACGGATCGTGGCTCATAGGCACGGCAACTCCGCGCGGCGGCCCGACCTGCGCTGAATTAAACCTGCCCTGCCGCGTTGTTGCGGTGGCACCCGGGCGGCATTTTACACAATAGGCGGGGGCTTGGGGGGAACGCGGGCGCGGTTTCGGCGCGGCGTGGCGCCGGCCAGCAATTTCTCGATATGAAGAAACGTTTCCAGATGTGTGCTTAGCTGTACGCCGTTCGTTTCAGCCTCTGACCCCTTTAAAAATGAAAACAACATTCATCGCTTTACTCGTTTTTTTATCAATCACTCAAACATCCCTGTCCTTCGCGGAAAATGCCAACGGCAAGAATCTCTATACACAGCGCTGTGCCGTGTGCCACGGCGCAGATATCAAGGCGACAGGGCCATTGGCCAATAAAAGCAATCCGCCGACACCTGACCTGACAACCTCCGCGTTCAAGAAGCGCTTGAATGATTATCCGGGCGTTATCGTGTCCTCGATAATCCTTCGCCCCAACGGCAACCTGATTCCCAAAACCTTACAGGACAACGGCGTAAAGATCGCGCCGCATGCCTGGAGCGTTAAGGATTTTCGCGATCTGCATCAATACATGAGTGAGGTGATTTCCAGATCACGATGATCCCGGGATGAGGGCACAATGCCGATGGCAACTTCAACGGCAATGACCTCCAGGTGGACGGGCAGTACGGCGGCGTTGATTCCAGCTCGCCACAATCGACGCGGTTCAGACTTTGAGTGTTTTGCCGCCGATCGCCACTGCCACCAACAGCACCGCCATCAACCCGAAAGCAAAACTCAAACTGCTGGCATGGGCGACGAAGCCGATCACCGCCGGCCCCGCCAGAATCCCTGCGTAACCCAGCGTGGTGATCGCCGGCACCGCGATGCTTTCCGGCATCACCGTTTGCTTGCCCACAGCGGTGTACAGCACCGGCACGATGTTCGAGCAGCCGGCGCCGACCAGCGCATAACCCACCAGCGCCGCCTCCCAGCTCGGGGCGAAGGTCGCGAGAAACAGGCCCGCCGCCGCCAACAGACCGCCGAACAGAATGATCCGCGTGGCACCGACACTGCGCACGATCCGGTCACCCATCAAGCGTCCGGCCGTCATGGTCAGGGCGAAGGCGGCATAACCCAACCCCGCGTAGGCCGTGTCGATTCCGCGTTCCTGCGCCAGGAACACCGCGCTCCAGTCCAGCGCCGCGCCTTCGGTGAGGAACACGATGAAGCACATGCCGCCAATGAACAGCACAATGCCGTGGGGAATGGCGAACGCCGGCCCCGAGCTTTCACTGCCGTACGGCAGCATGTGCGGCACCGCTTTGAACAGCGCGCCGATCAACACCGCCACCACCACCAGCATCGCCGCCAGCGGCGTCAGCCCGAGGCCGAGCAGGGCACTGACACCCGCCGCGCCGACAATCCCGCCGAGGCTGAACAAGCCGTGAAAGCCCGACATCATGTGCTTGCCGCTGGCGCGTTCGACGATCACCGCTTGCAGGTTGACCGTCGAATCCACTGTGCCGAGCCCGGCGCCGAACATGAACAGGGTGGCGATCAACGCCGGAATCGACGACACCGTCGCCAGCAATGGCAACGCCGCGCAAATCAGCAGGGTGCCGCCGGTCGCCACTTTGCGGCAGCCGAACCGCGTGGCGAGAATCCCCGCCAGCGGCATCGCCAGAATTGAACCGACCCCCAGACACAGCAACAGCAGGCCCAACGTGCCTTCATCCAGTCCGGCCCGGGCCTTGGCGTACGGCACCAGCGGGGCCCACGCGGCAATGCCCAGCCCGGCGATGAAAAAAGCGATGCGCGTCGACATCTGTTGCAGGCGTCCGGGGACGAAGGTGTCTTGGGGGTTGAGGCTGGTCATATCGATCCTTGGCAAAAAACGTCGCGTCCCCGAATGACAATGCTCGCGCATCGAGGTTCGATCGCAAGACTCGGGGAAGTGCAGCCGACATCCTAACCTGTGGGAGATTCTATGTTGCAGGGGAACCCTGCAACTTCACTTTCGGTTGGTATTCGCTCTGATTTTTCATGAGAGCGAATGCCACTCGGCAAAGCTTACGGGCGAGGATGACCAAGGCT
>Ga0308163_10001755_pt1 | contig 22090 bp, 18 predicted proteins | sample PhyTR1_FD_201037 | JGI IMG/M metagenome (GOLD analysis project Ga0308163, IMG submission 201037) | Phyllosphere microbial communities from UC Gill Tract Community Farm, Albany, California, United States - DLSLT.R1 | ecosystem: Host-associated > Plants > Phyllosphere > Unclassified | place: USA... | reverse complement strand
GAGCTTGGCGCGCCACGCACGGCGCTGCCGATGCCCGCCCCGGCGGTACCCCCAGCCGCTTTCACTTCCGTCGTGGACAGCCCCCGCTGTCTGCGCTTCCACGATGGCCGGGAAATGTGCAGGCAACTACGCGCGCTGCGCGAACAGAGCACGATGACCCGCTATTGCGTCCATCCGCGCGCACGCGAACGCTTCACCAACATGTTCAGTTTCGCGGGGGCGGCGTTGCCTGGCGCAGACGCGAGAACCATCGCCCACCCGATACAGGAAAGGATTCCCAAGGCGCTGCGCACGTCTGCCATCCAGATCATCCGGCGACCCGGGCACCCTTCGCCGACGCTTCCCTCACGACCTGCCGAGGTGGGTCACAACCTTGTCTTTTCCGTCATCACCATCGCGTTGCTTGAAGGTCCCGTCAGTGTGGATCTGCTTGACCACCGCATGTCGCTTCTGCGCAACACCTTCCGTCTCATGGAACATGTGGATATCGGAGGCAGCAGGCACCTGCTGATTGCCTACCTGATTGCCAGTGACCAGGCCAGGGCACGCGGTGTCGCCGCAGGCGTGCTGGATGTCCAGGTCGATGAGGCAGGGGCGCTGAGTGTCCGGGACGAAAAGCGCGACTGGACCATCGGCGCATCGGACCTCGACGGCTTGGTAGCCGGCCTGCAGGATGTCAGTGGACTGGACTACGATCCGGGCCCGGAGCACCGGGGCGATGCCCTTCCTGGAGCACAGCGCGGAACAATCCCGGAACCGGCGGGCAATCTCTGGGTCACCGAAGAAGAGCAGCTGTCCTGGATGCCGCCGCACGACCGGCTTCCCCACGAACGCACGCTCAGCTTCATCAATCCGGTGGTGATACCCCCGAGCGCGCAGCATGCTGCGGTGGAGCTCTACGCCAACAGCTTCACCCTCACCGGGGACTATCTGCTTTACGCAGACGAAAAACGGATACCGGGCGTCCTGCGCCTGGGGTGTCCCACGTCCCATCAGGCTGGCGGCGCGATACTTCACTGCCCAACTCCGCCCGATGAGGCGTTCGCCAGACGGTTCGGCCTGCAGGCGGGCTATGCGTACAACCTTGAAGCCTTGGCCGATCAACTGGAAGCGCGAGGCATGGTGAGGGTGCCGGGTCCGGACATCGAAGCGGGCTCAAGACGCCCGGTCGAAACGTCCACCGCTCCGGATGACCTCGAAGATCCTTCGGCCGGACCTGCAATGTGTCCTGCGTGCTTCACGTTCGAACAGGGTGTGCTGCGCTATGCCGATCCACATGGCCAGCAGGGCGCGCTGGTCTTCGACAGGGCGCCTGAGCATCAGGAACGCTATGTGCTGGGCGACATGCAACGTCCGCAGGACCGCGCGTTCGCCTACGAAAATGGATTTGATCGTCTGCGTCGCTATACCGAGGATGAAATCGTCATGTGGCTTGCCGGCGAGGGCTATGAGCGGGTCGATGGCAGCTAGCCCACTGTCGCGTCCTGCGCCACGCCGTGTCCCGGGAGCCTCGGTTTCGCGGTCCGATGCCGGAACCCATCGCGGCCCTCCCGTGCTTCGGTGTAACTTGGTCACATCCGCGCCGGGGCCCCGTCCTTGTCGCATGACCATCAGCAAGGGGAAGCAAGGAAGATGTCCAGAAACCACCTGAAACTGGCCGGGGTGTTGGCCAGTGTCCTGTGTGCTGCATGCAGTGCGCCACCTTCGGGAACCGAAGGCTCGGCCAGCGGGCGCCACTACGGGCAGATCGAATTCAAACCCTGCACGCTGACCAGCGCAGTCGCCGCGGCGAATGTCGAAGCGCTGTGCGGCACCTTCAGCGTGCCCGAAAACCCCGCCGCGCCGGAGGGCCGGAAGATCGACCTGCGCATTGCCTGGCTGGATGCGGACAAGGCGGCCAGCGGCCTGCCGGATCCGGTGTTCTTCCTGGCCGGTGGTCCTGGCCAGGCAGCCAGCGACGTGGCGCTGCCGGTCAGCACCGCGCTGCGCCAGGTGCGCAAACAGCGCGACATCTTCCTGATCGACCAGCGCGGCACCGGCGGCTCCAACCCGCTGAGCTGCCTCGGCGCGGACGGCAAGGAACTGCCGATGGACGAGCACGCCGATCCCACCGAAGCGTACATCCAGGGCTACGCCGCGCAGTGCGCCACGTCGCTGGAAGGCCGTGCGGATCCGCGTTTCTACACCACCTCGCAGGCCATCGATGACCTGGACGCGGTGCGCAAGGCACTCGGTGCCGGGCAGCTCAACCTGGTGGGCGGCTCCTACGGCACCCGCGTCGCCCAGCGCTATGCCGCGCGCTATCCGCAGCACGTGCGCAGCATGGTGATCGACGGCGTGGTGCCCAACGACCTGGTGGTCGGTGGTGACTTCGCCAATACCTTCGAGGACGCGATCATCCTGCAGTCCGCGCAGTGCATCAAGGACGCGGCCTGCGCCAAGCGCTTCCCGGTCAATACCCGTACCCAGCTGCGCAGCGTGCTGGACACCCTGGCCGCCGCGCCGGTGACGGTCGACTACCGCGACCCGGCCACCGCCGAGGCCCGCCAGGACGTGCTGAAGCCGGACAGCGTGCTCGGGCTGATCTTCGCCTTCTCCTACATTCCCGAACTGTCCTCGCTGCTGCCGGTGGTGCTCGACGAAGCCGCGCAGGGGCGCTACGGTCCGCTCGCGGCGCTGACCCGCAACGCCTCGCGCGCGATGGACCTGCAGATCAGCCGGGGCATGCAGTGGTCGGTGATCTGCAGCGAGGACGCACCGCGCTTCCAGCCGGCGCCGCAGAGCGATCGCCTGCTGGGTCCGAACGTGGCGCAGATGTTCTTCGCTGCCTGCGCTGTGTGGCCACATGACAAGGCCGCCGCCGACGCCGCCACGCCGTTCAAGAGCGACCTGCCGGTGCTGCTGCTGTCCGGCGAGCTGGATCCGGTCACCCCGCCGCGCTACGCCGAGCAGGTACTGAAGGGCCTGCCCAACGGTCGCCACATCGTCGCCCGCGGGCAGGGCCACGGCAGCATCAACGCCGGCTGCATGCCGCGCGTGCTGGGCCAGTACATCGACACCGCAGACGCCAAGGCAGTGGATGCCAACTGCCTGGATTCGCTGAGCCACGTGCCGGCGTTCACCTCGTTCAACGGATGGGAACCATGATCGTCGCAGAGGGCCTGCACAAGGCATTCCACACCAAGACCGGCCGCATCCAGGCGGTGCAGGACGTCAGCTTCCGTGCCGAAGACGGGCGCATCACCGGGCTGCTTGGACCGAACGGCGCCGGCAAGACCACCACCCTGCGCATGCTGTACACGCTGATGAGCCCGGACCAGGGCCGGGTCACCGTGGATGGCATCGATGCCAATGTCGACGCCACGGGAGTGCGCCGCCGGCTGGGCGTGCTGCCCGACGCGCGGGGGGTCTACAAGCGGCTCACCGCGCGCGAGAACATCGCCTACTTCGGCGAGCTGCACGGGCTGGACGCGGGCACCATCGCCCAGCGCACCGAATCGCTGTCGCGGGCGCTGGACATGGGCGACATCCTGGACCGTCAGACCGATGGCTTTTCGCAGGGCCAGCGCACCAAGACCGCGATTGCCCGCGCGCTGGTGCATGACCCGCGCAACGTGATCCTGGACGAGCCGACCAATGGCCTGGACGTGATGACCACCCGCGCGATGCGCCGGTTCCTGCATGGCCTGCGCGACGAAGGCCGCTGCGTGATCTTCTCCAGCCACATCATGCAGGAGGTGGCCGCGCTGTGTGACCACATCGTGATCGTCGCCAAGGGCACGGTGATGGCTGCCGGCAGCGCCGATGAACTGCGCGAACAAGCGGGCCAGAGCAACCTCGAGGACGCCTTCGTCAAACTGATCGGCACCGAAGAGGGCCTGCACGCATGAGCATCATGTCCACGTTGTTCACCGTGATGCGCAAGGAACTGCGCGACCTCTCGCGTGACCGCCGCACCCTGGCCCTGACCCTGCTGATGGGCCCGCTGCTGTATCCGATCCTGATCCTCGGCATGGGCAAGCTGGCCGAAAGCCGGGTCAAGTCCCAGATCGAGCAGCCGCTGGAAATCCCGACCATCGGCGCGCAGAACGCACCCAACCTGGTGCGGTTCCTGGCCGCGCAGGGCCTCAACGCGACCGCTGCCCCGAAGGACCTCAACGAGGCGATCAGTGACCAGCGCATCGATGTGGCGCTGCGGATCAGCGAGTCGTTCGACGAACACTGGCGCGATGGCCGGCCGGCCTTGGTGGAGATCCTGCAGGACAGCACCCGACGCGCCGCCGACGTACCCACCGCACGTCTCAAGGCAGCGCTGCAGACCTACAACGGCCAGGTCGGTTCGTTGCGGTTGATGGCACGCGGCATCGACGCGCAGGTCGCCCGCCCGCTGGACGTGGCGACCCAGGACCTGGCATCGGCCGAGGCCAAGCAGGGCATGATGCTGTCGATGCTGCTGCCGCTGCTGCTGACCATCACCTCGTTCCTGGGCGGTGCCTACCTGGTGATGGACACCACCGCCGGCGAGCGCGAACGGCAGTCGCTGGAGCCGTTGCTGGCCACCCCGGCCAAGCGCAGCGCCATCGTCAGCGGCAAGATCGCCGCCGCCTGCGTGGTGGGTATCGCCTCGCTGGTGCTGACCCTGGTGGCGTTCAAGCTCAGCGCGCAGCTGTCCGACAGCAGCGTTGGCCGCCAGCTCAACATGGGGCTGGGTTCGATGCTGCAGATGCTGCTGGTGATGCTGCCGATGCTGTTGATCGGCACTTCGCTGCTGACCTTCCTGTCGGCCGCGTCCAAGAGCATGAAGGAAGCCCAGAGCCACATGACCTGGCTGATGCTGCTGCCGATGCTGCCCAGCTACGCGCTGCTGGTGTATCCGCTGAAGAGCGTGGTGTGGCAGTACGCCATCCCGTTCCTGTCGCAGAACCAGATGCTGCTGAAGGTGATCCGCCACGAGCACATCAGCCCGACCATCTGGGTGATCTACCTCGGCGCCAACCTCGGCCTGGCCGCCCTGCTGTGGTTCGCCGCGATCCACCGCTACCGCCAGGAACGCCTCGCGATCTCCGGCTGACCAAAAAGGGGACGGAGGGGATTAAGTCGTTTTCGACTCGCCTCTCGGTCCCCTCATCGCGATTCGCTGCCTGGCTTGCGCGGGCGGCCCCGTGGCCGTGCCGCTACGGGGCGCCCCAGGGTTTCAGCCAGCATTTCCAGGAACCGCGTACTGCCCAGCGGGCACTGCGCCCTGCCATGTTCGCGGATTGCCGGGGCCTCCGCGCTGGCCCGACGATGATCGCGCAGGAACGCCCGGTAGCCGACACGGCGTTGTGCGGGGGTGCCACCGAGCATCAGCAGCGCGGGATGCGGGGTCAGCAACGGGTCACGGCGCAGGCCCAGATTGCCGTGCACGCTGGACCACGCAGCCTGTTCGGGGGAGGCCACCAGGCCGGCGCGCACCGGATTGAGTTCGATGTAGCGGTAGACCGCCAGCAGGTAGGCGTCGTTGTCGATCATGCTGGAATGAAAGCGACCCTGCCAAAGCGGGCCGGATCGACCGTGTCGCTGGTTGAACGCCTGCACGTAGCCCGTACCGAGCGCCCGCATCGCATGGGCCAGGCCACCGGAGGTCTTCGGCGTAGCCAGCAGATGCACATGGTTGTCCATCAGCACATACGCGTGCAGCGCAACGTCATGCTTGACGAAGGCCTTGTGCATCACGCGCAGGAAATGGTCGCGGTCCAGATCGTCGGCGAATATCGCGCCCTTGTTGACGCCTCGCTGGACGACGTGGAACGGCAGACCTGGCACCAGCAGGCGGGCATGGCGGGGCATGGCGCGGGCTTCCATGTTGGGTGGAAGCCCAGCCTGCGGGGCGAGGACGCGCGGTGTTATCAGGCCACGTCGTGCCACGCTGTGGCAGCAAGGCACGACGTGGGGGAAACGAGGGCATTACGACTTAATCCCCTCCGTCCCCTTTTTCAGCCGCCGGGGCTGAAGGCCAGTGTGCGGCGGGTGGTGACCGGTGCGGCGACCGGTTCGAAGCGCCAGCGCTTCACGGCGGCCAGGGCTTCGCGGTCGAAGGTGCGGGCCGGGGTGGCGCGCAGCACGCGGGCGCTGGTGACCGAGCCGTCGGTGCCGACGGTGATCTCCACCAGCACTTCGCCGGAGGTATTGGAACGCAGCGCGTCGGCCGGGTAGCGCGGGGCCGGCGTGCTGACCGGACGCAGGGTGGGCGCTGCGGTCTGGCGTGCGGCGGCAGCGGCGGCGGCCTGTGCGGCGGCCTGCTGCTGGCGCTGTTCCGCTTCACGCCGGGCGGCGGCCTGGCGTTCGGCATCCTGCGCGGCCGGCGCGGGTGCGGCGGCCGCCGGGGTGGCAGCGGCTTGCTGCGAGGCGATCTGCTGCGCCGCGGCGGCTTCGCGGGTGCGCTGCTCGGCCAGCTTCTGCTGTTCGGCCAACTGCTTGGTCTTGGCCTCGGCTTCGCGCTTGACCCGCTCGGTTTCTTCGGTGGTGCGCAGCGCGGCCACTTCCACGCCACGGGTGATGCCCTGCTTCAGGCGCGGCAATGCCGGCGCCTTCGGGTCCACTTTCTCGATCAGCGCGATCAGCCGCTGGCCTTCCTCGAAGTCCTCGCGCGCCATGTTCTGTTCGGCGGCGATCAGCGTGTACGGCAGCAGGTCGGTCAGCGCGCTTTTCACCGACGCATCGTCCGGGGTCTTGTCGCGCAGCGCCAGGTAGTACTCGATCGCATTGTCGCCGGCGGGGGCGTACATGCGGTTGTCGCGCAGTGCCTGGCTGGCCGCTTCGCGCAGTTCCTCGCTGCCCATCGCCTGCACCTTGCTGGACACGGCCGGTTCGGCGGCGGGCGCGGTGGCGGCAGGCGCGGCGGCGGCGGGCTTGGCATCGGTGGCGGGTGCGGCGGTCTCGTCCTTGCCTGAACAGGCGGCGAGGCCAATCAGCAGGACGGCAGGCGCCAGCAGGCGCGCACGAACAACGACGGATTTCCTGGCGTACGACATCCTGTTTCCCCCTTTGAAACGACGATACGAAAGACCTGGCAATGGTCCCAGGCACGAGCCTGCGGCGTTTCCCGACGCCGTAGGCAGATACTGTCAGCTGTGCAATCTAGCATCCCCCGGGGGGGAAGGGCAGGGGCGGATCAGCCACCCCTGCCACCAGGTCAGTGAGCGTCCCGCGTGGCGCTGCTGCCGCCGCCCATCAGCTTGTCGGTCCAGGCGATGCCGATCGCCGACAGGATGAATACGGCATGGATGATGGTCTGCCACAACACCCCGGTGGAGGTCAGCGTGGCGCACTTGGCGGCGCCGGCATTGGCGGCCGAGGCGGCAGCGTTCATCAGTTCCGGCGGGCACAGCGGCAGGCCGTCCAGCGCGCCGGCGGCGATGAAGGTCTTCAGCAGATGGATCGAGGAGATGCCGATGATCGACAGCGCCAGCTTCACCTTCAGCACGCTGGCGTTGACGTGGCTCAGCCACTCCGGCTGGTCGGGGTGGTTCTCCAGGCGCAGGCGCGATACGAAGGTCTCGTAGCCGCCCACGATCACCATCACCAGCAGGTTGGAGATCATCACCACGTCGATCAGCCCCAGCACGATCAGCATGATCTGCTGCTCGCCCAGGTTGCTGGCATCCATGATCAGGTGCCAAAGCTCCTTGCCGAACAGGTAGACGTAGACACCCTGGGCGACGATCAGGCCCAGGTACAGCGGCAGCTGCAGCCAGCGTGAGGCGAAGATCAGGGTGGACAGGGGATTGGGGCGGTGCTGAGGAGTCATGGACGGCATGCTGCGTTGCAGGAAAGGGCGCAGAGTACTGGTCCAATGAGACAGTGCCAAGCGGGTCCACCTACTACACTCGCAGCACATCCCCGATGAGTGACCCGCCATGATCGATCTGTATTACTGGCCCACCCCGAACGGCCACAAGGTGACCTTGTTCCTGGAAGAAGCCGGGCTGGAGTACCGCATCCATCCGGTCAACATCGGCACCGGCGACCAGTTCAAGCCGGAATTCCTCGCCATCTCCCCCAATAACAAGATGCCGGCGATCCTGGACCCGACTCCGGCCGGTGGTGGCGCGCCGCTGAGCGTGTTCGAGTCCGGCGCGATCCTGCTGTACCTGGCCGAAAAGACCGGCAGCTTCCTGTCCCGCGACCCGCGCGAGCGCGTGGAAACCCTGGAATGGCTGTTCTGGCAGATGGCCGGGCTGGGCCCGATGAGCGGGCAGATGGGCCATTTCAACGTGTATGCGCCGGAGAAGATTCCGTATGCCATCGAACGCTATGGCAACGAAGTCAGCCGCCTGCACGGGGTGATGGACAAGCGCCTGGCCGAGCACGAATGGCTGGCCGGCAGCGCGTACAGCATCGCCGACATGGCCAGCTATCCGTGGATCGGGGCTTACGACAAACTGCCGCCGGACTTCGCCGCCTTCCCGAACCTGCAGCGCTGGCACCAGGCGATCGCCGCGCGGCCGGCCACCCAACGTGCGTACGCGCTGCGCCAGCAGGTCAATCCGGATGCCGGCAAGCCGCTCAGCGATGAAGAACGCAAGCACCTGTTCGGCAAGCGCTGAAGCCGGACCACGCCCGGTGCTTCCGCGCATGCGGCGGCGCCGGGTTAGGATTGGGGCAGCCGTATACCGGAACCTTTCATGCGCCACCTGTTCGCTGCCCTTGCCCTGATGCTCGCTACCGCCACCACCGCCCACGCTGAAAAACTCACCCTGGAAGCCATCACCGGCTCGTTGCCGCTGTCCGGCCCGACGTTGATGAAGCCCAAGGTGGCGCCCGATGGATCGCAGGTCAGCTTCCTGCGCGGCAAGGACAGCGACCGCAACCAGCTGGACCTGTGGACCTACGATATCGCCAGCGCGCAGACCCGCCTGCTGGTGGATTCCAAGGTCGTCCTGCCCGGCACCGAAACGCTGAGCGATGAAGAAAAGGCACGCCGCGAGCGCCAGCGCATCGCGGCCATGACCGGCATCGTGGATTACCAGTGGTCGCCCGATGCGCGCAGCCTGCTGTTCCCGCTTGGTGGCGAACTGTATCTGTACGACCTGGGCAAGCAGGGCACCGCCGCCGTGCGCCAGCTGACCCACGGCGAGGGCTTCGCCACCGATGCCAAGCTGTCCCCGCGCGGTGGCTTCGTCAGCTTCATCCGCGCCCGCAACCTGTGGGTGATCGACCTGGCCAGCGGCCAGCAGCGCCAGCTGACCGGCGACGGCAGCGCGACCATCGGCAACGGCGTGGCCGAGTTCGTGGCCGATGAGGAAATGGATCGCCACACTGGTTACTGGTGGGCGCCGGACGATTCGGCGATCGCCTTTGCCCGCATCGACGAAAGCCCGGTGTCGGTGCAGAAGCGCTACGAGGTCTACCCCGACCGCACCGATGTCATCGAACAGCGTTACCCGGCCGCCGGCGATGCCAACGTGCGCGTGCAGCTGGGCGTGATCGCCCCGGCGCTGGACGCACAGCCGCGCTGGATCGACCTCGGCAAGGAGGCGGACATCTACCTGGCGCGCGTGGACTGGCGCGATCCGCAGCACCTCAGTTTCCAGCGCCAGAGCCGTGACCAGCGCCAGCTGGAGCTGGTGGAAACCACGTTGGCCGACGGCCGCCAGCGCGTGCTCGCCCGTGAGACCAGCAAGACGTGGGTGCCGCTGCACAACAGCCTGCGTTTCCTCGATGACGGCAGCCTGCTGTGGTCGTCCGAACGCACCGGCTTCGAACACCTGTACCGCATCGACAAGGCAGGCAAGGCGCACGCGCTGACCACCGGCGCGTGGCCGGTGGATGAGCTGCTGGCCGTGGATGAAAAGGCCGGGCTGGTGTTCTTCCGCGCGGGCATGGAATCGGCGCGCGAGAGCCACATTTACAGCGTGCCGCTGCAAGGTGGCGCGCCCAGGAAACTGTCGCCGTCCGCGGGCATGCACACGGCCAGCTTTGCACGCAACGCCAGCGTCTACGTGGACAGCTGGTCGAACACCGGCACGCCGCCGCAGATCGAACTGTTCCGCGCCAACGGCGAGAAGATCGCCACCCTGGTGGAGAACAACCTGGCCGATCCGGCGCATCCCTATGCGCGCTACCGGGACGCACAGCTGCCGGTGGAATTCGGCACGCTGACCGCCGCCGATGGCCGCACGCCACTGAATTACAGCGTGATCAAGCCGGCCGGCTTCGATGCCGCCAAGCGCTATCCAGTGGCGGTGTACGTGTACGGCGGTCCCGCTTCGCAGACCGTCACCAACGCCTGGCCGGGTCGCGGCGACCATCTGTTCAACCAGTACCTGGCGCAGCAGGGCTACGTGGTGTTTTCGCTGGACAACCGCGGCACCCCGCGCCGTGGCCGCGACTTCGGCGGTGCCTTGTATGGCAAGCAGGGCACGGTGGAAGTGGCCGACCAGCTGCGTGGCGTGGAGTGGCTGCAGAAGCAGCCGTGGGTGGACCCGGCGCGGATCGGTGTGCAGGGTTGGTCGAACGGCGGCTACATGACCCTGATGCTGCTGGCCAAGGCGTCCAACCGCTATGCCTGCGGTGTGGCCGGTGCACCGGTCACCGACTGGGGCCTGTATGACACCCACTACACCGAACGCTACATGGACCTGCCGGGGCGCAACCAGGCGGGGTACACCGAAGCACGCGTGCTGACCCATATCGATGGCCTGCGTTCGCGCCTGCTGCTGATCCACGGCATGGCCGATGACAACGTGCTGTTCAGCAATTCCACGGTGCTGATGAGCGCGCTGCAGAAGCGCGGCCAGCCGTTCGAACTGATGACCTACCCGGGCGCCAAGCACGGCTTGTCCGGTGCCGACGCGTTGCACCGTTATCGCATTGCAGAGGATTTCCTCGGCCGCTGCCTGAAGCCCTGATCGCCCGGCATGAGCTGCCGCCCGCCCCCGTGACCTCCGGCGCATTGCCGCTTCCGCCATGAATGCGTAGGGTGCTGGCATTGCCCGCATCCTGGAGTGTGTGATGAAGCCGCTTGTCCTTGCCATTGCCCTCGCGTTGGGTGCCGCCCCGCTGCTGTCCACCGCTCCGGCCCATGCGGCCCCGGCCGCTTCCAAGAAGCCCGCCGCGGCCCCGGCCTGGGTGGCGCGCAGCAACCAGCTGGCGCAGATCCTGCTGGATGCGCAGGGTCCGTTCCAGCCGGAAAGCACCGGCTTCTTCGGCGTGCCCGGCTACGACGACAAGGTCGCCGACCTCGGCCCGGACAACGCCAAGCGCTATCGCGCGGCGATGACCCAGGCGCGCGGTGAACTGCAGGCAAAGCTGGCCGGCGAGAAGGACCCCAACGTCCGCCAGGACCTGGAGATCATGATCGGTGCGGCGAGCGAGAGCATCGAAGGCAGCACGCTGGGCGAGCAGTACTTCCTGCCGTGGAGCGATTCCCCGCAGACCATCTTCAGCGGTCTGAACCTGCTGCTGTCCGACCAGGTGCCGGCCGAGCGCCGCGCCAAGGCGGTCGATCGCCTGAAGGCCTACGCCGGCCTGCAGCCGGGCGGTACGCCGCTGACCACGCTGGCCCGCCAGCGTTACGAAGAACGCCTGTCCAACAGTGCGCTGCTGCAGCCGACGAAGATCGAAGTGCAGCAGTCGCTGGACAACGTGGAGACCTACATCAGCGGCATCGAATCGCTGCTGCAGAAGTACAAGGTCGCCGGTGCCGACGAGGCGATGAAGACCCTCGCCGGGCAGCTGAAGGACTACGCGGCATGGACGCGCAGCACGGTGCTGCCGAAGGCGCGCGAAGACACCCGCCTGCCCGCGCCGGTGTATGCCTACCAGCTCAAGCAGGTCGGCATCGACATCGACCCGAAGCTGCTGATGCAGCGCGCCCAGCTGGAGTTCATGGAAACCCGTTCGGCGATGCGCCAGCTGGCGCCGCTGGTGGTGCAGGCCAAGGGCCTGAAGGTCAGCGACCCGACCGATCCGGTCGCGGTGATCCGCGCGCTGAAGAAGGAAACCATCGCCAACGACCAGCTGGAAGGCCATTACCGCAAGGTCATCGATGCGATCGATCCGCTGATCCACGAACACCAGATCGTCGATGTGCCGCAGCGCGCGATGCAGATGCGGCTGGGTTCGGCTGCGGAAAGCGCGGCCAGCCCGGCCCCGCATTTCCTGCCGGCACCGCTGGTCAACAATACCGGGCAGCAGGGCACCTTCGTGCTGCCGCTGGGCAACCCGGCGGCCGGCGAAGGCGCGCAGTACGATGATTTCAACTTCGGTTCCGCCGCCTGGACGCTGAGCGCGCACGAAGGCCGTCCCGGCCACGAGCTGCAGTTCACCGCGATGGTCGAGCGCGGTGTCTCGCTGGCGCGCACGATGTTCGCGTTCAATTCGGTCAACGTCGAAGGCTGGGCGCTGTATGCCGAAGCGGAAATGGTGCCCTATGAACCGCTGGACGGCCAGCTGATCGCGCTGCAGTTCCGCCTGCTGCGCGCCGCGCGCGCGATGCTGGACCCGATGCTCAACCTGGGCCTGATCGAACGCGCCGACGCCGAGCGCGTGCTGATCGACGAAGTGAGCCTGTCCAAGGCGATGGCCACCCAGGAACTGGACCGCTACACCGTGCGCATGCCCGGCCAGGCCGGCAGTTACTTCTACGGCTACACCCGCATCCTGGAACTGCGGATGGAGACCGAGCTGGCGCTCGGCACGAAGTTCGACCACAAGGCCTTCAACAACTTCCTGCTGGACCAGGGCCTGCTGCCGCCGGACCAGCTGGCCAAGGCGGTCAACGAAGTCTTCATCCCGAAATACCGCTGACCCACTAAAAAGGGGACGGAGGGGATTAAGTCGTTTCTGGCCCGTTTACGGCTGAAGACGACTTAATTCCCTCCGTACCCTTTTTTTAGTTCAACGTGCAGGGATCTGTTGGGCCGGCAGGCGCGGGACGGGCGCCGGGTTGGGCACCCAGATCGCCACGCCGGCCGCCTTGCGCTGGGTGGTCGGAATGCCGATGCCCACGCCACCGCCGACGCGCGAACCGTAGCTGCCGGCACCCACCGACATGCCCACCGGCGAGCCGCTGGAGCCCACGCCCATCAGGATCACGCCGTTGGCGCCGAGCGCGGCGGCATCGCGCTTGAGGCGGGCCACGGCCGCATCGGTCTGGCCCTGCGTGCCGAAGCCCACCGCACTGGACGATTCCAGCTGGGCGATCTCCACCGAACCGGCCGGCGGGGTGGAATACACCTGCACCTGGGCAGGGTCGATGGGGGCGCGGGCCTGGCCCAGCATCACCCGCGAAGTGCTGGCACAGCCGGCTACCAGCAGCAGCACGGCGGCAGCGGCGGTCCAGCGGAATGTCGTGGTGGTCATCTTCATGGCTCGAACCCCTGTAGGTAGGCAGCGGATCATCGGTCCATCGATCTGAATCGGCCCCAACGCCGGGGCCCTGCAGGCACGCTAGCACCGCAGCGGTGAGCGCGGCGGCAAGCCCATGCGGGCCTATCCGACGCCCACGCGAACGGCTATGGTGGGCCCCAATCCATCGGCGAGGAGGGCGTATGGGACTGATCAGTCTGTTGTGGGGCATCGTGGCACTGGTATGGATGGTGGTCGCGCTGGTGCCGCTGCTCGGCTGGGGCAACTGGTTCCTGATCCCGTTCGCCGCAGTGGGTGCGTTGATCGCAGCGATCGGCATCCTGTTCACCCATCCCAGCAAGCGTGGCCGGGCCTGGACCGGGCTGATCCTCAACGGCATCGTCATCGTGGTCGGCATCTTCCGCCTGGGGCTGGGCGGCGGCATCGTCTGAGGCTGCGGTGCGACCCTCGGTCGCAGGTGCGCAGGGAGGGCAGGGTGGCGGGCGTACAATGACCAGCCCGAGGGCCGCCCGGCCCTGCCCAGCGCCAGATCGGCGCCCAACGCCCCCGACGCCCAATGATCATCCGCCCACGTCCGCACGGCTGGCAGCTGCTGTACATCCTGCGGGGCTCCATCGTTCCGGCGGTGGCGCCCAAGGTGCTGGCGATCCTGCTGTTGGCCATCGTCGTGTCGGCGGTGGTGGAACTGGGCAACGTGCCGGGCATCGAACGGGTGTCTTCCGCGCCGTTCGCGCTGCTTGGCCTGGTGCTGTCGATCTTCCTCAGTTTCCGCAACAGCGCCTGCCATGAACGCTGGTGGGAAGGCCGCAAGCTCTGGGGCCAGCTCATTTTCGAGTCGCGCTCGCTGGCCCGCCAGGTGCAGCAGCTGCTGCCCGACGATGCGCCACGCCGCACGCGTATCGGCCATCTCGCCATTGCCTTCGCGCACGGCCTGGCCGCGCGCCTGCGCGGCGCGGACGAAGCGCAGGCGGTACGCCAATGGCTGGATGCCGACCAGCGCGTGCTGCTGCATGACCGCCGCAACACCCTGGACGCGCTGCTGTCGATGATCGCCGCCGAGCTGGCCGTGCCGCTGCACGCCGGCCGCCTGTCGCCGATCCTGTATGCCCAGCTGGAAGAGCGCCTGCATGCGCTGTCATCCATCCAGGCCGGCTGCGAGCGCATCCTCGCCAGCCCGCTGCCGTTCGCCTACACCCTGTTGCTGCACCGCTGCGCGTGGCTGTTCTGCGTGCTGCTGCCGTTCGGCCTGGCCAGTTCGCTGGGCTGGGCCACGCCGGTGCTGTCGGCGGTGCTGGCGTATGCCTTCTTCGGCCTGGACCAGCTGGGCGAAGAGATGGAAGACCCCTTCGGTACCGAGCCCAACGATCTGCCGCTGGATGCGATGGTGCGTACCGTTGAAATCGACCAGCTGGACGCGCTCGGCCAGCGCCCGCTACCCGACCCCCTGCTGCCGCGCGACTATCGCCTGCAGTGACCTGATGCCTTGACGGAGCCCCCCATGTCGCACCCCCTGTACCGCCCCCGCCGCATGCGCCGCGATGATTTCTCGCGCCGGATGATGCGCGAAAACACGCTGACCGTGGACGACCTGATCCATCCGGTGTTCGTGCATGAGCATGCCGGCCGCACCGCGATCCCGTCGATGCCGGGCGTGGAGCGCCTGTCCATCGAAGAACTGCTGAAAGTCGGTGAAGCGGCGGTGGAGCTGGGCATCCCGGTGCTCGACATCTTCCCGGTGATCGATCCGGCATTGAAGTCGCTGGACGCCGAAGCCGCATGGGCCGATGACGGGCTGGCGCAGCGTGCCGTGCGCGCATTGAAAGAACGCTTCCCGACGCTGGGGGTGATGACCGACGTGGCGTTGGATCCCTACACCACCCACGGCCAGGACGGCATCATCGATGACAGTGGCTACGTGCTCAACGACATCACCGTGGCAGCACTGGTGAAGCAGTCGGTGTCGCATGCGCGGGCCGGCGTGGATGTCATTTCGCCGTCGGACATGATGGACGGGCGCATCGGCGCCATCCGCCGTGGGCTGGACGAAGCCGGCTTCATCAACACCCGCATCATGGCCTACTCGGCCAAGTACGCATCGGCTTTCTACGGTCCGTTCCGCGACGCGGTGGGCAGCGCCGGCAGCCTCGGCAAGGCCGACAAGAAGACCTACCAGATGGATCCGGCCAACGGTGACGAGGCCCTGCGCGAGATCGCACTGGACCTGGAAGAAGGCGCGGACATGGTGATGGTCAAGCCGGGCATGCCGTACCTGGACGTGGTGCGGCGGGTCAAGGAAACCTTCGGCGTGCCGACCTTCGCCTACCAGGTGAGTGGCGAGTACGCGATGCTGAAGGCGGCCGCGGCCAATGGCTGGCTGGACGAACGTGCCTGCGTGATGGAATCGCTGATGTGTTTCAAGCGCGCCGGCGCCGATGGCGTGCTGACCTATTTCGCGCCGCAGGTGGCGCGCTGGCTGCACGAGCGCTGACAATAGCGGCTTCTGCACGAGGAGGATGGAACGATGGAGATCCTGGGCGTTGGCCACTGGATGATCTGGATCATCGGGGTGGTGGTGTTCGGCGCGCTGATCGTCTGGCTGGCGCTGGCGTCGTTCCGCGAAAAACGGCGTGCACCGGAACTGCCGTCGGCCGCCGCCCGCGTATCGCGCGAGCTGCAGCTGCCCGAAGCGGTGCAGGCCGAACTGGCCGCGTTGAACCGGCGCAAGGACGAGGGCCGCATCAGCGAAGCAGAGTACGAACAGGCCCGCGCCAGCCTGCTGGACCGGTAGCGACGGCCGCTGGCCGTCTGCCCTTGGCACTGGTGGGTGACGACCGTTGGTCGTCACGCTTCCCCATCAGCTGCCACACCCGGCCACCGCCACCGTGCGTGGCGCCATCATCCGGTACACATCGCTACCACCCGCGCGTGGCGCGCGTGCGCTGCTGCTCACCAGCAACAGTTCACCCGGCCTGGCCGCATCGACCACCGCTGCACGGGTCATCCCATCGGCCGTATTGAACGACAACGCCACCGACTGCAACGCCGCCGCGGACCACGCGCAGTCGCTGCGCCACAGCTGGGCCGTGCCCTCGCCGGCGCGCGTGAAAACCACCGCACCGGCGTTGCCCAGCCAATCGCCGTCGGTTTCGTCGGCCGCGCTGTTCAGTGCCTCCAGCGCAACCGCCGGGCCGCGCTTTCCATCGCTTATGGTCGCCAGATGCAGGTCCCAACCGCGCCCCTTGCCGGCCTGCCGCGCGAACAGCAACCGCTGCCCGTCCGCACTCAAGGCCGCACCGCGCTCCGCCGTGAGCACCCCGCCCTCCTGCCAGCGCTCCGCTGCGCCGAAGCGACCGTCCGCATCGATGGCCACCCGGTACAGCGCCATCGTCCCATCGCGGTCGGAGGCGAACAGCAGCCAGCGCCCGTCGTGGCTGAAGTACGGGTCCAGGTCATCGGCCTCGCTGTTCAAAGGCAGCGGCTGCGGCGCCTGCCAGCGGCCTGCGCGCAGCTCGGCCTGCCACAGGTCCCAGCCACCGCTGCCGCCGCTGCCGCCGACGCGGTCACTGGCGAAGACGATGCGCTGGCCATCAGGGCGGAGGCTGGCGCGGCCTTCCCCGGCCTTGGTCGAGACCACGCCCATGCCTTCGATGCCGAACTCATTCAACGCCATCGCCACGGGGGCGCAGAGTAAACTGGCGGCCACAACCAGCAGGGGCAGGGCAGATCGCATCGTCCAGGTCCAGGCAGTACAGGGAGGCCCAGTGTAGGGCGTCCCCTTCGAACCATCCGAGGATTCCATGACCGATCGATACGCTGTCTTTGGCCACCCCATCGCCCACTCCCTGTCGCCGGACATCCACGCCGCATTCGGCCGGCAGGAAGGCATCGCGGTGGACTACCGTGCCATCGACGCCACGCCGGACGGCTTCCTTGCCGCGCTGGAAGCGTTCGCTGCCGAAGGCGGGCGTGGCGCCAATGTCACCCTTCCGCACAAGGAAGCGGCCTTCGCGGTGTGCACCACGCGCACCGCGCGCGCCACCCGTGCCGGCTCGGTCAACACGCTGCTGCGCAAGGGTGATCGCTGGCACGGCGACACCACCGATGGTGCTGGGCTGGTGCGTGACCTCACCGACCGCCACGGCCAGGACCTGCGCGGCCGCCGCGTACTGCTGCTGGGTGCGGGCGGTTCGGCACGCTCGGTGGCCCCCTCGCTGCTGGATGCCGGCATCCGGGAACTGGTGGTGGTCAACCGCACGCCGGAACGCGCCGATGAACTGATCGATGCGATGGGCGAGCCGGGCCGTGCGCTGAGCCGCTACTGGGACGACCTGCACGACCTGGGCGACTTCGAACTGATCGTCAACGCGACCTCGGCCGGCCGTGACCCCAGTGCGTCCTTCAAGCTGCCGCTGTCGCTGGTCAACAGCATGACCACCGCGGTGGACCTGAACTACGGTGATGCGGCGATCGCCTTCCTGGCGTGGGCGCGTTCGGCCGAATGCCGCAACACCGTCGATGGCCTGGGCATGCTGGTCGAACAGGCCGCCGAGAGCTTCCAGCAGTGGCACGAAGTCCGCCCGGACACCGACGCGGTATATGCCGGGCTGCGTGGCAACACGCGCCTCACCGGAGAGGAATGAACATGGAAAGCACCGATCTGCTGATGACCGTGTTGAGCATGGCGGCGGTGCGGCTGCCGGTGCTGATCGCATTGACCATCGGCGTGGTCTGGGTGATGGACGTACCCCGTGGGCCGGTACGCACCGGCGCGCTGGCCGGCCTGCTGCTGCTGGCCGCCACCAGTGTGTTCGGCCTGCTGGCTTCGCTGCTGCCGCTGTGGCTGATCAACAGCGGGCAGTACGGATCGATTGCCGGGCTCGGCATGATCCTCAACGGGGTCCATTTCGCGCTGTCGCTGGTCGAAGCCTTCGGCCTGGTGCTGGTGGTCTGGGCGCTGACGCGCGCCCTGCGTGGTGGCGTGCCGCGCCCGGCCTGACCCGGCAAGGTCCCTGCGGCAGCGCAGGGACCGTCCTGCAGCGGGCTGACAGGTTCAGCGTCGCCGACCCGGGTGGGGCGGTCCAGCGTGCGACAATACGCAGCCTGATCCCGTACCGGTAATCCTGGCGTGACCGAACCCGTCGCCGTGCCGCGCATGCTTGATGACGCCCTGAAGGATGCAATCCGCAAGGCGTACACCACGCTGCAGGCCAACACCCCCGGCTTTGCCACCCGCCGCTCGCAGAGCCAGATGATCGGCGTGGTGTCGCGTGCGTTGGCCAGGAGTGGCGGCGTGGGCGTGGTGGAGGCACCGACCGGCGTCGGCAAGAGCCTGGGTTACCTCACCGCCGGCGTACCCATCGCCATCGCCACCAAGAAGAAGCTGGTGATCAGCACCGGCACCGTGGCGTTGCAGTCGCAGCTGGTCGAGCGTGACATCCCGAACTTCCTCAAGGCCACCGGGCTGGAAGCCACCGTGGCGCTGGCCAAGGGCCGCACCCGTTACCTGTGCACGCGCAATGCCGCCGAAGCGCAGGGCGAGGCGTCGCAGGGCGGCATGTTCGAAGACGAGCAGCCGCTGTACGACCGGCCGTTGGCCCCGATTGAAATGGACATCGCCGCGCGGCTGACGGTGGCTTTCACCTCCGGCAGCTGGGACGGTGACATCGACAACGCTCCGGAAACCATCAGCCCGGGGCTGCGCGGCCGCATCACCACGCCGGCCTCTGCCTGTGCCGGACGGCGCTGCGCCTATTCGGCGCAATGCGCGGTGCTGCGTTCGCGCAACACCGTGCGCGATGCGCAGATCGTGGTCACCAACCATGCGCTGCTGCTGTCAGCGCTGTCCATCGGCGAGAGTGAGAACAACCAGCCGCTGATCGCCGCGCCTTCGGACATGCTGCTGGTGCTGGACGAAGGCCACCACATCGGCAACGTGGCCATCGACCAGGGCGCGGCCAGCCTGGCCCTGGATGACATGGCCAAGCGCGTGGGACGCCTGCAGATCCTGATCGCCGGTGCCTACCGTGCGGTGGACAAGGACCGGCTTGGCAACCTGCTGCCGAACGAAGCCATCGATGTCGCCACCAACGTGGCCAAGCAGCTGCGCGCGTTCCGCGATCACGTCGAAGCACTGTGGATGCCGGCGCCGGCCGACGAAGAACCGATGTGGCGCGCGGCCAACGGGCGCCTGCCCGAGGCCTGGCGCGAGCCGATCGAAGCGCTGGCCGACGACACCCGCAGCCTGTTCAACTGGGCGCACGCGGCCAATGCACAGGTGGCCAAGGGCAAGCAGGACGATCCCGCCCGCGAGCGTCTGCAGCGCAACCTTGGCATGGCGCTGGAAATGGTCGAAGGCCAGTACAACCTGTGGCAGGCCTGGCGCCGCGAAGACAAGGAAGGCGCGCCGCCGATGGCACGCTGGATCACCGCCACGCGCGAAGGCGACCTGGTGTTGCACGGCTCGCCGGTATCGGCCGCGCATGTACTGCGCAAGCTGTTGTGGGACGAAGTGGACTCGGTGGTGATGACCTCGGCCACGTTGACCGGCGGTGGTGATTTCCAGTCACTGGCGATCGACAACGGCATCCCGGAGGACGCTGAAATGGTGTCGCTGTCCTCGCCCTTCGATCTGCCCAACCAGGCCGAGCTGATCGTGCCGCCGTTCCCGGTGACGCCGGATGACCGCGAGGGTCACCCGCGCGAAGTGGCGCGTTATCTCGGCAAGGAACTGGACTGGAAGAAAGGCTCGATGGTGCTGTTCACCTCGCGCTGGAAGATGGAGAAAGTAGCCGGCCTGATGCCTGCCGCCAAGCGCAAGCAGGTGCTGGTGCAGGGAGAAATGTCCAAGACCCGGTTGATCGACGAGCACCTGCGTCGGGTTGCCGCATGCGAAGGCTCGGTGCTGTTCGGCCTGAACTCGTTCGGCGAGGGCCTGGACCTGCCGGGCGAGGCGTGTACCACGGTGGTGATCACCCAGGTGCCGTTCGCGGTGCCGACCGATCCGCAGACCGCCACCCTGAGCGAGTGGTTCGAGGCACGCGGGCTGAACGCCTTCAACCTGATCGCCGTGCCGCACGCGCTGCGCACGCTGACCCAGTTCGCCGGCCGCCTGATCCGCACCTCCACCGATACCGGCCGCGTCATCATCCTCGACTCGCGCCTGCTCAGCCGCCGCTACGGCAAGCGCATCATCGACGCACTGCCCCCGTTCAAACGCATCATCGGCTGACCGTCCCGGCGCTACCACGGCTGTCGGTAGTGACGGCCGCTGGCCGTCATGCGTCTGCGGCGGGTGGATGACGACCGCCTGCTTCGGTGGGTGGATGACGAGCGTCTGCTTCGGTGGGTGACGACCGTTGGTCGTCACGCTTCTGCCTTCCGCTGCGCTCGCCGAGCATGGCTCGGACGCTACCGTGCTCGCGCCCCTGGTCAGTCCACCAGCGCGGTATTGCGCACGGCGCCCTTGTCGGTGGCACTCTGCCATCCCTGGGACTTGCCGTAAAGGGCGGTGTTCGTCTCCAGTCCGGAGCATCTAAAGAAGTGTTTCGGCGCTCTCCATCAATGTCACGACGTTGGCAACGACGGTGAGTGGAAGATTCCTGGACGAAGACAGCAGCCTGCATTCGAGGGATGCCCTCGCTCCCCCCACTCCGGCACCAGTGCCCGCGTGTCGGCCCTCTGCCAACCAAGTGAGGCTGACGTTCATGACCTGGCTCAAGCGGTGAAGATGGACGATCGATGGCGTGAAGCCATGCTCGTCGAGCGGTTGACGTTCAAGGCAGTGGCGAGATCGGTCTGCGAAAAACCACGGTCTACTCTCACCGAGCGTATCCGTGCAGCCAGTGTGCCGGCGTCCCAGTCCAAAGGAATCTCCATGAAGCAGTGGCAAGCGTGATCGACAGTGTTTGAGATCGCACTCAGCCAGTCAAAGGTCAGCCACGACGTCCTGCATTGGAGCTGATGGAGACGATGAACGTGCAGCTGGATTGACCTGCTGTGCAGGCCACAGCGACGCGCTTGCGAACATCATCGAGGACGTGGAGTAATGAGGTTGGGTGTTAGGCAGAAGAGCGAACGCCACCATCCATGACGCAACCTTGATACATCAGCAGCCACCGCGTGGCTTTCAGTGGAGCCGGTGGACGTTGTACCGACGTCCGCTGCATTTCTCCATTGATCTGTTGGAGTAGATCGTGATCACTTATTACCTCACGCTGGCGTATCGACGCTTGCTGGCAACCAAAGGCATGAGCGTTGCACTGATGCTGGGGCTTGGCCTGGGCGTCGGAGCCAGCATGACGATGATTACTGTGGTCTCCACCATGTCCTGGGATCCGTTGCCGGGACGCAGCGGGCACCTTTTTCATCCTGTTCTGGATATCCTCCCTTCGTCGTATCCAGTACGTGCCGGAAGGGATCCACGGGTTGCCATGACCTGGCCGGATGCACGAGCACTGCTCAGGCAGGGACCGGGGTACCAACAGGCAGCGCTTGCTTCCGGTAGGCTGCTTGTCGACAGTCAGGCGGGTGTGCCAGTGCCATTTTTCGCACGTGGACAGTACGCCACTGCCCGCGTCTTTGAAATGTTTGGAATAGGTCTGGTGGCCGGTCGCGCATGGACATCGGCCGAAGAGAGCAACCGTGCCCGGGTCATGGTTCTGAGTCGTTCACTGGCCGCGAGGGTAGGGTTCAATAGGTCCCGGATCGGTGACTCCATCAGACTGGGGGGACACTCTTT
>Ga0308163_10001753_pt1 | contig 22106 bp, 18 predicted proteins | sample PhyTR1_FD_201037 | JGI IMG/M metagenome (GOLD analysis project Ga0308163, IMG submission 201037) | Phyllosphere microbial communities from UC Gill Tract Community Farm, Albany, California, United States - DLSLT.R1 | ecosystem: Host-associated > Plants > Phyllosphere > Unclassified | place: USA... | reverse complement strand
AGGCGTGGCTAACATCACGCCTGATTCCTGACGTGAAAAGTCATCTCTGCTTGCTGACAATGCCCTGGTCATGGGCTCACGTTGTCGGCTAACAGAGCAACGCAGATGCTCATGCCCCGATTCACTTCAGCGCTGCGAGAATCTCATCCGGTGAGAACCCTCTGATCAGCGTGCCGTTCACGTCGATCAAAGGGATACCTCGACCACCCAGCGCCTCGTAGGCCTTACGCCCTTCGGCCGATTTCTCGATATCGTATTCGGTGTAAGGGATGCCCTTGCTGTCGAGGAAACGCCGCGTCTGTTTGCAGTAGCCGCACCAGTCGGTGGCATACATCACCACCTTCGCCTGAGCTTGAGTCTGCGACGAGACCGCTTGGGACGGATTGACGAAGTGTTCGATCTTGCCCCAATTCTGGTACACCACGACGACCAGCAGGATCAGCACGAACTTCTTCAGCGTGCGCACGAACATGGGGTCAGCGCCTCTTCAGCTGGTCGGTCAGTTGCGTCGGCAGGCCTTTGATGATCAGGGTGCCCTTTTCTTCGTCGTACTCGATCTTGTCGCCCAGCAGGTGCGCTTCGAAGCTGATCGACAACCCCTCGGCACGGCCGGTGAAGCGGCGGAACTGATTAAGCGTGCGCTTATCGGCCGGGATTTCCGGCGACAGGCCGTAGTCCTTGTTGCGAATGTGCTCGTAAAACGCGCGCGGGCGGTCTTCGTCGATCAGGCCGGAGAGCTCTTCAAGGGCAATGGGCTCGCCCATCTTGCTCTGGCTGCTGGCGTAGTCGACCAGCGCCTTGGTTTTCTCGCGGGTCGACTCCTCGGGCAGGTCCTCGCTTTCGACGAAGTCGCTGAACGCCTTGAGCAGGGTGCGCGTCTCGCCGGGGCCGTCGACCCCTTCCTGGCAACCGATGAAGTCGCGGAAGTACTCCGAGACCTTCTTGCCGTTCTTGCCTTTGATGAACGAGATGTACTGCTTGGACGCCTTGTTGTTCTGCCACTCGGAGATGTTGATCCGCGCGGCCAGGTGCAGCTGACCCAGGTCCAGGTGCCGGGAAGGGGTGACGTCCAGCGCTTCGTTGACCGCAACGCCTTCGCTGTGATGCAGCAGGGCGATGGCCAGGTACTCCGTCATGCCCTGTTGATAGTGGGCGAACAGCACATGGCCGCCGACCGACAGATTGGACTCTTCCATGAGCTTTTGCAGATGCTCGACGGCAACACGGCTGAACGCAGTGAAGTCCTTGCCCTCATCGAGGTATTCCTTCAGCCAGCCGCTGAACGGATGAGCGCCCGACTCCGGATGAAACAAGCCCCAGGCTTTGCCTTGTTTGGCGTTGTAGCTCTCGTTGAGGTCGGCCAGCATGTTCTCGATGGCCTGGGACTCGGCGAGTTCTGAGTCTCGAGCATGGAGGACTGCGGGCGTACCGTCGGGTTTCTTGTCGATCAGGTGAACGATGGCATGACGGATCGGCATGGAATTCTCGGCCTTTGAAGTGGAACTGAACGGGTGGAGGCAGGGCCCGTGCGAAAGTCGGCAAGTGTACCGCAGACCAGCCCCGGATCGGCCCGGGAAGGCCGAAAACACGGCTCAAAACCGCGTTATACGAATTTTTTACGCTTCAGACGTGATAAAGCTGACCAAATGGGTAGGTAGGTGCGGATATTTGCTTGGCTCTGTGCTAGTTTTGCCCGGTCTTGCGCACTGAAGCGCGCCAAGCACGCAGTTTGTGGGCGTCCGGCCGAACCAAAGGCCGATTTCGGTATCTACATTTCGCGTCCGTACACACTCTGCAAACCATATGAATTTGATAGGGAAGGAACACCACCATGGCTCTGACTAAAGACCAATTGATCGCCGATATCGCAGAAGCTATCGACGCGCCAAAAACCACCGCGCGCAACGCTCTCGACCAATTGGGCCAAATCGTCGCTGACCAACTGGAATCCGGTAGTGAAATCACTCTGCCAGGCATCGGCAAACTGAAAATCACCGAGCGTCCTGCTCGCACCGGCCGTAACCCTTCGACTGGCGCAGCCATCGAAATCGCTGCCAAGAAAGTGGTCAAGTTCGTTCCAGCCAAAGTGCTGACTGACTCGGTCAACAAGTAAGCAAAACGCTGCTTGTAAGAGAAACCGTGTGACGGAGCGATCCGGACACGGTTTTTTCATGCCCGGGATTCAGCCGCAGGAGCGCTGCGTCTACAGGTCATTTCGCGCTGCCCCAACGCTCAGCTCGCCAGATAGCCTGCTGCGCCTTGTCCTGAAAGGTCCACGCGACGAAGCGGCTCTGTTTCTGGCCTTGGGACATCTCCACAACCCGGCTCTCGACAGCACCCACTTTCTTCAGCGTGCTTTGAATCAACGGCAGATTAGAGGCTTTGGACACAAGCGTGCTGAACCACAGCACCTGCCCCGGCATCAGTGCGCTCTCGTTGATCAGTTGCGTCACGAAGCGCGATTCGCCCCCTTCGCACCACAGCTCAGCGGCTTGACCGCCGAAGTTCAGCACGGGCAGTTTGCGCTTGGGATCTGCCTTGCCCAGTGCGCGCCATTTGCGCTGGCTGCCGCGTAGGGCTTCTTCCGCCGAGGCGTGGAAGGGCGGATTGCACAGCGTGATGTCGAAGCGTTCGTCGGCCTGCAGCAGGTCCATCAGGATGAGCTTGCGATTGTGTTGCTCGCGCAGGCTGATGGCTTTGCCCAGGTTGTTCGCCTTGACGATGGTGGTTGCCGAGGCGAGGGCGATCTTGTCGATGTCCGACCCTACAAAGTGCCAGCCGTAATCGCAGTGCCCGATCAGCGGGTACACGCAGTTGGCCCCAGTACCGACGTCCAGCGCCTTGACTGCTGCGCCGCGAGGAATCACGCCCTCGTTGTGTTCGGCGAGCAGGTCGGCCAGAAAATGCACGTAATCGGCGCGACCGGGAATTGGCGGGCACAGGTAATCCGCCGGGATGTCCCAGTGCGCGATGCCATAGAAGGCCTTGAGCAACGCCCGGTTGAACACCCGCACGGCGGCCGGGTTGGCGAAGTCGATGCTTTCCTTCCCGTATGGGTTGGTGATCACGAACGTGCCCAGCTCCGGGCTGCCTTTGATCAGGCGAGGAAAGTCGTAATGGCCCTGATGGCGATTGCGCGGGTGCAGGCTGGCCTTCTCACGCGGCTCGGCAGGCGGCTTTACGTGCTGCGGCTTGGGCTTCTTGCGCGGCTGTTTGGGTGACTCGGGTTTATTCATTACGCAGGTTTCCGGTCAAAACACAAAACCCTGTAGGAGCGCGCTTGCCCGCGATTGCGGTGTGTCAGCCACCACCAACGGCGCAGACATCAGGCAATCGCGGGCAAGCGCGCTCCTACAGGGTTCAGGATTCAGCCAGCCCGGTATCGGGCTGGCTGACTTTTTTCACTTACAAACTGGAAATCCGAGCGTGCTGCTCAGCCAGCTTGCCCAGTGCCTGTTCGGCCTCGGTCAGCTTGGCGCGTTCCTTGGCGATGACCTCAGGCGGTGCCTTGTCGACGAACGCGGCATTGGACAGCTTGCCGCCCACGCGTTGCACTTCGCCTTGCAGGCGCTGGATTTCCTTGTCCAGACGCGCCAGCTCTGCGCCTTTGTCGATCAGGCCGGCCATCGGCACCAGCACTTCCATCTCGCCGACCAGTGCGGTCGCCGACAACGGGGCTTCAGCCCCTGTCGCCAGTACCGTGAACGATTCGATCTTGGCCAGTTTCTTCAACAGGTGCTCGTTCTCGTCCAGGCGACGCTGGTCTTCAGCGCCGACGTTCTTGAGGAACAATTGCAGAGGCTTGCCCGGGCCGATGTTCATTTCGCCGCGAATATTGCGCACGCCGAGCATCACGCCTTTGAGCCACTCGATATCGCCTTCGGCAGCCGCGTCGATGCGCGACTCGTTCGCCACCGGCCACGGTTGCAGCATGATGGTCTTGCCTTCGATACCGGCCAGCGGCGCCAGGCGTTGCCAGATTTCTTCGGTAATGAACGGCATGAACGGATGCGCCAGACGCAGCGCCACTTCCAGAACGCGAACCAGCGTGCGACGGGTCCCGCGCTGACGTTCGATCGGCGCGTTTTCATCCCACAGTACTGGTTTGGAGAGTTCCAGGTACCAGTCGCAGTACTGGTTCCAGATGAACTCGTACAGCACTTGTGCGGCGAGGTCGAAACGGAACTGATCCAGCTGACGGGTCACTTCGGCTTCGGTGCGCTGCAATTGCGAAATGATCCAGCGATCAGGCAGCGACAGCTCGAAGGCTTCGCCGTTCTGGCCGCAGTCTTCGCCCTTGTCCAGCACATAGCGTGCGGCGTTCCAGATCTTGTTGCAGAAGTTGCGGTAGCCCTCGACGCGGCCCATGTCGAACTTGATGTCGCGACCGGTGGAGGCGAGCGAGCAGAAGGTGAAGCGCAGGGCGTCGGTGCCGTAGCTGGCGATGCCGTCGGCGAATTCGTCGCGTGTCTGCTTCTCGATCTTCTTCGCCAGCTTGGGCTGCATCATGCCCGAGGTGCGCTTCTGAACCAGGGCTTCCAGCTCGATGCCGTCGATGATGTCCAGCGGGTCCAGGACGTTGCCCTTGGACTTGGACATCTTCTGACCCTGACCGTCGCGCACCAGCCCGTGAACATACACGGTCTTGAACGGCACTTGCGGCGTGCCATCTTCGTTTTTCACCAGGTGCATGGTGAGCATGATCATCCGGGCAACCCAGAAGAAAATGATGTCGAAGCCAGTGACCAGCACGTCGGTCGGGTGGAAGGTCTTCAGGAAATCGGTCTGCTCAGGCCAGCCCAGGGTGGAGAAGGTCCACAGGCCCGAACTGAACCAGGTGTCGAGAACGTCGTTGTCCTGCTGCAGCGCAACGTCCGGCCCCAGGTTGTGCTTGGCGCGCACCTCGGCTTCGTCGCGGCCGACATAGACCTTGCCCGACTCGTCGTACCAGGCCGGAATGCGGTGGCCCCACCAGAGCTGACGGCTGATGCACCAGTCCTGAATGTCGCGCATCCAGGAGAAGTACATGTTTTCGTATTGCTTGGGCACGAATGCGATGCGACCGTCTTCAACGGCGGCGATGGCAGGTTCGGCCAGCGGCTTGGTCGACACGTACCACTGGTCGGTCAGCCATGGCTCGATGATGGTGCCGGAGCGGTCGCCTTTCGGGACCTTCAAAGCGTGGTCGTCAACGCTGACCAGCAAGCCAGCGGCATCGAATGCCTCGACGATCTGTTTACGCGCTTCAAAGCGGTCCAGGCCGGCGTATTGGGCCGGCAAGGCACCGTCGAGGGATTCGTTCAAGGTGCCGTCGAGGTTGAACACCTGAGCGGCGGCCAGCACGTGAGCGTTCTTGTCGAAGATGTTCAGCAGCGGCAGGTTGTGGCGCTTGCCGACTTCATAGTCGTTGACGTCGTGAGCCGGTGTGATCTTCACGCAGCCGGTGCCGAATTCCGGGTCGCAGTAATCGTCTGCGATGATCGGGATGCGACGGCCCACCAGTGGCAGCTCGACGAACTTGCCGATGAGCACCTTGTAGCGCTCGTCGGAAGGGTTCACCGCAACGGCGGCGTCACCCAGCATGGTTTCCGGGCGAGTGGTGGCGACGATCAGATAATCCAGACCTTCGGCGGTCTTGGCGCCGTCCGCCAGTGGATAGCGCAGGTTCCACAGATGGCCTTTCTCGTCGTGGTTTTCCACTTCGAGGTCGGAGATCGCGGTGTGCAACTTGGTGTCCCAGTTGACCAGACGCTTGCCGCGGTAAATCAGGCCGTCTTCATGCAAGCGCACGAAAGCTTCTTTCACGGCTTCGGACAGGCCGTCGTCCATGGTGAAGCGCTCACGGCTCCAGTCAACGGACGAGCCCAGGCGGCGGATCTGACGGCTGATGTTGCCACCGGACTGATCCTTCCACTCCCAGACTTTCTCCAGGAATTTCTCGCGACCCAGATCGTGGCGGTTCTGGCCCTGTGCTTCGAGCTGACGCTCGACCAGCATCTGAGTGGCGATACCGGCGTGGTCGGTGCCTGGCTGCCACAGGGTATTACGGCCCTGCATGCGGCGGAAACGGATCAGGGCGTCCATGATCGCGTTGTTGAAACCGTGGCCCATGTGCAGGCTGCCGGTCACGTTCGGCGGCGGAATCATGATGGTGTACGAGTCGCCCGCGCCTTGCGGAGCGAAATAATTCTCGGACTCCCAGGTCTGATACCAGGAAGTTTCGATGGCGTGCGGCTGGTAGGTCTTGTCCATGCGCGGCGGGAACCTGATCTGCTTTCAGTCGGAAAAGCCGGGAAGTATAGCTTTTCACGGCAGCTGCAAGCTACAAGCTGTAATCCGCAGGCGTATGAGTGGTCGCAAGGCAGGGCGGGATCCCGTGTAGGCGCGTGGCTTGTGTCTGGGTCGCAGTCGGACGACGAACTGTCCGTGAAACCACAGAACACGGTTTGACTGACACTCCGAGTCATCCGAATGTACTGCCGGTTACCAGCAGACCGTCCGACTGCGGCCAGACAAAAGCCACGCTGCTACAGGGGATGCGATATCAGTTGTTGTACTGCCCCAACAACCGTTCCAGCCGCGCGTCCAGTCGACGTTTGATTTCGTTTTCGATGTGGGGGGCGAAGTCGTCGATGACGTCTTGCATGATCAGCTGTGCAGCCGCGCGCAGTTCGCTGTCCAGATGGAGCAGGTCGTCCGGGTTGGGCGTGCTGGCCTGAGGTTCTGGCTGAGCGGGTGACGGAGCAGCAGGCGCTGGCTTGGCGACGGGCTCGGGGATCAGCGTCGGGATGTCCTGATTCAGCTCGTCGGCGGACACGACCTGACCGCTGACCACGTCGAACAGCAAGGGGATCTGGCCTTCGGTGGCGACGGTGTCGGTCAGCAAGGGCGGTTGCAGGGAGTCGTCGCCGAGCAACTGGCGGATCGACTCGAGGTCATCCAGCAGGTGGGCGGAGTCTTTCAGGTTTTTTGAATTATCCATCGTGTGCTCAAAGACGCTGCAGTCGGTGATCCTGCAGAGGATAGCCCTGTTCACGGTAGAAGCGAAAACTCTCTCGAGCCGCCAGCCGGATAGCAGGGTCTTCCACCACGATCTCCGCGATGCGCGCGAATCGTTTGAAGAATTCGGGGATGCGCAGGTCGAGATTGACCAGCAAATCCTGATGAGTGCCCGGGTCGGTTCCGATGCCCAGCGCCACGGGTGCGTCGCTGTCGTCTTCTACAAGACCATGGGGCACGAACGTCTCGCCCTTGAAACGCCATAAGTGGGCGTCCAGTTCCTCGCGTTGCTGCGCGTCAGTGCAATGCAGGTAGACGCGATGCCCAAGGCGCCAGGCCTTGTCGGTGAGCTTGCAGGCGAAGTCCAGACGCGCGGCTGGATCGGCGCTGGGGAGAATGTAGAAATCGACTTGAGTCATGGGCCTTCCAAAGCGTGAAACGGACCGGGCCCTTCTTTAAAATCCGAAGGGCCCAGTGCGTTTCGGGGCGTCTTACACGCCCGCGCGATCGAGCAGGTATTGGGTCAGCAGCGGAACCGGACGCCCGGTGGCGCCTTTGTCCTTGCCGCTCAACCAGGCAGTGCCCGCGATGTCCAGGTGCGCCCACTCGTAGGCCTTGGCGAAGCGCGAAAGGAAGCACGCTGCGGTGATGGTGCCGCCTTTCGGGCCACCGATGTTGGCGATGTCGGCGAACGGGCTGTCCAGTTGCTCTTGGTACTCGTCGAACAGCGGCAGTTGCCAGGCACGGTCGTCAGCGCGTTTGCCGGCGTCCAGCACCTGGTCGATCAGGGTATCGCTGTTGCCGAGCAGGCCGCTGGTGTGGCCGCCCAGGGCAACGACGCAGGCGCCGGTCAGGGTTGCGATGTCGATCACGGCCTGTGGCTTGAAGCGTTCGGCGTAGGTCAGCGCGTCACACAGCACCAGACGGCCTTCTGCGTCAGTGTTGAGAATCTCGACGGTCTGGCCGCTCATGGTCTTGACGATGTCGCCAGGACGGGTCGCGTTGCCGCTTGGCATGTTCTCAGCGGCCGCGACGATGCACACCAGGTTGATCGGCAGTTGCAAGGCCAGCACGGCGTTCAGGGTGCCGAAGACGCTGGCCGCGCCGCACATGTCGAACTTCATCTCGTCCATGCCCAGGCCAGGCTTGAGGCTGATGCCGCCGGTGTCGAAGGTGATGCCCTTGCCGACCAGCACGAAAGGCTTCTCGGATTTTTTGCCGTTCATGTACTGCATCACGATCAGGCGTGGCGGCTGGGCGCTGCCCTGACCGACCGCCAGGAACGAGCCCATGCCCAGTTCAGCGATTTTCTTCTCGTCGAAGACTTCGACCTTCAGGCCTTTGTTGGCCTTGCCCAGTGCCTTGGCTTGCTCGCCCAGGTAGGTCGGGTGGCAGATGTTCGGTGGCATGTTGCCCAGATCGCGGGTTACCGCCATGCCGGCCGCGATGGCTTGGGCGTGTTTGACGGCGCGCTCGACGTCAGCGACGCTGGCCTTGGCGGTCAGCAGCGTCACTTTTTTCAGGGCGCGTGGGTCGACCTTCTGGCTCTTGAAGCGATCGAACACGTATTCGCCATCGGCCAGGGTTTCCACCAGCAGGCGCGCCTTGCCATACACGTCACGGTTTTTGACCGCCAGATGATCCAGCGCGAAGGCTGCGTCAGTCCCGCCGAGGCTTTTCAGGGTGTTCAGCACGCCGCTGACGATTTTGCGGAACTGGCGATCCGTCAATTCCGGGTCTTTACCGGTGCCCACCAGCAGGACGCGATCGGCCTTGAGGTTGGGCAGGCTGTGCAGCAACAGGCTTTGGCCGACTTTACCCGCCAGATCGCCGCGCTTGAGCACCGCGCTGATCGCGCCGCCGCTCAGGGTGTCGACATTTTTTGCAGCATCGCTCAGCGTGCGGCCTTCACCGACGGCAACCACCAGAGTGGCGGTCTTCAAGGTTTCTGCACTGACGCTCTTAACAACCAATTCCATGTCGGGGTCCCCGAGTAAACTGTGGGTTATCGCAATATGAGTACGCGGCGCGGCGCAAGTGAAGGTGTCTCGCATCGCCATGCCAGCGGCAAGGCCCGCAGTTTGACCCTGCAAAAGGTCAGATGACAACCCCGCAGAGCACCCGTTTGGCACGCCCGTGTCAGCATCGGTTCAGGAAGTATCCTGCGCGCGCAGTGACAGACACACCCAATCACAGGATAATGCCGCATATTTTTTTGGTGGTTCGCCGTCGCGCGCATCGTGGCTGATCCATTTCTTTGTCAGGCTGCCTGAGCGTGACAACCCTGGAGTGTCTGGTTTGATTGTCTTTCGTTACCTGTCCCGAGAAGTGCTGGTTACCTTGAGCGCTGTCAGCGCGGTGCTGCTGGTAATCATCATGAGTGGCCGTTTCATCAAATACCTCGCCCAGGCTGCCTCCGGCGCACTCGATCCGGGCGTGCTGTTTCTGATCATGGGCTTTCGTCTGCCAGGGTTCCTGCAACTGATTCTGCCGCTGGGCTTGTTCCTCGGCATTTTGCTGGCGTACGGGCGCCTTTACCTCGAAAGCGAGATGACCGTACTGGCGGCGACGGGGATGAGCCAGCAGCGTTTGTTGTGGATGACGCTGGCGCCTGCCGCGCTGGTGTCGTTGCTGGTGGCGTGGCTGAGTTTCAGTCTGGCCCCGCAGGGTGCCAATCAGTTTCAACTGCTGCTGAACAAGCAGGATGCGATGACCGAATTTGACACGCTGGTGCCTGGTCGTTTCCAGCTGCTTCGCGACGGCAGTCGGGTCACGTACACCGAAACCATGACCGACGACCGTATCAATCTCGGTGGTGTGTTCATCTCTGAAAAGAAACTGGAAGAGAAGAAGGACCATGGCATCACCGTGCTGGTCGGGGAGAAGGGCAAGCAGGAGATTCGTCCTGACGGCAACCGCTATCTGATCCTGGAAAATGGCTATCGCTACGACGGTAATCCGGGGCAGGCCGACTATCGCGTGATCAAGTACGACACCTACGGTGCGCTCCTGCCCAAGCCCGACATCAGCGATGAAGTCACCGACCGTGACGCGATCCCGACCAGTGAGCTGCTCAATGGTGAGCCTTCACTGCGTAACTCCGCAGAACTGCAATGGCGATTGTCGTTGCCGATCCTGGTCTTCATCGTGACCTTGATCGCCGTGCCGCTGTCGCGCGTCAACCCGCGTCAGGGCCGGTTCCTCAAGCTGCTGCCCGCCATTCTTCTGTACATGGCCTACCTGACCATTCTGATTGCGGCCCGCAGCGCTCTGGAGAAAGGCAAGACACCGGCACTGCTGGGGCTGTGGTGGGTGCATGCAATATTTCTGCTGATTGGTCTGGCGTTGGTGTATTGGGAACCGTTGCGTTTGAAGATGGCGAGTCGCCGCAGTGTGTCGGAGGTGGCTCATGGGTAAGCTCGACCGCTACATCGGCAAAAGCGTCCTGTTTGCCATTCTTGGCGTTCTGGGCGTTATCCTGGGTCTGGCCTCGTTGTTTGCATTCATCGATGAAATGAGCGAAATCAGCGACACCTACACGCTGATGGACGCCACCAGCTTTGTGGTGATGACCGCGCCCCGTCGTCTGTACGACATGCTGCCGATGGCCGCGCTGATTGGCTGCCTGATCGGCCTGGGTGCGTTGGCAAGCAGCAGCGAGTTGACCATCATGCGTGCTGCCGGTGTTTCCATCGGCCGTATCGTGTGGGCCGTCATGAAACCGATGCTGGTGCTGATGATTGCCGGCCTGTTGATTGGCGAGTACGTCGCGCCCGTGACCGAAGCCTCGGCTCAGGCCGCGCGTTCGCTGGCTCAGGGTTCTGGAGACGCCCAGAGCGCCAGGCACGGTCTGTGGCACCGTCAGGGCGAGGAATTCATCCACATCAACACCGTTCAGCCGGATGGCTTGTTGTATGGCGTGACCCGCTACCGTTTCGATGATCAGCGTCACATGCTGAGCGCCAGCTTCGCCAAGCAGGCGAATTTCAAGACCGATTACTGGCTGCTGAAGGACGTCTCAACCACGCTGTTCCATGAAGGGCGCACCGAGGTGGTCACGGCACCTGAAGAGCGCTGGAACATTGCGCTCAGCCCTCAATTGCTGAGTACGGTGGTTCTGCCGCCGGAGTCGCTGTCGATGACCGGCCTGTATGGTTACGCGCGCTATCTGGCCGATCAGGGGCTGGCCAACGGTCGCTACTGGTTGGCGTTCTACACCAAGATCCTGCAGCCGTTGGTGACGGTGGCGTTGGTGCTGATGGCGATCTCGTTCATCTTCGGTCCGCTGCGTTCGGTGACGCTGGGGCAGCGTGTGTTCACAGGCGTATTGGTGGGCTTCACCTTCCGCATTGCCCAGGATTTGCTTGGCCCCTCCAGCCTGGTGTTTGGCTTCTCGCCGCTGTTTGCGGTGTTGGTGCCGGCGGGTGTGTGTGCCCTGGCAGGCATCTGGTTGCTGCGCCGAGCGGGTTGATCTCCGCTGGTAATGAAAAAGCCGACCTCAGGGTCGGCTTTTTTGTGGTCATTTTTTCTGCTTCGGAATCCGCACCAGTTGTGTGTCGGAATACATGTCATGCCAGCTGCGTTTCTGCTTGTCGAACAGGCTCCAAAAGAACCCAAGCCCTACGCAAAGCCACGAGGCAATGGCGACAACAAAACGCAGCAGCGCCTGCCACAGGCTGATGCCGGTGCCGTCGAGGTTCTGCACGCGGATGCCCCAGACCTGCATGCCCAGGGTCTGGCCTGAGTGGGTCCAGAACTTGGCGAAGAAGGCGAATAGCGCGAACAGCAGGATGGTCGAGAGCAGAGGGTCGCCGTCCAGCGCGCCGGCCTCGGACAACTGGCGCAGTTTGGCTTCGCCGACTAAGGCCATCCAGATCAGCTTGTAGATGAAGGTGGTGACCATCAGCAGCGCGACACACAGCAGCGCATCGTAGAAAATCGCAGCAAATCGTCGCCCCAGGCCAGCCGCAGGAAATTCGCCTTGGGGACGTAGCAGGTGTTTAGGCATGAGCGGCGCTCGTCACGGGGGAGCTGGCAGTGTACGGAATCGCAGGCATAAAAAAGCCCTTGATGTCGCCATCAAGGGCTTTTGTGCTTTCAGCTATCAGGCTTCAGCGATGACTTCGTCAGCTTGCATGCCTTTCTGGCCCTGCACAGCGATGAAGGTAACTTTCTGACCTTCTTTCAGGCTCTTGAAGCCGTTGCCCTGAATAGCGCGGAAGTGGACGAACAGATCCGGACCGCTCTCTGGAGTGATAAAACCAAAGCCCTTCTCGTCGTTAAACCACTTAACGGTACCGCTCTGACGTTGAGACATTTTCTTATTCCTTGGAGCATAAATTAATGACAGTCCCTTTCACACGAAAGAGTACTGGGCTGGTTGCAGGAAGAAGAAACGTAGAGCGGGATGTAGCATTGCTTTTGGCGCTACTGCCCAGGTCACGATCCCAGCGACCTATGCAAACACAGTTGAGAAACTCTACGCTAACTCTCGCAGAAAAAACAAGCCCCGAACAAGCCCGGTTTTACAGGGTTTGGTGGCTTTTTTGAAAACTTTAACCAGCGCACTGCAATCGATAGTTTTTACTGTTTAACGGTCCGGGGAAGTGCAGTTTTCTGACAGTTTCATTGCTGTTTCGAAAAGTATCAAACTGCGGCACGGAAACAGTTTTTGCACTGTTGCAGTGCCGCAGTTGTTCTGGCGCGCTGCTCAGCCGCGGAAGTAACGTGGTGCCACGAAAGGCATTTTGCTCACTTGCATAGGGACTTTCTTGCCGCGCACGATGGCCCAGACGGGTGTTTCGAGCGCAGTAAAGGCGGCATCTACGTAGCCCATGGCCAGCGGGGCGCCGAGCGTCGGGCCGAAGCCGCCGCTGCAAACCGTGCCGATGATTGCGTCGTTGGCGTCGACGATTTCCGCGCCTTCGCGCACCGGAGTGCGTTCCTGCGGTAACAACCCCACACGCTTGCGCGCCGCACCGCTTTGGTGCTGAGCAAAGACCTGTTCTGCGCCAGGAAAACCACCGGCACGTGCGCCATCGGCACGACGCACTTTGGAAATCGCCCACAGCAAGCTGGCCTGGATCGGCGTGGTGTCGGTGTTCATGTCGTGGCCGTACAGGCAGAGGCCAGCTTCAAGACGCAACGAATCTCGCGCGCCGAGGCCGATGGCTGCGACTTCAGGTTCAGCCAGCAGGCGACGGGCCAGCGCATCGGCCTGGTCCGCAGGGACGGAGATCTCGTAGCCATCCTCGCCGGTGTAACCCGAGCGGCTGACGAAGCAGTCAATGCCGTCGATCTGCGTCGAGGTGTATTGCATGAAGGTCATGTGGGCGACGGCCGGTGCCAGGCGAGCCAGCGCAGTCACGGCCTGTGGCCCTTGCAGGGCGAGCAGAGCACGCTCCTCGAACAGCGGCTTGATCTCGCACTGGCTGCCGATGTGCTTTTGCAGGTGGGCGAGGTCTTCGTTCTTGCAGGCGGCGTTGACCACCAGCATCAACTGATCATTGCCCAGGTTGGCGACCATCAGGTCATCGAGAATGCCGCCTGTTTCGTTGGTGAACATGGCATAGCGTTGCATGCCCACCGGCAGGTCGATGATGTCCACAGGCACCAGGGTTTCCAGCGCCTTGGCAGCATCCGGACCGGTCAGGAGGATCTGACCCATGTGCGACACATCGAACAGGCCCGCCTGTTCGCGGGTGTGCAGGTGCTCTTTCATCACGCCCAGAGGGTATTGCACAGGCATGTCATAGCCCGCGAATTCAACCATCTTGGCGCCCAGTTCGCGATGCAGGGCGTTGAGTGGGGTTTTCAACAGTTCTGTGGACATCAATGACTCCTTGAATGCATTTCCATGCTCCAACCCGAAGGGCGTGGAGCGCGATGAATGTAGGCTGATATCAGCACTCGATAATGTTCACGGCCAGCCCGCCACGGGCTGTTTCCTTGTATTTGCTTTTCATGTCGGCGCCGGTCTGGCGCATGGTGCGAATGACTTTATCCAGGGAGACGAAATGCTGTCCGTCACCGCGCAGCGCCATGCGCACGGCGTTGATGGCCTTGACCGAGCCCATGGCGTTGCGCTCGATGCACGGCACTTGGACCAGGCCGCCAATCGGGTCGCAGGTCAATCCGAGGTTGTGCTCCATGCCGATTTCTGCGGCGTTTTCTACTTGCTGGACGTTACCACCCAGCACCTCGCAGAGCGCCCCGGCGGCCATGGAGCAAGCCACCCCGACTTCGCCCTGACAGCCGACTTCAGCGCCTGAAATTGACGCGTTCTCTTTATAAAGAATGCCGATGGCGGCAGCGGTGAGCAGAAAGCGGATCACGCCGTCCTCGTTGGCCCCGGTGATGAAGCGCATGTAGTAATGCAACACCGCAGGGATGATCCCCGCCGCACCGTTGGTGGGCGCTGTCACCACGCGCCCGCCATTGGCGTTTTCTTCATTGACTGCCAAGGCGTACAGGTTGACCCAGTCCAGCACAGACAATGCATCGCGCAGTGCCGCTTCCGGGTTCTTGCAGAGCTGACGGTGGAGGGCTGCGGCACGCCGTTTGACCTTTAGGCCGCCCGGCAGAATGCCCTCGTTGCGACACCCTGCTTCGACGCAGTCCTGCATGACCTGCCAGATCTTCAACAGGCCCTCGCGGGTTTCGGCTTCGGGGCGCCATGCCGTTTCGTTCGCCAGCATGATCTGGCTGACCGACAGGCCGGTATTCGCGCAATGGGCCATCAAGGCTTTGCCGGTCGTGAACGGGTAGGGCAGCGGCGTGCTGTCCTCGACGATGCGGTCGGCACCGGCCGCGTCCTCATCCACCACAAAGCCGCCCCCGACGGAATAGTACTCGCGGCTGCGAATCTGCAGGCCTGCTTCGTCAAAGGCGCGGAAGATCATGCCGTTGGGATGATAGGCCAGTGGCTTGCGGATCATCGCCAGGTGCTGCTTCTCGATGAAGGTGATGCTGTGTTCGCCGAGCAGATTGATACGTTCACTGCTGCGAATGCGCTGCAGGCGTTCGGCGACGTGTTCGGTGTCGACGGTGTCCGGATGTTCGCCTTCCAGGCCCAGCAACACGGCCTTGTCGCTGCCGTGGCCTTTGCCGGTGGCGCCGAGTGAGCCGTACAGTTCGACCTTGACGCAGGCGGTGGTGGGAAGCAGGGCGTCACGGCGCAGCCCTTCGACGAACCTTGCAGCGGCACGCATCGGGCCCACGGTGTGAGAGCTGGAGGGGCCAATGCCTATCTTGAACAGGTCGAACACGCTCAGGGACATGATTGGGCTCCGGTTATTGTTATGGGGTTCCGCAGGCTTATTGCGGTGGATTCTTCGCGAGCAAGCTCGCTCCCACAGGCTGTGTTGGTCACGTCTGCGGTGGATATTACAAACACCGCAGGAGCCGGCTTGTTGGCGAATGCGTCAGGATCGACACCTCAATGTTGTCTCACCTGACGCATTCGCCAGCCAGCCGGCTCCTGCAGGGATGAGCGCTCTATGCAAACACATTGGAGCGCTCGGGACTGCGGGTTATGCGTAATCTTCGATCGACGGGCAAGCGCAGATCAGATTGCGGTCGCCAAACACGTTGTCGACGCGACCGACCGGTGGCCAGTATTTGCCTTCGATCAGCGAAGCGACCGGGTATACCGCCTGCTCGCGGCTGTAGGGGTGGCTCCACTCACCGACCAGTTCGGCCGCCGTGTGCGGGGCGTTTTTCAGCGGGTTGTCGTCTTTATGCAGCGCGCCGCTTTCCACCGCGCGGATTTCTTCGCGGATCTTGATCATCGCGTCACAGAAGCGGTCCAGTTCTTCTTTGGATTCGCTTTCGGTCGGCTCGATCATCAGCGTGCCCGCTACCGGGAACGACATGGTTGGCGCATGGAAGCCAAAGTCGATCAGGCGCTTGGCAACGTCATCGACGCTGATGCCGCTGGTTTCTTTCAGCGGACGCAGGTCAAGGATGCATTCGTGCGCCACTAGATTGCTGCTGCCGGTGTACAGCACAGGATAGTGCTCTTCCAGACGGCGGGAGATGTAGTTGGCGTTGAGAATCGCCAGCTGCGAAGCGCGCTTCAGACCTTCGCCGCCCATCATGCGGATGTACATCCAGGTAATCGGCAGGATGCTCGCGCTGCCGAACGGCGCTGCGCAGACCGCGCCTTCCTTGCGCTCCATTTTGCCGTGACCCGGCAGGAACGGCGCCAGGTGGGATTTCACGCCGATCGGACCAACGCCCGGGCCGCCGCCGCCGTGTGGAATGCAGAAGGTCTTGTGCAGGTTGAGGTGAGAAACGTCACCACCGAATTTGCCCGGTGCGCACAGGCCGACCATGGCGTTCATGTTGGCGCCGTCGATGTAAACCTGACCGCCGTTGTCGTGGACGATGCCGCAAATTTCGCGGATGCCTTCCTCGAACACGCCGTGGGTCGACGGGTAGGTGATCATCAGGGCGGCGAGGTGTTCGCGGTGCTCGATGGCTTTGGCGCGAAGGTCTTCGATGTCGACGTTGCCGCGCGCATCGCATGCGGTCACGACAACACGCATGCCGGCCATGTTGGCGGTGGCCGGGTTGGTGCCGTGGGCGGACGATGGGATCAGGCAGATGTCGCGACGGTCATCGCCACGGCTCTGGTGATACGCACGAATGGCCAGCAGACCGGCGTACTCGCCTTGGGAACCGGCGTTCGGTTGCAGGGAAATGGCGTCGTACCCGGTGGCGGCACAGAGCATCGCTTCCAGTTCGTCGGTCAGCTGTTGGTAGCCGGCGCTTTGTTCTGCAGGCGCGAACGGGTGCAGGTTGCCGAATTCGGCCCAGGTGACCGGGATCATTTCGCTGGCAGCGTTGAGCTTCATGGTGCACGAGCCCAGCGGGATCATGGTGCGGTCCAGCGCCAGATCCTTGTCAGCCAGGCGACGCAGGTAGCGCATCAGCTCGGTTTCGGAGTGGTAACGATTGAACACCGGATGGCTGAGGATCGGCGACTGACGCTTCAATTCGGCAGGCAGGCGAGCTTCGACGCTGGCGGCCAGCGCGGCGAAGTCAGGCAGGGCCTGGCCCTCGGCGGCGAACAGTGTCCACAGCGTTTCGATGTCGGCTTGCTGAGTGGTTTCGTCCAGCGACAGGCCCAGACGTTGAGCATCGACTTCACGCAGGTTGATCTGCTGAGCGCGCGCCTTGGCGTGCAGGTCGGTGGCTTTGGCGCCGGTGTTGAGGGTAATGCTGTCGAAGAAGAAGGCTTGTTCGACGTTCAGACCCAACTGGCTCAGGCCTTGGGCGAGAATCGCGGTCAGGTGATGCACGCGGTTGGCGATACGGGTCAGGCCGCGCGGGCCGTGGTAAACGGCGTACATGCTGGCGATGTTGGCGAGCAATACCTGCGCGGTGCAGATGTTGCTGGTCGCTTTCTCACGACGGATGTGTTGTTCGCGGGTCTGCATGGCCAGACGCAGCGCGGTCTTGCCAAAGCGGTCGATGGACACGCCGACCAGACGGCCCGGCATGTCGCGCTTGTAGGCATCTTTGGTAGAGAAATAAGCCGCGTGCGGCCCACCAAAGCCCAGTGGCACACCGAAGCGCTGCGCGCTGCCGATGGCGACGTCCGCGCCGAACTCGCCCGGAGGCGTCAGCAGGGTCAACGCCAGCAGATCGGCTGCGACGGCCACCAGGGCACTGGCGGCGTGGAAGCGTTCAACCAGTTCGCGATAGTCGAACAGGTCGCCATTGCTCGCAGGATACTGCAGCAGGGCGCCGAAGAACTCGCTGACATCGGTCAGTTGGCTTTCGTCGGCCACGACCACTTCGATGCCCAGCGGCTCGGCGCGGGTACGCAGCACGTCGAGGGTCTGTGGATGGCAATGCGCGGAGGCGAAGAATTTGTGACTGCCTTTGTTCTTGCTCAGGCGTTTGCAGAAGGTCATGGCTTCGGCGGCCGCAGTGGCCTCGTCCAGCAGCGATGCGTTGGCGATCGGCAGGCCGGTCAGGTCACTGATCAGCGTCTGGAAGTTCAGCAGCGACTCCAGGCGACCTTGGGAAATTTCTGGCTGATACGGCGTGTAAGCGGTGTACCAGGCCGGGTTTTCCAGCAGGTTGCGCAAGATCGGCGCCGGCGTGTGGGTGTTGTAGTAACCCTGGCCGATAAAGGTCTTGAACAGTTGGTTCTTGCCGGCGATGGCTTTGATGTCAGCCAGGGCGTCCGCTTCGCTTTGACCGGCAGACAGGCCCAGCACGCTGGTGCCTTTGATGGATTCCGGGATAACGCTGGCGCTCAGGGCTTCCAGCGAATCAAAACCCAGGGTCGCGAGCATGGCTTTCTCGTCGCCGGCGCGGGGGCCGATGTGACGGGCGATGAACTCGTTGGCGGTGCTCAATTCGATACGGTCAGTCATTGCGCGTTCCTCAGGCTTCGGCGTTGGCTTTGATCAGGCGGTCGTAAGCGTCTTGATCCAGCAGTTGGCCGACAGCGGCGGCGTCGGAAGGGATAAAACGGAAAAACCAGCCCTGGCCCATCGGGTCTTCGTTGACCAGTTCCGGGTTGGCGTCCAGCGCCGGGTTGATCTCGACGACTTCACCGTTGAGCGGCATGTAGACGCCGCTGGCGGCTTTCACCGACTCAACGGTAGCGGCTTCGGCCCCCTTCTCGTAGGCCTGCAGCTCAGGGAGTTGTACGAACACCACGTCACCCAGTGCGTCCTGCGCGAAAGCCGTGATGCCGACCGTGACGCTGCCGTCTGCTTCGGCACGCAGCCACTCGTGATCTTCGGTAAAACGCAACTCGCTCATGAAAACTCCCCTGAATGGAAAATCGCTCGTTGATGGCGCGAGCGTGATGGGCAGATGCATAGCAAGTTTGCGGCCAAGGTTGCGAGACCCTTCTAAAACAAGGGTTTTCGCGGGTTCGCGGATTTCTGAATGAGTTCTGGTGTAGCGAAATCGATACGCTTTAGAGGGGTTTGAAAAGTGTTGGTGGATCAAGGCCTTGTCGGGTGGGGGTATCGAGGTTTTGGAATGGTTTCGTTACGGTGTTTCGATTTCATTCCGGCGCCACGTTGCACCTGATCTTGGCCGAAGGCCCAGAGAGATATTCCGCGGCTGCGAAAGGGTTTCGGTTCTGCTGGCATCTTGGTTTGTCCTAACGTCCAAACTGTTCCGCCTTCGGCGGGTTACTTGAAGGACCCCCCTCTTTGTTTCAAGAGGCAGCCAAGGGTCCAGGCTCCCGGTTTGGCCTCGACTTCGTCGAGGTACCGTAACGAAGGCGGCGCTCCGTGGGCCCGCGCCGAACGGACATCCATGTCCTGACGGCGCTCTCGCGGCATCCATGCCGCTCGGCCCACTCCGCGCCACCTGCGTTCAGCCTGCACCCAAGTCGCGATGTGTGGTGTTTTGACCATCTCGGCACGAAAGCGGATCAAAAGCGAAACGGACACTAATTTGTCCCACAATACCTCTCATTGGCTGAACATCAATCCGGTGGGAGTCAGCTTGCTGACGAATGGGTCGGTCAGCTGTAAAGATGTTGACTGACGTTTCGCATGGGTCGTGAAGCCGCCTGAAATCGGGCTTGCAACGGCCGCAGCCGTACGAAGGCGGTGTGTCAGTCCGCTAAGAGGTGTCTGATGTACCGCGTTCGCGGGCAAGCGCGCTCCTACAGATTGCCTGCGGTGTTACGACTTGCCGGAAATCCCGTACTTGCGCAGCCGATGGGCAATCGCTGTGTGTGACGTCTGCAAGCGGGCGGCGAGTTGGCGGGTCGACGGGTAATGGCTGTAAAGCTTTTCCAGCAGCGATTTTTCGAAGTCTTCGACGGCGGCTTCCAGGCTTTCGATTTCGCCATCGTTCTCTCGCGCGACCGACGTGCCAGCGATGTCGAGATCACCAATGTCCACCAGCGAGCTTTCGCAGATCGCGGCCGCACGAAAGATCACGTTCTGCAGTTGTCGCACGTTGCCCGGCCAGCGGTTACCGAGCAGGGCAGGGTAAGTGCCTGGCGCGAGGCGACAGACCGGGCGCTGAATCTGGGTGCAGGCCTGTTCCATGAAATAGCGCGCCAGCAACAGGATGTCCTGCCCGCGCGCTCGCAGCGGCGGGACCTCCAGGTTCAGTACATTCAGGCGATAGAACAGGTCCTCACGGAAGGTGCCTTCGGCGACCATTTTTTCCAGGTCGCGATGGGTCGCGCTGAGGATGCGCACGTTGACCTTCACTTCCTTGTCGCCGCCCACGCGACGAAAGCTGCCATCGTTCAGGAATCTCAGCAGCTTGGCCTGAAGGTACGGCGACATCTCGCCGATCTCGTCGAGGAACACGGTGCCTTGGTTGGCGAGCTCCATCAGCCCGGGCTTGCCGCCCCGTTGCGCACCGGTAAAAGCGCCGGGGGCGTAGCCGAACAGTTCGCTTTCCGCGAGGTTTTCCGGCAGTGCCGCGCAGTTCAGCGCCAGAAAGGGTGCGCCGTTACGAGCGCTGACGGCGTGACAGGCGCGAGCCACCAGCTCTTTACCCGTGCCGGTTTCGCCCTGGATCAGCAAGGGCGCATCGAGTGCGGCGACCCGCTGGGCGCGGGCTTTCAGCGTGCGAATCGGGGCGGAATCACCCAGCAGTGCATCGAAGCCTTCGGCGTGATCGTGGTGCAGCGCCGACAGCCGTTCGCCGATGCGACTGGGCAGGTACAGCGTGAGCAGGGCGCCGGCGTCAGTGATGGGCGTGGCGTCCAGCAATAAGGCTTCGCCGTTCAGCGTGACCTCGCGCAGGGGCAACCGAAAGCCGTTTTCAAGCAAGGCGGTTTGCAGGGCGGGGTCGGAAAACAGTTCACCGATTGACTCGCCTGTGGGTTCACGGCCGTACAACGCCACAAGGGCCGGGTTGGCCAGCAGGACATGGCCGGCACTGTCGAGCGCCAGCACCGGATCGGTCATCGCCGCAAGCAGGGCATCCAGTTGCAAGTGACGGCGCTGACCGGGAAGGATGTCGACCACGGTGATCGCTTCTACGCCGCGCACGCGAAACAGCCGGTCTTTAAGCTCTTCAAGGACGTCGTGGCTCAGGGTCGGCGCGTCGATATAGACGTTGGGCGGCACCATTTCCACCGCATCGAGGTTCAGATTCCGCCCGCCGAGGATCGCCAGAACTTCCTGGGTGATGCCGACTCGGTCGATGAACGTAACGTGGATGCGCATGGGGTGCGGAGAGGTTCGGGCGAAAGACGGGGGCGATTATGCCAGTAAATGGTGGTATCTCGCGCTATAGCGCTTACGCCTCAGGAACCTGGACGCTTAAAAAATCTGTGGGAGCGAGCTTGGTCTGGGCCGCATCCGGACGAATGGCGGTACCACTGACGCATCTCTGTAGGCCCGGCCTACGCATTCGTCCGGATGCGGCCCAGACCAAGCTCGCTCCCACAGGTTTTGTGAAGTTCTAGGAGTGAATTACTCCAGATGCTCCGGATTCACCGCATCGCCCGATTTCATGTCGAGTTTGTGGCGAATGTCTTCGAACATATGGTCGTAATCGGTATGAACCGTGAGCAGCTCGATGTTTCTCGGCAGACCGTGTTTTTCGGCGATGCGTGAGGCCTCACTGGCGAAGTTATACGCCAGGTCCTTGGGCAGGTCGAAGGTTTCGTTGAAGGGCTTGCCGTTGATTTCACCGTCCATAGTGAAGTGCATGCCGGCACCTGAATCGGTCTGGCTGACTTCGTAGCGCAGATGAATGTCGTAACCGACATCGTCGGGCTGTAACGCGGGGCGGGCGATGTGCAAATGACCTGGCTCGAACATGTGACTGCTCCTTCAGAAATCAATGACAGTAAGGAGCAGACCGTCTGCCATGGCCGGGGTTCAGCGCTGGCCGGTGGACTCCGTGCATTCAGCGCTCTGTGTACCCGGTTCCGGTCGGGACCAGATCCACAGGTTGACCAGCACCATGCCGGCCACGGCGAAGTAAATCCACCAGTTGTGCTTGAGCACGATCAGCATCATGACGTCACAGATGAGCATGGTGACGGTCGCGCTGATTTTCGCGCGGCGGGCGATGAGCTTGCCGTTACGCCAGTTGCTCAACATGGGGCCGAACAGGCGGTGGTTTTCCAGCCAGGCGCTTAGACGCGGCGA
>Ga0308163_10001752_pt1 | contig 22107 bp, 25 predicted proteins | sample PhyTR1_FD_201037 | JGI IMG/M metagenome (GOLD analysis project Ga0308163, IMG submission 201037) | Phyllosphere microbial communities from UC Gill Tract Community Farm, Albany, California, United States - DLSLT.R1 | ecosystem: Host-associated > Plants > Phyllosphere > Unclassified | place: USA... | reverse complement strand
CCGATCCACGTCGAAGGCTTCACCGACGATCAACCGATCCGCACCGCGCAGTACCCGACCAACTGGGAACTGTCCTCGGCGCGTTCGGCGAGCATCGTGCGCATGCTCGCCATGCAGGGTGTGAACCCTGGGCGACTGGCATCGGTAGGCTACGGCGAATTCCAGCCAGTGGCCAACAACGCCACGGTCGAAGGCCGGGCGAAGAACCGTCGTGTGGTGCTGGTGGTGTCGCGCAATCTCGATGTGCGCCGCAGCCTGACGGGCACCGGAACCGCCAATGCGCAACCGGACGCGGCGTTGAAGCGCGCTGGCACACAAACTGCACCGACCCCGGTCAAGACGCCGGGACGCGAGAGTGCCGTCAATTCTCCGTCGCCCGCATTAACACGCTGAAGCATGTCTCGGCCATTCAACCTGGCCGGGAGGAACGAACTGAATGAGAGTCTGGGCAGTCGCCAATCAAAAGGGTGGTGTCGGTAAAACCACATCTTCCATCGCTCTAGCCGGGTTGCTGGCCGAGGCGGGCAAGCGCGTGGTTGTGGTCGATCTCGATCCGCACGGCTCGATGACCAGCTATTTCGGTTACGACCCCGACAGCCTGGAACACAGCAACTACGACCTGTTTCTGCACAAGGGCAGCGTGCCGCAAGGCCTGCCGGGGCAGTTGCTGTTGTCGACCAGCGACGAACGCATTTCCCTGCTGCCATCGAGCACTGCACTGGCCACCCTTGAGCGCCAGTCGCCGGGGCAGAGTGGCCTGGGTCTGGTGATCGCCAAGAGTCTGGCGCAACTGTGGCAGGACTTCGATTACGCGATCATCGACAGCCCGCCGTTGCTCGGTGTGCTGATGGTCAACGCCCTTGCGGCGAGCCAGCAATTGGTGATCCCGGTGCAGACCGAGCACTTGGCGGTGAAAGGTCTGGAGCGCATGGTCAACACCCTGGCGATGATCAATCGTTCGCGCAAACAGCCGTTGCCGTTCAGCATCGTGCCGACTTTGTTTGACCGCCGCACGCAGGCGTCGATGGGCACCTTGCGCGTGCTGCGTGACAAATTTCCCGAAGACATCTGGCACGGCTACATCCCGGTCGATACCCGTCTGCGCGACGCCAGCCGGGCGGGCGTCACGCCTTCGCAATTCGACGGCAAGAGCCGTGGCGTGCTGGCCTACCGCGCGCTGCTCAAGCACCTGCTCGCGCAGCAACTTGTTCCGCAGGTGGCCTGAGATGATTTCGATCTGCTTGCCCGAACCCTGTGGGAGCGAGCCTGCTCGCGAAGCAGGCAACGCGGTTTCCCTGTCAGGCGCTGATCACCGATGAACCGCCCAGTGAAACTCACGTCACGTCCGCAACAGGCCTTGCAGTCCTATCTGGAAGACCTGCTGCTCGACTTGCCCGAGGACTTGCCTGCGACGGTCGAAGCGCTACCGCCAGTCGTCGAACAGGCGCAGCCTGAAGTGGTGGAAAGCACCGAGGCCATGGACGAGTTCCAGGCCGCGGTGCTGGAAGAGCAGGCCCGTGACGCGCAGAAATCCGTCGCTCCGATTGCCGCGCCTGCTGCTGCCCCCGTGGCCAAAGCACCGGTGGCGCTGATCGACGAACCGCGCGCGCCACTGTCGACACTGGCGCCGCTGCTGCAAACACAATTATTGACCGTGCCGGAACCCGAACCGGAGCCAGAACCCGCGCCGCAGATTGCTGAGCCGCAGGTGCTGGTCCCGCCGCTGGTGGAAGTGCACCTGCCGCCGAACAACCCGCCGCCACCGGTCGAACCCGATGGCCGTCTGGCCTGGGCTGCCGAAGCCTTCGAATGCTTGCTGTTCGATGTCGCCGGGCTGACCCTGGCGGTGCCGCTGGTGTGCCTCGGCTCGATCTATTCGCTGGCCGGCCACGAGCTGACGCCGCTGTTTGGCCAGCCGGAGTGGTTCCTCGGCATTCTGCCGAGCCAGGCCGGTAATCTGAAAGTCTTGGACACCGCGCGTTGGGTCATGCCGGATCGTTACCGCGATGACTTCCGGCAGGGCCTGCAATATGTGATTTCGGTACAAGGTTACGAGTGGGGGCTGGCGGTGCATCAGGTCAGCCGCTCGTTGCGCCTGGACCCGAATGAAATCAAATGGAGAAGTCACCGGGGTCAGCGGCCATGGCTCGCCGGCACCGTGATCGAGCACATGTGTGCATTGCTTGACGTATCCGCACTGGCCGAATTGATCGCCAGCGGCGGGGCAAAGCACTTGAGTGGCAACAAGCCGCTACATAAACCGACATAGCAGCCGACATAACTATCAGGCGATGGCATTTTCCAGTGCCACCACACAGAACACACACCGCCCGGGGCGGTTTTTTCGAGGGGTCAGGGTATGAGTAGTCAGGCGTCGAATGCAAAAGGTTCTGAAGATCCGATCCTGCAATGGGTGACCTTCAAACTGGATAACGAAACCTACGGCATCAACGTGATGCGCGTGCAGGAAGTGCTGCGCTACACCGAGATCGCGCCGGTGCCGGGTGCACCGAGCTACGTGCTGGGCATCATCAACCTGCGCGGCAACGTGGTCACCGTGATCGACACCCGTCAGCGCTTCGGCCTGCACAGCGGTGAGATCAGCGACAACACCCGTATCGTCATCATCGAAGCCGACAAGCAAGTCGTCGGCATCATGGTCGACAGCGTCGCCGAAGTGGTTTACCTGCGTCAGTCGGAAATCGAAACCGCACCGAACGTCGGTAACGAAGAATCGGCCAAGTTCATTCAGGGCGTGTGCAACAAGAACAACGAACTGCTGATTCTGGTCGAGCTGGACAAGATGATGAGCGAAGAAGAATGGTCGGAACTGGAGAGCATCTGATTTGATTCTCGAGGTTGCGGTAATTGTTCTGTTCCTGTTCTGGGCCGGTACGCTGGCGATGTTCGTCTCGTACATCAAGGCGCAGCGGGTGATCGCTGCGCAGCAGGCCCAGGGCGATGCGCTGCGTGATCAGCGCATCAAGGAACTGGCCAAACGCGTCGACGACTACCAGAACGGCAACGTGCGCATGGGCGAAGCCCTGCACGAGTTGCGCGCGGTGGTGAGTCCGTTGCCGGACAAGATCGTTGCTCTGGAACAACGCGACCCGTCGAGCCTGTCATTCGCCCAGGCGGCGAAACTGGTGGGCATGGGCGCCAGCGTCGATGAACTGACTCAGTCGTGCGGCTTGACCCAGGCTGAGGCAGAGTTGATGCGCAAGCTTCACAAAAGCAGCTAGTAGCTTCGAGCTTTTAGCGGCAAGCAAGATCAAAAGATCGCAGCCTTCGGCAGCTCCTACAGGGGAAACGCTAATCCCGATGTAGGAGCTGCCGAAGGCTGCGATCTTTTGCTTTTAAGTCTTAATAATCATCGCCGCGCAGGGTCACATCTTTCTCGACCATCGGCGCATCCGGATCCTGCCCCTCGGGGAATTTGCCCTTCAGATTCCAGGCAAACGCGATGATCTCGGCGATGGTGCGATAGAGCTCTTCGGGAATGCTGTCGCCCAGTTCCATCCGCGCCAGCAGGCGCACCAGTTCGGCGTTTTCGTAGATCGGCACTTCGTAATCGCGGGCGATGCGCAGAATTTCTTCGGCCAGTTCTTCGTCGCCCTTGGCGGTGAGGGTCGGGGCGTGGTTGCCGTCATATTTGAGGGCGATGGCCTGGCGTGGGGCAGTGGAATCGTTCATGCGGTTTCGTCGACCCAGCGGTGTTCGAGGCGGGTTTGGTTGCCTTGCGGCGGAGTGCCGTGGTGGCAGTCGAGGTCGCCGACGTTGAGCCCGGAATCGAGCAAGCGCTGGCGCAGGGCGAACAGGTTGTTCTCAATCAGGTCGGCGGTGTACGGACGCTCAGCCCACAGCTGACTGGACAGGCTGCCGGCGATCAGTTGCGCCTGAATCTGCATCGGCCCGAGCGGTTCCAGATCGAAGGCCAGATCGACGCGCCACAGTTGCTGTTTGGCTTCGCGCTCATCACGGCGTTCATGCGGCTGCGGTTCGCGCTCCGGCGCTTCTTCACGCTGGAATTTGACTTGCAACGGCACGATGTCTTGCAGGTTGCGCATGGGGATTTCCAGCTGCCAGGTGCTGAGCAGGCGGCCATCGTCGGTGACGCCGGTCTGTTCCAGGCTCGACAACTGATGGCTTTGCAGGCGCGACACCGCCGCGGCGGCGAGGCGCAGCAGTTGTTCGAGATCACCTTCGCCTTCCAGTTTCGCCAGCAGCCGTTCGGGCAACGGAAAGCTGCTGGGCACCGGTTTGGCGCTGACCTGGCCGAGGGTGCCGAGGGCGTTCCGGACAAAACTCGGCAGCGCTTGCGCCAAGGTGTTGGCGGCGATGATCGCATTGAAATTGGTGTTGCTCGGCAGGCCCGGGGTCAGTTGCGCGATCAGTTTGAGCAGGTCGGCTTTCATATCCGGGGCGAGAGTCGGGTTTTGTCCACCGAGCAATTTCGCTTCGAGGAACGCGCCGCTATTGGCCAAGGCCAGCGCCACGCCTTTGGCGGTGCTCATTTGCTGCACGTCCGGCAGGCTGGCGAGCAACTTGTCGACCATCGCGCGCAGATCGGCCGAGGTCTGGTCAGTGGTAGGCGGCAGATTTTGCAACATCTTCAGCAGACCATCGAGCGAGCCCTGGCGACTTTGCTGGCCGAGCAATTGCTGACTCACCGCCAGTTGCTCCTGACGGCTGCTCAGTGGCACGAATTTGAGGGTTTGCGCGTCCTGCACCTGCGCCGACAACAAGGTGCCGATGCGCAGCGGCTGCGGGCTGTCGACGGTCAAGGTGCTGCCGCTCAATGCGGTGTTGAGCAGAGTGACCATCGAGCGAAATACCGCCGCTTGCCCCGGCGTCTGCGGCAGGGCCTGCGAGGTCACGACTTTGCCTTGCAGCAGGGTGCCGGCGGGCAATTGCGCGGTATCGATGCGGGTCAGGGTGGCGACGCTGCTGGCGATCGCTTGCTGTACGGTGATCGCCAGATTGCCGGCCGATGGCTGAGTGATCGCCAGGTTGGTGCCCTGTGGCAACGGCAGGTTGCTGCTGGCCTGCACGGTGGTCTGACGGCCGCTGTCGAGGGTCACTTTGAGCAACAATTCAAAGGTCTGATCGGCCTGCTTGAGCGACAACACCTCGGCCTTGGCGCTTTGCCCCGCGCCGATCAAGCCCTCCACCGGCGTCAGCAGCTTGAGCAGCTCACCCATCTGCGGGCGAGCGCTCGCCGGCACGGTGGGTGGCAGCGGGAGGATGTTCATTTCGCCTGTCATACGCGGACACAACCTGAGGAAATTGCGCTCTTGAGAGTAAGGCACGGCATGTATAATGCCGCGCGTCGTGCGCTTCGTTCAAAAAACCTGGCAATTGTTTGATCCAGCTCGCCAGATCGAGCGATCAAAGCATCTATGCTGCATCTCTTTAACGGCCGCTCCAGAGCCGACTTGAACCGTATAAGGCCCGTGATCCCTTGACCAGTCCTGTCCTGCAAACCGTTGCCCTGGCGTGTGAACGCGATCTCAGGCTGCTTTTCGAAAACCTCGAATTGCGCCTGGCCAGTGGCGACATGGTGCAGATCAGCGGCCCCAACGGCAGCGGCAAGACCAGTCTTTTACGTCTGCTCGCCGGTTTGATGCAACCCACCGATGGCCAGGTGCTGCTCAACGGTCAGCCGCTGACCGAGCAACGCAGCGAACTGGCGCGAAACCTGTTGTGGATCGGCCACGCCGCCGGGATCAAGGATCTGCTCACTCCCGAAGAAAACCTGTCGTGGCTGTGCGCCCTGCATCATCCCGCCGAACGCGAGGCGATCTGGCAGGCGCTGGCAGCGGTAGGATTGCGCGGTTTCGAAGACGTTCCCTGCCACAGTCTTTCCGCCGGCCAACAGCGCCGTGTGGCGCTGGCGCGGTTGTATCTGGACAGCCCGCCGTTGTGGATTCTCGACGAACCGTTCACCGCGCTGGACAAGCAGGGCGTCGCTCAGTTGGAAGAGCATCTGGCCGGCCACTGCGAACGCGGCGGTCTGGTGGTGCTGACCACCCACCACACCCTGAGCCGCATGCCGGCCGGATATCGCGACATCGATCTGGGGAAATGGGCGGTATGAGTGTCTTCGGCCTGCTGCTTGCCCGCGAATCGCGACTGCTGTTCCGCCGCCCGGCGGAGCTGGCCAATCCGCTGATTTTCTTTGCCATCGTCATTGCCCTTTTCCCGCTGGCCGTCGGCCCGGAAACTCAAGTCTTGCAAAACCTGTCCCCGGGGTTAGTCTGGGTGGCGGCGTTGTTGTCGGTCCTGCTTTCGCTGGACGGATTGTTTCGCAGTGATTTTGAAGATGGCTCGCTGGAACAGTGGGTCCTTTCGTCGCACCCGCTGCCGCTTCTGGTCCTGGCCAAGGTGCTGGCACACTGGCTGTTCTCCGGTCTGGCACTGGTGCTGCTGTCGCCGTTGCTGGCGTTGATGCTCGGGTTGCCGGCCGCGTGTCTGCCGGTGCTGCTGCTGTCGTTGCTGCTGGGCACGCCAGTGTTGAGCCTGCTCGGTGCAGTCGGCGCGGCGCTGACGGTCGGTCTGAAGCGCGGCGGCCTGTTGCTGGCGTTGCTGATTCTGCCGCTGTACATCCCGGTGTTGATCCTTGGCAGCGGCGCGTTGCAAGCGGCGCTGCAAGGCATGCCGGCGACCGGATACCTGTTGTGGATGGCCAGCCTCACAGCGCTGGCGATCACCCTGACACCCTTTGCAATAGCCGCTGGCCTGAAGATCAGCGTCGGCGAATAATAATGAGGCCTGGTCAAAAATTGACCACTTCTTCCAGAAGAAAGGCATGACCCTCTGCCAGCTCGCGATGATGAGCGGCAACCGTGATGGAAACAGTATGAACTGGACCTGGTTTCACAAGCTCGGCTCGCCCAAGTGGTTCTACGGCATCAGCGGCAAATTTCTGCCGTGGTTGAGCATCGCAGCGTTGCTGCTGATCGGCGTTGGCGTGGTCTGGGGCCTGGCGTTCGCGCCGCCGGATTACCAGCAAGGCAACAGCTTTCGCATCATCTATATCCACGTACCTGCAGCGATGCTCGCCCAGTCGATCTACGTAATGCTCGCCGTGTGCGGTGTGGTCGGGCTGGTGTGGAAGATGAAACTGGCCGACGTCGCCCTGCAATGCGCCGCACCGATCGGTGCGTGGATGACCGCCGTGGCGCTGGTCACCGGGGCCATCTGGGGCAAGCCGACCTGGGGCTCGTGGTGGGTTTGGGATGCGCGCCTGACCTCGATGCTGATTCTGCTGTTCCTGTATTTCGGCGTGATCGCGCTGGGCAATGCCATCAGCAACCGCGACAGCGCCGCCAAGGCCTGCGCGGTGCTGGCGATTGTTGGCGTGATCAACATTCCGATCATCAAATACTCGGTGGAGTGGTGGAACACCCTGCACCAGGGCGCGACGTTCACCCTCACGGAAAAACCGGCGATGCCAGCGGAAATGTGGCTGCCGCTGCTGCTGACGGTGCTGGGTTTCTACTGCTTCTTCGGCGCCGTGCTGTTGCTGCGCATGCGGCTGGAAGTGCTCAAGCGCGAGGCCCGCGCCAGTTGGGTGAAAGCCGAAGTGCAGCAGAGTCTGGAGGCGGCGCGATGAGTTTTGCTTCATTCGGCGATTTTCTCGCCATGGGCCATCACGGCCTGTATGTCTGGTCGGCCTACGGCATCTGCCTGGTGGTGCTGGCCCTCAACGTGGTGGCGCCGATTGCGGCGCGCAAGCGTTATCTGCAACAAGAGGCGCGTCGTCTGCGCCGGGAGAACGGCAAGTGAATGCGCTGCGCAAAAAACGTCTGATCATCATTCTGGCGATTCTGGTCGGAGTGGGCGCTGCTGTCGGCCTGGCCCTGAGCGCGTTGCAGGAAAACATCAATCTGTTTTACACACCGACGCAGATCGCCAACGGCGAAGCGCCGCAAGACACGCGCATCCGCGCCGGCGGCATGGTCGAGGCCGGTTCGCTGCAACGCTCCAAGGATTCGCTGGACGTCAAATTCGTCGTTACCGATTTCAACAAATCCGTGACCATCGCCTATCGCGGCATCCTCCCGGATCTGTTCCGCGAAGGGCAGGGCATCGTCGCCCTCGGCAAGCTCAACGCCGATGGCGTGGTAGTGGCTGATGAAGTGCTGGCCAAGCACGACGAGAAGTACATGCCGCCGGAAGTGACCAAAGCGCTCAAGGACAGCGGTCAATCCGCGCCGACGCCTGTGAAGGAGGGTTGATTGATGGCCGCCGCACTGTTTATTCCTGAGCTGGGCCATCTGGCGATGATCCTCGCGCTGTGTTTTGCACTCGTCCAAGCGCTGGTGCCGATGCTCGGCGCGTGGCGCGGTGACCGCTTGTGGATGAGCCTGGCGCAACCGGCGGCGTGGGGCCAGTTTGCCTTTTTGCTGTTTGCCTTCGGCTGCCTGACCTACGCGTTCATGACCGACGATTTCTCGGTCGGCTACGTGGCGATGAACTCCAACAGCGCGCTGCCGTGGTACTACAAATTCAGCGCAGTGTGGGGCGCCCACGAAGGTTCGCTGCTGCTGTGGGCGTTGATCCTCGGCGGCTGGACCTTCGCCGTGTCGGTGTTCTCCCGGCAGTTGCCACAAGTCATGCTCGCCCGGGTACTGGCGGTGATGGGCATGATCAGCACCGGGTTCCTGCTGTTCCTGATTCTTACCTCGAACCCGTTTTCGCGGATCCTGCCGCAGATTCCGGCGGACGGTCGCGACCTCAACCCGTTGCTGCAAGACATTGGCCTGATCGTGCATCCGCCGATGCTGTACATGGGCTACGTCGGTTTCTCGGTAGCGTTCGCGTTCGCTATCGCCGCGCTGCTCGGCGGGCGTCTCGATGCGGCGTGGGCGCGCTGGTCGCGGCCATGGACCATCGTCGCCTGGGCCTTCCTCGGTATCGGCATCACCCTCGGGTCGTGGTGGGCGTATTACGAACTCGGCTGGGGCGGCTGGTGGTTCTGGGACCCGGTGGAAAACGCCTCGTTCATGCCGTGGCTGGTCGGCACCGCGTTGATTCACTCGCTGGCCGTTACCGAAAAGCGTGGCGTGTTCAAGAGCTGGACGGTGTTGCTGGCGATCGCCTCGTTCTCGTTGAGCCTGCTCGGCACCTTCCTCGTACGCTCGGGCGTGCTGACTTCGGTGCATGCCTTCGCTTCGGATCCCGAGCGCGGCGTGTTCATCCTGATTTTCCTGCTGTTCGTGGTGGGCGGTTCACTGACGCTGTTTGCGCTGCGTGCGCCGGTGGTGAAAAGTCAGGTCGGGTTCAATCTGTGGTCACGCGAGACTTTGCTGCTGGGCAACAACCTGGTGCTGGTCGTGGCCGCGTCGATGATCCTGCTTGGGACCTTGTATCCGCTGATTCTTGATGCCATCAGCGGCGCCAAGCTGTCGGTCGGCCCGCCATACTTCAATGCGTTGTTCATCCCGTTGATGGCGTTGCTGATGCTGGTGATGGCGATCGGCGTGATCGTGCGCTGGAAGGACACGCCGGTGAAATGGCTGGCAAGCATGCTCACTCCGGTGCTGCTCGGCAGCGTCGCATTGGCCGTGGTGGCCGGTGTCGCCTATGGCGATTTCAACTGGGCAGTGATTGCGACGTTCCTGCTGGCGGCGTGGGTGTTGCTCGCCGGTGTGCGCGACCTGTTCGACAAGACTCGCCACAAAGGCCTGATCAAAGGTTTGCCGACGCTGACCCGCAGCTATTGGGGCATGCAGATCGCCCACCTCGGCATCGCCGTGTGCGCGCTGGGCGTGGTGTTGTCGAGCCAGAACAGTGCCGAGCGCGACCTGCGTCTGGCGCCGGGCGAGTCGATGGATCTGGCCGGTTATCAATTCGTCTTCGAAGGCGCCAAGCATTTCGAAGGGCCGAATTTCACCTCGGACAAAGGCACCATCCGCGTCATTCGTGACGGCAAGGAAATCAGCGTGCTGCACCCGGAAAAACGTCTGTACACCGTGCAGAACTCGGTGATGACCGAAGCCGGCATCGATGCCGGTTTCACCCGCGATCTCTACGTCGCCCTCGGCGAGCCGCTGGATAACGGCGCCTGGGCCGTGCGCGTACACGTCAAACCGTTCGTGCGCTGGATCTGGTTCGGCGGCTTGCTCACCGGATTGGGTGGTTTGCTGGCGGCGCTGGATCGGCGTTATCGGGTCAAGGTGAAAAGCAAAGTGCGCGAGGCACTGGGCATGACGGGAGCGGCGGCATGAGGCGTTGGTTGATGTTGTTGCCGCTGGCGATATTTCTGCTGGTGGCGGTGTTTCTTTATCGTGGGCTGTATCTGGATCCGGCGGAGCTGCCGTCGGCGATGATCGACAAGCCGTTCCCGGAGTTTTCCCTGCCGAGTGTGCAGGGTGACAAGACGCTGACCAAGGCCGACATTCTCGGCAAACCGGCGCTGGTCAATGTCTGGGGCACCTGGTGCATCTCCTGCCGCGTCGAGCACCCGGTGCTGAACAAACTCGCCGAGCGCGGCGTGGTGATCTACGGCATCAACTACAAGGACACCAATGCCGACGCCTTGAAGTGGCTGGCCGAGTTTCACAATCCGTATGCGCTGGATATTCGTGACGACGAGGGTTCGCTGGGCTTGAATCTTGGTGTCTACGGCGCGCCGGAAACCTTCTTCATCGACGCCAAAGGCATCATCCGCGACAAGTTCGTCGGGGTGATCGACGAGCAGGTCTGGCGCGAAAAACTCGCGGCCAAGTATCAGGCGCTGGTCGATGAGGCCAAGCCATGAAGCGTTTTCTCGCAGCAGTGGTGTTGGGCTTGAGCCTGGCCGGTGTCGCCCACGCGGCCATCGACACCTACGAATTTGCCAAAGAGGGCGACCGCGAGCGTTTCCGCGAACTGACCAAGGAACTGCGCTGCCCCAAATGCCAGAACCAGGACATTGCCGACTCCAACGCACCCATCGCCGCCGACCTGCGCAAGGAGATTTTCCGCATGCTCGGCGAGGGCAAGGACAATCAGCAGATCATCGACTTCATGGTCGATCGCTACGGTGATTTCGTCCGCTACAAACCGGCGCTCAATGCCAAGACCGCGCTGCTGTGGTTCGGCCCGGCCGGGCTGCTGCTCGGTGGTTTCGTGGTGATCGCGCTGATCGTGCGCAGGCGTCGCGGGCAGCGTGCCGAAACGCCGTCATCGCTGTCTGCCGAAGAACGTCAGCGTCTCGACCAACTGTTGGATAAAAACCAAGAATGATTGATTTCTGGCTCGCCGCAGGGCTGTTGCTTCTGGTCGCCCTGAGTTTTCTGCTGATCCCGGTACTGCGCGAACGCCGCGCCCAGCGGGAAGAAGATCGCACCGCGTTGAACGTCGCGCTGTACCAGGAACGGGTGGCCGAGCTGCAAGCGCAGCAGGCCGAGGGCGTGCTCGACGCCGCGCAACTGGACAGCGGCCGCGCGGAAGCTGCGCGTGAACTGCTCGCCGACACCGAAGGCGCCGCCGCGCCGCGTGTCTCGCGTCTGGGTAAACCGTTGCCGCTGCTGGCCGCCGTGCTGGTACCGGTGCTGGGCCTCGGTCTGTACCTGCATTTCGGCGCCGCCGACAAGGTCGAACTGACTCGCGAATTCGCTCAGGCACCGCAGTCGATGGAAGAGATGACCCAGCGTCTGGAACGTGCGGTGGCCGCACAACCGGATTCCGCTGAAGGTCTGTATTTCCTCGGCCGTACCTACATGGCTCAGGACCGCCCGGCAGACGCGGCGAAGATGTTCCAACGCGCCGCCAACCTCTCCGGTCGCCAGCCCGAGCTGCTCGGCCAGTGGGCGCAGGCGCAGTATTTTGCTGACGGTAAAAAGTGGTCGGAGAAGATTCAGAAACTGACCGACGAAGCGCTGAAGGCTGATCCGAAAGAAGTCACCAGCCTTGGCCTGCTCGGCATCGCCGCGTTCGAAGGTGAGCGTTATCAGGAGGCCATCGACTACTGGAATCGCCTGCTCGCGCAACTGCCGCCGGATGACAACTCTCGCGCTGCGCTGCAAGGCGGCATCGAGCGTGCCGCCGAACGCCTGACAGCCAGCGGCGGCCAGGTTGCCCAGACAGCGGCGCCGAAAAGCGCGTTGCTGACAGTCAGCGTTGATCTGGCCAGCGAACTCAAAGGCAAGGTGCAACCGGGCGACAGCGTGTTCATCTTCGCCCGCGCCACTTCTGGCCCACCGGCGCCGCTGGCGGCCAAACGCCTGACCGTGGCTGACCTGCCGGTGACCGTCGAACTGGGCGATGCCGACGCAATGATGCCGCAGTTGAAACTGTCCAACTTCCCTGAAGTCCAACTGGTTGCGCGCATCTCACGGGCCGGTCAACCGACCTCCGGTGAGTGGATCGGTCGTAGCGGCCCACTGGCCAGCAGCACCACCGCGCCACAAAAACTGACTATCGACAGCCCGGACAAGTAACCGGATCCAACAGGAAAGCACCGCCATGCACACCATCGCCCGCATCACAGTCCTCACACTGGCCCTGGGCTTGAGTGCATGTGCGGTACAACGCCCGGAACCGACCACCAGCCTGCCGCCGATCCCGCCGTCTCAGCCAAGCCCAACCCCGTCGACCTCGCCAAGCCCCGGCAAGAGCATCCCGGCCAAACCCGCCAAGCCCGTGCCACGTACCTCGGCCAGCTTCGCCCCGCCACCGGGCGGCAACAGCCACTGGGACCAGAAACTCGGCGTCTACGTGCTCGACGACCAGACCAACACTTTCTACCGCCAGCGCACCTACTATCGCTGGAACAACGGCTGGAGCCGCTCGGTCAGCCCCAACGGCCCGTGGGAAGACACCAACATCCACGGCGTCCCGCCGGGATTGGGCAAGAAGTTCGGTCAGTAAGAGAAACGGCGATTCTGGGATCGCCGTTTTTTTTGCGTCTGATTTTCAGAGAATCGCACGATAGTTACCTAACGCCTTTACCGACTCGACCAGTCCTTGCCGTTGGAGAAAGCCAAGATATTTGTCCACCTCCACATTGGGCGTTTTCAATTGCCGTCGCTGGCTTTGAGCCGCAGCGACGACGGCAGCCGAATCAAGATGGAAAAGGTTTTCCACAAACTCATCCGGGTGCTGAGCTTCAATGCCGTATGGCGCGAGGTGACGGGTGGGGAAATCTTTCAGGTTGAACGTCACTATTACATCGGCACCGCATCGGATTGCGGCCGCTAGAACATGGCGGTCGTTCTCATCAGGCAGTGTCAGGCCTGACACCAAGTCTTCATAGCCATCGATACACGCGTCTGGAATGGCCAGGTCCATCAATCGCGATGTGCGATCTAGTTGTTCGAGGGTCAGGTCGGACCTGTTTTTCAATAAATTACGCTTCCATTCGTGGTGTATTTCCTGAGTCCAGCGAGCCCGATACAGCCCTGACAACGCGAGCCACATCAGGAAATCTCTTAAAGGGGCCGGATACAAAACGCATGCATCGTATACAGCAGTGAAAGAGGAATGCCTCACTCGTATCCTGTCCTTAGCGCCTGTGCCTGCTCCGCGAGAAGCATCATTGCCTGCTCGCTGGCGGTGTCTCGTCGGGTTTTATATTCCATCAGATCGGCAAAACGCACACGTCGGTGCTTGCCTGTTTTGTGGTAGGAAATCTCACCGCGCTCCAGCAGTTTGATCATGTGCGGACGTGAGACGTTGAGCAGATCGGCAGCTTCCTGCGTGGTCAGCTCCGCGTGGATCGGTACCACCTTCACAGCGTTGCCCTGCGCCAGCGCCGCGAGGATATCGCTCAGCAAGCGCAACGCCGATGTTGGCAGCTCGACGCTGTGGGCTTGGTTCTGTTCATCAAAAATCTGGATTCGCTGAGTTTCAAAACCGCTTGCGAGAAATGCGGTCAGGGCGCGCTGGCCTTCAATCGCGGCTTTGACCTCACGTTCGACGGGCAGATTGATGGCGGATGAAGTAGCGGTGGTCATAAGACAGTTCCAGCATTGTAAGGAAGATCCGCGGACGTTATTCGAATCAAACGAAATTCGCAATAAACGAAACTCGGGCAGGAATACTTTGTAAAACAACCAACCATCACCCCGTCCCATTCTGTGCTTGAGTAAAGATAACTCTAGAGTTACTTTTAACGGGCCAGGCCAAGGAGGCGGTTGGTGCAGAGCAGGCTATTGATGAAGGAGCTGGAGGAGGCGGGCTGGACGCTGGATCGGGTTGCGGGCAGTCATCACGTCTTCACTCATCGTTACAACCCGAACACGATTGCCGTCCCGCATCCGAAAAAGGATTTACCGCTGGGGACAGTCAAAAGCATTCGGCGGCGCGCGGGGTTATTCAGCCCGCCAAACCGTCATGAAGGAGATCCGTAATGCAATATCCCATCTGCATCGAGTGGGGTGACGAGAACACTGCCATCGGCATTCAGATCCCCGATATTCCCGGCGCAGTCACGGCCGGGGACAGCTTTGAGGAGGCCTACAACGCGGCCGTGGAAGTGGCTCACCTCATGCTGCAGGAGATCGCGGCGGCCGGTCAGGCGATTCCGATGCCGACCTCGGCAGCGGCGCATCGCAATCATCCGGATTTTGCCGAGATGGGCTGGGGCATGCTGGAGCTGGATATCTCGCCGTACCTGGGCAAGACCGAAAAGGTCAACGTTACGCTGCCCGGCTATGTGATTCAGCGTATTGATCGCTATGTACGCGAGCACAACGTCAAAAGCCGCTCCTCGTTTCTGGCGGATGCGGCGATGGAGAAACTGGTTCGGTATTGAAGGTACGTCCAATTGTGCGAGCGAGCCTGCTCGCGAAAGCGCTGTGTCAGTCGCTGCAAACATGATCTGAACTGACGCCTTCGCGAGCAGGCTCGCTCCCACACTGGTTTTGTGTATTGCAGTGATTCGAAGGTCACCCAAAACCTGTGGGAGCGAGCCTGCTCGCGAAGCTTTTGAAGCCTTAAGCCGTGGCCAATGAAGCGCGTCGTGAAGTGCTCAAAAACCGCAACAACGCCAGCAACGGAAACACGCTGCCGACAATCACGATCCACAACCAGCCGCCATGCTCGTACACCGCACTGGCCACCGAGGAGCCGAAAGCGCCGCCGATGAAGATGCTGGTCATGTACAGCGCGTTCAAACGGCCACGACTTTTCGCGTCCAGCGAGTACACCGCGCGTTGGCCGAGGACCATGTTCATCTGCACGCAGAAGTCCAGCACCACGCCGGTCACGGCCAGGCCGATGACGCTGTAGGCCGGGTGAATGAAGGCGGGGAGAAAGCTCAGGCTGGCGAAGAGCATGGCCAGCAGCGAGGCGATGCGTGTGTGACCGGCATCGGCGAGGCGGCCGCTGATTGGCGCGGCGATGGCACCGATGGCGCCCACCAGAGCGAAGATGGCGATCTCGCTTTGCGACAGGCCATGGTTGCGTGCCAGTTCCAGCGGCACGGCGGTCCAGAACAGGCTGAACGTGGCGAACATGCAGCCCTGATAAAACGCCCGCTGACGCAGCACCGGTTGCTGGCGCAGCAGCGTCCACAGCGAGCCAATCAATTGGCCATAAGTTGCGCTGTGATCGGGCTGGCGCTTGGGCACGGTCAGCGCCAGCACCACGCTGATCGCTGCCATCAACGCTGCGGCGATCATGAACATGGCGCGCCAGCCGAGGTGATCGGCGACCACGCTCGACACCGGTCGCGCCAACAGAATACCCAGCAGCAACCCCCCCATGATCCCGCCCACCACGCGACCACGGGACTCTTCCGGCGCCAGATGCGCTGCCAGCGGAATCAGGATCTGCACCGACACCGAGCTGAAGCCGACCAGCAACGAGATCAGCAGAAATACGTTCGGTTGCTCGGTAAACGCTGCGCCAAGCAGACTGGCGATCGCCACGACCGTGGTGATGATCATCAGCCGCCGGTTTTCCAGCAGATCCCCCAGCGGCACCAGAAAGAACAGGCCCAACGCGTAACCGATCTGCGTCAGCGAGACGATGAAACTGGCCATGGTGTCGGAGAGGCCGATGTCCGGCGCGATCAGGCCAATAATCGGTTGTGCGTAGTAGATGTTGGCAACGATGGCGCCGCAGCAGAACGCGAACAGCAGGACCATGCCTCGGGTCATTGCGTGAGGAGTGGTGGTCATAGGGGATCTCGGGTCGGGCACAGGAAAGGGCTGAGGCTAATGGACAACGTGGACTGGCAGAAGACGTTTTCGGATGATAACTGTTATTACGCCGTGTAATGACCAGTATTCCCACGCAACAAAAAGGCGACCCGGTGGGTCGCCTTTTGATTTTTCAGATCAAGCCTTACTGCCCGCTGTAAATCTGATCGAACACGCCACCATCATTGAAGTGGGTTTTCTGCACCGTGCGCCAGTCACCAAACGTCTTCTCCACCGAAAGGAAATCGACTCTCGGGAAACGGTCGGTGTACTTCGCCAGCACCGCCGGGTCACGCGGGCGCAGGTAGTTGGCCGCCGCAATTTCCTGTCCTTCCGGCGACCACAGGTACTTCAGATACTCATCAGCCGCAGCGCGCGAGCCTTTCTTGTCGACGACTTTATCGACCACCGAAACCGGTGGCTCGGCTTCTGCGGAGACGCTTGGGTAGATGACTTCGAACTGATCGCGACCGAACTCGCGAGCGATCATTTCCGCTTCGTTTTCAAAGGTCACCAGCACGTCGCCGATCTGGTTGGTCATGAACGTGGTGGTGGCCGCGCGGCCACCGGTGTCGAGCACCGGCGCCTGCTTGAACAGCTTGCCGACGAAATCCTTGGCCTTGTTCTCGTCACCACCGTTTTTCAGTACATAGCCCCAGGCCGACAGGTAGGTGTAGCGGCCATTACCGGAAGTTTTCGGGTTCGGCACGATCACCTGTACGCCGTCCTTGAGCAGATCAGGCCAGTCTTTCAAAGCTTTCGGGTTGCCCTTGCGGACGATGAACACCGTAGCCGAGGTAAACGGCGCGCTGTTGTTCGGCAGGCGCGTGACCCAGTTGTCCGGGACCAGTTTGCCGTTGTCGGCGAGGGCGTTGATGTCGGTGGCCATGTTCATGGTGATGACGTCAGCCGGCAGGCCGTCGATCACCGAACGCGCCTGCTTGCTCGAGCCGCCGAAGGACATCTGCACGGTGATGTTTTCGTTGTGCTCGGCTTGCCAGTGCTTCTGGAACGCAGTGTTGTAGTCCTTGTAGAAATCGCGCATCACGTCGTAGGAAACGTTGAGCAGCGTCGGTGCTGCCTGGGCGATGTTGGCCAAGGCCAGGCCGGCGGCGAGAAGTGAGGCGCCAAAGAGTTTTTTCACTGCGCATTCCTTGTTCTGTGGGGTGTCGTGTCAAAAATGAGGCGATTTGCCAGCGACTATAGCGGGCCTCGCATAGTCGCTTAAAGATTAAAAAGCTCTGTGCTTATTCCACTTTCTTGAACAGCTGACTGCCGCAGCGCGAACAGAACGCTGCGCTCTGCTCGTGGGTCTTTTTCTGACAGCCCGGGCAGTCATGTTGCAGCTGTTCGCCGCGCATGGCGTTGGCCAGCTCAGCGGTGAAAATCCCTGTGGGCACGGCGATGATCGAGTAACCGGTGATCATCACCAGCGAGGAAATCACCTGGCCCAGCGGCGTCTTCGGCACGATGTCGCCGAAGCCCACAGTGGTCAAGGTCACGATCGCCCAATAGATGCCTTTGGGAATGCTGGTGAAGCCATGTTCCGGGCCTTCGATCACGTACATCAGCGTGCCGAACACTGTCACCAGCGTGCACACGCTGACCAGAAACACGACGATTTTCTGCTTGCTGCCGCGCAGCGCCGACATCAGATAGTTGGCTTGCTTGAGATACGGGCTGAGCTTGAGCACGCGGAAAATCCGCAGCATCCGAATGATGCGGATGATCAGCAGATACTGCGCATCGCTGTAATACAGCGCGAGGATGCCCGGCACGATCGCCAGCAGATCCACCAGGCCATAAAAGCTGAAGGCATAGCGCAGTGGCTTGGGCGAGCAGTACAGACGCAGGATGTACTCGCCGAGGAAAATCGCCGTGAAGCCCCACTCGATATAGGCCAGAACGTCGGCGTAATTACGGTGAATGCTGTCGATACTGTCGAGCATCACGATCACCAGGCTGGCGAGGATGATCACCAGCAGGATGCCGTCGAAGCGACGCCCGGCCGGGGTGTCGCTCTGGAAAATCATGACGTAGAGCCGTTCGCGCCAATTGTTGCTGCTGTCCATGGATAACGCCTGAATCGAAGATCAGCGCAGCCTAGGGTGATTCTCCTCGTGAGCGCAAGACTCATGCGCAAGCGACGCTTTGCCAAGCATTTGAATGCCGGCACGAATCAACCAGCAGGCGAGGATGAACGGCGCGGTCAGCGTCGCCAATCCAAGGGCGGCAAACAGCGGCGTCACCAGCAGCGCCAGGACAATGGCGAGCAGCGGCAGCCACGGATTTTGTCGCTGAGCGCTGAAGGCGAGGGCGGCGAGTACGGCGTTATAGCCACCGAGCCCGAGCAGTGCGGCGGACGTTTCGTGGTGCAGTAGACTCGAGCCGAGGCCGATCGCCGACGCCAGCAGCGCCCAGCAGAACGCGCGGCGATCAGCAATGAGCAAACCGCTGGCAATCAACGCCCCGGCCAAAGGATGGTCGAGGAACATTACCTGGCCGAATCCGCGCAGTTCAGCGGCCAGCAGATTTGTCGTGTTCAGGTCGACCGATGCCATCGGCGTGGACGGTTCGGCGAACACCAGCAGCACCCAGCTGAGCGCCACGAACGGCGAGGTATACGCCGGTAAGGCGCGACTGCGGTGAACGTGTTTGAGCCATTGCTGAGTGAGCATCGCGCTCAAGCCGCCTGCTGCAAGAATCAACGGCGGCAGCAGTGGCGACCATGGGAAATACAGGCTCAGCAGCAGGCCGAGCAGCACGCCGTTGTAGCTGAACAACCCGGCCTGGCGATCAGCCTTGGCGTAGTTGCGCCGCTGCGCGGTGAGCAGACCGGCGACGCCACCGAGCAGCGCCCCGGCGAACAGCACCGGCGCCGTCAGCAGAATCGCCAACAGACACAGCAGACCGCACAGCGGATGGCGCTGGAAGAAAATCTGACTGAAACCGTTGAGCAAAGCCTCGGCCCAGTCGGGGCAGTGGGTGTTGAAGTGATTGGCAGGCATGTTGAGAAAATCTGGGCAGTTGGAACATCAAAAGGTCTTGCAAGTCCCTGTGGCGAGGGCATTTATCCCCGTTCGGCTGCGCAGCAGTCGTCGCTTTTGAGGGTGTGACGGTTTCCACAGAGAAACCGCATTCTCCGATGGGGGGCCGCTTCGCAGCCCAACGGGGATAAATCCCCTCGCCACAAGGTTATGCACCCACTTTTAGGGTGGGTTAAATCAACGTCTCGATGCGCAGCGAATTGGTCGACCCCGGCTGCCCGAACGGCACGCCAGCGGTGATCAGCAGCGTATCGCCACGCTCGGCCATGCCTTGCGCCTGAGCAATCTCCAGTGCGGTCGAGCAGACTTCGTCGACCTGACGCAGGCGATCGTTGACCACCGAATGAATGCCCCACGCCACGCTCAAGCGCCGCGCGGTTTGCAGGTTCGGCGTCAGATTGAGGATCGGCGCTTTTGGCCGTTCCCGGGATGCGCGCAACGTCGAGGCGCCGGACTCGCTGTAATTGACCAGCACCGCCACCGGCAACACGTTGCTGATCCGGCGGATCGCACAGCTGATCGCATCGGAAACCGTCGCCTCGGCTTTCGGACGGCTGACGTCGAGCTGGGTCTGATAATCCGGGCCGTTTTCAACCTGACGGATGATCTTGCTCATCATCTGCACGGCTTCCAGCGGGTATTCGCCGGATGCGGTTTCCGCCGAGAGCATCACCGCATCGGCGCCTTCGGCCACGGCGTTGGCGACGTCAGTCACCTCGGCACGGGTTGGGGCAGGGGAGAAGCGCATTGACTCGAGCATCTGCGTCGCCACCACCACCGGTTTGCCCAGCGCGCGGCACGTGGTGATGATGTTTTTCTGAATCTGCGGCACGCTTTCCGCCGGCACTTCCACACCAAGATCGCCGCGCGCGACCATGATCGCGTCGCTCAACTCAGCAATCTCACGCAATTGCTCGACCGCCGAGGGCTTTTCGATTTTCGCCATCAGGAATGCCTTGTCGCCGATCAATGCGCGGGCTTCGACAATGTCCTGCGGGCGCTGCACGAACGACAACGCGACCCAGTCCACACCCAATTCCAGGCCGAAGCTCAGATCGCGGCGATCCTTGGCGGTCAGCGGGCTCAGGTCCAGCACCGCTTGCGGCACGTTCACACCTTTGCGATCAGACAGTTCGCCGCCGTTGAGCACGGTGGTGTCGATCGCATCGGCGTACTTGGTGACCACGCGCAGGCGCAGCTTGCCGTCGTCGAGCAGCAGGTCCATGCCGGCTTCCAGCGCGGCAATGATCTCCGGATGCGGCAGGTTGACCCGGCGCTCATCGCCCGGTGTCGTATCGAGATCGAGGCGGAACGCCTGACCGCGATGCAACTGCACCTTGCCGTCAGCGAACTTGCCGACGCGCAGTTTCGGCCCCTGCAGATCCATCAGAATGCCCAGCGGGTAGTTGAGCTGACGCTCGACTTCGCGGATCCATTGATAGCGCTTGGCGTGGTCGGCGTGATCGCCGTGGCTGAAGTTCAGGCGGAAGATGTTGACCCCGGCCTCGACCAGCTCGCGGATGTCGTCGATACCGTCGACCGCAGGGCCGAGGGTGGCGAGGATTTTGACCTTTTTATCAGGCGTCATGATTTGCAGTTCTCAAGGATCAGAATGGCGCGGAAGTCGTTGACATTGGTGCGGGTCGGCTCGGTGACGATCAGCGCATCGAGCGCCTGGAAGTAGCCGTAGCCGTTGTTGTTGTCCAGCGCGTCGCTGGCGCTCAGACCCAGTGCGGCGGCGCGGGCGTAGCTGTCCGGGGTCATGATCGCGCCGGCGTTGTCTTCCGAGCCGTCGATGCCATCGGTGTCGCCGGCCAGCGCGTAGACGCCGGGCTGGCCCTTGAGGCTGTCGGTCAGGCTGAGGAGGAATTCGGCATTGCGTCCGCCACGGCCATTGCCGCGCACGGTTACAGTGGTTTCACCGCCGGAAAGAATCACGCAGGGCGCCGCCAGTGGCTGGCCGTGGTGGATGATCTGTCGGGCGATGCCGGCGTGGACCTTCGCCACTTCGCGGGACTCGCCTTCGAGGTCGCCGAGAATCAAGGTGCTGAAACCGGCCTGACGGCATTTCACCGCCGCCGCGTCCAGCGATTGCTGCGGACGGGCGATCAACTGGAAATGACTGCGCGCCAGGCTTGGGTCGCCGGGTTTGACGGTTTCCGATTCCGGGCTTTGCAGCCAGGTACGCACGGAGGCGGGAATGTCGATGCCGTAGCGCTTGATGATCGTCAGCGCCTCGGCCGAAGTGCTTGGATCGGCCACGGTCGGGCCGGAGGCAATGACGGTGGCGAGGTCGCCCGGCACATCGGAAATCGCGTAGGTATAAACCGTCGCCGGCCAGCAGGCCTTGCCCAAACGCCCACCCTTGATCGCCGAGAGGTGTTTGCGCACGCAGTTCATCTCGCCGATGGTCGCGCCGGATTTGAGCAGGGCTTTGTTGATCGCCTGCTTATCGGCAAGGGTGATGCCTTCAGCCGGCAGGGCGAGCAGGGCAGAGCCGCCGCCGGAGAGCAGGAAGATTACGCGGTCGTCTTCAGTCAGGTTGCTGACCAGCTCCAGCACACGTTTGGCCACGGCCAGACCCGCCGCATCCGGCACCGGGTGTGCGGCTTCGACCACTTCGATTTTTTCGCACGGAGCGCCGTGGCCGTAGCGGGTCACCACCAGGCCGGTGACTTCACCCTCCCAGCAGCGCTCGACCACTTGCGCCATGGCAGCAGCGGCTTTGCCGGCGCCGATGACGATCACCCGCCCCGTGCGATCGGCAGGCAAATGGGCTTCGAGGACTTGGTTCGGATGGGCCGCGTCGATGGCTGTGGCAAACAGCTCGCGCAGCAGTTGTTGCGGATCGACCGACATGGCGGGCTCCCGGAATTCTTGTTATTCGAAAGGGCAACTCGGAACCCTTGTGGGAGCGAGCCTGCTCG
>Ga0308163_10001750_pt1 | contig 22114 bp, 18 predicted proteins | sample PhyTR1_FD_201037 | JGI IMG/M metagenome (GOLD analysis project Ga0308163, IMG submission 201037) | Phyllosphere microbial communities from UC Gill Tract Community Farm, Albany, California, United States - DLSLT.R1 | ecosystem: Host-associated > Plants > Phyllosphere > Unclassified | place: USA... | reverse complement strand
TCCAGTTGGTGACGATCCAGAACGACATGCCGGTCACGGTGGTGTTCTGGGTGATGAACATGGGAATGAACGGCGACCAGATCAGCAGCGCAATGACGCCGGGCACGCCGACCGCCAGCGCCTGCAGTGCCCGCTTGCCCGGCACGAACAGCAGGATGCTGACCAGCAGCGCGACCCACAGGCCGAAGCAGATCAAAATGCCGGTGTTGTGCATCCACAGCGTCAGGCCGGCGGCCACGCCCAGTCCCAGCATGCCCGGCAACAGCGGACGCCAGGTGAACTGGCGCCCTGCCTGCGCGCCAAGCGCACGCACCAGCAGCACGGAAAACAGGATGGCCAGGGTGGCGGTCAGGGTTTCCAGCGCATAGGGCCGCGCCTGTTGCGCGTATTCGATATGGCCGCGATTGAGCGCCAGCAGCAGCGCCGCCAGCAGCGCCACCCGGTCGCCGGTCGGGCCGGCGCGCAGGATGCGGCCGGCGCACGCCAACAGCATCACGGTTGCCATCGACGCCAGCACCGACAGGCTGCGCATGCCGGTTTCGCTGGCGCCAAACAGCGCGGTCCAGCCCTTCAGCAGCGTGTAGTACATCGGCGGGTGGGTTTCGTATAGCGGCACCGCATGCCACAACTCATGCAGCGGCACCGAGGAGAACCAGGCGCTATAGGTTTCGTCCAGCCACAGCGAGCGGCCGACCGTGTGCAGGCGCAAGGCAATGCCGATCAGGCAGATGATGAGGCAGGCCAGCCAGAAGAAGCGCGGGCGCAACGGCGCCCGGCCGGTAAAGAAATCTTTCAAGGATGTCTCCAGGGATAATGTTCAGTTGTCCAGCGCGGCGCGGGCGCAGCGCAAGGGCCGGGCCGAATTGACGCCATGCGTCACGCCTCAGGCATGTTCTTGTCCTGCTTCGTGGCGGCGGCGTATCAGGTAGACCGGGCGTTTCTTCGACTCGAAATAAATCCGTCCCACATATTCGCCCAGCACGCCGATGCCAATCAATTGCACGCCGCCCAGCAGCAGCACGGCCGAGGCCAGCGAGGCGTAACCGGGCACGTCGACGCCCTGGATCAGCGTGCGGATGATCAGGTAAAAGCCCCACAGCATGGCCAGCGCCGCGACAATCGTGCCGAGATAGGTCCAGACCCGCAGCGGTAGCGTGCTGAAGCTGGTAAAGCCTTCCAGCGCGAAGTTCCACAGCTTCCAGCCGGAAAATTTGGTCTCGCCCGCGACCCGTTCAACGCGTGCATATTCCACCACGGTGGTGCGGTAGCCAACCCAGGCGAACAGGCCTTTCATGAAGCGCCGGGTTTCCGGCAGCAGCTTGAGTGCATCCACAACCTCGCGCGACATCAGGCGGAAGTCGCCGACATTCTGCGGGATTTGGACTTCGGAGACCGCGTTGTGCATGCGGTAGAACATGGCGGCGGTCCAGCGCTTCAGGCCCGAGTCGGAATCGCGGTTGGCGCGCTTGGCCAGCACCACGTCGTAGCCTTCGCGCCATTTGTCGACCAGCAGCGCGATCATTTCCGGCGGGTCCTGCAAATCGGCGTCGAACGGTACGATCACGTCGCCGCGCGCTTCGTCGATGGCGGCCGATAGCGCGGCCTCCTTGCCGAAGTTGCGGGTCAGGTCAATCACGCGCACGCGCGCGTCGCGGTTGGAAACAGCCACCAGTTGGGCCAGCGTGTCGTCGCGGCTGCCGTCGTTGACGCACACGATTTCAAAGCGCATGTCGGGCAAGGCCTCCAGCGCGGGCATAACGTTGGCGAAAAAATGCACGATGCTTTCGGACTCGTTGTAAAACGGAACCGTCAATGACAGTAGATGCAAGGCATATCCTTTCGATAGAGTGTCTTGGCTTGCTATGGCGGTAAAGTGGGTCAGCCTTGCAGTGGCTGCAGCCTGCCTGGCTGCCTGTCCGCGCCGCTCTTGTACTCCCAGATCGTTCGTTCAGGATAGGCCGCCTTCAGCGTTTCCAGCGCCGTGTCGCGGCAATTGACGAAGATGACGTTCTTGCGTGCGGCCAGCGCCGGGTCGCCGAGGTCGACGCCGTTGCGCGCCGCGGCCCACGAGTCCAACCCGGCGTAGACGCTGCCGGATTCGCTGACTTCCGAGGCGCACACCACGGCGTTGCGCAGGCCGCTGTCGCGCGCCACTTCGTAGATGTCGAAACGGCTTTGTATGACGGTGCGCAATTCAACCGCCAGGAAGGCCGACATGGTGGCGGCGTAGGCGATCGAGAGGCCCAACGCGCCGGTGTACAGTTTGCGCCACAGCGCGGAAAACAGCGGCAGCGCGGCGCCGATGCTGACCACCGCCAGCGGCCAAAAATCGAAGTAATAGCGCGGGCCGAGGCGGTGTCCCGGATGCAGCGGGTAGAACACGAAAATCAGCATGCCGATAGGCATGATGAGGTCGGATCCGGCCAAGGTTTTGGACTTGATCAGTTTCCACATGGCCGACAGCCACAGCAGCAGTACCACCGGGCTGGTGAACAGCGTCAGTTCGGTCTGGCTCAGCAGCGTGTGACGCAGCCCTTCCTTGATGGATGGCCAGTCGAAATACAGGTGGTCGACGGTACGCCCGGCGTACCAGTACACGGGCATGGTCGGATGGCCGGTAATCGCGTACTGGTAGGCCAGCAGACCGGCCAGGAACGGCGCGCCGCCGATGCCGATGAACAGCGCGCGGGTCACCAGCTTGCCGGCGCGCAGCTGGTCGACGGCCACCGCGATCACTACCGCCAGCGCCGCCACATTGCGCGTCATGCCGAGCATGCCGATACAGGCGCCAAGCGCGATCAGCAGCCCCAGTTTGCCCGACTGCCTGGCCCGGTGCGACACCAGCATGGTGGTGGCGGCCAGCGCGGCGGTCAGCGAGTGCGAGAACAGCGAACCGCCATTGAATAGCGTGAAAGGCGTCAGCACGAAGAACAGCACCGCCAGCCACGCGGCCTCGCGGTTGGCGCGCACCTTGACCAGTTCAAACACGGCATAGGCGGCAACTGCGCTGCAGATGGCGTTGGCCAGGCGGCCGGTCGGCAGCGAGCCGCCGAACAGCGCCAGCACCAACGGCCAGCCGGGCGGATATTGCGCCACCCATTTGCCATCCTTGATCCAGATATAGGTGGTGGTTTCTGCCGAGCCTAGCGGCGGCGGCGCATTCCACAGCCGCAGCGCCTTGAGCGTGTCGGCCTGGAATAGGTAAGCGTATTCATCGCCCGACCAGGCATAGCTGGCAAACGAGAAAAAACCGATCCCCGCGCATAGCGCGACGGTCAGCAGCAGCAGCGCCGGCAGCGACAGCCGGCTTGGCGCCGGCAGGCGCGGCGTGCCGCAGAGTAACAGCAGCATGACCAGGCCCAGGCCCGACAGGCCGATGGTCATGATGCTTTGGAGGCGGGGTCTGGAATTGCCGAAGAAAATCGCCGCGCCGTCGAACACATGAAAGAACAGCACACCCAGCATCGCGAAAGTGACGATGGCAACGGTGCTGCTGGTGTAGGACGGGCGCCGCTCAAGACTTGAGGATATCCAGCTATGCATGGTCAGTCCCGGTTGGCAGAGCGGTAGGACAGGTAGGCAAGGCGCCGCACTTCACGCCGGCCATGGACCACCGTATCCAGGATCAGCCCGGCGAACAGGCACAGGCCGCCGAGGATGGTCAGGCCGGTAATCACCACTGCGGTAGGCAGGCGCGGCACCAGCCCGCTTTCCAGGTAGGTCAGCGCCAGCGGGATGCCGAGGCCGATGCTCAGCAGGATCAGCAGCGCCGAGAACAGGCCGAAGAACAGCATCGGCCGTTCGATGCGGTACAGTGTAATCATGGTGCGCAGGATGCGCCAGCCGTCACGGTAGGTCGACAGCTTGGACACCGAGCCATCCGGCCGCTCGCGGTACAGGGTTTCGTGCTCGCTCACCGGCATTTTGAGTTCCAGCGAGTGCACGCTCATTTCGGTTTCGATTTCAAAGCCGGTGGTCAGCGCCGGGAAGCTCTTGGCGAAGCGGCGCGAGAAAATCCGGTAGCCCGAGAGAATATCCTTGAAGCTATTGCCGAACAGTTGGGCCAGCAGCGTGGTCAGCATCTTGTTGCCGAACTGGTGACCGCTGCGGTAGGCCAGCTCCGAGGTATGCTTGCGCGAGCCCACCACCATGTCCAGGCCCTCGTTGACCATCATGTCGATCATCGTGCGGGCGGCGGTGGCGTCATAGGTTGCATCGCCATCGGTTAGCACGTACACATCGGCGTCGATGTCGGCCAGCATGCGGCGGATAACGTTGCCTTTGCCCTGCTGGCGCTCGCTGCGCACGATCGCCCCGGCCGCGCGCGCGACCTCGATGGTGCGGTCCTTGCTGTTGTTGTCGTAGACGTAGATTTTTGCCTCAGGCAGGGCTGCAGCAAACTCTTTGACGGTTTGTGCAATGGCAACTTCTTCGTTGTAGCACGGGATGATGACTGCGATGTTCAAGGACATTTGATTCCATTCTCCTAACTTGACTTCTGATGGTGTGTGTTGTTGAAGTAAATACCACGCCCCGTGTAAAATGAGCAATCCCCTACACCTGAGAGCGACTTAACCGTGAATTTTTTCAACACAATGGCAACTCGGTATTCCAAAATTATTCGCTTCGGGATCATCGGCGTGATGGCGTTCTTCGTCGATTGGCTGGTACTGAAGTTCCTGGTTGACCGCCATACCTATTTTCTGGTCGCGCGGCTGCTGAGTTTCCTGGTGGCGGTGTCGTTCACTTTTACATTGAACAAATACTGGACCTTCAGGGAAGCCGCTCCTGCGCCGATCCTGCTGCAATTTCTTCAGTTTCTTGCAGCCAATTCCGTTGGTGGTGCAGTCAACTACGCTGTTTCCAGCAGCGTCTATTTCTTCTTCCTTGAGCCTGGAACGCGATTCCTCTGGCTCTCTTTGCTGATGGGCACCGGCGCCGGCTTTATATTCAATTTCGTCCTGTCGGACCGTCTGGTCTTCCGCAAGCGCTGAGGTGCTGGCGCTAGCCCGACTACATGCGAGCATGCTGGCACGACGCAAGCTTGCTCTTTTGTTCAATTTCTAGTTTAGCATCGGCGCTGTAGAAAATGCAATTAAACACGCGCTAACTTTCGGATTTTATGTTGCGTTGCGGCAGAGCATTTTTAGCGACGTGCGACAGGTAAGCACTGGCAGGTTGTGAAAAATATAGCAAATGGCCAGATGCAATGATATATTTGATAACTGGATTCTAGGAGAGGTTCTTATGCGGAATAAATTAATAGCGCTTGCTTTCACTTGCGCCACCGCCGGCGTCCTGCCGGCCGCCATGGCAGCGACAGCGGAGATCACGCTGGATTGGTCACAGGCCGGACTGAGCATGGCGTTCGGCTCGGGCAGCCTGCTCAACATCAATGACGGCGTCAGCATTGATACGCAGATTTACACCGACCATGGCATCTGGTTCGATGGTGGCTACCAAACGCTGGATACGGTCTATGGGATTAACAAGGCTTCGGGCCAATCGGGCGCCGCCAAGGCGCTGATGCTGGAAAACGGCTCCAGCCAGGTAAACGTCAGCAATGGCGGGGCAGCGATCATCGACCTGCAGGCCAATGCGCAAGGCGTGTTCCGGGTACCGTACGCCTACCTGCTGTCGACCACCGGCGCCGGCGATGTGGGCGCCTCCGTCAGCTACACCTTCGAAACGGTCAACTACCAACTGGACGGTCCGGGCAGCGTGCCGACCCAGACCTTTAGCGGCAGCTTTATCGCCGGCAGCAGCGAGTCCAAGTCCGGCCAGGGTTATATCGAGATCCTGTTGAGCAACACCACCGACCAGTTGCTGCGCTTCCAATTGGTGCAGGGCACCACCGCACTGGCCAGTTCGTCGGCGGTGGCGGCGGTACCGGAACCGTCGACTTACATGATGATGTTGCTCGGCCTGGCCGGCGTGTTTGCCAGCAAGTGCTACGGCCGCCGCAGGCAATAAGCGCTGCTTCCGGGCGAAAAAAAACCGATCCCGCAGATCGGTTTTTTTTTGCCCGGAGGCAGCGCTGGCGCCGCTTATTTCACCGGCTGCCCTTCGGCCATGCCGATCGCCGGCCGGGGCCGCTTGTTAAGCGGCAGCATGAACAGCGCCAGCGGCGTGCGGCGGGTGATTTCGAAAAGCATGGCCGGCAGCACGATGGCCGCCACCAGTCCCAGCAAGGCCTGCGGATAGGCGCCCAGGTGCAGGCGGCCGGTCAGCTTGCCGATCAGATTCCATTCCACATAGCCGTGGAAAATCAGGATGAACAGGCTGATCCTGCCGAGGTAGGCCAGCGGAAGGGCCGCCAGCCGCCAGCGATCGTTGATCAGCACCGACAGGGAAATCACCACGTAGATGCCGCTCAAGGCGCGCACCGGCGTGATCAGCCAATGTCCGTATTGTCGCAGGTTGAGATCGGTTTCATAGCGGAACAGCAGGTTCAGTCCAACCAGCAGCAACAAAGCGACCAGCAGGTGCGCCGGCTTGAATACCGGATTGCGAATCTGCTCGCGCAACAGGTAGCCGGTTAGCAGGAAGGCGGCGCTGAGCGGCAGCAGGTCCAAATTGAACGGCAGGCCGCGGATCTGCTTGTCCGGACCAAACATCAACCCCAGCAGAGGATGGACATTGCTGTCCAGGCTGGTGAACTGGCCAATGCTCCAGGCGCCGAGCAGAAACAAGGCCAGCACCGCAACCAGCAGGCTGGCGGGGGCACGGCCGATGCGAGTCAGCGCCGGCACCAGCAGGCGCGCAAAAATCAGCGTCACGAACAGGCTGGTCAGGAACCACAGCGGCGCCCAGGCGATGGTCGAGCCTACGCCATACAGCATGCCGGCGTAGTATTTGCCCGGCGTGGTGAAGCCGATCACGATCTGGTAAATACCGAACAGCGCGAGCACCACAAGATAAGGCTTGAGCAGCGTATCGGCCTTGTTGCGGATGAATTCCGGCAGTCCGCCGGCGGTGCTCAGGAACACGCCGCCCAGCAGGAAGAACAGCGGCATGTGGAAGGAAAAGATCAGTTGAAAGATCAGACCATGGTCATGGTCGATGATCCAGTTGTGTCCCAGGACCACGAGCAAAATGCCCAGGCCCTTGGCGATATCGATGCTGTTATTCCTCGACATGGTAAATGGTTCCCCGGATGGCTCGCGTTGTGCTGCTGGTGTGTGTGCATGCCGACGCTGTCGGCGCGTCGTATCATAAACCAATTTAGCGTAATTGCAATCTTGGCAGCTTGATTAGGAGCGCCTGATGGCGGTCATTCTCCCTTGGTTGCCATGCCTAGCGACACCATCTTCGCCAACTGGTGCGGCAGCGTGTTGGATTTGCCGAACGAAGGTGTCTGTTAACCGACGTGCCGCCGTAGCTGGTACTTTTTTGCAGTCTGAGAAGCACCAACGAAAATGCCATGAAAATGGTTGGATAAATGTTTGGATCTGATGCTGCCCGGTCGGATAGCTTGGGACGACAAAAAACCCGCGTCCCTATGAAAGGCGCGGGTTGGTCTGCATCGGACTTCTTTGAATTCGTTCTTGGTCCCCCCGACTGGAATCGAACCAGTATCCCACGCTTAGGAGGCATGTGCACTATCCATTGTGCTACGGGGAGAGCAAAGCGCCCTGCGTAGGGCGCGCGCCATTATAACTTAAGCGGCTTGTTCCGATAGAGCGGTTTTAACGTTACTGCCGCGCTGATGGGATTGCAGTAGCAGCCAGGCCATCGGCGGTAGCCGGCGGCTGATTTCGTATAGCGCGACCGATATCGCCAGGCTGCCGAAGAAGGCGATCACGCCGGCCGGGTAGGGCTGGTTGCCGTAGCGCTGCAGCAGTTTGCCGAAAATAGCCCATTCCACATACGCGTGGAACAACAGGATGATCAGGCTGGCCTGGCCCAGATACGCCAGCAGGCCGGCCGCCGTACGATATCGCGCCAGCAGCGCCGATAGCGAGATGACCAGGTAGATGCCCGCCAGCGCGCGCAGCGGCGTAATCAGCCAGTGGCCGTACTCACGCGCGTTGAGGTCGGTGTAATAGTGGAACAGCAGGTGGCTTAGCAGGAACACCACCAGCGCCGCCAGCGCATGCAGCGGCTTGAAAGCCGCCCGCTGTATTGGCGCGCGCAGCAAATAGCCGAGCAGCAGGAACGCCGCGCTGAGCGGCAGCAGGTCCAGGCTGAACGGCAGGCCACGCAGGTGCGCGTTGGGGCCGAACATCATGCCTAGCAATGGCGATGCAGCGGAGGTCAGATCGCGGTAGTGCTCCGCCGTCAGCGCGCCGAGCAGGAACAGTGCGGCAATCAACACCGCCAGGTTGAGCGACGGGTAGGGCGTGCGTTGCAACCATGGCAGCAACAGCCGTGCAAACACCAGCGTGATGAACAGGCTCGGCAGGAACCATAGTTGAATCCAGTCTATGCTTGAGCCGACGCCATACAGCACGCCAGGGAAATACTGGGACGGCGTGGTGGCGCCTATGCCGATGCGGTAGGCGCCCAGCATCAGCAGCACCGCCAGATAGGGTTTCAGCAGGGCATCCGCCTTGTTGCGGATGAAGCTGGCCAGCCCTTGGCGGGTGCCGAGAAATACCCCGCCCAGTACGAAGAACAAGGGCATATGGAAGGAATAAATCATCTGGAAGACTAGCGTTTTGTCGTGGTTGATGAGCCAGTTGTGACCTAGCACAACAAACAAGATGCCTATCCCCTTGGCAATATCGATATGGTTATTCCTATGCATGCTATCCCCCACGGATAATGTTCTGTTAAGAAATATTCATTAACAGTATAAAAGTATTAACTATTTATCTTATCTGGTCGGATTATGTTGCGGCGCACATTACATTTCTGTATTGACGTCAGCTATCTCGCCCGGAACCGCCGACAGTCGGTACAATGCCTGCTTTCCTTACCGTCTAACGCATATGGCAGTCATCTCCCTCTCCTCCGCACAACTGGCTTTTGGCCACGTTGCCCTACTCGACCACGCTGAGTTTTCGCTTGAAATGGGCGAGCGGGTCGGCCTGATCGGCCGCAACGGCACCGGCAAGTCGTCGCTGCTGAAAATTATTTCCGGCCGCTTCAAGCTGGACGACGGCCTGCTGGTGATGCAGCAAAACCTGCACATCGTGTATGTCGAGCAGGAGCCGGTCTTCGATCCGGAGATGTCGGTGCACGACGCGGTGGCGTCCGGCCTTGGTGAACTGCCGGCGCTGGCCAAGGAGTACGAGGCGCTGACCGGCCAGTTCGGCCAGGGCGATGACGATGCCGTGATGGCGCGCATGCACGATATTCAGGTGCAACTGGACGCGGCCGACGGCTGGAATCTGTCGAACAAGGTCGAGACCGTGCTCGACAAGCTGAACCTGCTGGGCACGTTGCTGATGAAGGAACTGTCGGGCGGTATGCAAAAACGCGTGGCGCTGGCGCGCGCGCTGGTCTCGGCACCGGACGTCCTGCTGCTGGACGAGCCGACCAACCACCTGGACTTCACCTCGATCATGTGGCTGGAAGGCTTGCTGCGCGACTTCAAGGGCAGCGTGCTGTTCATTACCCACGACCGCTCCTTCCTCGACAACGTCGCCACCCGCATCATCGAACTGGACCGTGGCCGCCTGCTGTCCTTCCCCGGCAATTTCACCACCTACCAGGCGCGCAAGGCCGAGCTGCTGGAAAACGAGGAAGTGGAAAACGCCAAGTTCGACAAGGTGCTGGCGCAGGAAGAAATCTGGATCCGCAAGGGCGTCAAGGCGCGTCGCGTGCGGGATGAAGGGCGGGTGCGCAGGCTGGAGGCGTTGCGCCTGCAGCGCACCGCGCGGCGCGAGCAGCAGGGCCAGGTCAAGCTGGAAGTATCGACCGGCGAACGTTCCGGCAAGATCGTCGCCGAACTGGAAAACATCAGCAAGACTTATGGCGAGCGCGCCATCGTCAGCAATTTCACCGGCACCATCCTGCGCGGCGACAAGGTCGGCCTGATCGGCGCCAACGGCGCCGGCAAGACCACCATGCTGAAAATGATCCTGGGCGAGCTGGCGCCCGACAGCGGCGTGGCCAAGCTGGGCACCAAATTGCAGGTGGCCTACTTCGACCAGATGCGCACCCAGCTCAACGAAGAAGCCAGCCTGGTCGAAACCATTTCGCCGGGCAGCGACTGGGTCGAGGTCAATGGCCAGCGCAAGCACTCGATGAGCTACCTGAACGATTTCCTGTTCTCGCCGGAGCGCGCGCGTTCGCCGGTCAAGTCACTGTCCGGCGGCGAGCGCAACCGTTTGCTGCTGGCGCGCCTGTTCGCCAAGCCGGCCAACTGCCTGGTGCTGGACGAACCGACCAACGACCTGGATATCGACACGCTGGAACTGCTGGAAGAGTTGCTGGAAGAATACACCGGCACCGTGTTCCTGGTCAGCCACGACCGTACCTTCCTGGACAACGTGGTGACGCAGGTGATTGTGGCCGAAGGCGAAGGCCGCTGGCGCGAATTCGTCGGCGGCTATAGCGACTGGGAGCGCGTGCGCGACACTACGGCCGCTGCCGCCGCCAAGGCGTCAGCCAAGTCCTCCAGTGCAGCGCCGGCCGCTGCTGCGCCGCAGCAAAATATTGCGAAAGCAAAGAAGCTCAGCTATAAAGAGCAACGTGAACTGGAGGAATTGCCGAAACTGATCGCCGCGTTGGAAGATGAACAAGCGGCATTGGGCGTTACCTTGTCGCATCCCGATTTCTACAAAAATACCCCGGCGGAGGCCAAACGGCTGAATTCGCGGGTGGTGGAAATCGAGGACGAATTGCTGGCGGCGCTGGAGAAATGGGAGGCGATCGAAGCCCGCAGCCGCGCTTAGTTGCAATGCGGTAGTAAAAGCCGGTAAATCCGGCAGCGCAAGCGATGTATCGGCGTCACGTTCCGTTGATAATTGCTACACAGTCGGATAGTTGCTGGTAGTATTGTCAATTATTGCCATTAGTGGATTGTCAGTAGGAAACATCTTGTGACAATCCGCCGTCCGGCTGGACGGATCAGCCCGGATTAACGTGAATACATGCCAAAAATTACCGAAAAGCAAAAAACTTCGATTCGCCGTTCGCCACTGAGTCGCGCCGCCGTGCTGGCGCTGATGGCCGCCGCCGCGCTGCCGGTACATGCCGAGATCAGCGACACCATTCATCCTTATGTGCTGGCGTCGATTAACCACGAGGACAACCTGCTGCGCCAGAGCGACCAGGCAGACGGCCCGAAAAGCGATACCTTCAAGACTACCGAGGCCGGACTGATCGTCGAGCGTCCGATCGGGCGCCAGATACTGAGCGGCCGCTTTAGCGCCAGCAAAGTGGCGTTCGATCGTTTCGACCAGCTCGACTATACCGGCAAGAACGCCCAGGCCACGCTGGAATGGCACCTCGGCAATCACTGGCAAGGCCATGTCGGCGCCACCTATACCGAAACGCTGGCGCCGTTCTCCGATTTTCACAACGAAGAGCGCAACCTGCGCGTGGCCAAGCGCCAGTTCGTCGACGGCGCCTGGCGCTTTCACCCGACCTGGGAGCTGCATGGCGGCTGGTCGCGTGACAAATTTCATTTCGACCTGCCGTCGCAACGCTATAACAACCGCACCGAGGATGTGGCGGAAGTCGGCGGCGATTACATTGCCGGCACCACCAGCCGCGTCGGCCTGGTGGCGCGCCGCGTGAAAGGCAGCTACACCGACCGTACCGGCTTCACCTCCAATCTGCTGGGCAGCGAGTACGAACAGGATGAGCTGAAAGCGAATATCTACTGGTACATCAGCGGCAACACCCAGTTGCAGTTCCTTGGCGGTAGCGTCAAGCGCAAGTATCCGGCCAATACCAGCCGCGACCAGAGCGGCGCCAACGGCCGCGCCGTGTTCTACTGGACGCCGACCGGCAAGATCAAGACCACCACCAAGTTGTGGCGCGAATTTTCCGCCGTCGAAGGCGCGCTGATCAGCAGCGCGCTGAACCGTGGCGCCAGCGTTGAGGGCGTGTACCAGGTTACCGCCAAGATCGGCGCCACCGCGCTGGCCAAGACCGAGAAGCGCAAGTTCAGCGCCTTGCCCGGCCTGGTGGTGGACGACCTCGACGATTCCAGCCGCAGCGTGCAGGCCGGCGTGAATTACGCCATCTATCCCAGCGTGCTGCTGGCGCTGAACGCCACCCATGACCGCCGCACCGGCAGCCGCGCCGCCGGCACCAATAGTTACAAGGCCAACGGAGTTTCATTCAACGTCAGCGCGCAGTTCTAATAATAAGATGACCGTCAACGATATTCCCCTGATTTCCTTCTTTCAGCGCGTGCTGGATCCGCTCATCATCATGGGCATGTTGTACCTGTGCACCACCGTCTATGGGGTGCCGTTTGCCGGTCATTCACTGATCCTGATGACGCTGGTGTTCTTCATTTCGTCGCTGGTGTACGAACGCATCGATCCTTACAACGCCTGGCGCGGCGGCAATATGCTGGCCTACGGCCGCGACGTGTTCTTTGGCTGGGCGGTGACGGTGGCGATCCTGATCTGCCTCGGCTTGGCCAGCGGCCTGGTGAGCAGCTTCAACCCGGCCGTGATGCTGAGCTGGTTTATTGCCACGCCGTTCGTGCTGATCGTCAGCCATGTGCTGGCGCGCAAGGCGGCGCTGTTCGACCACGGCGAGGCCGAGGTGCGTTCGGTCATTATTGTTGGCGCCAACGACGTCAGCCTGCGCTTCTCCCGGACCATCGAGCGTAACCCGAATATGTTCATGCAGGTGCACGGCTATTTTGACGACCGCGGCCCCGAACGCCAGCCGGAAGGCATGCGCGAGCCGAACCTGGGACGCATGGACGATATCGCCGCGTATGTGCGTGAGCATCGCATCAAGATGATTTTCATCAGCCAGCCGATTTCGGCGCAGCCGCGCATCCGCAAGCTGCTCGACGAGCTGCAGGACACCACCGCCTCGGTGTACTTCCTGCCGGACATCTATGTGTTCGACCTGGTGCAGGCGCGCTTTGACAATGTCGGCGGCATGCCGGTGATTGCCATCTGCGAGTCGCCATTCACCGGTTTCAACAGCCTGCTCAAGCGCGCCAGCGACGTGGTGCTGGCGGCGCTGATCCAGTTGATGCTGACGCCGCTGATGATTTGCATCGCGCTGGCGGTCAAGCTGACTTCGCCGGGGCCGATTATTTTCCGCCAGCGCCGCTACGGCCTGTATGGCGAGGAAATCATCGTCTACAAATTCCGTTCGATGACGGTGGCCGAGGATGGCGCCAAGGTGGTGCAGGCCAAGAAGAACGACCAGCGCGTGACCCGCATCGGCGGCTTCCTGCGCCGCACTTCGCTGGATGAGCTGCCGCAGTTCATCAACGTGCTGCAGGGACGGATGAGCATTGTCGGCCCGCGCCCGCACGCGGTCGCGCACAACGAGCAGTACCGCAAGCTGATCAAGGGCTATATGCTGCGCCACAAAGTCAAGCCGGGCATTACCGGCTGGGCCCAGGTCAACGGCTTGCGTGGCGAAACCGAGACGCTCGACAAAATGGAAGCCCGCATCCAGTACGATCTGGATTATCTTCGTAACTGGTCGATCTGGCTGGATTTGTGGATTATTGTGCGTACCGCGCTGGTGGTGGTCAAGCGTGAAAACGCCCACTGAACCGTGTGGCTGGTAGGATAAGAGTTAACCTATAATTAAAAAATGTGCGGGTGCAGCAATAGCGGCGCGCGCAGGCCGGTTGCGATATTGACTTTCGTCAGGCCGCGCAGCATACTCTTAACATTTATGTACTAATCATTGCATTGCTTGCCATTGTTTGCATGAGATAAGTCGTCCTCGGCGACCCAACTTGAGGAAAAATCTTGAACTATTCTGAAACACATCCGCATCTGTTGCGCGCCGCGATCGCCGTGGCGCTGGCCTGCACCCTGGCAGCATGCGGCGGCGACAAGAGCGCCAAGAGCGGCCAGGCGTTGGCCAGTGTCAACGGCGAGGAAATCACCGCCATGCAATTGAACGAGGAGTTACAACGCTCGGGCGTCAGCGCCGAGCAGGCGCAGCAGCCAGCGGTCAGCAAGCAGCTGCTGGAAAGCCTGGTTGACCGCCAGTTGCTGGTCAACGAAGCGGTCAAGGAAAAAATGGACCGCGATCCGCAGGTGGTGCGCGCCATCGAACGCGCCAAGTCGCTGCTGATCGCCCAGGCCTATATACAGAAGAAAGTCGGCACCGTGGCCAAGCCCACCGCCGCCGAGGTGGCCGCGTATTACAACGCGCACCCGGGCTTCTTCTCGCAGCGCAAGGTGTTCGACATGCGCCAGCTGATCATCAACGGCAGCGACATCGACGACACGCTGAAGGGCATCATCGATAACGCCAAGTCGCTGGAGGAAGTGGCGGCCTATATGGATGCGCACAAGGTCAAGTTCTCGCGCAACCAGATTTCGCGCAGCTCGTCCGACCTGCCGCCGGAACTGTCGGCGCGCCTGCTGGCCATGAAGCCGGGTCAGTTGTTCCTGGTGAAAGAGGGTGCGCGCAGCGTGCTGGCCACCGTGGTCGACATCAAGGACGCGCCGGTGACGCTGGAAGTCGCGACCGCGCAGATTGAACAATACCTGTTCGGTAACAAGAACAAGGAAGCGGCCAGCGACGAAGTCAAGCGCCTGCGCGCCGCCGCCAAGATCGAGTACCTGAACAAGGCTGCGGAGCAGCCGGCGGCCGCAGCGGCGACACCGGCCCAGGCACCAGCCCCAGTGGCCGCGCCGGCGCCGGCGCAGCAGGCCGATACGCCAAGCGACGCCAATGTGCGTGGCGTGGCCGGACTGAAATAAGCCACTCTTTTAATTCTTAGGAAACGAGCGAAACATGAAACGACTTGTGTATGGCATCTTCGCGGTGTTGCTGGCCTGGACCATGAACGGCGCCACCGCCGCGGAAGCGCAGTTGGGCGCCGGCGACGTGGTCAAGGTCTCCGTCTTCAATAATCCCGACCTGGGCGTGGAAACCCGTATCGGCGAAGCCGGCAACATCACCTTCCCGCTGATCGGCGAAGTGATGGTAGCCGGGCTGACCACCAGCGCGGCGGAAAAGAAAATTGCCGATGCGCTGGAAAAAGGCAATTTCCTGCGCAAGCCGCAGGTCAATCTGCTGGTCACCGTGATGACCAGCCAGCAGGTGTCGGTGCTGGGCCAGGTTAACCGTCCGGGCCGTTATCCGGTAGATGGCCGCCGCAGCATGCTGGACATGCTGGCGCTGGCCGGCGGTATCGGCGTCGACGGCGGCGATGTGCTGACCGTGATCCGCAAGCGCGACGGCAAGATCAGCAAGAACTCGGTGGATATCGTTGAGCTGTTCCGCAAGGGCGACATGGTCGGCGATTTCGAGCTGACCGGCGGCGACGTGCTGTTCGTTGAACGCGCGCCACGCTTCTACATCTACGGTGAAGTGCAGCGCCCGGGTCCGGTGCGGCTGGAACGCAATATGACCGTGCTGCAGGCGCTGTCGGCCGGCGGTGGCCTGACCCAGCGCGGTACCGAGCGCGGCATCCGCATCAAGCGCCGCGACGAATCGGGCAAGATCCAGATTTTGGAAAGCAAGCAGGATGACCTGGTGCAAGTCGATGACGTTGTCTACGTCAAAGAAAGTATTTTCTAATAACGCACACACTGAAGGCAAGACCATGGACTTTGCACAATTTTTCCTGATCCTGCGGGCCCGCCAGCGGGTGTTGTGGATCACTCTCTTCACGGTAGTGGCGCTGACCGTGGCGGTCAGCCTGTTGCTGCCGAAAACCTATAAGGCCACCTCGTCGGTGCTGCTGAACTTCAAGGGCGTCGACCCGGTCACCGGGCTGACGCTGCCGGGCCAGCTGTTGCCTGGTTATATGGCGACGCAGATCGACATCATCACCAGCAAGAACGTGGCGCTGCGCGTGGTCGATGCGCTGAAGCTGGCACAGAGCCCGGCCGTGGTACAGCAGTTCAACGACGCCACCGGCGGCCGCGGCACCGTGCGCGACTGGCTGGCCGACCTGCTGCTGCGCAAGCTGGAGATCGTGCCGTCGAAAGAGAGCAGCGTGGTGGAAATCAGCTTCAAGGGCGCCGACCCGCAGTTTGTGGCCGCCGTCGCCAACGCCTTTGCCGACGAATACCAGAAGATCAGCATCCAGCTCAAGGTCGAGCCAATGAAGAAAGCTTCGGAATACTTCAGCGCCCAGACCAAGCAACTGCGTGACGACCTGGAAGCGGCGCAGTCGCGCCTGTCGAAATACCAGCAGGAACACGGCATCGTCAGCGTCGACAACCGGGTTGACGTCGAATCGGCGCGCCTGGCCGACCTGTCGACCCAGTTGGTGCTGGCGCAGGGCCTGTCGATCGAAGCCAACTCGCGCCAGAAGATGGCCAAGAGCGGCGACGCCGAATCGCCGGACGTGGCCAACAGTTCGCTGATCCAGAGCCTCAAGGTCAACCTGGGCCTGGCCGAATCGAAGTTCGCCGATATCTCGCAGCGTCTGGCGCCTAACCACCCGCAATACATCAGCGCCAAGGCGGAAGTGGAAAAACTGCGCGCCGACCTGCGCGCCCAGACCACGCTGACGTCGAACAGCGTCAGCAACAGCGCCCAGATCTTCTCGCAGCGTGAAGCCGCGATCCGCGCCGCCATGGGGGCGCAAAAATCCAAGGTGTTGGAGCTGAACCGTACCCGTGACGAGATGAATGTGCTGCTGAAGGACGTCGAAAGCGCCCAGCATGCGTTTGACGCGGTGTCGCAGCGCTTTGCCCAGACCCGCATCGAAGGCTCGGCCGAACAGTCCGACATCTCGGTGCTGAATCCGGCCACGCCGCCAAACGAAGCGTCGAATCCGAAAGTGGTGCTGAACACGCTGCTGGCGATCTTCTTCGGCACGCTGCTGGGCCTGGGCCTGGCGCTGCTCTCGGAATTCCTCAACCGCCGTGTGCGCTCCGAACGCGACCTGGCCAGCGCGCTGAACATTCCAGTGCTGGGCACGATGGAATGGAAAACCCCGGCCCGCCGCCGCGGCAAGCTGCAGTCCCTGCTGCCGAACCGTTTGCGTTTGAACTAAATGATGGAAGCGACTATGAATCATCCAGCCCCTACCGCCGCCGCGCCGAACTTCGCCGCCACGCCCGCCCGTGACTCCAGCATCGGCGGCCTGCTGCTTGAATCCGGCAAGATCACGCCGGAAAACGCCGAGCGCGTGCTGCGCATGCAAAAGGAACTCGGCATCCGCTTCGGCGAAGCGGCCCAGCGCCTCGGCCTGATCACCGAGGCCGACATCCAGCAAGTGCTGGCGCGCCAGTTCGATTATCCCTACCTGCAGCGGGGCGAGAGCAAGTTCTCGCAGGAGCTGATCGCCGCCTACCAGCCGTTCAGCGCGCAGGTGGAAATGCTGCGCGCCATCCGCAGCCAGTTGATGCTGCGCTGGTTCGCCCGCGGCCGCAAGGCGCTGGTGGTGGCCAGCGTCAACCAGGACGACGGCGCCGCGCTGTTTGCCGCCAACCTGGCGGTGGTGTTTTCGCAGCTTGGCGAACGCACACTGCTGGTGGATGCCGACCTGCGCCAGCCGAGCCTGCAGGAAACCTTTGCGTTGGCCGGCCGCCAGGGCCTGTCCGATGTGCTGGCTGGCCGCGCCGGCCTGGACGCGATCGCCCGCATCGAATCGTTTGTCGCCTTGTCGGTGCTGGGCGCCGGCACCCAGCCGCCAAACCCGCAGGAACTGCTGAGCCGCTCGACCTTCAGCGCGCTGAACGACCAACTGGCCGAGCAGCAGGACGTGGTGCTGTACACGGTGCCGTCGTTTGGCGCCGGTTCCGACGTGATGGCGGTTGCGGCGCGTGCCGGTGGTGTGTTGCTGGTGGCGCGCAAGAACCACACCAGCCTGGACGACATCGCCGTCTTCAGCGACCAGCTGGAGCGCAACGGCGTTGAAATTGTCGGCAGCGTGCTGAATGATTTCTGATCTGTTCTCCGGGATCAGCGCGCGCCTCGGCGATGGCGCGCGCCAGGCTGGCCTTGGCCGCGCCTTCTTCCTGCCGTTGCTGCCGATCCTGGCCGGCCTGTGCGTGCTGTACGCGCTGACCGCCTGGGACCTGGCGCACTTCGTCTGGAACACCGACCGCAACGCCCACGGCCCGATCGTGCTGGCGGTCGGCCTGTGGTTCTTGTATTTCAAAGGCCGCACCGTGGTGGCCGAAGGGGTGCCGGTCAAGCCGGCGCCGCTGCTGGGCTGGTGTGTACTGGGCCTGGGCCTGCTGACCTTTATTCTGGGCCGTTCGCAGGCCTTCCTGTTTTTTGAAGTGGGCTCCTTCCTGCTGGTGCTGCTCGGGGTGATCATCCTGATGCTGGGCACGGCGGTGGCGGCCCATTTGTGGTTTGGCTTCGTGTTCCTGATCTTCATGATCCCGCTGCCGTCCACCTTTGTCGACGCGCTGACGCAGCCGTTGAAAATCGCCGTCTCGTACGCGGCAGAATACATCCTGTTCCATTTTGATTATCCGGTCTCGCGCGCCGGCGTGATCCTCACCATCGGCCAGTACCAATTGCTGGTGGCGGACGCCTGCTCGGGCCTGAACTCGCTGTTCACGCTGGAAGCGCTGGGCCTGCTGTACCTGAATGTGATGCGCCATGAGTCGGCGTTCCGCAACGCCATGCTGGCGATCCTGATCGTGCCGATTTCGTTTACCTCCAATGTGGTGCGGGTGATCGTGCTGTCGCTGATTACCTACCACCTGGGCGACGCCGCAGGGCAGGGCTTCCTGCACGGGTTCTCCGGCATGGTGCTGTTCCTGACCGCGCTGATGCTGATCATCGGCGTCGACAGCGTGCTGCGCATGGCGGCCGCGCGCCTGCGTGCGTGGCGCGGCAAGCCGCTGGCGGCGCCGCCAACCGTCAAGGAGACGTCATGAATATCTGGGCCATGAAGGGCATGCGCGTCAGCCTGCTGGTGGGGGCGCTGATGGCCGCCTCCAGCGTGGCGGCGTGGGTAGTGCAGCCGCGCCAGTTGATGGCGCAGACCGCCTCGATCGACCATAACGTGCCGGCGCAGTTCGGCGACTGGAAACAGCTCAAGGACGGCATGCCGCAGATGGCGCTGAGCGTGACGCCGGACGGCCAGCGTTCGGAAGAGCAGCCGTACGACGAAGTGGTGATGCGTACCTACGTCAACAGCAAGGGTGAGAGGGTGATGCTGGCGCTGGCGTATGCGCGCGAGCAGCGCCAGGAAGTCAAGATCCACCGGCCGGAAGTGTGCTACCGGGCGCAGGGTTACCGCCCGCTGGAGGAAGTCCGCAGCGCGCTGCCGCAGGCAAGCGGCAGCGCCATCCCGGGCCTGCGGCTGCTGATGGACAGCGGCAACCGGCTGGAAGCGGTGAGCTACTGGATCCGGGTCGGCCACGCCTATCCGCGCGGCGGCCTGGATACCCGCATGACGATACTCAAGGATGGCTTGTCGGGCGTGGTGCCGGACGCGATCCTGGTGCGTGCCTCAAGCATCCTGTCCAAGCAGGACGATGCTGCTGGCGCCTATGAACGGCAGGAGCGTTTCCTGGCGGAGCTGGTGCAAGCCACTCGGCCGGAAGCCAAGCGCATGCTGGTCGCGCAAAATTAGTTAATACGCCGTTGTTGGTGTGCCTCACGGGGAAAATATGAATCTGTACCTTGCCTGCCTGCTGGCCGTGGTGGCGGTGCTGTGCCTGCTATTGGCGGCGCACCCGTTCATCACCTATCCCAAATCGCTGGCGCTGATCCGCAAGCTGCGGCTGGCGCCGCCAGCGCCACCGCTGGCGCCGACCAATCCAAGCTTCGGCGTGTTCGTCTGCGCCTATAACGAAGAAGCGGTGATCGCCCAGACCATCGAGCGCCTGATCGCCTTGCGCGCGCAGGCGCCGACGCTGGAAATCATGGTCCACGTGGATAACAGCAGCGACCGCACCGCCGAGATCGCGCGCCGTTATGCCGACCAGATCACCTGCCTGCTGATCGCCACCGAGCGGCGCGGCAAGACCGAGGGCATGAACCTGCTGGTGGCGCAGTCGAAGGCCGACATCCTGCTGTTCACCGACGCCAGCGTTGCTATCGATGCGGGAGCGTTCGCGCATTTCGAGCGCCACTTCCGCGACCCGATGGTGGGCGCGGTGTGCGGCAAGCAGGTGTTCACCCACACCGACGGCTCGGCCAGCGCCGGCGCCAACGCCGCTTACTGGCGCCTGGAAGAACGCATCAAGGCGCTGGAAAGCGAGATCGGTTCGATCATGACCCTGGACGGTTCGCTGTACGCGCTGCGCAATGGGCTGCGCACGGCGCCGCCGGCCGACATCGTCGACGATTTCTACATCCCGTTCATGATCATGCGCGATGGCTACCGGGTGATCCAGTCGCAGGAAGCCAAGTCGAGCGAGCCATCGGTAACGGTCGACCAGGAAGAATTCCGCCGCAAGATCCGCATTGCCTGCCAGGGCTTCAACGCGCACCGCGTGGTCTGGCCGACCATCCGCCAGATGGACCTGCTGACGCGCTATATGTATGTATCGCACAAGCTGGTGCGCTGGTTCACCATCTACCTGCTGGCCGGCTGCCTGTTCGCCACCTACGGCGCGCTGCTGGCGGCCGGCTGGTATGCGCTGGCCGGCCTGTTGACCGGCGCCATCGCGCTGACGCTGGTGCTGGGCCTGGGGCTGCGCCTCAAACCATTCTCGACCATCACCAACATCCTGGCCGCCTTCACCGGCGTTGGCCTCGGCGTATGGCAATCCATCAAGGGTCACCGTTATCAAGTGTGGGAGCCGCCGGCTTCCGCCCGTCAAACTTCCGGCAACAAGGGTAAATCATGAAATGTTTGTGGATCGCGCGGGAGATGCCATTCCCGGCCAATAGCGGTGACCGTATCTACACCGCGCAAATGGTGCGCGCGTTCGGCCAGGCGAATGGCGGCGTGACCTTTGTCGGCATCGCCGACCATGCCACCGACGCGCCGCCGGCGGATGACAGCGAAGTGCGCTGGATCAGCATTGGCGGCGGCCGGCACAGCCTGGCGCGTTCGCTGCTAAGCACCGCGCCGCTGGTGGCCGCGATGCATGCCACGCCGGCCTATATCGCCAAACTGGATGAATTGTTTGCGCAGCAGTGGGACGCGATCGTATTCGACCATTACGGTTCCGGCTGGGCGCTGCAGCGCTACCTGGCCTCGGCAGCCGGCCGTAGCGCCAACCGCGCACGCACCGCCTATGTCGCGCACAACCATGAAGAGAAGGTGTTGCGCGCGGTGGCGGCCGACTCCGACGCCGGCCTGGTCAAGCGCCTCGGCTACTGGCAGAACTACTTCAAGGTGCGCGCCATGGAGCGCTATATGGTGCAGCATGTCGACCTGGTCACCGCCATCACCCAGGAAGACGCGGCCAGCTTCACCGCCCAGCGCGAAGGCCTGCGCTCGCTGGTGCTGACGCCCGGCTACAATGGCGCCGTCAGCCCGGAGCGCAGCATCAGCGCCGCCACGCCGCGCCATGTGATGATGCTCGGCTCGTTCCAGTGGGCCGCCAAGCAGGAAAACCTGCGCCAGTTCCTGCGCGTGGCCGATCCGGTATTCGCCGCCAACAACATCGTGTTCGACGTGGTGGGTGGCATGCCGGACGCGCTGCGCGCCGACCTGACGCCGACCCTGAAGGCCACCCGGCTGCACGGCTTCGTGCAGGATCCGACGCCGCTGTTCGACTCGGCGCGCATGGCGCTGGTGCCGGAAGCGATCGGCGGCGGCTTCAAGCTGAAGTTCCTTGACTACCTGTTCCGCCGCATGCCGGTGGCGACCTTGACCGACGCCGTGGCCGGCCTGCCGGCGGTGCTGCGCGCCGAGATGATACAGTCGCAGACGCTGGCCGGCCTGGCCGAGGCGGTGGTGGCCGAGATCGACGCGGTCGAGCGGCTGAACGGCATGCAGCAGCGCGCCTTCGCCGCCGGCAACAGCCTGTTTCAGTGGCGCGACCGCGGCGTGGAACTGCGCGAAATGTTGAGCGCGCAGCCGTCCGCCATGGCGCTGGCCGGCGCCTGACGCTTCCCGTGAACATTTGCCATTTATGAGTGTAGCCATGTCGAACAAGCTAGCCGTTATCAC
>Ga0308163_10001749_pt1 | contig 22123 bp, 18 predicted proteins | sample PhyTR1_FD_201037 | JGI IMG/M metagenome (GOLD analysis project Ga0308163, IMG submission 201037) | Phyllosphere microbial communities from UC Gill Tract Community Farm, Albany, California, United States - DLSLT.R1 | ecosystem: Host-associated > Plants > Phyllosphere > Unclassified | place: USA... | reverse complement strand
GCGCTTTGCGCTACCTGAGGAACACCTATGCCTGCCCCGCTATTTATCATCGACAGCCTCACCATATCCAAAGCGACTCCAAAGAGACGCCATGTAGATCTTCGGACCAGCCTGAATGATGCCCTTAATGAGTTCGTTGACTTAGGGCTGTTTGAAAGCGGCCTGAACGATGGAGGAATGACCATTTGGCAGATGCGCGGTGGCGGTACTGTCGTGGCTCAAGAAGCGCTGTATGAAGACACCTCCAAGCGACTTCAAAAGCTAACACAATTGACACGCGATGCCGCGTTAGGTGTTGTGCTTCGGGCAAGGCATCCGGGGGATCGCGCCGCGATGATTGAAGCGATTCGGCTAGCCTGACGTAGAGACGTTTATTTCCACGCTGCCTGCAATACCGCTGCAAACACAGCAGCAGGTCGGTGGTGGCGGCTGACCCAGTTGGTAGGGCGACAACGGAACAACGGTAGTTCCCCTCACTATAACCAGAGCAACCCCGCTTCTGGCTTACTTGAGGAGACTAAGGAAAATGCAACCACCCAAAGCAATGCCACCACTTGAGGCGCTCGAAACGTTTTATAAGGTTGACCCAGAGAGCCCCTCGGGGTTATCCCGCATCAGGACAACGCAGGGTCCTAACGGAGCCGTCGGGCCAGTGCTGAGTCGTGGCACCGATGGCTACTGGCGCATGAAGTTTCAAAATGAGTTCTATCGGACGAACAGGGTTGTCTACTTCATGCACCACCGGAAGGACCCTGGCCTTCTCTTTGTAGATCATATCGATGGCGACCCGCTCAACAACCTTGTCGCAAATCTGCGCCTATGCACCCACCAACAGAACCTCCTAAACGCCAAAGGCAAACCCAAACGTTCGGGTCTGCCCAAAGGCATCAAAGCTGTTTCTAACGGTAGCTATCAAATCAGCGTGTCGGTTGAAGGCAAACGACACGTTGCCGTATTGGCGAATCTGAACGCTGCGACTTCCTACTTGAAGTCCTTAAGGGCCCGTCATCACGGGGAATTCGCCCGAGCCTAACGAGCTTTGAGCTAAAAACCCTCACTGAAAGCACCACCCTCCCTCAATCCACAGCGGCCCGACAGCCCTGTGCGGTTATCTCAATCAAAGCTTCTTTCTGTCTGACTTTCCGAACCCAGCCGGTGCCCTGAGTGTGGGCGCTTTGAACTGGTTTGGGATGTCGGCGGGAAGTCAGACAAAAGGAAAATCACTCTATGAACAATGACACACGTGAAGATTACGCAGCCGTCAAAGCGGCAGGCACACCTTACGACGCCATGATTCGTCAGGAAGCTGACCGCCAAGGCATCCCCTACGATTTCATGCACAAGCTGATTTACAACGAATCCAGTTTCAACCCTTCCGCAGAATCCCCTAAGGGTCCTCTGGGTCTCGGACAGTTCACCGAGCTGACCGGCAAGGCGTACGGCCTGATGACCCCGGAAGACCGGATGAACCCTCAGAAGGCAATCCCTGCCATCGCCCAGCACCTCAAAGAGCTGAGCACCGCCTATAAGGGCGACTATCTCAAGACCGCTCTTGCCTACAACCAAGGGCAAGGTCGTTTGGGCGCTCCTCAGTTGGCCGCTCTGGACCAAGGCGACTTCAGCAAGATCAGCCCTGAGGGTCAGAACTACATGCGGAAGCTGCTGGACGTGTCCGGTGAATCTGCAAGCCGCCGATGGTTCGACGCTCGGGAGGTGACCAATCCGGGTATTCACCCAAAGGCTGATGCCGTCCAGTTTGAGGATGCTACTCAAGGTGTGACGGCCACCAACAAGATCGGGAAAGAGCTTCCATCGGCGGGTAAGTTAGACCTTCCCGGTGGGACCGCTCCTCAGACACAGCAAGACTTTCAAACCCTGTCCAACATCATTGGGCAGAAACCGAAAGGCACCTTTGAGGGTCTTGGCGATTCCGTCGTGGGCAACATTGCGACCTCCCCTGTGGGGTCGATCCTGCGTTACGGGACCCATGAGGACGCTAACCCGCTCGACTGGGTGAAGCCTAATGACTCCTCAAACTGGACCGCTGAAGACTACGACATGATCCGCCGCGAAGGCGTAGACCCTCAGTTCTTCTCGTTCGTACAGGACTACGCAAAGGGCAACCGAGCGAACCTGCCGAACGCCATCGCTGTCGCGAAGGAAAACCAAGAGTACCAACGCAAGATCAACGGTTCGGGTACTGGTGCCCAGATCATCGGGGGCTTCATTGGAGCTGGTGTTGACCCACTTACCTACGCACCAATTCCGGGGACCACTGGGGCACGTCTCATCTCCCGAGCTGCCCAAGGTGCCCTGTACTCTGGGGCTTCCGCCGTGGCCTCTGAGGCTCTGCGTGAGAACGTCACAGGCATTGAGGGTCACTACGGCAATGCGCTGGTAGGTGGGGCTTTGTTCGGTGCAGGCGCTTCGGCCATCTTCGGCAGAGCCCTGAAAGAAGCCCCAAAGGTTGAGCGTGTTGACCTGCCGGATGACCAGCTCGAATCGATCCTTGCCCGTCACGGTGAGGCATCCGAAAAGAACCTGTTCGACGTTCACGGAGAACATGACGACCTTGACGGCTTCGCTTCCACTACGACCCGTTTGGAACACCGTGAGACTGCCCGCCAGCTCGGTGAGGAAGACCCTACCCGTATGCAATGGCGCGAAGGCGATGAGCCTAAGTCAGCCGCTGGCATCGAGTATGTTGACCATCCAAGCGAGCCCGGAGCGGTACGCCTGCAAGACGGCTCAATCCTGTCGGCTGACAACCCGATGAATCCTAAGCTTCTCAGTGAAGCCGCTGAGGTGGTGCCAGACCGGGCCGCTAAAGGGGTCTCAATGGGTGGCTTTACGGAGATTGGTTACACGCTGAACCGCTCGGAAAACCCTGAGGTTCTGGCTATCGGCAACCAATTGTTCCGGCCTACGACAGGTACTGTCACCGGGTCGAACGGTAAGTTTGGGGCGACTGCCTCGGACATCATTGAGCGAATCCAAGGGCAGGACCATGTGGCCTACAACGCGATGGCCGATCAGGTTCTTGAGGCAATCAAAGACCCGTCCTATGCGCTGACTGCTGGTGGCCGTGAGGTTCACATTGACCGTGCTTTCAGGCGTGTGGCCGAAGCCATTGAGGACCAGTCCGGCAACAAGCTGGCCCAACTCACCGATGGCGAACGGAAGCTGATGGACACCGTGCGCAAGCACTACGACCGCAAGGCAGACTTTCTGGCCGCACCGGCTCAGTTCGGCAATCGCAATGCACGCCCTGTTCTCCCTGAGACCCGTCACGCCGGTTCATACATCCCCAACGTTTACAGTAGCGCCGCTAAGGCTCTGCAAGTCCAACGTATGGGCGGTGAGGAAGGCTTGCAGCACGCAATTATGGAATCGTGGCTTGCCAGTTATGCTGCACGTCCAGCCGTGAAGACCCGTGTTGATAATCTGCTGAAGGGCTCGGTTGACGAAATCCTGGCAGAACGTGTGAGCAAGCTGCCGAAGCCCAAAGGGAAACAGCCAGCGCCTGCCGTTGACACTAAGGCCATGCGTGAAGCGATCTTGAAGGAACAGGTTGAGGACTATGCCCAGCGCAAGGCTTACGGCATCGCCAAGACCGACGACCATAATGGCTCGACCTTGCTTGGTCTGGACGGTGAAGGTGTTCCGGGCTCTACGAACCTCGGGGTCAACAACTTCCTCGAAGGCCGTCACCTGTTTGATTCTGACATGGCTATCCCACTGTCCGATGGCGGCACGTTCGCAGTCAATGACCTGCGTGAGTTCAACCTGTCCCGAATCACCCCGAGCTATGACAGACGGGTAAACGGTGACATTGGAATCATGGGGGCCACTGGCCGGAGCACTTCGGAGCTGGTGAACGACATCGGACGGGTCAGGACAACCGACAACGCAGAGAAGGCCGCTCTTGAAGACGCCGTGAAGATTCTGACAGGGCGAGCACGCCGGGACCCTGAAGGTGTGTGGGCAACCGCTGCCCGCTCTCTGGCTGACCTTAGCTTCTTCTCGAAGAATGCTTATATGGGCGTCCAGTCCATCACTGAGGTTGCCGGGATGGTCACCAAGGGCCACACCCACATGCTTCTCAAAGGGGTTCCATTCCTGAAGGAGATGTCTCAGTGGGGCTCGAAGATCAGCGCTAAGGACCTGTCGGATATGCACTCGATTGTCTTCGGGCGTGAGCTGGATAACCACATACGCCCTTCCCGCTCGGACATCATTGAGCGCCTGAGGGACCAAGCGAATGTGAATCCGCTTATGGCTAATGTAGTGGGCTCCGTAAAGTTCGCCACACAAGAACTGTCTACAAGATGGTCCCCGTATACGTGGCTCCTAACGGAAACATCCAACTACATCGCAGACGCTGGCCGTCAAGGCGTCCTGTCTGACCTCGTTGACCACGCTATTGCCGGTAAGGAATCCAAGCTGTTTTCCCCGCAACGCCTGAAGTCGATGTCGATCACCCCGGAGCAATTCGAGGGCATGAAAGACCTCATGAAGACGTATGTGCAGAAACAGAAAGACGGGTCCTACAAGATCACCGACAAGGCTGCGTTTCAGCGCGACCCTCGGACGATGGACGTGTGGCGTATGGGCGACAAGATTGCAGACGAAACCATCCTGCGTCCTCACAAACTCTCTTCGGCTGACACCGAGGCTTACGGGGCTGGCGTCAAGGTGGCTATGCAGTTCAAGAACTTCACCATGCGTTCGGTCAACTCACGCCTCATCCGTGGCTATCACGACGCCACAAAGAACGGACGGGCAATCGATCAGACTATGCAGGCAGTCATCTCGACGGGCCTGGCCCTTAGTGTGTACATGGCGACGAAGTACAGCCAAACCGTAGGGATGCCCAAGGACCAACGTGAGAAGTTCCTAAAGCAGGCCCTTGAGCCAAAGATGCTGGCCTATGCGGCGCTGTCCCGTAGTTCCCACATCGGCGCACCTCTGGGTTTGGCGAACATCGTAGCGGCACCTTTGGGATTCGATCAGGCCGCAATGGTCCGCTCTTCGATCCTCCCTCGGGGACCTAAAGAACAACGGGACCCCGGCGCACTGAAGTACAGTCCTACCAGTGACTCCCGGATTACTGGGGTTCTCGGGAAGATTGCCGAACAGGTTCCCGCATACGGGGTCCTCGCGAACGCCGGACAGGTTGGCTACAACGCCTTCGGTGCCGCTGGGACTGACTCTCGCAGAGCAGATCAGGAATACATGACGGGCATCTTCAACGGACTTCGTGGCCTCGTGCCTAACGACCCTGTGAGCCAAAAGCTCTTGCTCATGATCATGGAATCGCAAGGCGTAGAGATTCGATAGAGTTCGTGACTTAAGTAGAAGCAGGTGCCTTGCGGTGGGCCTGCTTCTCATTTTTTGTAATTTATTGGGGAAAGTATTAGTTGAGCACAAGTCAGGCGACTTTCAGGGCACTGCAAATCGACTTTCTTTAAGCCAATGCGTGCTGAATATTCCCAAGCCTACCTTTCAGGTCGGACCTAAGCGCATCGGACGCTGCAATTATCGTAAGCGCTGCCCGCTCATAGTCAGTACGGTTGCTGAAATGCAAACCCTTTGCGAGCGCGCCAAGGACCCCTGACTCCCGCACGGGATACCTTGAAACCACCGAAGCAACATCGCCTTCGTCAATCATCCTATGTATGACATCAAGTTCTTCAGGATACGGGGAGGGGATACGTACGTTCAACTCCTCAGATGTACCATTTATCAGTGCGTCCCTACTCGGTATTTCAAGCAGCAGTCGGTCGCGCATCTGGCGTTCTGCAATTCGACTGGCAAGATGCTCTGCGACGTTTTTTTGCTTCAGAGTTCCAATAGCTGCCGAGTATGCGTTGGTCATAATTTCCTCTACGCTAATATTCAAAAATTTCGACTGCCACTCGGCCAAGGCTGTAAGTACCGGTTGTGAATAATAAAGACTTTCCACTGAGTAAATTGGTAAGGGGTAAATGCCGCTCGCCTCCAATTCAGTCATTCGCTCGCCTCCCATACCGTCATGATCGACCAGCCCAAATGCCTGAGCTCGATGCAAATGCTCGACTGACCTCAGCCCCTCAACCGCCTTCATAACTTCTCGACAACTTTCGCGACTGCGTATTGAAACTGAAGGAAATAGAAGCGCATACAAAGGCTGATCCAAACTCGTAGAAATGCCCTCGATAAAAAGAATTTTTCGACGTGACCCTATCAAATCGACACGTAACCACTCAGGAATCTCTGTGGCATTCTCAACAAAATCAATATCCCATGAAGCTACAGCCTCACCAGCCCATTGACTTCCACGAACCAGTATCATACTGGCAGAGTTTGCATTCACAGGAAGATCAAGCTCGTGCGTGCATATTATGAAGCCGCAATCTGAACGCTCTGATATAAATGCGTTAATCAAAGAAACCACAATAGATGGATGCAAGTGCAGCTCAGGCTCGTCTATTAGAAAAACGGTTCCGCCAGTAGCTGCTACAACTTCTGCAGCAAAGACAAGCGCCGCCCGTTCGCCATCTGACATTTTCGCGTAGCTGTAAACATTCCCGCCCTGCGTAGCTCTCAGCTCACCTTTGTCAATGAGCATCTGAACAGGTAGATTCGCCTGCAACAGCAAAGAATTTACGCGATCAAGTGGAGAATTATTAGACTGAAGACGAGCAACAGCCTCAGATTCAAATCCATTACTTTTTATATCGTTGGCCGCGTCAATTTTGTACTGAATTTCAGCGTGCTGAAGATCGTGAATTGCTTTTTCATTCGACGAGGTCCCTGAAAACGACCGCCACCTAATGTCTGGTTGCGAGTTCCACGCATTCAGGTTATTTGTGAGGTTGCGTCTTGAAGCAGGTGTGAGACTGAGACTTTCGTTATCAAAATAGCTTGGGCGAGACCCAGGCATGTATATAAGGTTTTGACCGAGCTGTCGGGAGAGGTTAAACACTAAAGCAGACTTTCCAGTGCCATTTCGTCCCAATATGAAGATTGGTTTACCCGCTCTCACTTCTATGGCGACCGCTCCCCCTTGCCCAGTCGGGATACTGATACTTACCAAAGCGCCGTGGCCTTCAGATTTACTCATGACTTCCTCTCCCTTTGACATCTGGGCCGTCCAGATAACAGACATTGCTACCCTGCGCCCCCTTACCTCAGGAAAGCCTAACGCTTTGACATCTCCCCTATCAATCTCTCAGTTCGAGCCCGCCCAGTTGGATAGCGGCGGTAGGAGCCTCGGAGATGCTTGAAGACTTCCTGATGGACCAGATGGAAGACTCATTGGTGGGGTTTGACGATCACCTGCAGATGCTCATGGGTGACGTGATGCTTACCCGTTCGCTTGCCACTCACCTTTCTACCTACAAATTATTTGGGGGTGCTTCCGGCCACCTTTCGAGTCACTCAGGAATGTGCTTCTTATGAAAGAAAGCTGGGAATGTCGCCTGCATTGCGCTGGGCGGGTGCGCTGGGTCGCTTTCTACCTGAATTTTAATATTTTGTGCTCATAGGTGCCCGCCTGAGACATCGACGCTATTATGTTGGAATGCCAAAAGGAGTAACCAAATGCCAATAATTGAACTGTACTCAAAGCGCCAAAAACGCATACGCGGCGAGACAGTCGATGTCTTTACGTATGACCAATTTTCTAACTCGTTTCGGACCCAAATCTCTATGATGATGGACGACCTTTTAGGGACCGAGAGAGTCTATAGGGAGTTTGAAAAGCCGAGGCAAGCCTACGACTCAATTGTCAGTGCGCTACGGAAAGAATACGGAGAACGGAGCCTTACCTCAATCATCTGGCATGATGCGCACAAAGAGCTCCACAGCTTTATTGAAAACGAGCCAGACGTTGAGCGCATACTTGATGCCGTCGAGCTTTGTTATATGGTCGGCGACACGGTAGCGCGAGATACGTGGTACACGAGATACCGGGAGGATCAAGATGAACATGTAGACGCCTGTATCATCGAGCTTAATGAGCGTTTTAAAGAGGCTGGCCTTGGCTATGAATTTATCAACTCCAAGATTATCCGAGTCGACTCCCAACTGATCCATGCCGAAATCGTTAAGCCAGCAATCGGATTCTTGAATCTGGCGGGGTTCGAAGGCGCCCGCGATGAGTTCATGGGAGCATACGAGCACTATCGGCATGGCAATCACGAGGAAGCTCTCGTTGACGCCCTCAAGGCTTTTGAGAGCACCATGAAGATCATCCTGACGGCCAACAGCAAGGCTTATTCGACAAGCGACACCGCTTCCAAACTGGTCATCGCGTGCAGTCAAGCTGGGCTAATCGCCTCTTACAACGAGCAGCATCTTTCCTCGCTGGTTAATGTTTTGACAAGCGGCATCCCCACCATTAGAAACAAAAACGGTGGGCATGGGCAAGGTGAGACAGTCAGGACGGTAGAACCCGAGATTGTAGCCTATGGGTTGCATCTTACGGCTTCAGCAATAGTCATGCTCGCCAGCCTTGAGTGCAAACGAAGAGCCTGAAAAGCTGGAGCAATGTCTGGACGACTATTTCGATTCGGTCACATTTCGCTCACTCACAAAACCCCTCACTCTAAGCAGAGAGGGGGCTTAAGGTTACTCATGCAGACCCTACCTCTTAAAGACCCCTCTCAGGCGATGAATATCAATGACCAATAACCACCTCACATAAAGGAGGGTTTAGCGATGACTACTCGGTGGACGACCTGTGTAGCAATACTCCGCACTCTGGCTACCCACCGTGTCACCTACCGATTTCTTGGTCTACTCCTTGTCACTCTTGGAGTTAGCCAAGGTGGTCCTCTGGTCGAAGGCTTTGGGAATGGCGTTTGCGTTCTACTCGGTGGCGGCACTGAGTGATACCTTCACAGCTGCCTTATAGGCTGCACCTTTATTCAGGGGGCCTATCTTTAAGATGCGACTCCACTTTGTGTATCATCGCAAGGACTTTCCATGATTCTGCCGGGGGCGCCTGTGACCAAAGTAGGGTCAGTTTATCTTTTCTGAATCTCAAAACCCCGTCAAAGAAAAGCTTTTCCTCACCGGTCGCCTCTGTATGCTTGCGCAATTCTTCACTCACATCAGAAGAAGCCCTTTCTAACTTTTCTGCAAAAGTCGTCCCTGCGACTCCCGCCGAAAGCTCCATACCCACAAATTTGGCGCTTCTGCCTTTAGCCATTTGTGTTACCCCAACCTGCAATTCCATCAGCAGAAACACAAAGGAGCTCTTTACCTTTTGGGTGAGACTGGCAGGATACTGAGTTTGCAATCTGCTAAACCTGATACTTTTTATGTGCCCAGCTACTGCGGGGTCTGCAAATGAAATGGGTCTCCATGTATGGGAAAACTTATTTCGGATTACTCGGAGGTGTTGCAGATCGTCAAACTGCCCCTTGCTAATTAAACCAAATGCGTAGCAAGCCTTGATACGTGACGAAAAGGTCCCAAGAGGTGCGTTGAAACCTGTGAGAAGATCCTTGGATGCTGAGGAGGGAATCATAAACGCTGAAAGTAACTCACCAAGACTGTCCTCTGCGAACGCAGCAAGTGTTAGAACGAGCGCCCTCTCATCTAAATCCTGAAGAGTCTCGGTTAGCTCGTTGAATTTCACATAACCCTGCGGCTCTTGCTCTTGGCTTGTCATAGGGTTGCGACCATTGGGTAGGGTTCGCCCTATGATACTCAGATTGACAATGCCTTGAGAATCTAACAAAAAAATCTGAATGACCACCTCACTACGGGCGCACTCGCGCATGCCCCCGTGGGTGCCCTCGCGTGAGCCTTATCGCGCCTGCGTGGGTCATTATCGTGCGCCTGTGCGCGCCTCTGGATGAGGGCCTTACAGCCTGTAACAACGATGGGCCAACGCTGTAACAAACCACTTTACAGGCCCTTTGAGGTGCCCTTAGGATTGCCCTTCCTGACCTCCTCAGGGATCACAGTTAGAGCAAAGGTTTGAGCATCGGCCACACGGTATCAAGTATGTAGGGCTGAGCATCAGCGTTAGGATGCAGCCCATCGGCTTGAGTCATGGAAGCCACGCCGCCTACGCCTTCCAGCATGAACGGCACCAAAGATGCGTTGGTCTCTTGGGCAACTTTTGGGTACACAGCGGCGAATGCTGACGTGTAGCGCTCGCCGTAGTTAGGTGGGATTTTCATACCCAGAAGCAGGACCTTAGCGCCAGCCTCCTTGGACTGCTGAACCATCGCTGCAAGGTTTTGTTGCAATTGTGCAGCTGGCTGGCCGCGTAACCCGTCGTTACCGCCCAGCTCAAGGATTACGAGATCCGGTTTGTGCGCTGCAAGCAGCGCCGGAAGCCGCGCCTGCCCGCCTGCGCTGGTGTCGCCGCTGATCGACGCGTTGACCACTTTGTCCTTGTAACCCTGCTCCGCCAGGCGCTGTTCCAGCAAAGAGACCCAGCCTAGACGGGTATCCAGGCCGAAAGCCGCGCTGATACTATCGCCAACGATCAGCACCGTGCCTGCCATCGCTCCTTGAGACAACAGCAACAACCCCAGGCCAGCACTTAAAAACCACGCACGCATCGGATTCTCCATGAGCGAAAGTATTCTCAGTGCTCGGAACCTCAGCAAAGTGGTCCCAAGCACCGAAGGTGACTTGACCATCCTGCACGAACTCTCCCTGGAACTAAACAAGGGCGATACGTTGGCCATCGTCGGCGCCTCGGGTTCCGGTAAATCCACCCTGCTGGGCCTGCTGGCCGGTCTGGACTTGCCCAGCGCGGGCGCGGTGACGTTGTCGGGACGCAACCTCAGCGAACTGGATGAAGACCAGCGGGCGAGGGTTCGTGCCGAGCATGTCGGCTTCGTGTTTCAGTCATTCCAGTTGCTGGACAGCCTCAATGCGCTGGAAAACGTCATGTTACCCATGGAGCTCGAGGGTCGCAAGGACGCCCGCGAACAGGCGCGTCATCTGCTGGAACGCGTCGGTCTGGGCCAACGACTGACTCACACGCCTCGACAGTTGTCCGGCGGAGAACAGCAACGGGTCGCGATCGCCCGCGCCTTTGCCGCTGACCCTGACGTGCTGTTCGCCGACGAGCCGACCGGCAACCTCGACAGCCACACCGGCGAGCGCATCAGCGACCTGCTGTTCGAACTGAATCAGGAGCGCAACACCACGCTCGTGCTCGTGACCCACGATGAACGTCTGGCCCATCGTTGCCGACGCCTGATCCGACTTGAAGGTGGCCGTCTCGTCACCCCTATGGAGCCTTGATGGCACGTCTGCCGTTTGCCCGTCTGCTCAGCCTCGCCGCTCGCCAGTTGCTGCGCGATGCCCGCGCGGGAGAGCTGCGGGTGCTGTTCTTTGCCCTCGTGGTCGCCGTGGCGGCCAGTACCGCCATCGGTTATTTTGGCTCGCGCCTGAACAGCGCAATGCTGCTGCGCGCCACCGAGTTTCTCGGCGCAGACCTGATTCTCAGCGGCTCGACCCCGGCCAGCCCTGAGCAGATCGAAGCGGGAACCGCGCTGAAACTCGACCATTCGCACATCGTGATCTTTTCCAGCGTCGTGGCGACTGACAACGGCATCCAGCTGGCGAGCGTGAAGGCGGTGGATGCCGCTTATCCGTTGCGGGGCGAACTGAAAAGCGCCAATGCACCGTATGAGCCGGAGGTCAGTGGTGGCGAGCCGAACGTCGGCGAAGCCTGGGCAGAAGCGCGGGTGCTGGCGGCGCTCAATCTCAAGGTCGGTGACAGCATCGACGTGGGTTCCGCCACGCTGAAGCTCACGCGCGTCCTGACCTACGAGCCCGACCGTGCAGGCAACTTCTACAGCCTGACGCCGCGCGTGATGATCAACATGGCTGACCTTGAAGCCACCAAGGTCGTACAGCCTGGAAGCCGCGTCAGTTTTCGCGACTTGTGGCGGGGCACGCCGGAAAATCTTGCGGCGTATCGCAAAGCCATCGAGCCTGCTCTGTCTCCAAATCAGAAAATCGACGACGCCCGCGATGGCAACCAACAGATTGGCGGTGCACTGGGCAAAGCCGAGCGCTATTTGAACATGGCCAGTCTCGTGGCTGTGCTGTTGGCGGGAGTCGCGGTCGCGCTGTCTGCCGCCCGTTTCGCCGTGCGACGCTTCGATGCCAGCGCTTTGCTGCGCTGTCTGGGACTGTCACGCAACGAAGCTCTGGTGCTTTTCAGTCTGCAACTGGCGATGCTCGGCATTGTGGCCAGCGTTGCAGGCGCCCTGCTCGGCTGGTTCGCCCAGTTGGGCTTGTTCTACCTGCTGGAAAACCTGCTGCCCGCCGCCGTGCCACCGGGAGGCTGGTTGCCTGCGCTCGCCGGCATCGGCACCGGTCTGGTCGCCCTGGCCGGCTTTGCCCTGCCGCCGCTGGCCGCACTGGGCCGCGTTCCACCGCTGCGCGTGCTACGCCGCGACATGCTGCCGATTCCCGCCAGCACCTGGCTGGTGTATGGCGCAGCACTGCTGGCGCTGGGCTTGATCATGTGGCGCTTGAGCCTGGATCTGGTACTGACCTTTGCACTGCTCGGCGGAGGCCTCATCGCCGCCGTGGTGCTGGGCGGCGTTTTGCTGCTCGCCTTGCAAAGCCTGCGGCGTTTGCTGGCCGGGGCTTCGTTGCCCTGGCGCCTGGGCTTGGGGCAACTGCTTCGGCACCCGATGGCGGCAGCCGGGCAGTCCTTGGCGTTTGGGCTGATCCTGCTGTCGATGGGATTGATCGCCCTGCTTCGCGGCGAACTGCTCGACACCTGGCAGAACCAGTTGCCCAAGGATGCCCCGAACTATTTCGCCCTGAACATCCTGCCCGCGGAACGTGACCGCTTCGCCGAGCGCATGGGTCAACTGTCGACCCACGCCGCGCCCCTGTATCCCATGATTCCGGGGCGCCTGATGAGCATCAATGGCGAGCCGGTCAGCAAGTTCGTAACCAAGGACTCACGCGGCGAAAACGCCACCCAGCGTGATCTCAATCTGACTTGGTCCGCCCACCTGCCCGAAGGCAACAGCATCACGGAAGGCCAGTGGTGGAGCAGCGAGCAGCCGCCCGCCGACGACAAGATCCCCGGCGTATCGGTTGAAACCAAGCTGGCCAAGAGCCTGAACATGAAACTGGGCGATACGTTGAGCTTCATGATTGGCGGTGTGAATCATGAGGTGAAGGTCACCAGTCTGCGCGACATCAACTGGGACACCTTCCAACCCAACTTTTTCATGATCTTCCAGCCCGGCACGCTCAAGGACGTCCCGACCACCTACCTGACCAGCTTCTACCTGGCGGCCGGCAACGACCAGCGCATCGTCGAACTGTCGCGCGCGTTCCCTGCTGTGACCATCCTGCAAGTGGAAGCATTGCTGGAACAACTGCGCAGCATCCTCGATCAGGTCACGTTGGCGGTTCAGTACGTGCTGTTGTTCGTTCTGGCTGCGGGTCTGGCGGTGCTGTTCTCTGGGTTGCAGGCCACCCTTGATGAGCGCATTCGTCAAGGTGCGCTGCTCAGGGCACTGGGCGCTAATCGGGCGCTTCTGATCAAGGCGCGGCGCATCGAGTTTGGCCTGCTGGGCGCGGTCAGTGGCGTGCTGGCAGCGCTGGGCTGCGAACTGGTCAGCTTCGCGCTCTACCGCTACGCCTTCAATCTGGACTGGCACCCGCACGTCTGGTTGCTGGTGCTGCCGTTGATCGGCGCTGTGCTGGTGGGAGGCGCAGGCGTGTTCGGCACGCGCCGGGCGCTTAACGCGAGCCCGCTGACCGTCCTGCGTGAAGGCTGAGCAAGGGTTGACCGGGGCGATGCCGAGAGCAAAGATGTCGGCATCGCCCCCGGCTGCTTATCGTTGACGCCGACCCTCGAACAGCGAACATCGAGAAATGTTTTGAGCACCAATATCAGTACCCGCGAAGGCCACAGCGCCCTCAAGCAAGAACTCGATCATCTGTGGCGCGTCTACCGCCCGGAAATCACTCAGAAAGTCGCGTGGGCGGCGTCCTTGGGTGATCGTAGCGAGAACGCCGACTATCAGTACAACAAGAAACTGCTGCGTGCAATCGACCGCCGCGTGCGCTACCTGCGCAAGCGTCTGGAGGACATGCGCGTGGTGGATTATTCTCCCGAGCAGGAAGGCCGGGTGTTCTTCGGCGCGTGGGTCGAAATCGAGAACGACGATGGCGACACCAAACGTTTTCGCGTCGTTGGCTACGACGAAATCTATGAGAGAAAGGATTACATCTCCATCGATAGCCCGATGGCTCGAGCGCTCCTGAAAAAGCAGATTGGAGACGAGGTCGTCGTTGCGACACCCACTGGGGAAGCTGTCTGGCACGTCAATAATATCGACTACGAGAAGTCTGGCTCTGTCAGTTAATCTCCGACCGCGCAGCCACTCCCCCTCCAGGCATAAAGTTTCCAAAAGCCGGTAAGGAACAGTTCGCTCCAGCCAATGACAAACTGTTGGTCGGATCGACGCTGGTGCGTGCTGAACTCGCCATTTGTCTGTCAGTCGTATCGCACGATGCGCTCATAGTGTTGAACATCTTGATTGGAATTTGCGTAGCCACCACCCAGAGATTCACGACCTTGGTTTCCCGACGCCGATGACGCGGGGCCGCAGGTCAATGCGAGCCATTGGCAGGGGTAAGCGATGAGGAAACGAGGGGCGAAATACTGGCTCTGGTCTGATTGTCAGTTGCAGTCGACCACGCGGCGGCTTGAGGCTCATGGGGATATTCACATAGAAATACGAGCGCGCTCTTCGCGGCAGTCCGTCACGCAGTTGTTTGTGGGGGTTTATCAGGCCAACGGGCTGCCCCTCGCTGAAGAGTATTACGCCCACTGTCCAGACGAATCCGTCTCGCAAGCACTTGAGTGGGGCGAACGGCGTGGCTATTTCCTTATCGAATCGCTGCAGAACGAAAGGCCAACCAAGGTGTGGCCCTTGAGTGAGCGACATGCGGCCAACGACAGCACCAACGTTTACCTGGCACGCAGTACTTGGTCGCGGTTAACCTTTCTTAGCGAGATACAGGCCGCTCAGGCTCGTTACCAGCGAGCCTGCAGAGAAATGGTAACCCTCATGAAAAAAGCAAAGGTGACCCAAGAGGATTGGAGAAGATGCAGCGACGAACTGGATGCGGCAATACATCATCGAGTGGCCGTGCTGAGAATCAACGGCCGCTCAACATACGAGGATTGTGTTGGCGCTGAGCCGACCAGACATGCACGAGGCTGAAGTCGCCTGCGGACGGATTCGCCGTACGTAACGCCGACGACTCCGTGCGCTGCCAGCCCTACGATCATCTGGCGCGATCTGTCAACGATGCCGATACCCTATTGGGCGGGCCTGGAAGCCTGTTTCGCAGAAGCAGAACGGATCGCTGCAGTAGTGGTATCGCTCACCCGATGCGCATTAACGCAAGCGCGTTAACTTACGTCAGCAAAACAGCGCGCTGCGAGTCGATCAGCGGGGTCTCGCCCCAACGCAGCTCAGACGCGATCCATCGCCTTGCTGCCTCAACATTGAAATGCCATCTATTCATCTCAAACAACGCGATAGCGGTATTGGAGATCCTGTAATGGCCACAGATGGGACAGGGGCACTCATTCAACGCTCCACTGACGATCGCCTCCGCAGGCGTTCCGCAGATGTAACACCGCATGGTGAACTCCTTTTCGACGATTGGGCCTTCTACCCCGAAGGCTGGGACAACTCACTTCTACGCTGAGATTCGAGGCCCTGGTGAAGGTTCCACCGCTGCGATGAAGCGTTTTTAGAGGCCGCATCCTTGCCGATAATCTGTGACAAACGGTTGTGACTTGCATTCGCTAAGTCGCGGATTACTGAGATACCAAGCGGCGGAGCAAATCGACAAATGCGTCATATTCCACAGGCTTTCCAACGGATCGATCAAAGCCAAGGGCGTTCTCACCAACGAGGACCTGATCCGGACCATAACCCGTCAGCGCAATGCAGGGGGTTCCACTGTAATTACCCAGCTTCCTGAGCATCTTGATGAACTGGTGACCATCCATGCCAGGCATGCTCACATCCGACACCACCACATCAAACACTTGTCGCTTTGCAATCTCCAAGGCCTGCGTGGCATCAGACATGGCGACGACTTCAGCCTGTTCCATCTCCAATAGCAGCGTCATCGTTTCAAGAACGTCAGGAGAATCGTCCACTAGCAGTATTCTGACGCCAACAAGCAGCCCTGCGTCATCCGTCGCTTCTGCTGTGTCAGCAATGATGGGCAAACGGGTGAGCGGAAACTGAACGCTGAATGTCGCGCCCTTACCCAGACCGTCAGAATGCGCGATGATCAATCCGTGATGGGCTTCTACGAGTTGCTGGACCAAAGACAAGCCGATTCCCAGCCCCCCCTTATGCCCCCTGCCAGGACGATGATGCGCTTGCTTAAACATCTGGAAAATATGCTCAAGTTCGGACTTGGCAATACCAGGCCCGTTATCACTGACCTCTAACCTTGCCATCCCGTCGGCCGTGCAAAGACCAACCGTTACTGATCCGCCCGGCGGGGTAAATTTGATCGCGTTGTTGATCAGGTTCCAGACGATCTGTTCCATACGCGTTGCATCTGCTTCGATGAAAATGCCTGGGTCGCTGCCGGGCAGCTCAAACGTGATGTTGCGCTGATGATCACTGTGCTCCACCACGCCCTGGATCTCTTTTAACAGCGCGAGAAAATCCAGTGCTTTGGTTTCAAGCTTGAGTTTGCCGGTGCGAATGCGTGCCACGTCCATCAGATCGTCGATGATTCGCGCCTGGCTGTTCACCGCGTCGTTGATCGACATCACTGCTTTTAATGCTGCCGCTTCCCGCTTGACGACAGGTAAGCGACGCAACACATGTGAATTGAGCTGAATGAGATTAAGCGGGTGCTTGAGCTCGTGGGACATGACCGCAAAAAATTCATCTTTCAATTGACTCGTCTGGCGGGTGTCCGTGAGGGACTGCAACTGCTCCTCATGAAGACGCATATGTTGCGTTAGATCCCTCGCAATCTTGACGAAACCTTGAAAACCTTCGCCCTTCAGCAGGGTGACTTCACCGCTGCAGTAGAACCTGCTGCCGTCCTTGCGGACGTGCCACCGTTCATCCTCACTGCGGCCCTGCTCTTGAGCAACCCTTAGTTCCTGTTTCGGCACACCCGCACGTTTGTCTTCATCACTGAAAATAAACGAAAAAGGTCTGCCTATAGTCTCTGATTTCGAATAACCGAACACCCTCTCTGCGCCGCTGTTCCAACTCGAGATATTCTCGTACTCATCAATCACGATGATGGCGTAATCGTGAGTGTTTTCAGCGGCCAGACGTAAACGCTCTTCGCCCTGCCTCAGTTCTTCCTCCGCCTGTCGTCGGGTCGTAATATCGATGAAGGTCAAGACAATACCATCGATCTGGTCAGAGCCGGAGCGATAAGGCAGCAGCCGCGCGATATACCAGCGGCCGTTCTTCCCCTGAATCTCTCGTTCTATGACGGCGAGTGTTTCGAACACCTGGGACGCGTCGTCCATCATCTCCTCATAATCAAGGCGATGAGTAATATCCATCAAGGGGCGTCCAGCATCGACACTGAGCATGCTGAAAATATCGGCGGCGCGCGGCGTAAACCATTTAATGCAATAGTTTCTGTCAACGAACACCGTAGCAATATCCGTGGACGAAATGAGGTTTCGAAGATAGTCGTTGACCTGATCTGTTTCTTCTACTTTATTTTTTAATTCATAATTAACGGTCAGCAATTCTTCATTGATGGACTGCAGCTCTTCTTTACTCGTCTCCAGCTCCTCGGTGGCGGAACGGAGTTCTTCGTTGACGGCCTGCATCTCTTCGTTGGAAGCCTTCAGTTCTTCGCTGGAGATTTCAGAGTGCTCTATCGTGTCTTGCAACTGCATTTTGGTACTTTGCAGTTCACGTTCGAGGTTTGAAATCATTTGATTCTCAAACTGCATCTGATGATCGGAGCTTATGTTTTTCGCATCTATCTCATCCTCTGCAAAGACAAAGAGGACGCACTCCGTGTCGGTTTGCTCGTCCTTGAAGGGATAGGCGGTCACTGCGATCTGGAAATAGCGGCTCTCGCGGTTGAGTGTCACCGGGCGCGCCTTGACGGGCTGAGCTGTTTGCTGCGCCTGGAAGAGTGCCGTCCTGACCTCCAGTCTCAAACCCGGAATGATCAGCGATAACAGGTTGCGGGTAACTTCGCCTGTCATATGGTGCAAGTAACGGCCCGCGCCGTCACTGATATGCAGAATATCGGCTGCCGTGCTCACGAGAATACTGGGCGTTACCAAAAGCCTCTGCAACGCGCGCTGGTGTATCGACTCCATAGAAGGTTTTTTTGCGGGGTCTATGTAGGGGGGTCGGGAAACGGAAGAAACCCTGGCATACCCCCCACGAGGCAGGCTAGGCATTCGATGGGCCGGCACCGCGCCCGTACGAGCTCTAAATATTCTGTTTTTCTTATCCACGACGATGAATAAGTCGTGACAGAGATCTGCAGATTCCGAACTCCCTAGAAACAGGAAGCCGCCCGGGTTCAAAGCGAAGTGAAACATTTGCAGTATTTCCCGCTGTACCTCTCGGTCAAGATAAATCAGCAGATTACGGCACACGATCAAATCAATTTGGGAAAATGGCGGATCTGTCAACAAACTGTGCTTGGCGAACAGGACGCAATCCCGCGCTTCCTTACGAACACGATAATGATCGCCTTCCTTGTTGAAATACCGGCGTAGCCGCGATGGAGAGACGTCCGCCACGATCGCCTGAGAGTACAGCCCCGCTCGACCCGCCGACACTGCGCGGTCATCGATATCGCTGGCAAATACCTGAATTCCGACGTCAACGCCTGCGCTTTCCTTGTAATCTGCCATCAGCATGACGAGGGAGTACGCCTCCTCGCCAGTGGACGCACCCGCAGACCAGACCCTCAGATCCTGCCTGTCGGCTAACGAGTCTGCGTAACGAGAAAACAACTGTGGAGCAATATCTCTTTCGAGTGCATCGAAGGATTCACGGTCTCTAAAAAAATTCGTCACACCAATAAGCATGTCGTCCAGCAATGCCTTGGTCTCAGACGGGTGTTCATTGAGATAACTGTAGTACCCCCGCAAGTCCGACTGAGCAGTGACCTGCATCCGTCTTTCAATCCGACGCAGAACGGTCGCTCGCTTGTAATGTTTGAAATCGTGCCCGGTTCCATTGCGCAATTTGATGAGGATATCGTGCACTACCTGCTCTGCCATGGCGATCGAGCGCTCATCATTCTGCGCCCCAGGATCGGCTCCCAGATCGCGTGCGGCCGGTATCTGAATATGCCGAGCGTTTTCCCACAGATCGAGTAGTTTTTGCGGTAGCTCCTCGACCGGAAGTACGAAATCAACCATTTCCGTCTTGATTGCCGCTTGGGGCATACCTTCATGTTCGGCGTCAATTGGAGACTGAACCAGCGTCACGCCGCCTTGTTCTTTGATTCTGGATAGGCCAACGGCTCCGTCAGCGCCCGTTCCGGACAACACAAGGCAAAACGCCTTATCTTTGTGCACATCTGCCAGGTCGCGAAAAAAAAGATCGATGGTTACGTGAGCGCCTCGCCGCGGCCCTTGAGGCACTACTCGCAGGTAGCCGTCGTCCATGGACAGGTACTGAGCGGGGGAAATGACATAGACATGATTCTTTTCGATGGCAGTAGCAGACGTTACTTGGGTAACGGCCATCTTCGTGGACTGCGCGATCAATCTTCCGGCACTGCTCTCATGATCAGGGGACAAATGAAAGATCACCACGAACGCCATGCCGTTATCGCTCGGCATGTGTTCAAAAAATCGTCTGACCGCGTCCAGTCCACCCGCCGAAGCGCCAATTCCTACCACCGGAAATGACAACTGACTCGGTTGCTTACTCTCTGCTTTTGTCGGGCGAGGCTGAGGTTCGGAGGGATGAGACATCGGTGCGTCCTTACGATAAATTTCCCACGGCTGGCTTGCGGAGGAATGTCGGATAATTTTTTTGAATGATCATAGTGGTAGGAATTCCAGACTGCGTCTAGGCCAACCGTTTACAATTTGGCTGTACGCCGCCGGTCCGCTCCCCCTCGTTTGAATGGTCACGGCAGCAACGTGTTGAACCAGGCTTCTGAACATGCCTGAATACGGCTTCCCGGGCGTTCATGGTAGTAAGCGCGCTTGCCTGGACTACTAATTCAAATGGATGTTTTTTTAGCTTAGATATTCTTGCAACCAAATCAGGCGCCAGCACTTCGTCAGGCGGGGTATGACATTGGATTGATCTCATCCCTTCTTGCGCTACATTGTCGAGAGGCTCGTGCCTATGTACGTACTCAACTAACGAAGCGGCGATGCAACGAAAGCTCCACGAAAACGAACTATCCGCTGATTCGACCGCGCTGTTTTGATCGCTGCACAAGCAGATAGCGCGCCTCGCCTATCAGTTCTGCGATAGCGCGGCTGGATTGTAGCGACTCCAGTGGAATACCCGTCAGTGCAATCCTCTGATCAGGGTCGTCCCGCTTTTGCAGAGTCAGGTCTAACGTTCGATCATCACTGCACTGACAGCAACAGTGATCTGGGAGCAAAGCACGCTCGATCAAATTTCTAATCTCAAGAGTGGACAGAAAATGAGTATCCATGTTGACCTCCGTTCCGATAAAGGTAAGACGGAAAGGTAATCTCCTCGTTCGACCTATGTTTATCCATCAATCATGCCTCGCCCATAGCACAAAGCGGAAACACATCGCGACGTGTCTTAACGCGAATACAAAGAAACGGGAATCTGATTGACGGGGTAAGTCGATGCGACGAATGGATAATTCAGCCATCTGTTGTGACTGAGCATGAAGCGAACGGCACTTTACGGGTATCAAGCGTCGCAATGTTCAATACCATCAAGCGCCTGTTCGCAGAGGGACTGGATTAATGCCAAGCACCTATTATCTTGAACTTCGAAGGGTGTAGCTCTTCTGTTCCGGTAGTCAGCATTGCCCGCCTTGTTGCCGAGGCGGGCTTTTTTTATGTCCCTGTCTAAGCGCGTCAGATCATCCCCTATTCGTGCAACTGCAGCCGTTCATCCGGCCCGCGCGCTCTTAGGAGGAACCTCAAACGGTGAGACTTTTTCTATCGAAGACATTCACTGACAGAGGGTCTCACCATGGCAACGGTCCAGGAAAATCTGCTCGACTGGCTGCGTGACGCACATGCGATGGAACAGCAAGCGGAAAACATGCTCAAGGCGCAAGCCGGGCGTCTTGAAAACTATCCTGATCTCAAGCGTCGTATTGAACAGCATCTCGAAGAAACGCTAGATCAGCAAAAGCTGCTCGAAACCTGCATCAGTCGGCTCGGCAGTAGCCCGTCGACGCTAAAGGACATCGGCGGCAAGCTTATGGCTTTCGGCCAGGCGGTGGGCGGCATGACCATGAGCGACGAAGTCGTCAAAGGCGCCATGAGCGGTTACGTCTTCGAAAACGTGGAAATCGCCATGTATACCGTGCTCACCGAAACCGCGCGTCTGGCGGGTGACGCTGAAACACAAAGGGTCTGCGAGCAGATTTTGCCCCAGGAAATCGCGATGGCCGACTGGTTGAGAGAGCATCTGCCGCAAATAACGGCCGCGTTCCTGCAGCGCTCGGCAAATCCTGACACAGAGGCCAAACGATAACGTGAAGGGGGTAACGAAGGCGCGCTCACATTGGCCACGCGCCATCCGCTTTCGCCTTCAGCGCCACTCTTGGAATCGAGGAAGTTAAAAATGTCTGAACAACCTTTGATCGCATTGCGCACGGATCCACAGACCGCAGCGCCGGGTGCCATGACACCATTCGAGCGCGGCATCTCGCTGACCGCCGGGACCGCGTTTATTCTCAATGGCCTGCGTCGTGGAGGCATCAGCGGCGCGTTACAAGCCGTGGTAGGCGCTTATGGCCTGTTCCGAGGGTCCACTGGGCGATGCGCGTTGAAACGGGTCCTTACGCCCACGCCGTTCGAGGAACGCTTTAGCGCGGAACATGACTGGCCGATCAGCGAGGCGTTGACACGCAGCGTCACCATCAATCGGCCGTTGGAGGACGTTAAATCCTTCATTGC
>Ga0308163_10001748_pt1 | contig 22131 bp, 12 predicted proteins | sample PhyTR1_FD_201037 | JGI IMG/M metagenome (GOLD analysis project Ga0308163, IMG submission 201037) | Phyllosphere microbial communities from UC Gill Tract Community Farm, Albany, California, United States - DLSLT.R1 | ecosystem: Host-associated > Plants > Phyllosphere > Unclassified | place: USA... | reverse complement strand
AAAATGTCGGCCATTGGGGCCGCCATGCGCAAGCTCGCACATTTGTGCTTCGGTGTCGTCAAGACTGGACGGGCTTACGATGAAAATTTTGCCATTCAGTCTTGACGATCAAGACGGTATCTACGTGTCTCCGCGTTATGCCGTTTGCGCGTGCCATCGCGAGCGACCGCGTCATGCCATCGGCGTGTGGCCATCTCCCGCCAGTCTGTGCTCATTCGTGGAGACACGTAGGGCGGATTAGGCGCACGCCGTAATCCGCCACGCTCCGTCGCCGGCGAAAAAAAAAGGACTCCGAGGAGTCCTTTTTTTCATCCAGCCGCGATCAGAACCTGTAATTGCCCGTCAGGTAGAAAGTGCGGCCCAGCGCGTCGGCGTAGCGGCCGTCGTAGCCGGACTGGTTGCCGCCGCCAGCGTTGCGCATGGTGAACGGCGGGTCGATGTCGGCCAGGTTCTTGATGCCGGCAGTGAGCGAGAACTGCTTGGTCAGCTGCGCCTTGGTCTGCCAGTCGAACGTGGTGTACGAACTGACCCTGCGCGTCAGCGGCACGTAGCCGCCCAGGCTGCCGTCGGCCAGCACTTCGCGCACGACGGAATTGTTTTCGTCGTACTCCTGGTCGGTGTAGCCCGAGTGGTAGTTGGCCGTGAGCGAGTGCATGAACATATTGGTGCGCAGCGACGCCGTCAGCTTCGAAATCACGCGGAATGTGACATCGGCGTACGAGTTGAAGCGGCCGATGTTTTTCTCCAGCCCGGTGCCGGGGTTGTCCTGCTCGGCCTTGGTCATGAAGGTGCCGGTCCACTGCACCGCGACCTTGCCCAGCGCGGTGCTGGTGCGGTAGGTGTGGTCCCAGTCGATGCCCTGATAGTGGGCGGTGGACAGGTTGAACGGCGTCAGCGCCGCCACCAGCACGTCCTGCTTCTGGATCGGGTCGAAGTAGCTGCGCAGCAGGCTGTCGTACACGGTCGGGTTGCTGAACACCAGGTCCTCCGACAGCGTGGCGATCTGGTTGGTCAGCTTGACGTCCCAGAAGTCGAAACCGAGCGAGAGGCTGGGGATCGGCTCGAGGCGGAAGCCCAACGTGGCCTGTTTCGATTCCTCCGGCAGCAGCGCGCCTTCGCCGGTGGCGGCGTTGCCGCCGGTGAGCAGCGCGTATTCGGACGGGCCGTGGCACAGGCGGTAGCGCGGGTCGGTCGGCGAGGTGATCGGGCAGGCATGGTACTGCGACGAGCCGCCGTTGACCAGCGGCTTGACGATGTCGGTCAGCACCGGCGCCTTGAAGCCGGTGCCGTAGGACGCGCGCACCAGCAGCATGTCGACCGGATTCCAGCGCAGCGCCAGCTTATAGGTCGCCTTGCTGGCGGTTTTGCCTTGCTTGCCCGAGCCCAGCAGGTAGCCGTCGGCGTCGAAGTTCTTGTCGTTGGTGACGGCGCCGAAATCGTCGTAACGGGTCGAGGCCGTCAGGTCCATGTTTTTCAGCACCGGCAACAGCAACTCGCCATAGGCGCCCCAGTTCTTGCGGCTGGCGTCGATCGGCAGCGCGCCGGAGGTGCCGCCGACGGCGGCGTCGTTGAAGTCGGGCTGCTGCTTGTTCGGGCCCTGGTTGTACGGGCTCGGCGCCTCCGAATACTTTTGCCGGGTGAAGTCGGCGCCGACGGCCAGCTGGGCCGCGCCGGCCGGCATCTTGAATACTTCGGCCGTCGCGCTGGCCTGGATCTGGTCAAGCGTGGACTTGGTTTCGCCGAACTGGGTGCTCAGCACGGCCGGCGCCAGGATGCCTTGCGAGGTGCCCGGCGGCGCGAATGGATCGAACTGGCCGGAGGTGACGAGGGCGTCGAAGGCGTTCAGGCTCATGTAGCCGCCGGCGGCGGTGTCGGTCTGCTTGTTTTCAGAATGGGTGAAGGCGGCGCGGTAGTCGAAGCCCTTGACGGTGCCGTCGACGCCGAAGGCCAGGTGCTTGGCGACGGTTTTGTAATCGTCGGCGCGGCCGCCGGCGTCGACCAGGCGCAGGCTCATCGTGGCGCTATCGACGGTGGCGCCGGCCGGCACGCCGACGCGGGCCAGATACGGCGCGATCGAGCGGGCGTACAGTGCGCTGTTGAGCGGCACCCCCAGCGGCTGGGCCGGCGGCGCATACTCGGCGGTATTGGTGAACGACGAGCCGAGCGCCTCGGCAAAGAAGTTGGCGCTGTCGTTGATCTTGTAGTTGAGCGAGGCGAACACGCTGTCGCGCTTGATGGTCGGGGTGTTTTGCACGGTGGCCGCGTAGTCGAACTGGCAGCGGGTCGGGCTGATGCGGAACAGGTTGCTGCCGTTGCAGGCGCCGGTGGCCAGCAGGTTGGGCGTGAACAGCACGCTGCCGGCCGACTGGTCCGGATTGGTGTACTGGACGGTGGCGGTGCCGGGCATCGAGTTAGAGCTCAGCTGGTAGAGGCTGTAGTTCTTGCCGTTCGCCGAGAACGGGATCACGCCGCTCTTGGAAAAGTCGCGGTCGCGCGCCCACGAGGCCTTGGTCTCGTCGTGCGAGGCCGACACCAGCACGTTGAAGCCATCCTTGTCGATGTCGCCCCAGCCCTTGGAGACCGAGGCGGTCTGGGTGCGGCCGCCGCGGCTGCGCGGCTGGCTGTACGAGCCCTCGAAGATGGCGTCGGTCTGGTTTTTCTTGAGGATGAAGTTGACCACGCCGGCGATCGCGTCCGAGCCGTACAGCGTGTTGGCGCCGTCGGTCAGGATCTCGACGCGCTCGACCGCCGCCAGCGGGATGCTGGCCAGGTTGACGGTGGAGCCGGAGGTGGCCGGCGCCAGCCGGCGGCCGTTGAGCAGCACCAGGGTATAGCCTTCGCCGATCGAGTGGATCGACGCCGATTGCAGGCCGCCGCCGCCGCCGTTGACCGACATCGACGAGGTGGTGAAGCCCTGCATCGACGGCAAGGTGGCGATCAGGTCGGCGACGCTGGCCGCGCCGCTTTGTTCGATCTGCGCCTTCGACAGCGTCTGCACCGGCAGCGCGCCCTCGGCGGTGATGCGTTTGATGCTCGAGCCGGTGATCTCGACGCGCTGGATCGGCGCCTCGGTGGTTTGCGCCGTGGCCGCGTGCATGCCCAGCGCCAGGCCGCCGGCGCAGATCAAACGGACCGATCGTGACAATACTGTTTCAACCATCATTTGTTTAACTCCCGATTCAAAGGCGAGACACATGGGCGGTCTCGTGACTCATCAAATCATTCGGGGCGAATCAGTGTCAATCCGCTAGCGCATGCGCGCTAGCCAGACATGCGCATGCCCGCGCGGCGTCGGTGCGCGCCAAATTCGCGCGGAAAAACGCTCTAATTCGGTGCGTGGCGGAAAATTGCGCCATGAATATACGGCTTGCTATCGAAACGGAAGTGATTCTGCGGCGGCGCCGCCGATCAGCGGTGCAATGTTTGTGCGGAACTAATCATCGTGAAATTTCGCCAATTTTGCCCTCGGCGTCACATTTCAACAACAACGGCCATCGGGCGGATGTGAAAAACCCGGACGCGCCTCGCGGCGGGTCCGGGTTGGACAGGCGTTACAGCCGCCTGGGACGGCTTAGAAGGTGTAGCTGCCGCGCAGGTAGATCGAGCGGCCGACCGCGTCGGTGTAGCGTGGATCGTAGCCCTTCTGGAACAGCGTGCCCTGGTTCGAGAACGGTGGGTCCTTGTCCAGCAGGTTCTTGACGCCGGCGGTCAGGCTCACACCCTTGAAGCCGGTGTAGGTGCCCGACAGGTTCCACAGGCTATACGATGGCACCTTGTTGAGGAACTCGTCGTCGATATCCAGGTTCTGGTCGGTGTAGCCGGACTTGAACGACTGCGCCAGCGTCGCGGCCCAGACGCCCTGACGCCAGTTCAGCGCGGCGTTGTGTTTCCAGCGGAACACCGGATTGTTGGCGGCGTAGCGGCCGACGTTCTGGGTGTAAGGACCGCCGCGTTCGTCCTGGTACTCATACTTGTGGACGTAGGTGCCGTCGACCGTCAACGTGAAACTGCCGTACGGCGTGGAACCGGAACGCATCGTCAGGCTGACGTCGAGGCCGTCGGTGTTGACCTTGCCCAGGTTTTCCTTCAAGTCCAGGATCGCGTACGGCGAGCCGTCCGGATTGCGCAGGAAGCGCGCCTGGTACTTGGCGTAGTCGCCGTAGATGGCTTCTTCCGGCAGCGCGTTGATCTTGTCTTTGAGCTTGATGTTCCAGTAGTCGACCGACAACGTCGCTTGCGGGATCGGCTCGATCACCACGCCAAAGGCGAAGGTCTTCGATTTTTCCGGGCTCAGGTCCTGGTTGCCGCCTTGCAGCTTGAACTGTTGCAGGTCGCAGTCGCGCAGCGGGTTGGCGATCGGGTTGGTCGACAGCACGCCGCCCGGGCACAGCACCGGATCGTTGTACGAGTTGTTGGTGTCGTTCTTCGACTCCGGCGCGTTCTTCTCGAACAAGGTCGGGGCGCGGAAGCCGGTCGAGGCCGAACCGCGCAGCACGATTTGCTTGGTCGGCTGGTAGCGCACGCCCAGTTTCGGGTTGGTGGTGTTGCCGACGTCGCTGTAGTCATCGAAACGGGCGGCCAGCTGCACTTCCAGGTCCTGGATCAGCGGCATGTTCACTTCGCCGAACACGGCCTTGATGGTGCGCGCGCCTTTGGTCGACTGCGAACCGGACAGGCCCGAGCTGGTCGCCTGGCCGGCGATGGCGCGGTTGACGATGAAGTCGGCTTCTTCGCGGCGCAGTTCGCCGCCGATGGCCACGGCCAGCTTACCGCCCGGCAGGTCCATCAGTTCGCGGCTGGCTTTGGCGTCGATGCCGGTGTTGCGCGATTTGCCTTTCTGGACCTGGCCGCGCAGGGCGGTGCTCTCCAGATAGGTCTTGCCGGCGGCGTCTTGCAAGCCGAACGGGTTGAGGATGCCGTTGGCGACGCCGGCTGCGAAGCTTTCGTCGCGCACATAGCCGCCGGTGAAGTATTCGGCCGAACGGCTTTCCGACAGGTTGAAGCCGGTTTTGTAGTCCCAGCCGGCCAGCAGGCCTTCGACCGAGAACACCAGGCGGTCGGCCGCGCCCTTGGAATTGATTTCACGCGGACCGGCTTCGGTCGGACGCCAGTTGACCGACAGCGGCTGGCCGGACAGGCCCGGCATGGCCGGTACGCCGCCCGAGTTGCCCGGGTAGTATTTGCTGGTGATCGGCAGCAGCAGGCCGGTCTGTGGCGGCGGCGCCGTGTGCGAGACCACGTCGTTTTCCGAGTGCAGGTACTCGATCGAGGCCAGGTGGTCGTTGTTGAGCTTGAAGGTGGCCTTGCCGAAGAAGGCGGTTTGCTTCTGTTCAGGCAGGTTGTCGATCTGGCGCGTGTAATCCTGGCGGCAGGTGCCGTTGCTGGCGCGCGGCACCGACAATGGCGCGTCGCAGCCGGTGGCGAAGCCGGGGTTGCCGGTGGCGTTCGAACCCGGATCGAAATAGTTGCCCGGGAACGTGGTGCCGGAGGTCAGGTCCAGGCCGCGCGACGGAATCACGCCGGTCTTGGAGAACTCGCGCTGCTGCGAGGTCAGGATGTCGATCTTGTGGTGGTCGAACACGCCGAAGACGTTGTAGCCGTCTTTTTCCAGGTCGCCGAAGCCGCTTGAGATATTGACGCGTTTCTCGTCGGCGCCCGGCGCGCGCGGCAGCACCGCCTCGGCGGTGATGGTGGTGGCGTTGACCGAGCGTTTGGTGATGAAGTTGATCACGCCGCCAATGGCGTCGGTACCGTAGATGGCCGAGGCGCCGTCGCGCAGCACTTCGACGCGTTCGAGGGCCGAGACCGGGATGATGTTGAGGTCGACGCTGGCGCCGTCGTACGGATGGTTGGCGATACGGCGGCCGTTGAGCAGCACCAGGGTTTTGTCGCCGCCAAGGCCGCGCAAGTCGGCGCTGGCCGCGCCGCCGGTCGGCAGGCCGCTGCTGTTGCCGCCGACGACGTTACCGGCGCCAAAGCTCGAGCTGTTCGACGGGATGCGGTCCAGCACTTCCTGGGCGGTGGTCAGCCCCTGCTTGACGAAGTCGTCAGCCTTGAACACGGTCAGCGGGTTGGCCGTTTCCGACACCAGGCGCTTGATCGACGAGCCGGTCACTTCGACGCGCTGCATCGGTTGGTCGGCGGTTTGCGCCAACGCTTGTCCGATTGGAGCGATCAATCCCAGGCCCAGCAGGCCGCCGGCGCAGACCAGGCGTACCGAACGTGCCAAAGTTGTTTCAACCATCATTATTTTGCTCTCCCAATTCTTATATCGATGACCACGGAATGATCGCGGGCTTTTAACGGCGCATGCCAGTGAAAAAAACGTAACGTTTTTTGCATTCGCCATCAGATCATTCACAGATAGCCGCTGTCAACGTACAAAGTTTTGTAAAAGGAGGTAAAAATGGAGATTCCATGCAAGCAACATTGCTCCATGAAGGCGCTAAAAACGCTCTAATTTGGTGCCGAAGCCGATCCACTGTTGAGAAACATTGGTCTATCCGCATAAATTTAGCGAATATCTTGGTGCGGGCAGGTGGGCATGCCACAGTTTGGTGCGCGCCAGCCCCGCATATGCCCACGTTTAGGCACATTTGCAACGTTACATTTCTACCACAAAAAAAGGGCGGCGCCGTAGCGCCGCCCTTTCGGGTCACCTCAAACTGCCGTCAGGCGGTTAGAAGAACTTGTAGCTCGCGCCGATCTTCATGTAGCGGCCGATGGCGCCGGAAGCGTCCATCGGGTTGTAGCTCATGCCGCCGTAGGTCTGTGGATCCAGCGGCGCGACCTTGTCGAGCACGTTGTTCATCGACGCGTACAGGGTCAGCTGCTTGTTGACCGCGTAGCGGGTCGACAGGTCCAGGGTCGTGAACGAGGCGATTTCGCACTTTGCGTTCGGGGCATTGGCGCCGCCGACGAAGGTGTTGGCGCACAGCGACGCGGCGTCGGCCGTGTTGCGCATCTTGTCGCGGTAGTTGACGTTGCCCGTTACGTTCAGGTTGCCGAGATCCCAGGTGCCCATCAGGCTGATCTTGTTTTTCGGCGTGCCGGCGCAGTTGGACGTGTCGCAGTTGCCGTGCGTGCCGGCGTACTGGTACGTCTTGGTTGCCGACTCGGCCCGCAGCCACGAAGCGACGTGAGTCCAGGTCAGGCCGACGACCGCGCGGCCATAGGCGCCCAGGCGCAGACGCTGCTTGATGTCGAAGTCCACACCGCTGACCTTGGTGTAGCTCGAGTTGCGGTACGGCGCCTGCGTCAACACCAGGGTGCCGGTGTTGGGCTGGGCGACACCACCGACGACCAGGTTGTTGTCGTTACGCACGGCAGTCGACAACGCGGCGGCTTGGTCGTACGGCAGCGAGTTGATTTCGTTGCTGCGCTTGATGGTCCAGCCGTCGAGCGACAGGCTGGTGCCGTCGATCGGATCCCATACCAGGCCCAGCGTCTTGCCCTTCGATTCCTCCGGCTGCAGGTTCGGATCTCCAACCTTGACGGCGGCCACGGTGATGGCGCAGTCGGTCGAGGTGGCGCCGCCGGCGGCCGGCACGCCGCCCGGGCAGCGGATCGGATCGCGCACCGGCGCCGAGCCGGTCGATTGCGAGGTGGCGTTGCCTTCGGCCGGGCCGGGGGCGCGGAAGCCCTCGGTGTACGTACCGCGCAGCGCGAAGCTCTTGACCGGGGTCCACTTGATGCCGGCTTTCGGCGTCGACGAGCTGAAGTTGTCGTATTTGTCGTAGCGCATCGCCGCCGACAGCTCGACCGTCTTGATCACCGGCGCCAGGATTTCGGCATACACCGCCTTGACCTTGGTGTCGCCGAACGCGGCCACGTAGCTCGAGTTGATGGTGCCGTTCTCCGACCCCGCCAGCGATGGGTTCGACAGTTGTTCCTTGCGGTATTCGCCACCAAATGCCAGGCCCAGGTTGCCGCCCGGCAGCGCGAACAGTTCACGCGAGGCCTTGAAGTCGATGATGTCGAGCTTGGTGGTCGACTTGGACGTGGCGTTCACGCGCAGCGCCGCGTACAGCGAGGCCGGATTGCGGTAGGCTTGGTCGCCGATGTAGTACGGGAAGTACTGCGAGGCCGGGTTGCCCAGCGCCGAACGCAGCACGTTCATGTTCAGCATGTTGGTGTATTCCAGGTCCAACGTGGACTCGGAATGGGTGTAGCCGGTGTCGTAGTCCCAGCCCATGGCCGAGCCCTTGACGCCGATCACCGCGCGGGTAAATTCGTTGTCGGCACTGCGGGTGCTCGGGCCGACGTCGAAGGCCGAGTAGCGCAGGCGGGTGGCTACGCCGTACGGATTTTGCGGGTGCGTCGCGCCCAGCAGCGCGATGTTGCCGTAGTTGACGAAGCCCAGCGGATTGGCCGCGTTCGGCGGGAAGGCGACGGTCGGCGTGACGCTCGGCGGGATCATCATGAACGAGGTGCTGCGCTTGGAGTAGCCGGCTTCGGCGTAGGCCTGGGTGTTGTCGTTGATCTGCCAGGTGCCGCGGGTGTACAGGTTGACCGACTCGATCTCCGGCTGCATGTCGCGGAACTGGTCGTGGTGCCACAGGCAACCGCCGTTCGCGCCGGTCTGGTCCTTGGTGGCCGACAGGGTCGAGCAGCCGGGCAGCGAGACGTAGTCGTTGGTCAACGGATTGCGGATCGAACCGGCCGGGCTCGGGCTGGCGTTGTTGTTGCCGGCGATGTAGCCGTTGGCGAACTGGGTGCCGACCGGGTAGCCGTACGGACGCAGGTCGGCCTTGCCGATGTGCGCGCGGTCCTTGCGGTCGCTGTTTTTCAGGCTGTCGGACTGGAAGTATTCGGCGTTGAAGACGAAGTTGTACTTGTCGTCGTCAAGGTTGCCCTTGCCGTAGGTCAGCGAGGCCTTGTTCTGCTTGCCGTCGTCGTAGCGCGACCAGCCGGTGTCACCCTTGATCTGCAGGCCTTCGAAGTCCTTGCGCAAGATGATGTTGACCACGCCGGCGATAGCGTCGGCGCCGTAGGTCGACGAGGCGCCGTCCTTCAGGATCTCGATGCGCTCGACGATTTGCATTGGAATGGTCGACAGGTCGGTGAAGCTTTTCTGGCCGTCGTCGGCACGCGCGAACGGCGCCATGCGGCGGCCGTTGAGCAGCACCAGGGTCGACGTGGCGCCCAGGCCGCGCAGCGAGATCGCCGTCGAGCCGGCCGCGAAACCGTTGCCGAAGCCGGTCGGCAGCGAGCCGGCGCCGTCAGCGGTCAAGGTTTGCAGGTATTCGGACACGGTGCCCTTGCCCGATTTCAGCAGGTCCTCGCTGGTGATCACTTGCACCGGCGACGCCGTTTCGGCGGTCGCGCGCTTGATGCTCGAACCGGTGATCTCAACGCGCTGGATCGGCGCGTCGGTCGTTTGCGCCATGGCCGGCGCGGACATCAAACCGGCGGCGGCGATACCACCCGAAAAAATCAGGCGTACTGAACGGGACAATACTCTTTCCATCATCATGCTGACACTCTCCAACTGAACTGGGACTACCCTGAAATGAGCCGCCGGCCATGCGGCCGATCGCGACATGACGGCGCTCTCGTGCGAGAAATTTTTTGTTCCTCTATTTTTTATAAGAGCATTCGACTTGCTGAGGTGTCAACGTGGCCATTAGCTATCGAACTGGTTTAAACGATGATTGTCCTTGCGGCACGTTGTTAGTAACTAAATATTAGTCACTACGAATTTCCGGTAACTAGCGGCTAAATTCGACTAACGCGTGTGAAAGGTTTAGCTTTTCGCTAATGATAAAACGTGAAGAAAATTTCGGCAGTGTCCGGGTTTGCCTGAAATTAAACTGTAACAATGCTGTAACCTGTTACTTTTAGGCGACAGAACGCCCGGTTGCGATGGAATGTTAATGCTGTCGACGCAGCAGATTATTCGGCTGTGCGCCCGGTTTTGGGGCCGCCGACACCCTCCCGGGCGGGTCCGGCATGGTCAGCCGCTGCGGGATCGGGTATAACTGCCGGTGTGGAAAGTCGGTTGTGTAACGTCTGTATAGGAGAGGCGCCGGATGGGGGCTTTTGTAGTGCGCCGCGTGTGGCAAATGCTGCCGACGATGCTGGGCGTGGTGCTGCTGGTGTTTATGCTGTTTAACTGGGTCGGCGGCGACCCTGCCTATATATTGGCCGGCAAGATGGCCCATGCCGAGGCCATCGCCAACATCCGCCACCAGCTCGGCGTCGACCAGTCCTACCCGATGCAGTTGTGGATTTTCATCCAGCAGATCGTCACCTTCGACTTCGGCCTGAGCTGGGCGACCGGCGAGCCGGTATCGCACATCATCGCCACCCGACTGGGGCCGTCGTTGACGGTGCTGCTGCCGCTGACCGTGCTGGAAACCGTGATCGGCATCGCGCTGGCGCTGGCGGTCGCCTTCGTGCGGGGCTCGCTGACCGACCGCGCAGTCATGATCGCTTGCACCGTCGGCATGTCCATCAGCATCCTGGTGTACATCATCGTTTTGCAGTACGGGCTGGCTTACAAGTTGGGCCTGTTCCCGGTGCAAGGCTGGGGCCAGGACTTGCGCGAGAATTTGCTGCGCTACGCCGCGTTGCCGATCCTGATCGGACTGGCCGTGTCGATCGCGCCGACGTTGCGGCTGTACCGCAGCTTCGTGCTCGACGAGGTGGGGCAGGATTACGTGCGCACCGCGCGCGCCAAGGGGCTCGGCGAACGGCGCGTGATGTGGGTGCACGTACTGCGCAACGCCGCCATCCCGATCGTCACGCATGTGATGGCCAGCCTGCCGGCGTTGCTGATCGGCGCATTTCTGCTGGAGCGTTTCTTCGGCATTCCCGGCGTTGGACGCGAAGTGATTTTGGCGGTCGAACGCAGCGATTTTCCAGTCATTAAGGCCATCACCGTCTACGTGGCGGTGGCGACCATGGTCTTCAATCTGCTGACGGACCTGATGTACCAGGCGCTCGATCCACGGGTGAAGCTCGCATGACGGGCGCGATCCTGGCGGGGCCGCCGGCCGGCTTGTGGACGCTGGCGTGGCGCCGGCTGCGCGCCGACCGCGTGGCGATGCTGTCGCTGGCGGTGGTGGCCGCGTTCCTGCTGATGCTGGTGTTGTCGGCCGGCGGCCTGGTCGCCGCCGACTGGGAGGACGAGGTCGGCGTCAATTACGCGCCGCCGGGCTTTGTCGGCGCCAGGGTCGCGGTGGGACCGAGCGCGGTGGCTGAGCGGGCCGCGTTGCCGGACAATCCCTTCGACCCGCTGGCTGACGATATCCGTGCGTTGAAGGCGCAACTGGCCGCGCGGGCGGATGCCACGCCGGAAGCGGCGCGCCGCGCCACCTTGCCGTTCGGCGGCGATAAATGGGGACACGACATCATCAAGAAGACCATCAAGGGCGGCGAGACGTCGATCGTGGTGGGCCTGGCGGCGGCCGCGCTGGCGGTCGGCATCGGCACCTTGTTCGGCGCGCTGTCGGGTTACTGGGGCGGCGTGGTGGACGACGTCTTCAACTGGTTCTACAGCATCTTCACGGCCATTCCGTCGGTGCTGATGATACTGGCGGTGGCAGCGGTGCTGCAGCAGCGCGGCGTGGCCACCATCGTGTTGATCCTCGGCCTGACCGGCTGGACCGGCCCGTACCGGTTGATCCGCGCCGAGTACATCAAGCACAAGGGGCGCGAATACGTATTGGCGGCCGACGCCATCGGCGCCTCACACTGGCGCAAGATGTTTTCGCACATTTTCCCCAATGTCAGCCATGTGGCGCTGGTGCAGTTGTCGATCCTGGTGGTCGGCTTCATCAAGGCCGAGGTCATCCTCAGCTTCCTGGGCTTCGGCGTGCCGGTTGGCGTGGTGTCCTGGGGCAGCATGCTGAACGAGGCGCAGAACGAGCTGATCCTCGGGCGCTGGTGGCAGCTGACGGCCGCCGCCATCGCCATGGCGTTGCTGGTGACGGCGTTCTCGCTGCTGACCGACGCGCTGCGCGACGCCCTCGATCCGAAGGTGAAATGATGGACGGCGACATCATGGGCGACGATGTTCTCCTGGACGTGCGCGCGCTGCAAATCGGCTTCCGCGTTGATCGCCATACCACGGTCGACGCGGTCAAAGGCGTGTCCTTCAAGGTGCCACGCAACGGCACGGTGGCGCTGGTGGGCGAGTCGGGCAGCGGCAAGTCGGTCAGCTCGCTGGCCGTGATGGGGCTGCTGGCGCCGGATACCACCGTCATCGCGCCGTCGAGCAGCATTCGCTTCGACGGCCGCGAGTTGCTGTCGCTGCCGGCAGCAGCGCGGCGCGCGCTGTGCGGCAAGGAAATCGCGATGATCTTCCAGGAACCGATGTCGTCGCTTAATCCGGTGTTCACCGTTGGCGCGCAGATCGGCGAGGTGCTGCGCCTGCATCTGGGCATGGGTCGGGCGCAGGCACGCCGCCGCACGCTGGAATTGCTCGACGAGGTGGGCATCCCCGATCCGGCGGTGAAGATCGACGCCTATCCCAGCCAATTGTCCGGCGGCCAGCAACAGCGCGTGATGATCGCCATGGCGATCGCCTGCGAACCGAAGCTGCTGATCGCCGACGAACCGACCACGGCGCTCGACGTGACGATCCAGAAGCAGATCATGGCGCTGATCGCCAGCTTGCAACAGCGCCGGGCGATGGCGGTGCTGCTGATCACGCACGACCTGGCGCTGGTGGCGGAGATCGCCGACCAAGTGGTCGTGATGCGCCACGGCGAGGTGCGCGAGGCCGGCGCGGCGCGGCAAGTGCTGGACCAGCCTGCCGACGCCTACACCAAGGCGCTGCTGCATTGCCGGCCGAGACTGGACCAGCGGCCGTGGCGCTTGCCGGTGATCGCCGACTATATGAAGGAGGCCGGGGGCGGCGAACGCCAGCGCTTTGCCGGCGGCGACATCGCCGAAGGGCAGGGCGTCACCTTCATCCATCCGCTGCAACGTGAGCGCGGCTATCGGCCGGACGACGAGCCGGTGCTGGTGGTCAACAACTTGAGCAAGAGCTTTTATGTGCGCGAGGGCTGGTTCGGCAAGCGCGAGTTCAAGGCGGTCGACAATGTGTCGTTCACGCTGGCGCGCGGCAGGACCCTGGGCGTGGTGGGGGAATCCGGTTCCGGCAAGACCACGGTCGGCCTGACCTTGCTGCGGCTGCACCAGGCCACCGGCGGCAGCGCGCTGTTCGATGGCCGCGACCTGCTGTCGATGACGGCGCGCGAGTTCCAGGCGTACAAGCGGCGCATCCAGATCATTTTCCAGAATCCATACGCTTCGCTCAATCCGCGGTTTACCGTTGGCCAGATCTTGCTGGAACCGATGCGCATCCATCGCATCGGCGCCGACGACCGCGAGCGGACCGGCGCCGCCTATTCATTGCTGGAAAAGGTCGGCCTGCCGGCGTTCGCGTTCCAGCGTTATCCGCACGAGTTTTCCGGCGGCCAGCGGCAACGGATCGCCATCGCGCGCTGCCTGACGATGAAGCCGGAGATCCTGGTGTGCGACGAATCGGTTTCCGCGCTGGATGTGTCGGTACAGGCCCAGGTGCTGAATCTGTTGCAGGATCTGCAAGACGAGTTCGGGCTGTCCTATATCTTTATCTCGCATGACCTGTCGGTGGTGAAATATATCGCCGACCAGGTGATGGTGATGCGGCAGGGCGTGGTGGTGGAAATGGCCGATTCCGACGAGCTCTACCGTGATCCGAAGCACCCGTACACGCGCACCTTGCTGGCGGCCATCGCCGGGCGCACATGATGTGTCACGGGGGACGGTTAAGCGATTTTTAAGTTAAGATACCCGCATGCCGAACTTAATCCAACTGCTGCAAGAATATGGCGTACTGATCGTGTTTGCGATCGTGCTGATCGAGCAGATCGGCATGCCGATTCCTGCTTACCCGATCCTGATCGTCGCCGGCGCGTTGTCCGTCGATGGCGACTTCAGCTGGCCAGCCGTGCTGGCGGCGGCCATCTGCGCCTGCCTGATCAGCGACGGTTTCTGGTTCCGCATGGGGCGCTTCTATGGCAAGCGCATCCTCAAGCTGCTGTGCAGGATTTCGCTTTCTCCCGATTATTGCGTCAGCCAGACCGAGGACAGTTTTACCAAGTGGGGTCCGAAGATGCTGATCGTGGCCAAGTTCATTCCCGGGTTTAACACCATTGCGTCGCCGCTGGCTGGCGCCATGGCAACGCGGTATCAGGTTTTTCTCGGCTATAGCGTGCTCGGCGGGGCGTTGTGGAGCGGCACCGGTATCGCGATCGGCGCTTTCTTCCACTCCAGTATCGATTCGGTGCTGATGACCTTGAGCGATCTGGGTTCGACGGCGCTGATGGTGTTGCTGGCGCTACTGGTGCTGTTTGTCGCGTATAAATATGTGGAGCGCAAGCGCTTCCGGCAGTCTGTGCAAATCGACCGCGTCACGGTGGATGACTTCAAACAGTTGATGGATGAGGGCCTTGAGCCGGTGCTGGTCGACGCGCGCAGCGTGACGGCGCAGATGCTGGAGCCGGCCATTCCCGGTGCGCTGTTGTTCAAGGGCGGCAAGCCGAGCACCGAGATTATCGCGCTGGACAGGAAACGGCATATTGTTGTGTATTGCAGTTGTCCGAACGATGTGACGGCGGCGCAGGTGGCCAAGGAATTGAAGGCGCACGGGTTTACGCTGGCGCGGCCGTTGCATGGCGGCCTCGATGCGTGGAATGCGCGCTTTGGCACGCGGGAGCCGGCCGCGAACGAGTCCATTGATACGGCGCCGGCGGCGTAGCCGGATAATGTATCGGCGGAGCGTGGCGGATTACGGCGTGCCGCCTAATCCGCCCTACGTGGAACCATGCCGGACCGGCGGGAACGGGCGTTAGCACACCGCCGCGTGACGAACCGGCGGAAACGGCGTTCGCATACCACCGCGTGGCGGACCGGCGGGGACGGGCGTTCGCGCACCACCGTGTGCCGGACCGGCGGGAACGGGCGTTCGCACACCGCAGAGACACGTAGGGCGGATTAGCGCAGCGTAATCCGCCATGAACCGCAAACAACGCCACCCCGACGGCGCGCAGCGCCGGGTAGTCATACTACTCAAAATAAATTCTCAAAAGAAATCCTGTGCGGCAAACCGCATCGAACTGTACTAAAACTACAAACTCCACTTGCCTGAAATAGTGAAAATACCTTAAGCTTAGGCCTCAACTATTTTCGACCGACCATGACAGCCCAGTCCCTTCAATCGCCATCCTCCCCGACCACCGATTACATTGGTGGCCCGCGTCTGCTAGCGGATATCGGCGGCACCAACGCGCGCTTCGCGCTGGAGACCGCCCCGGGCAAGATTGAGGCGATCGAAGTGCTGCCTTGCGCCGCCTACCCAACCATCGCCGACGCGCTGGTCGCCTACCTCGGCTCGCCAGCGGTGGCCGGCAAGGGCGTTACCGGCATCCGCAATGGCGCCATCGCCATTGCCAACCCGGTGACCAGCGACATGGTGCGCATGACCAACCACCATTGGCAGTTTTCGATCGAGGCGCTGCGCCGCGAGGTGAACTTCGACATCCTGGTGGTGGTCAACGATTTCACGGCGCTGGCCAGTTCGCTGCCGCAACTGTCGGCGACGCAAAAACACCAGGTCGGCGGTGGCGTGGCCGTGCCCGGCACGCCGCTGGGCCTGATCGGCGCCGGCACCGGCCTGGGCGTTTCGGGCCTGATCCCCGGCAAGGACGGCTGGACCGCGCTGCTGAGCGAGGGCGGCCATGTCAGCTTCTCGCCGGTCAACGCCAAGGAAGTGGCGATCCTGCAGTTCGCCTGGAAGGAATTCGAACACGTGTCCGCCGAGCGCCTGATGTCCGGCGCCGGCATCGAGCTGATCTACCGCGCGCTGGCCGACCAGCAAGGCGTTACCGCCGAACAGCTGAGCGCTGCCGACATCTCCACCCGCGCGCTCGCTGGCGAATGCCCGCTGTGCGACGACGTCATCGAGACCTTCTGCCGCATGCTGGGCACCATCGCCAGCAATATCGCCATCACCCTCGGCGCGCAAGGCGGTATTTATATAGGTGGCGGGATCGTGCCGCGCCTGGGCGAGCGTTTCGACAAATCCGGCTTCCGCGCGCGCTTCGAGCAGAAGGGCCGCTTCAACAAATACCTGTGCCAGGTGCCCACTTGGGTCATCACCGCCGAGTATCCGGCCTTTGTTGGTGTTTCTGCAATATTGTCGGAACGGCTTGCCGCTGTGTAAGGCAAGTTACATATCGATGTCGCCGAAACGCGCGTTTTGCGCTTTTATCGGGTACAATTCGGCTTGTAGGATGAAACGTCATTGATTGGTCTCGCATGTTTTCGCCCGAAAATCGCGTTTCGCAGTCGCGTTTCACGTAGAAAGCGGCGGCCTCGGTCGTCGTCGGCATGCCTCTCTCTCCCGCCTGGCGCGTATCGCCCAGGCTCGGAAAACAGCTTCAGCGAGTACTCCGGCAGGCGGCATTTTGAATGCGGCCACTGCCTCACTGAATGTAATTGATTTCTTTCATTGCATGACAATGCAACCACAAGATTGCTATGGATACAGCTGAGGCTAAAAGAGTCCTCGAAACCGCCTTGCTATGCGCCCATGAGCCATTGTCGATCCACAGTCTGAAGAAGCTGTATGTCGATGTCGATGATCAGGGCAGGCCGCGCGGTCCCGGAGTAGGTTCCGATACGATCAAGGAATTGCTGGAAGAACTGCGGCTCGATTGGGCCGGCAAGGGCATCGAAGTGGTCAGCCTGTCGACCGGCTGGCGCTTCCAGAGCCGTCCCGAGATGAAGCTGTACCTGGAGCGGATGAATCCGGAAAAGCCGCCCAGGTATTCGCGGGCCACGCTGGAGACGCTGGCGATCATCGCCTACCGGCAGCCGGTCACGCGGGGCGATATCGAAGAGATACGCGGCGTCGCCGTCAATTCACAGACGATCAAAATGCTGGAAGACCGTGGCTGGGTAGACGCCATTGGTTACCGCGACGTCGTGGGCCGCCCGGCGTTGCTGGGCACGACCAAGCAGTTTTTGGATGATTTGGGGCTCAATTCGCTGTCCCAGCTGCCGCCGTTGCAGCAATTGAGCGATGTGCAGGGCGGCGGTCCGGATATGGAAGCGCTGGAAGCAGCCCTGCAAGAGAACTTTGACAAAGCCGCGCACAGCGAAAGCGTCGCGCAACAACGAGATGGTACGGATAGCGAGTTGCAAGTGGCCGACGAAGCAGTAGACGCCGCGACTAGCCCGGACGCCGGCCAGCAAGCAATCAATCACGACCATGCGCCAGATTTAACGGTTGACGCTGAGCACAACCAAGAAACGAATAATGAACAAATCTAATACCCCCGAGACAGTCAACGACGCCACCGCAGACGTGGTCGCCAAGCCAAAACGCCGCACCAAAGCACAGATCGAAGCCGATGCGGTCGCTTCCGGCACCGCCGAGGCCGCTCCTGCCGCCAAGGCCAAGCGCAAACCGAAGGCCGAAGCCGCCATCGAGGCAGCCGCGCCAGCCGCCGCTGCCGACGCTGCTGACGCTCCAGCAGCCGTGAAAAAGCCGCGCGCCAAGCCTGCCGCCAAGGTTGCTGTCGAGGCTGTGCAGGCTGTTGAATCCGCGCCGCAAGCCGCTGCGCCAGTGGACGCGGTAGTCAAGGCGCCACGCGCGAAGAAGCCGGTTGCCGCCGTGACGGCGTCGTCCGCATCGCCGGCGCCAGCCGTGGCAGTGGAAGCGCAAGGCGCTCCTGCCGCAGCCGCTTCCGGTGCGGAAGGCCAGGAAGGCCAGCCGGCCGGCCAGCGCGAGCGCAGCGACCGTGGCCCACGCGGCCCGCGCGGTCCGCGCCAGATGCGCGAGCAACGCGCCCTGCGCGAAGCGACGATGCCGCGTCCAGAGCCGGTGGTTGCGGCCGAAGGCGAAGCGGCCCCGGCAGAAGATGGCGCCCAGCCGAACGGCAAGCCGCGCAATGAGCGCGGGCCGCGTCCTGAAGGCCAGCAGCGCAACGGCAAGCAAGCCGGTCGCGGTGGTAAAGGACCGAAGCCGCAGCGCGTTCATGGCGCCTTCGGCAATGTCGGCAAGGGTAACGATGCCGACGCCGCGTTCTCGTACGTGACCTCGGACGCCTTCGACAGCGAAGAAACCGGCAAGGGCCGCAACGCGCCGAAAGCCGTGCGCCGCGACCTGACGTCGGAAGACGACGCGCCGAAACTGCACAAGGTGCTGGCTGAAGCCGGTCTCGGCTCGCGCCGCGACATGGAAGAGCTGATCGTTGCCGGCCGCGTGTCGGTCAACGGCGAGCCGGCCCATATCGGCCAGCGCATCCTGCCGTCCGATGCGGTGCGCATCAACGGCAAACTGATCCAGCGCCGCGTCAGCAAGAAGCCGCCACGCGTGCTGGTGTACCACAAGCCCGCCGGCGAGATCGTCAGCCATGACGACCCGGACGGCCGTCCATCGGTGTTCGACCGCCTGCCGACGATGAAGGCCGGCAAATGGCTGGCCATCGGCCGCCTTGACTTCAACACCGAAGGCTTGCTGCTGTTCACCACTTCTGGTGACCTGGCCAACCGCCTGATGCACCCGCGCTACAGCATCGACCGCGAATACGCGGTGCGCACCCTGGGTGTGCTGGAAGAAGGCATGCGCCAGAAGCTGCTGGCCGGCGTCGAGCTCGAAGACGGCCTGGCGCAGTTCTCCAAGATCGCCGACGGTGGCGGCGAGGGCATCAACAAGTGGTACCGCGTGATCATCGGCGAAGGCCGTAACCGCGAAGTGCGCCGCATGTTCGAGGCGATCGGCCTGACCGTGTCGCGTCTGATCCGCACCCGTTACGGCGCAATGACCCTTCCAAGCAGCCTGAAGCGTGGCCGTTGGGAAGAGATGGAAGAAAACACCGTGCGCGACCTGCTGGCCGCTTACGGTGTCGACAAGAAAGGTAGCGGCGAAGCGCCGGCTGCCGCGCCGCGTGGCAAGGGTCCACAGCAAGCCAAGCCGACCGGCCAGAACAAGGGTCCTGAAAAGCGTCCGCAGCGCGGCCGTGCCGACGCCGACGACCGCGATGATGACGACGAGGATGACGGCGACGAGCCGAACTTCAACCGCGCCGATGTCAGCAACGACAACGCGATGCCTTTCGCCAAGCAGCAGCGCGGTCCGCGTTTCGGTAACCAGGGTCGTCCGGGCAATGGCGCCGGCGGCGCCGGTGGTCCCAACGGCGGCGGTAATGGCCGTGGCGCGCAGGGCTCGGGTCGTCCGGGTGGCAATGGTCAAGGTGGTCAGGGTGGCGGCCAGGGTCGTCCAGGCGGCGCGCAAGGTTCGGGCCGTCCGGGTGGCCGTCCGCAGGGTATCGGTGGTTACGCCGGCGGCCGTCCGCTGGGCGAAGGTCCGGCACGCAGCGCCGGCGGCGGCCAGGGTCGTCCGCAAGGTCAGGGCCGTCCGCAAGGCCAGGGTGGCCAAGGCGGCCAGGGCGGTGGCATGGGCGGCGGCCAGTCGGCCAAAGGTCCAAGCCGCGGTCCGCGCCAGCCCGACCCGCTGCAGACGACTTTCGGTTTCGGTAACGCCGGCGCGTCGCGTCGCAACCAGCCGCCACGCGGCGGCGCGATCGATCACGGCATGCCACGTCGCCGCAAGGGTTAATCGTCAGCAGTACCCCGCACGGCGATGACGCGGCGGGGTCGGACCCCGCGGGGTCCGACCCCTCTATCGTAGTGCGGGTTGACAGCGTGGTTCGCCAAAGAAGCCGCTTGTTTTCTGGTCCGTCGACCTTATTTGTGTTATGCGCCGATTGCAGCGAAGACCAGATAAGGTTATAATAACCAGCCTAGTAAAAGTTCTTCGCGGGTAGCTCCCCAGGAATCCTTTCATCTGGCTAGGTATTACAAGAAGATGGGCAGATGCCCATTTTTTTTTTGTTAAAGCGTTTTGTACGGCCTGTTTTTGAGTAATTGCAAACAGGCCTTGATTTGGAGAATTTCTTGCAGCTGCCGGAACTAATTGAAAAGACCGTCATGGGTCTGGGCTACGAGCTGGTTGATGTCGAACGGGCCGAGCGCGGAGTCTTGCGCGTGTTTATCGATTTCAGCGCAGCCGACGCGGAAGAAAAAGGCCCGATCACCGTGGAAGATTGCGCCACGGTCAGCCACCAGCTGTCGCACGTGCTGACAGTCGAGAACGTCAATTACGAACGTCTCGAAATCTCGTCGCCGGGTCTGGATCGTCCGGTGCGCAAGCTGGAAGACTTCGTGCGGTTTGCCGGTTACGAGGTCATCGTCAAGCTGCGCACCGCAATGCCGGGTACGAACAACCGGAAATCGTTCCAGGGCGTTCTGCAAGAACCCCAGGGCGATAATTTGTCGTTGGAATTTGATAGCAATGATGGTCCGGCGCTGTTGGAGTTTACGCTCGCCGACGTGGATAAGGCACGCTTGGTGCCGCAGGTGGATTTTAAGGGACGCAAAGCATGAGTCGCGAAGTTTTGTTATTGGTAGACGCGCTGGCGCGTGAAAAGAACGTCGATAAGGATGTCGTTTTCGGCGCGCTGGAATTCGCGTTGGCGCAAGCCACGAAGAAACGCTATGAAGGTGAAGTCGATATCCGCGTTTCGATCGACCGCGAGTCGGGTGAGTTCGAATCCTTCCGCCGCTGGCACGTCGTCCCCGATGAAGCGGGCCTGCAACTGCCGGACCAGGAAATCCTGCACTTCGAAGCCAAGGAACAAATTCCTGACATCGAAGTGGACGACCACATCGAAGAACCGATCGAGTCCGTCGAGTTCGGCCGCCGCTTCGCGCAAGACACCAAACAGGTGGTCCTGCAGCGTGTGCGCGACGCCGAGCGCGAACAGATCCTGGTCGACTTCCTCGAGCGCGGCGACTCGCTCGTGACCGGCACCATCAAGCGCATGGAACGCGGCGACGCGATCGTCGAGTCGGGCAAGATCGAAGCCCGCCTGCCACGCGACCAGATGATTCCAAAGGAAAATCTGCGTATCGGCGACCGCGTCCGGGCTTTTATTTTACGGATCGACCGCAATATGCGTGGTCCTCAGGTGATTCTGTCGCGCACCGCGCCGGACTTCATCATGAAGCTGTTCGAGCTGGAAGTACCGGAAATCGAACAAGGCATGCTGGAAATTAAATCGGCGGCCCGCGACGCCGGCGTCCGCGCCAAGATCGCCGTCTACACGGCCGACAAGCGCATCGACCCGATCGGTACTTGCGTCGGCATGCGCGGTTCGCGCGTGCAGGCCGTCACCGGCGAGCTGGGCGGCGAGCGCGTCGACATCGTGCTGTGGTCGGAAGATCCGGCGCAATTCGTCATCGGCGCGCTGGCCCCGGCCAACGTGTCGTCGATCATGGTCGACGAAGAGAAGCATGCGATGGACGTCGTCGTCGACGAAGAGAACCTGGCGATCGCGATCGGCCGTTCCGGCCAGAACGTGCGCCTCGCTTCCGACCTGACCGGCTGGAAGATCAATATCATGACGGCCGAGGAATCGGCCGACAAGGCAGCCCAGGAAACCGCGGCGGTGCGTGCACTGTTCATGGAAAAACTGGACGTCGACCAGGAAGTCGCCGACATCCTGGTGGAAGAGGGCTTTGCCAGCCTGGAAGAAATCGCTTACGTGCCGATCTCCGAAATGCTGGAAATCGAATCGTTTGACGAAGATACCGTCAACGAACTGCGCACCCGCGCCCGTGACGCCCTGGTCACCGAAGCGATCGCTTCGGAAGAAGGCCTGGAAGGCATGGACGAGGCGCTGGTCGGTCTGGAAGGCATGGACCGCATCACCGCCGGCAAGCTGGGCCTGGCTGGTATCAAGACTGTCGATGCATTTGCTGCACTGGCCTACGATGAGTTTGGCGCCATTCTGGCCCTGCCTGTGGACCGTGCGCGCGCACTGATTACAAGTGAATTTGAAGATGTGACCGACGATGAGATGAAGTTGGTTGACTCGAAGTACGACGATCGTGCCAAAGGCCTCCAGGCCAAGGCATGGAGTCTTGCCGAATCTGCAAAGGCATAATTTGAGTATCTTTATCATCTCCGCGACACATAGAAAAGAGGACTGAATGGCGAGTAACAACGTAGCCCAATTTGCCACCGAACTGAAGATGCCTGCAGATTTGCTGCTGACGCAGCTGCGTTCT